>Ga0194061_1001022_pt1 | contig 16872 bp, 17 predicted proteins | sample SepL2221m_MetaG_FD_163423 | JGI IMG/M metagenome (GOLD analysis project Ga0194061, IMG submission 163423) | Anoxic zone freshwater microbial communities from boreal shield lake in IISD Experimental Lakes Area, Ontario, Canada - Sep2016-L224-21m | ecosystem: Environmental > Aquatic > Freshwater >... | reverse complement strand
GTTCGGGGGTGGGGGAGGTGGCGGAGATAGACGGATCCGCCTAAGTTGCCGCTGAGATTGGTGCTTGGGGATGAGAATCCCCAGGGCATGAGGTTTACTTGGTTGAGTAGAGAGACGTCTCTGGTCCTTAGGTGGAAAGATGACCATAACCGAGGGGACTGAGTGGATCCGCCCAATTACAGTTAGGCGTCAGAATCCCAGCCCATGCGTCTATCACGATCTCTCTGCGCAGTAGTAGGTGAGGCTCTCATGGGTTCGCACGCAACTCTGGATGCCCTATTCATAGCTGCTGGCGCACCTGGCGAGCCGCCTGTCCTCTCACATGGATCTAAATGGAAAGAATGGCTCTTTCGCGCTGGGCAGGATTCCACAGTAGACAGTCTCGCCGTTCTCGGAAACGTCCTTGAAGAATTCATGGATCTGGCGCCAATGGCCGTAACAGACGAACATGACACCTGGTCGGAGCGGCGGGCTCGAGTTGTGCACGCACTTGAAGAGAACGGACTGCGGTACTACCGCTTTGGCCGAGTGCTCCCTCAAGGTTCCGCAATCGATCATTCCGAACCGAACGACCGCAGCACGCCACAGCCACCATCTAAACCAGCGAGAGTCGAAGAACTTCTCGAGGTCGTTGTTCGCGGCTTACGCCGCGCGATGCACCCGTTAACCCATCGTAGAAAGGGCACACAGCCTCTTTCCTTCGGAAGCGAATACGACGTTCAGGATCTGCTGCATGCGCTCTTGCGTCCTTGGATCAGCGACATTCGGCCTGAAGAGTTCACACCGAGCTACGCTGGATCGAGCACGCGCATGGATTTCCTGCTCCCTGCACATAAGCTCGTCATCGAGACGAAGATAGTGCGCGACAGATCGCACGCGAAGCGAGTTGGTGACGAACTGATCATTGATATCGAACACTACCGCAGACATCCTGGTTGCTCCGCACTCTGGTGTGTCGTATACGACCCAGACCACCTCATAACCAATGCCGAAGGTCTCAAGAATGACCTGCAAGGAACGCGAACCACACCTGACGGGAAAGTCGACGTTCAAGTCTTCGTCTTGTAGCGTGCCGTTGCTGTGCTGACGCCTAGACCTTCCTTCAAGCGGACTGGCCTTCATCCAGCTGCTTAAGTCAAACGTTAGATGGGCATACAATTAATCTGAAGGCCACTCTTCTGCCAAATGACTAGATCTGCCATCATTTATGATTTTGACGGAACACTTGCGGCTGGAGACTGCGCTCAGCATGGGCTACTTCCTGCAATTGGCATTGCCAACGCTAGTTCTTTCTGGGATACTGTCAAGACTAAGGCCAAAGAAACGGACAGTGATGAAATACTTACATATCTTGGCTGCTTGACATCAGAAGCGAACAGAGCAAGGAAAGCAGATGAGCTAAGCCCTGATCGCTTGCGACAACATGGGAAAAGCATCCCGCTTTTTCCTGGAGTAATTGATTGGTTTGATCGTATCAATCTTCACGCCAGTAGCCTTGGTATTGTTCTTGAACATTATATAGTCTCTAGCGGAATCGAAGAAATGATACGCGGAACTGAGATTGCATCACACTTTAGACAGATTTTCGGGTGTCGATATCAGTACGATGCCATCACGGGCAAAGTGGCTTGGCCTGCCGTTGCAATCAACTATACAACGAAGACTCAATATATTTTCAGAGTAAACAAAGGAATCTTTAATTCTTATGACAACGAGGAGGTCAATAAGTTTATCGAGCACAAAGAAAGACGAGTTCCTTTTGATAATATTATCTATATTGGGGATGGCGATACGGATATACCGTGTATGCGACTTGTCAAAGATCAAGGGGGATGCAGCATTGCCGTGTTTAACCCGGAAAGCTGGGGTCAGCAGAAGACCTCAGAGAAGATTGGAAAGCTTATTGCCGAGGATCGGGTTAGTTTTGTGACTCCAGGAGACTATAGAAAAGGATCTCAGCTCGATGTAACGATCCTAGGACTTCTCAACAGGATTGCTCGCAAAGCAACTGTCCATGACAGCAGCAAGCATTCATATTGAGATAAGTGCTGCAATACGGGAGATCTTCCAAGCTATCTTCTTGCGACGACATCTAACGGTGTCTAAAGCTCAATCTATAGAGCAAAAATGCGGCTAGCGTTGTCGAGGATATCTATCCACGCTAACATGTAAAGCAACCCATCTTTTAAACGCAATCTGAACATGCTTCAGCTGTCCCTGCGCTTTATCTCCTCTATGGGGACGATTATCACTGCTGCCAGCGTCATGTTGGCATCATGCACAGCAATACCCCTCTTTGTTAAGGCTGCACTTTCTGTCCTTATTCTACTTGCAGTTATCCTGACACTAGTTGATGCTGCTTACTACTGGAAGGCTAGACCGAAGCGTTTTCCACTCAATAGTCACCGAATTAAAGAATACATGGCGAAGTGGCTCGACTCCGGAGGGCGGTCTACTGTATTTTCACGTGATCTTAGCTGGGCAGATGAAAATGTTGTTGCCAGTCTCCTGCAAAAGAAAGCAGGAGAAGGAGAACTTATCATCTTCGCAGGACGACGGACCAACCTTTTGGCAGACCTCGTAAGTTTAGGTGCTGACGTCTATGACTATAGCCACTTGAACTTTGTACCAAAGGCTAGATTTACTATTGTTGATTTCGAGAAAGAGGGAGCTCGTTTGGCTATTGGAATTCCGGAAAACGGTACGCATGTCATTTATGAATATGGGCCTCGAGATCAGGCCATGATGGCATTAGCGGTGGATCTTGTTAGCCTTGCACGTCAGGTGGCGCGAAAGAATAAATCATGAAAGTAGATGCTAAGCCTGTAAAGCAGTGCACAACGAAGCAAATTGCTTGGCAGTGGGATATGGTAGCTAAATCTCGAGATGATCAATTACGTTCTGGTTTAGATGTTAGCTACGACCAAGTTCTTTCTCCCGCGATACTTCAGCTCATTCAAGCCAAAAGCTCTCACCGAGTACTAGATGTTGGTTGCGGTAGTGGAGTGCTAGCCGAAAGAATTGCGTACCTTGCGCAATCTGTTGTCGGTGTCGATCCGAGTCAGAAAAGCATTGCTTTAGCAAGAGCCAGCACGCTCAGGCCAGCCAATACTGAGTATATATCTGAAAGCATTGAGGCTTATTCCGATAATTATCAGGGAGAATTCTTCGATATTGCCATCGCAAACATGGTATTACAGGATGCTGCTGACTTGACGGCTGTTCTTGACTCCGTGGCTAGAGTTCTGAGATGTGATGGAACCTTTGTATGCACAATCACCCATCCATGCTTTTGGCCAGCATATTGGGGATATGATAGGTGCGAATGGTTTGATTATGGCAAAGAGATTGCGATTGATGCTCCGTTCAGAATCTCGTCTGTAGAAGAGCCTGTCGGGCGCACAACGCATTTTCATAGGCCTCTAGGTCAGTATGTGACTGCTTTTCATGATACAAACTTTCAAGTTGATAGCCTTGTCGAGCCATTTCCTAGTCGGGCGATACAGCGCTTGTATCCTCAACCTTGGTCTTTCCCGCGGTTTATGGCTGTACGAGCTTGCCGGAGACAAAGATAGTCCAAGTTTGCAATTAGAAACATGCCATCTAACATCAAGATGCAGAAGGTGGGCCAATAAACTGGTTGCAACGCTGCGCTTCTGGCCCGCTTCTAACCTGGGGCGTTGCGTAGCCTCACCCACCCTGGCCTGAGCCCATCTCCGCTCAGCCTTGCCCCACTCGTAACCGTGCTGGCATCCTGAGGGCACCGAACTGCTCGCCCCCTTGATCTACGCCGCTGAGAACCCACTGAGCGACGCCGGCAGCAACGACGACCTTGCCGACGAGTTGCTCGGTGCGCTGACTGCCCTGGGTGGATCAGCGGGCAACGGCCGCCTGCGGGAAACCCTGGAGTGGGACGAAGCCAGTTACGAAGCGGTCAAGGCGGACCTGCTCAGCCGCCGGCTGATCGTGTCCGGCCGTGGCCGCGGTGGTTCGGTGGCCCTAGCGGATGGGTCGGAGCCGGTAGCCTCCGGCAACGGCAAGGCCCCAAGCCCTGCCCCCCGCACCCGCGCCCCCAACGGCACCCGCGCCGACTCGGCTCCCAGCTCCTTCGAGCAGGCGTTCCGCGCCATCGACGATTGCCTGCGCAAGGAGGCCGGCTGCGGCACCGAGCTCGACTACACCGAGCAGACCTCCTGGCTGCTGTTCCTCAAGTACCTCGACGGGCTCGAAGACGACCGGGCCGCCGTGGCCGCCCTGGAGGGCCGCACCTATAGCCCCATCCTGGAGGAGCCCTACCGCTGGAGCCGCTGGGCGGCGCCGAAGAACGCCAGCGGCCAGCTGGATCACCACGCCGCCCTAACCGGCGACGACCTGCGCGACTTCGTGAATGCGAAGTTGTTCCCCTACCTGGAGCGCTTCAAGCAGAGCGCCAGCGGGCCGAACACGATCGAGTACAAGATCGGCGAAATCTTCGGCGAATTGCGCAACAAGATCAGCAGCGGCTACAACCTGCGCGAAATCATCGATGGGCTCGATGGCCTGCGCCTGCGCTCCCAGGCGGAGAAGCACGAGCTCTCGATGCTCTATGAGGAAAAGATCAAACGCATGGGCAACGCCGGCCGCAATGGCGGTGAGTACTACACGCCCCGGCCCCTGATCCGCGCCATCGTGCAGGTGGTGAACCCGCAGATCGGCGAAACGGTCTACGACCCGGCGGTGGGTTCCGCCGGCTTCCTGTGCGAAGCGTTTGTGTTCATGCGCAAGGGCGGATCCACCGGCGCGGCACTCAGCACCGCCGATCTGGACACGCTGCAGAGCCGCACCTTCACCGGCAAGGAGAAGAAGAGCCTCGCCTATGTGATCGCGATCATGAACATGATCCTGCATGGCATCGAAGCGCCCAAGGTGTTGCACACCAACACCCTCACTGAAAACCTCAGCGATGTGCAGGAGCGCGACCGCTTCGATGTGATCCTCGCCAACCCGCCCTTCGGCGGCAGCGAACGCAAGGAGGTGCAGCAGAACTTCGAGATCCGCAGCGGCGAAACCGCTTTTTTGTTTTTGCAGCACTTCATCCGCCTGCTGCGGGCCGGTGGCCGCGCCGGCGTGGTGATCAAGAATACGTTCCTCTCCAACACCGACAACGCCTCGGTGGCCCTGCGCCAGAAGTTGCTGACGGATTGCAACCTGCACACGGTGCTCGACTGCCCCGGCGGCACCTTCCAGGGGGCGGGGGTGAAAACGGTGGTCTTGTTTTTCGAAAAAGGTGCCCCGACCCGGAGGGTCTGGTTCTACCAGCTCGATCCCGGCCGCAACCTGGGCAAGACCAACCCCCTTAATGACCGCGACCTGGCGGAGTTCGTGGAGTTGCAGAAGTCGTTTGCCGATTCGCCCAAGAGCTGGAGCGTGGCGGTGGACTCGATTGATCCAGTGAGCTGGGATCTGTCGGTGAAGAACCCCCATGGGGGTGAGGCGGTAGCGCATCGGAGCCCGCAGGAGATCATGGCGGAGATTGCCGCGCTGGATGCGGAGAGTGCGGAGGTGCTGGGGAGGATTAGGGGGTTGGTATGAGGAACGGGTGGCAAACAACGAGGTTGAGTGAAGTTCTCGAAAAGACCGAGACGGTGAATCCGCTTGATTTTCCCAACACTGAGTTCGCCTATATCGACGTTTCCAGTATCTCCAATACGACCTTTGAAATTGCCGCTACTCAATGCCTTAAGGGGAAAGATGCACCGAGCCGAGCAAGAAAGCTCGTTCGGGCGAATGATGTTCTCTTCGCCACGATACGGCCCACGCTAAGAAGAATTGCAGTTGTCCCAGATATGCTTGACAGGCAAGTTTGCAGTACTGGCTACTTTGTCCTAAGGACAAAGCAGGGAATCGACCACCGATTCATCTTCTACTGGCTATTTACCGAGGATTTCCTCGGGCAGATGGAAAGCCTTCAGAAGGGAGCGAGTTATCCAGCGGTCACAGATGGCGATGTGAGATCGCAAGAGATTTCATTCCCCCCACTCCCCGAACAGCAGCGAATCGTCGCCCTGCTCGATGAAGCGTTTGCGGGCCTCGCCACCGCCAAAGCCAACGCCGAACGGAATCTTCAGAACGCCCGCGCGATCTTTGAGAGTCATCTTCAAGCCGTCTTCAGTCAGCGGGGGGAGGGATGGCTGGAGACCACGCTCGACAGGATTTCGACCAACCTTGACAGTAAGCGAGTTCCAATTACCAAGAACGTCCGGAGTAGCGGCGAGTATCCCTATTACGGTGCGTCTGGAATCGTTGATTACGTCGCGGACTATATTTTCGAGGGCGACAATCTATTGGTTTCCGAGGATGGAGCGAATCTCCTTGCAAGATCGACGCCCATCGCATTCTCTGTGTCAGGTAAATACTGGGTTAACAACCACGCGCATATCCTGCACTTTGAGAATATGGCGACCCGGCGATTCGTTGAATTCTATTTGCAAAGCATCAAGCTCGACGAGTACGTCACAGGCGCGGCGCAGCCGAAGCTGAACCAGAAGGCGCTGAACTCGATTCCTGTTCCTATTCCGAGTTCCCTCGAGATGCAAGCACAAATTGTCGAGAGCGTTGAGACTCTTCAGAAAGAAACCCAACACCTCACCCGCCTCTACGAACGCAAACTCGCCGCCCTGGGGGAACTGAAGAAGTCCCTCCTGCACCAGGCGTTCAACGGCGAACTCTGAGCCACCCCCTATGAAAGCCACCGAAGCCAAGCTCCTCGATTTCTTAAAGAAGTCGCCCCAGTTCGTCATTCCCATCTACCAGCGCACCTATTCGTGGACAGAGAAGGAATGCCGTCAACTTTGGGATGACATCGTGCGTTGCGGGAGTAGCGACAAGATCGCCGTCCACTTCGTTGGCTCGATTGTGTATGTGGAGAGCGGGCTCTCGCAGGTCACGCATCAAGCGCCGCTGCTGGTCATCGATGGCCAGCAACGCCTCACAACGGTTTCACTCTTGTTGGCCGCCCTCGCCAAAGCGGTGGGCGATGGCGAGCCGTTCGACGGTTTCTCGCAAAGGAAGATCAGGAACTACTACTTATTGAACCCGGAAGAGGTTGGCGAGCGTCATTTCAAGCTGCTGCTCTCGCAGACGGATAAGGCATCGCTGACGGCACTCGTGGGTGATGGGGAACAGCCGCAACATCCCTCGATACGTGTCAACGCGAATTTTGACTCGTTCAAGCGCTGGATTGGCGAAGGCAAGGTGGATCTAGCGACAGTTTGTCAGGGGCTTGCAAAGCTGGTGGTGGTGGACATCGCGCTGACCGGTGATCAGGACAACCCGCAGCTCATCTTCGAGAGCATGAACTCGACGGGCAAGGAGCTGAGTCAGGCGGATCTTATCCGCAATTTCATCCTCATGGGCTTAGAGCCGGTGCTGCAAACGAGGCTCTACGAGCAGTTCTGGCGGCCGATGGAACTGGACTTCGGGCAGGCAGCCTATGGCACACACTTCGATGGCTTCATGCGGCATTACCTGACGGTGATGACAGGTGAGATTCCGAATATCAATGCGGTGTATGACGCTTTCAAAGCCCACGCGCGCCATACACGTCCAGACTTTGCCGACGACCAGAGCCACATCGAAAGCCTCGTCTGTGACATCCGCGATTACGCTCGCCATTACTGCGCCATGGCGCTGGGCAACGAACCCGATGTCGACCTTAAGCGCGCTTTCCATGATCTGCGCGAATTGAAGGTGGACGTGGCCTATCCATTCCTGTTGGAGCTCTATCGGGATTACAAGGCTGATTTACTTTCCAAAATCGACCTGCTCGCAAGCGTGCGACTGGTCGAGGCGTATGTCTTCCGCCGCGCCATCTGCGCCATCCCCACAAACTCGATGAACAAGACGTTCGGCACGTTCACGAAGGCGCTAAGGAAGGATCGATACTTCCAGAGCGTGCAAGCGCAGTTTCTGTTGTTGCCGTCGTACCGCCGTTTTCCCAGTGACGAGGAGTTTCACCGGGACCTTCAAACGCGCGATCTCTATCATTTCCGCAGCCGCAGCTACTGGTTGCGTCGCTTGGAAAACCACGGGCGCAGAGAGCGCGTGGCATTGGACGAATTGTCTATCGAGCACATCTTGCCGCAGAACGAAAACCTTTCGCCGAAATGGCGTGAGGCCCTTGGCGACGAGTGGCAACGCATTCAGCAAACGTGGCTGCACACGCTCGGCAATCTCACGCTGACCGCTTACAACAGCGACTTCAGCGACCGCGCCTTCACCGAAAAGCGCGACATGCCCGCTGCGCCAGAGAAAGGACTCAAACTAAGCCCGCTCAAGCTGAACCAAGGTCTCGGTGTACTTGAGACGTGGGACGAAGCCGCCATCAAGATCCGCGCCGATAGGTTGGCGGGTGATGCGGTGAACGTATGGTCGGCACCAAAGCTGGCTCCGGAAGTCCTGGATGATTACCGGCCGAAGGTAGCAGTTGTTGTCGGCGGCTACACCATTGAGGATCATCCGCATTTGCTCAATGCGACAACTGGTGCACTGTTTGATGCCTTCCGCAAAGCGGTTCTAGCACTCGATCCGTGTGTCAGCGAGCAGTTTATGAAGCTGTATGTCGCGTATAAAGCGGAGACGAACTTCGTGGATGTTGTGCCCCAAGCCACGAAGCTTAGGCTCGCGCTCAACATGGACTTTGCTGAGATCAATGACCCAAAGGGGCTTTGCAGGGATGTCACTGGCAAGGGCCGATGGGGAAATGGTGATGTTGAGGTCGTGTTCTCTGATTTTGACCAGTTGCCGTATGTCCTTGGGTTGGTCCGCCAATCTCTCGAACTGCAACTGGGAAACGGTGGCGAATCATGATTGAAGCCGACCTCCAACACCTCACCCGCCTCTACGAACGCAAACTCGCCGCCCTGGAGGAACTGAAGAAGACCCTCCTGCACCAGGTGTTCAACGGCGAACTCTGAGCCCAGGTCGTTGTCTCTCCTTTCGCTCCCGTCAGCCCAGCGTGCCCTGGCGGCCCCGCCTGCTGGCTCTGGCTCCCATTGCGCGGAGTTGCTTGTGGTGATCCTTGATCACGTCTGGCCCTGTCACTGATCAGCCGACGCCCAGCAGCGACGTGGACCTGCTGGACGGGACGGAAGGTCCAGGCAGGCCGACCCGCGCTAGCGTTGAACACAACGTTGTACGGGTGTCGCCATGGTGCTCGGTGTGCGGGTGGAGCCAGAGCTGGAGCGCCAGCTGGATCAGTTGGCGCTCCAGCTGGGCAAGACGCGCAGCGCCTGCATCCGCGAGGCCATCAGCCACTATCTGGCTCGCCACGGCAACGCTGCCGAGGCGCGCCGCCAATCGGAACACCTCGCCCGGGTGGAGCCGCCGCACTGGAGTGAGCAGCTGCCCGACTGGAACGACTGGACCGCATGACACCAGCCGTTCTCTGCCGTGGATCGGTGGTGACCGTGGCCAGCCCCGGGGTGTACTCCGGAAAGCCACGGCCCGCGGTGGTGGTCCAGGCGGATCGCTGGCTTCAGGCCCATCCCAGCGTCACCCTCTGCCCGCTCACCAGCACCCTCCGGCAGGCTCCCCTGGTGCGGATCGCCGTGGAGCCCTCTGCGCGCAACGGCCTGCGCAAGCCGTCCCAGCTGATGGTCGACAAACTCTTCACCGTGCCGGTCCAGGCGGTGGGTGAGGTGGTGGGGCAGCTGGAGCCCCAGGTGCTGGTGGATCTGGATCTGGCTCTGCGGGGTTGGCTGGAGCTGCCCTGATGGATCCGGCACCCACTGATGTGGCCACGGGACGGACCCAGGGCTTGGCGCTCGCCGTTTCCTGCATCGACCGGCCTACATTTCCTGCATCAGAAGCTCGACGTTTCCAGCATTAGAGTTCCTACATCTGCTGCATTGGCTGCTGCCGTATGGCCTCCGGCTACCGCCCCCGCATCGCTGACGGCGAGTTGCGCGCCTGCCTGGCTTCCGCCGGCGCGGTGGTGATCGAGGGCCCCAAGGCCTGCGGCAAGACCCGCCTGGCCCAGCAGCTGGCCGCCTCCACGGTGCTGCTGGATGTGGACACCGCCGCCCGCCAGGCGTTGGCGGTGGATCCGGCCCTGGTGCTGGCGGGGCCCCGGCCGCGCCTGCTGGATGAGTGGCAGGTGGAGCCGGCGCTGTGGAACCAGGTGCGGAGGGCCGTGGATGCGGTTGAGGCGCCTGGGCAATTTCTGCTCACCGGTTCGGCGGTGCCGGCCGATAACGTCGAGCGACACACCGGAGCGGGGCGTTTTTCGTTTCTGCGGCTGCGGCCGATGAGCCTGGTGGAAAGTGGCGCCGGCCACGGCGGTGCTTCGCTGGCGGCGCTGCTGGAGGGGGAGCCGCCGAGCTGCGCCGATCCAGGGCTGGGAGTGGAAGATCTGGCCGAGCTGGTGTGCCGAGGGGGCTGGCCGGCCCAGCTGGAGCGGCCCCTGGCGGCGGCTTCCCGGGCCGCCCGCGACTACCTGGAGCAGGTGCGACAGGTGGACGTGCAGCGGGTGGATGGGCGGCGGCGGGATCCCCAGCGGCTGGGTGCCCTGTTGCGCTCCCTCGGCCGCAACGTCGCCACCGAGGTGAGCCTGGCCACCCTGGCGGCCGATGCCGGTGGTGCCGATGGGCCCCTCGACCCGCGCACCGTGGCCGATCACCTGCAGGCCCTGGAGCGGTTGATGGTGCTGGACAACCAGCCCGCCTGGCGGCCCCATCTGCGGTCCAAGGCGGCCCTGCGCCAGGCACCCCGGCGCCACTTCTGCGACCCCTCCCTGGCGGTGGCGGCCCTCGGCGGCAGCCCCGATCGCCTGCTCAAGGATCTGGAGTGGCTGGGGTTGCTGTTCGAGTCGCTGGTGATCCGCGACCTGCGGGTGCTGGCCCAGGCGCTGGAGGGCGAGGTGTTCCACTATCGCGACCAGTACGGCGTCGAGGTGGACGCGATCGTGCAGCTGCGCGATGGCCGTTGGGGCGCGATCGAGGTCAAGCTCGGCCCGGGCCAGGTGGAGGCCGCCGCCGCAGGCCTGCTGCGCTTTCGCCAGCAGATCGACACCCGCCGCACTGGAGAACCCGCCTTCCTGGCGGTGGTCTGCGGCAGCGGCTATGGCTACCGACGGGCGGATGGCATCGCCGTGGTGCCGGTGGGGGCACTGGGGCCGTGAACAGGCAGAAGGCAAAGCCAGGCAACCCACGCCAAACTGTCCCCATGAGCGCCTCAGCCCGCCCCTCCAGCTATTGCCACGGCCAGGAACTTCATGAGCGCTGACCTGCTCGATCACGTCGGCAGCCTGCTGCCATGAACGAGGCCGAAACCCGCGCCGAGTTGATCGATCCGCTGCTGGTGGCGGCCGGTTGGGGTGTGGTGGAGGGCAGCCGCATTCGCCGCGAGTTTCCGATTGCCCCCGGGCGCATTGAAGGCGGCGGACGCCGCGGCAAGTGCCTCAGCGCCGACTACGTGCTCAGCTACCGCAACACCGCTCTGGCGGTGGTGGAGGCCAAGGCCGATTCCCTGCCGCTCACCGAGGGGGTGGGCCAGGCCAAGGAGTACGCCGCCAAGCTCCAGCTGCGCTTTACCTACGCCAGCAACGGCAAGGGCATCTACGCCATCGATAGGGAAACGGGCGAGGAGGGGGAGGCCGAAGCCTTCCCCACGCCCCAGGCGCTGTGGCAGCGCACCTTCGCCGAAGAGAACGCCTGGCGCGATCGCTTCGCATCCATCCCCTACCCCGACAAGGGCGGCAGCTGGCAGATCCGCTTCTACCAGGAGATCGCCGTGACCCGGGTGCTGGAGGCGATCGCTTCCGGCCACAACCGCATCCTTTTGACGCTGGCCACCGGCACCGGCAAAACCTCGATCGCCTTCCAGATCCTCTGGAAGCTGTTTGCCGCCCGCTGGAACCTCTCCGGTGAACCCACCCGCCGGCCGCGCATCCTGTTTCTGGCCGATCGCAACAACCTCGCCGATCAGGCCTTCAACGACTTCACCGCCTTTGCCGCCTTCGAGGAGAACGCCCTGGCGCGGATCGAACCCGATGACCTGCGCAAGAAGGGGCGGGTGCCCACCAACGCCAGTGTCTTCCTCACCATCTTCCAGACCTTCATGAGCGGCCCGCCGGTGGACGGCAAGCCCTCCCCCTGGTTCGGCCAGTACCCGGCCGATTTCTTTGATTTCATCGTGATCGATGAATGCCACCGCGGCGGTGCCAACAACGAATCCACCTGGCGCGGCATCCTCGAGTACTTCGCCCCCGCCGTGCAGCTGGGCCTCACCGCCACCCCCCGTCGCGCCGGCAACACCGACACCTACGCCTACTTCGGAGAGCCGGTGTATAGCTACTCGCTCAAGGAGGGCATCAACGACGGCTTCCTCACCCCCTTCCGCGTCAAGCAGATCACCACCACCCTCGACGAGTACGTCTACACCCCCGACGACACGGTGGTGGAAGGGGAGATTGAAGCGGGCAAGCTCTACAAGGAGGCCGATTTCAACCGCATCATCGAGATCCAGCAGCGGGAGAGGCAGCGGGTCGAGATCTTCATGGCTCAGATCGATCAGCGCCAGAAGGCGATCGTGTTCTGCGCCACCCAGGACCACGCCCTGGCGATCCGCGACCTGATCAACCAGCTCAAGAGCAGCACGGATCCCAACTACTGCCAGCGGGTCACCGCCAACGACGGCGATCTGGGTAACAAATGGCTGCGGTTCTTCCAGGACAACGAGAAGACGATCCCCACCATCCTCACCACGTCGCAGAAGCTCTCCACCGGTGTGGATGCCCGCAACGTGCGCACCATCGTGCTGCTGCGGCCGGTGAACTCGATGATCGAGTTCAAGCAGATCATCGGCCGTGGCACCCGCCTGTTCGAAGGCAAGGACTATTTCACGATCTACGACTTCGTGAAGGCCCACCACCACTTCAGCGACCCGGAGTGGGATGGGGAACCGCTGGAGCCCGAGCCGATCGAGCCCAAGGCTGTGGTTCCTGTGGTCGAACCTGAGCCGCCCAAGGAGGGAGACGAGGATCCCGAGGGGCCCAAGCCGCGCCCCACCAAGGCCCGCATCAGGCTTGGCGATGGCAAGGAGCGCTCGATCCAGCACATGCTGGTCACCTCCTTCTGGCATCCCGATGGCCGGCCCATGAGTTCCCAGCAGTTCATCGAACTGCTCTACGGCCAGCTGCCGGAATTCGTGAAGGATGAGGCTGAGCTGCGCGAGCTCTGGAGTGCGCCCGACACCCGCCGCAAGCTGCTGCAGGGCCTGGAGGAGAAGGGCTTCGGCGCCGATCAGTTGGCGGAGATGCAGCGCATCATCGAGGCCGAGAACAGTGATCTCTTCGATGTGCTCGCCCATGTGGCCTATGCCCTGCCGCCCATTCCCCGCCAGGAGCGCGCTGAGCAGGCCCGCCTCTACATCCACTCCAAATTCACCAGCAAGCAGGAGGTGTTCCTCAACTTCGTGCTGCAGCACTACGTGAGCACCGGGGTGCAGGAGCTGGCCACCGAGAAGCTCACCCCCCTGCTGCAACTCCGCTACCAGAACTCGATCGCCGATGCCTTGGCCGATCTGGGGCCGGCGGCGGAGATCGGCCAGGTGTTTGCGGGGTTTCAGAGGTATCTCTACGAGCTCGTGGGGTGAACGGGTGGTGAGGTGGTGACCGTGCCATCGGCGCGGACGCGATCATCCGCAACACCTACCGCACGCTGATGAGCCGGGGCACGAAGGCGTGTTATGTGTTTCCTGTGATCCGGAGTTGAACGACTACTTGGGGCGGGTGGTGCCGCCAGCGTGAGATCCAGTAAGGATGCCATCTTTCTCCGTTGCCGTCCTTTGCAGAGCTTGTTGGCTACAATGGACAGCTTAGAAGTGTCAATGCCATGAACTTCACGTTGGAGGTCGAGCAAGAAGAAGATGGCCGATGGATTGGGGAGGTCCCCGAACTGCCAGGAGTTCTTGCTTACGGAACTTCGTCAAGGGACGTCATGTCCAAGGCAGAAGTTCTGGCTTTGCGTGTCATTGCCGATCGAATCGAGAATCGTGAGAGCGAGCCTGTGAGTGTCAACTTCTCAATACCTGCCACTGCATGAGTGAGTGGCGTTCATCCAAGGCCAAGAGAGTGCTTGTGGCCTTGAAGAGCATCGGTTGGAGAGTGAAACGTCAGTCTGGATCCCACAAAATCCTGGAGCACAGCGATTTTCCGGACGTTGTCTTTGCCTTCCACGATGGTGATGAGCTTGGCCCGAGAATGCTTGCGCGGTTGGCCAAGCACACGGGTCTCAAGCCGAGCGATCTTTGAGGCAGCGCCAGAACCTGCTCGATGCCGTGTGGTTCACAGGGGGCGGCGGGGCTGGATTCGATAGTCGTCTTCGGCTTCTTTGAGCAGAGCGTCAAGCTTGCCTGCGGTGAGGTCGGCTTCCAGCTGGCGATCCCAGGCGGCCGCATCGAATTCCGCAAACCAACGGCGGAACTCTGCCAATGCGGACGGATCAAGGGCCTCAACGGCCTCCTCCAGAGCTTTGAGTTCGGGCATGACTTTGCGCCGTCCAACGCACGTTGATGGATTCTGACTCCTTTGGTAGCTGCGGTGCCGTGCACCGACATCCCATTCCCACCATGTCCCCGATCACCACCGTCGGCATCGATGTGGGCGGTGCCCGCAAGGGCTTCCACGCCGTCGCCCTCACCGCTGGCGCCTATGCCGGCCAACTCGCCACCGCTGATGTCAGCGAACTCACCCACTGGTGCCGCTCGGTGGTGCGCGCCAGCGTGATCGCCATCGATGCCCCCTGCCGCTGGAGCCTTGATGGCCGTCCCCGCCCCTGCGAACGGGAGCTGATGGCCCGCGGCATCCGCTGCTTCGCCTCGCCCACCCGCCAGAAGGCGCTGGATCACCCCACCAACTACTTCGGCTGGATGCTGCAGGGGGAGGCGCTCTACCGGGAGCTTGAGGGCGGCGCACCGGAGCAGGCCTACCCCCTGCTGCGCACCCTGCCCCTCCGTGGCCGGGTCTGCTTTGAAACCTTCCCCCACGCCATCACCTGGCACCTGCGCGGCGGCCAGGCCCGGGCGGCCGAAAAGCTGGTGCAACGGCGGGAGCTGCTGGATCAGGCGGGCATCGATCGGGCCCCTCTCACAAGCATCGACCTGATCGATGCCGCCCTCTGTGCCCTCACGGCCCAGGTCGTCGCCTCCGGTGGGGAGTGCGCGAGTTACGGAGAGCCGGAGACGGGGTGGCTCGTGGTGCCCAGGGCTCCCGGATCTCGTTAGCGTCAGGGCACAGCGCCCCGTCCCAGCCCTCCTTCCGCATCCAGGCCTTCCCTGCTCCCCCGTTGCCCTTGATGCTTTTTTCGCCCCTGGCCCAGCGGCACCGGCAACCCGAGTGGATGGACCAGAGCGGCATCGACCCCGCTGCCCACACCTTGGCCCTGGCGGGTTTGCGGCGCATCAATGCGCTCAGCGGTGCGGTGGGTTCCCTGTTCGCGCCCATTCGCTCCCTGGCCCGGGAGCAGGGCGGACGGCCCCTGCGGCTGCTGGATCTGGCCTGCGGCGGCGGTGACAACACCATCGCCCTGGCGGAGCGAGCCCGTCGCGAAGGGCTCTCCGTGCGGGTCGATGGCTGCGACCTCAGCCCCCAGGCGGTGGCCATCGCCTCCCGCAGCGCCGCAGAGCGGGGCCTGGATAGCACCTTTTTCCAGGCCGATGCCCTCTCCGGTTCGCTGCCGGAGGACTACGACGTGCTCCTCTGCACCCTGTTCCTGCATCACCTCGATGACCCGCAGGCCGTGGATCTGCTGCGGCGCATGGGCGAAGCCAGCCGCTCCCTGGTGCTGGTCAATGACCTGATCCGCAGTCCCCTCGGCTACGGGCTCGCCTGGGTGGGTTGTCGGTTGTTGAGCCGCTCGCCGATCGTCCATTTCGATGGCCCCGTGTCCGTGCAGGGCGCCTTTCAGCTCCAGGAGGTGCAAGCCCTGGCGGCCCGGGCCGGCCTCCTGGGCGCCACCCTCCGGCGCAGTTGGCCGGAGCGCTACCTGCTGAGCTGGCGCCGCCCGCCCGGCTCGCCTCTGGGCGGCGCGCCCCTCGGCCGATGAGAGCCCCCGACTGGGACGTGATCGTGGTGGGGGCCGGACCCGCCGGGGCCCTGGCCGCCCACCAATTGGCCCGCCGCCGCCTGCGGGTGCTGCTGGTGGAGAAGCGGGCGTTTCCCCGCTGGAAGGTGTGCGGCAGCTGTCTGAACGGCGTCGCCCTTCGGGCCCTGGAGGATGCGGGCCTCGGGCACCTGGTGGACGACCTGGGCGGCGTGCCCCTTGGTCGGTTGCGCCTGGGCCTCCAGGGCCATCAGGTGGACCTCGCCCTTCCCCTGGGCCGCTCCCTTTCCCGGGGGCGCCTCGACCTTGCCTTGAGTGAGGCAGCCGTGGCGGCCGGAGCGGTGTTGCAGCTTCAAACCGAGGCCACCGTGGGGCCCCTGTTGCCAGGGGGCCGGCAGGTGCTGCTGCGCTCAGGCGACGGGCGCCAGGCCACCAGCGCCCGGGTGGTGCTGCTGGCCACGGGGCTGGGTAGCCCAGGGCTGGGCAGTCCAGGACTGGGCCGTTCACCACTCGAAGCGGCCCTGCCCATCCGCTCGCGTATCAGCCCCCACTCCCGGGTCGGTGCCGGCTGTCAACTGGACGCCGGGGTGGGCGGCTACGGCAGGCGCACGATCCATATGGCCATTGGCCGCCACGGTTACGTGGGGTTGGTGCGCAACGAAGACGGCGCCCTCAACCTGGCGGCGGCCTTTGATCGGCAGCAGCTGATCGCCGCCGGTGGTCCGGCCGCCTGTGCCGCCACCGTGCTGGCGGAGGCCGGCTTTGATCCCCTGCCCCAGGCCTCCGCCAGCAC
>Ga0194061_1001021_pt1 | contig 16873 bp, 10 predicted proteins | sample SepL2221m_MetaG_FD_163423 | JGI IMG/M metagenome (GOLD analysis project Ga0194061, IMG submission 163423) | Anoxic zone freshwater microbial communities from boreal shield lake in IISD Experimental Lakes Area, Ontario, Canada - Sep2016-L224-21m | ecosystem: Environmental > Aquatic > Freshwater >... | reverse complement strand
ATGGTGTAGCCATCGGGTGCCGCTTTGGCGGCGAGGTCGGCGCCGATGATGGTGTTGGCGCCGGGACGGTTGTCCACAATGACCTGCTGGCCGAAGCTCTCGCTCATTTTTTGCGCCAGTACCCGCGCCAGAATATCCGCCGGTCCGCCGGGCGGGAAGGGCACAATCATCCGTATCGGTTTGCTCGGGTAGGACTGCGCGAAGGCGCCAAACGCAACGCCCAGGCCCAGCAGGGCAACGGTAAACAATCTCAGAAAGTGCGCTTTCATATGTCCTCCTTGTGTTGATTAATATTGTTGATTAATTGTGTCGCTTAATGTTGTCGATTAAATATGTCGCCGGACTTTTCGCCCTATTTTTTCTGTTTGATCACCTGAAAACCCGCGCCAGGCTTGGATTTGCAGGCGATCGCCTTTCAGTGTTGCGATAACAATTGGCCGAATCCTTGCACGCGGTCGGGGATGCCCATGGTGCGCAGGCAATGCCAGACCGCCGCGGTATTGCTGGTGATCACCGGACGGTCCAGCGCCGCTTCGAGTTCCTCGGCCACATCGGCCGAGCGCACCGTGGTGCAACTGATCAGGTAAGCATCGGCACCGGCGTGGCGGTGGGCGAGGGTGAACTCGCGCCACTTTCCCGGCGTCACCGCCATCATGGCGTTGGCGTCGGGGCAGTCGAGGCCGGCCCAGTCGAGGATTTCAAAGCCGGCGGCTTTGAAATAAGCGGCTTCGCGCTTGTTGATGGCTTCGATGTAGGGCGAGAGCATGACGATTTTTTTTGCGCCAACCGCCTTGAGCGCGGCGACGATGGCCTCCGAAGTGGCGGTGACCGGCTTGCCGCTGGCCTTGGCGACGCGCGCCTTGATCGATTGTTCCAGTTCGACGCTGAATGTGGAAACAGCGGTGCAATGAAACACCACCAGGTCGGCGCCGCTGTCGGCGGCCAGTTCCGCCGCCTGCTCAATGCCTTCGGTCATGGCGAGCAGGTCTTTTTCCGAGCTGCCGGTGAGCTTGAGGCGGGTGGTGTGCAGCGACACGCCGGCGGGCAGCATGGCGTGGAATTGCGGTTCGGCCGCCTGGTTGCCAGAGGGCAGCAGCATGCCCAGCTTGGCCCGCGTGCCGTAGTTAATGGCCATCATGCGGCCTTGGCTCGTACAGGGGCATCCATGCGCATCAGGCTTTTTTCCATGTGCTTGCGCAGCTCGGTCCACAAGGTGTTGAGTGCGGCGATGTCGGTGGACTGCTTTTCCGTGCGGCGTTTTTCCATCGTACGCCACAGCCGGCCGCGCACTTCGTAGCGCATCGGCTGGGGCAGGGCGAAGAGGATGTCGGTCAATGCCTTGGCCACTTCCGGCGTCCAGACCTGTTCGTATTTCTCCCGCGCCGCCCCCAGTGTGTGCAGGCCGGCGTGGGTCTGTTTTACATGCGCCTGCCGCGCTTTGGCCGTGGCCGCAGGGTCAAGCAGCCCATTGCGGACCACCACACCGTAGTCACGTTCCGCGCCGGCGATGCTGACAAAGCCGTTGAGCACATCGTCGAGCACGCGCTGCGGGTCACGTTCAAACGCCTCACCGTAGCCGCCGCCGCCGGCGGTGGACAGGCGGATGGTGTCGCCTATGGTGGCGCGGATGGCATCAGCCTTGGTAACGACCTCAAATTGTTTCGCGCCGGCGCGCCTGACTTCGATGCAGCCGTTGCCGCCACCCGATCCGCCGAGCAGGCCCCAGGGCTGGAAGCGCAGCCGCTCCATGCCGCGGGCGATAATGACGCAGTCCGGGGCGAGCACTTCAAATTCGAACACGACACCGCAGCCGCCGCGGAATTTGCCCGGGCCACCCGAATCGGTTCGCAGGCCGTACTGGTGCACGCGCGCCGAGGATTTGCTTTCCACCGCTTCCAGGGGATTGTTGCGCATATTGGCGATGTCGACCACGTCGCGTGCATGCAGGCCGTCGGCCTGGGAGCAGCCGCCGGTGCCACCCGACAGGGGTTCGAGCACATTGACTTCGACGCCGCGTCCGCTGGCGCTCGGTTCGGCGAACACCACCGGCACGATGGTGCCCGAGCCGGCTGCCGGAATGAAATCGGGCAGGGCTTGTGCCAGTGCGCCCATCACCGCGTCCTGCATGCGCACACCCATGGTGGTTCTGAGGCCGATGGCGGCGGGGAAGACGCAGTTCACCACCGAGCCTTCGGGGGCCAGCACGCTCACCGGACGCATCATGCCGGAGTTAAAGGGCATGTCCGGTTCCATTGTCATGAACACCGACATCAGCTTGTAGATCAGCCAGGGATGCGGCTTTCCAGCACTATGCAGGTTGAAAGCCGACTTCAGTTGCGGGTCGGTGCCGGTGAAATCCATGTGTACGGCGTCGTCCTTGATGGTCACCGCCACCATCAGCCGGACCGGAATTTCGCTGGTGACATCGTCGTCAAGGTAATCGTGGAAGCGGTAGGTGCCGTCGGGAATCTTCCTGATCAGCGCCCGCGCCCGCTGTTCGCTGTAGGCGAGGCAATCGTCCATGGCCGAGAGGAAATCTGCCAGGCCGTAACGCTCGATCAGCTCGTGCACGCGGCGCTCACCGACGCGCAGCGCCGTCACCATGGCGCGCAGGTCGCCCCAGTTGTCGGCGGGCACGCGCACATTGTTCATGATCAGGCGAAAGATGTCTTCGTTGAGTTCGTCCTTCTTGTACAGCTTGAGCGGCGGAATGCGTATGCCTTCCTGGAACACCTCGTAATTGGACGGGGTCAGGCTGCCCGCGACATTGCCGCCGACATCGGTGGAGTGCACGTAGGCGAAGGTGAAACACACCAGCTTGCCCTGATGGAACACCGGCCGGAACACGTTCACGTCGGGCAGGTGCGAGGACATCGCGCCCGAGCTGTACGGGTCGTTGGTGATGACGATGTCGCCCTCGTCGTAATGCTCGAAAGCCTTGAAGGCGTCCGACATGTCGAGGTTGATGAAGGTGGTGATGCCGATGCCTTTTGGATAGCCGAATATTTCACCTTTGGGCGTGACCAGGGCCACACCCAGGTCGGCGGTCTCGTTGACAAAGGCGGTGTAGCCGGTGCGCTGCACCGAATAGCCCATCTCCTCGGCCACCGAGCGAAAGCGTTGCATCAGCATTTCCAGCACGATTGGATTGGTCTTCATGATTTATTCCTCTTCACTCAGAGAAGCTCTCTATTAGTACGTCATCCTCGCGAAAGCGGGGATCCAGTGTCGTTGCATTTAAACGCAAGAGTCACTGGATTCCCGCTTTCGCGGGAATGACGGAGTAGCGACCAATTCAGGGTTCCCTTAGTTCTTTCTGCTTAATGTAAGCACGCCAAATTCATCGGTTGTTGCGACAAACCCTGGAGCCACCACGGTCGTGGTGTCGAACTGCTCCACAATCGCCGGCCCTTCAATGCGGTCGCCGGCGCCGAACTGGGCGCGCTCGTAGAGCTTGGCGTCATGATGCTTGCCGCCGTACCAGATTTTTCGCGAACCCTTGGCCGGCGGTTTTCCATCACCCCTGGCCAGCCGCTTGAGCGACAACTCCCGCGTTTTGCCGGCAATGCGCACGCGCAGGTTCACCAGGTCGATGCGCGCCTTGCGGTCGCTGTTGCGGTACAGCTGCTCGTAGGTATCATGAAAGCAGGCGGCAATCGATTCGCCGGTGAGCTGGTTCGCATCACCGGGAAGATCGACTTCAATGTCGAAGGCCTGGCCGTAATAGCGCGCATCGACGGAGAATTTCACCACCACTTCATCGATGACCGGATTTTCCGCCGCCAGCCAGGCGCGGCCGGCGGCATCGAGTTCGGCAAAGCCGGCGCGTATGGCCGTGGCCGGCGTTTTTGCCAGGTCGCCGCGCAGGCTCTTGATGTAATCATTCTTGACGTCGGCGATGGCCGCTCCCAGGGCGCAGGTGGTGCCGGGATTGGGTGGCACGACAATGCGCGGAATGATGATTTCCTCTGCCAGCAGGCAGGCGTGCGTGGCGCCGGCGCCGCCGAAGGGGATCAGCGCGAAGTCGCGCGGGTCGACGCCGCGCTTGGTCATCATCGGCAGCAGCGCCGTGGTCATGTTGGAGGTGGCGATTTTGAGGATGGCCTCGGCCGCTTCCTCGAGGCTGAGTTTCAGCTGCGCCGCGATTTTGCCAACGGCCACCTCGGCCAGCTTGCGGTCGAGCTTCATCGCACCGCCCAAAAAATTGTCCGGATTGAGGTAGCCGCAGACGATGTAGGCGTCGGTCACCGTCGGTTCGGTGTTGCCGTTGCCGTAGGCGGCGGGGCCGGGCATGGCGCCGGCGCTTTTCGGGCCGACCTTGAGCAGGCCGATGGGGTCGAACCAAGCAATCGATCCGCCGCCGGCGCCGACGGCAAACACGTCCACCGAGGGCATCACCACCGGGTAGGCGCCGACCCAGGCTTCGGTGGAGTGCGCCGGTTCGCCGTTTCGGATCAGCGAGACGTCGGCGCTGGTGCCGCCGATGTCTATGGTCACCGCCTCCTGCACGCCGACCAGCCGGGCGATATAGGCGGCACCGACCACGCCTGAGGCGGGGCCCGAGAGCAGGGTGCGCACCGGTTTGTCCTCGGCCGTCAGCGCCGACATCACTCCGCCATTGGACTGGGTGATGTAGAGCTTGGTGGTCATGCCGATGGCGGCGGTGTCTTTTTGCAGCGCCTGCAAATAGCGCGACAGCACGGGTTGCACGTAGGCATTGAGTACCGCGACCATCGCCCGTTCGTACTCGCGGATCTCCGGCCACAGTTCGGTCGAGAGCGATACATGTTTACCGGGAAATACTTTTTCCACGATTGCTTTTGCCTGCTGCTCGTGACCGGGCGCGACATAGGAATTGAGAAAGCACACGGCGAGGCTGGTGATGTCCTGGCCCTTGAACGCCTCGAGCGACTTTTCCAGTGCGGCAACATCGAGCGGTGTAACTTCATTCCCGCTGCGGTCAGTGCGCTCAGAGGCCTCAATCACATGGCGGCGCGGCAGCAGGTCCGGCGGTGCCGGGGCGCGCAGGTTAAAGGTGTCGTGTTTGACCAGGCGGGCGATCTCAAGGATGTCGCGGTTGCCTTCGCTGACGATCAGCGCGACCTTCGCGCCGCGGTATTCGAGCAGCGCATTGAGGGCGATGGTGGTGCCATGGACAAAGCCGCCGATCGCCGCCGGCGTCGAACCGATGCGCGCCATCAGTTCGGTCACGCCGCGCGCCACCGCGCGTGACGGGGCGTCCGGCGTGCTCGGCACTTTGTGGGTATGGATGCCCTGGCCATCGGCGTCGATCAGCGTCAGGTCGGTGAAGGTGCCGCCGATGTCGATGCCCAGCTTGTAGCGCGCTTCTGACGCAGTCATGCCAAATGCGCTCCCTGGTTCGATTGTCTTGTTCTAGTCTGGCGGAACGTGCTTTCGCCCACTTTTATCGGCCAGCCAGTGTAGGAGTGTGCTTGGGGTTGCTCAAGATTGATCACGCAATCAATGGCCTTTAGCCTAAGCCTGACTGACGTGATGGAGGGCGCCTAACTAAGGGGAGGTCGTGGTCACGAAGGGCTGGCGAGTTAAACAATTGCTGATGTTGTTTTAATTGGCCCGGAAGGCGCGTCCAATGCGACTTTCCTAGCTTTGGCATGCTGGGATTTTGTTCAAAAATCCATCAATTACTCTATTGCGATAGATTATTATGCAGATAAATCAGTATGATATAAGTAATTTTAAGTATTTCTTGAAATATCAAGAATTCTTCTATATATTGCCAACATGATGAAACGACGCCACACCAACGCAGCCCAGTTAGACGGAGTCGTCGATCTCGAGCGGCTGCGCTCGGGTTCGCCTGACAGCATTGAACGGGATGCTGCGCGATTCCTCGATCTCACTTATCCAACCGACGACGTCAAGGCTTTGCTTCGGCTGCTATCGCGTCGCTTCGGTGGTGCCGCGTCTGAGGGAACCATACTTGCGAACGCTGTAAAAGGTCTGGGCAAATCGCACACACTGCTGCTCGCCTACCACCTGCTGAAGAGTCCCGCAGAAGCCACTGCGTGGATGAAGCAACTCGGATTTCCGTGGACACCGCCGGCCAGCGCGATCGTGCTTGTCCATAAGTTCACTGACCGCTCGATGCCAGGCGATGCGTTGTGGTCCCTGGTAGGGCGTGAGCTCGGTCAAACCTGGGGTGAGGAGCGCGCACCCGACGTCGAACATCTGATTGCCGCCTTGGCTGATCGCCACCTTGTACTGATTCTCGATGAACTCGAGCGCGGCATCCAGGGCATCGTCAACGAGGCGAAGCGCATCCAGAACCTGAATTTCCTGCAAATGCTTAGCGAAGCGGCGAATCGCGATCAGCGTATCACTCTCATTGCCGCAATCTACGACGGTACGGTTGAACCCGGCGCGACGCTTCGCCGCACGCCCAAACTGGAACTGCATTTCCGCAAGACCGAAGATCGCGCTGCGATTGTCCGTCACCGCTTGTTCGCAAATGCCGACACCTATGATCGCAACGCCGCGCGCGACTTGATTCGCTCTTATGCGAATATCTGGAAGCGCTTTGGTGTCGACACAAGCGAACAACAACTTGCCCGCATGGAGGCGACTTTCCCCTTTCTGCCGGATCTGGTCGAATTGGTATTCACGCGCATCAGCGATACCGGCGGCTTCCAAGGTACGCGCAGTGCACTTGGATTGCTTGGAGCGATGCTGGATGCTTCACCCCCGGATTCATATCTGATGACCGCGGCGAACTGCAAAATTTCCGATAACGCCTGCGCTGACCGGTTGCAGGACCTCAACCCCAGCGGCGATCTGATTGCCTGCGCTACATCGAACCTGCGTGACCTTGAGTCCAAGCCCTATGCCGAGGCCATCGCATCGGCGACGCTGCTTGCCAGTCTCGTGCCAGGAGGTCGGTCCATAGGCCTGTCGAAAGAGGAAATGATCCGCAGCGTTGTAAAGCCTGGTGACGATCCGAATGAATTCCAGGCCACGCTGGATGCCTTCCAGAAATTCGGTACTTACTTTCATCACAGCGAGGGCCGATATCACTTCGACCGCGAAGAAAATGCCTTCGCCAAAGTCGAACTCGCAGCGGCACGCCTCTCCGATGACGTGGCCCGTGCTCAGGTAATTACGACCTGGCGCCAGGAGGTCTTTCGCGACACGCAGGAAACCGTGGTGCTGCAGGATCTGGAGCAGGCAAAAAGTGATCTTGATGCCCTGGGGCTCAGGGGACGCCGCTTCGTGCTCGCGCCGCGCCGCCTTTCCACTGAAGAACGGCATGGCTTGTACCTTGGCGCACAGATGCGCAACCAGATCATCCTGCTCGAACCACGCGAAGCCGCCACCAGCCATCTCGCCAACCCCGACCTCCTTGCGTATGCAAAGCGGGTGAAAGCCGCAAACGAACTGGCCAATTCGCCGGGCAACGCCGATGCGCGCCGACGGTATGAAGACATCAAGCTTGAGGAATCGCGGCAACTGCAGCGCTTGCTCAAAAGCGCCGGGCTCACCTACGTCAGGATCGAAAACTGGGCCGAAGTCGCCATTGCCACCCAGTTCGAAGAGGAGCCATTCGGGCAATCAAGCAGCAAGGCAGAAGTGATTGAACAACTGCGCACCCATGTCTATCCGCCTTCGCTGTTCGTCGAACATCTGCGGGACCATCTTGCCGCATTCATTGGTCAGCGCGTCGAGCAGGTCGATCGTGCTTATCGCAGTACGCTCGGGTTCCCGGTGCCGCTTGATGTTCCCACCATCACATCCGCTGTACGCCAATTGGCTGAAGACCGTGCACGGATTCTTGGTCTAAAGCATCAACGCAATGGCGGCGGATTTTGCGGCGAACTGGTTACGCTCTCCGAGTCTGAGTTCAACCAGGCCGAGCTCGCTCATCCCTGGCCTGCCGCCATGCCACCAACGACCTCTGGACCAGGGCCGGTGCCCCCGAGTGAGCCAGGGACGCCTGGTCCCGTGCCACCCGGCGGAGCGGGCCCGTCGCCTGCCGCGCCGCCTGGTGTGCGGAGCGAAGATCGCAGCACGCCCCACTGCGCCAGCCTCGGAGAATTACGCCAGCAGGTTGCGGCGCGGCTTGTCGATGTCGACGCACCGGTCATCCAGCATGTGCGCTTCGCCATCTTTGCCGATTTTCGCAGCCATGATCTAGGCAGTCTGCCAGCAGCTTTTCGTGGCGGGCTTTCCGGTACCGGCGACCTTGGGATTCAGGTTGATATAGCCGTGCCCGGACCAATGACCAAGGCGCAACTCGAACAACATTGTGAAAAGCTGCCCAATCTTGCCGGCGCGACTTACTCCGCTCGTATGGTCGTCGAACTGAGCGACGTCATCAGCACCGCAATCAATAACGTAACCAGTGAACAAAACCAGTCATGAGCGCGCTCGATTCCTCCTTATTGCTTTCACTCACTGCGCCGCAGCCAAGGTTGCCCGGTATCGAGACCTGGCTGAGAAACGAAGTCTGGAACGACGCAGCTTTTGATCGCGCCGGTCGTTCACCCAAAGATTATTTGCTTGCAGGCGAGCGTCTGGTCAATGAGCGTGAAAGCCTGCTCGCAACGACCGCGCCTCAGGTGTACGCCGAATTGACCACTGCCGCGGTACCCGATCGCACCATTAGCGGTTTTTTCACAGATAACCCCCACTCAGCCGCCGTTATATTCGATGGCTGCTCCTTGCGCGAGGTGCCGCGTCTCAACGAGCTTGCGCGTGCCTCGCGCCGGGCCGTGCTCGAACAGGGGTGTGGGCGCGCGGCAGTGCCGTCAGAAACAATCCAGTTCGTTGCCGACCGGCTCGGATTCGGGCTGCCCGCAATCGGGCCATCGCAACTCACATCACGCCGCGAGTTGCGGACGCAGAACGTCCGCTATTACTATTTCGCCCAATCGAACAGCTATCACACCATAGAAGACGGCGAGGACTCGCTGTTGCTCTGGTGCCGCTTTCCTGACCAACGCTACACTGACAGCACGGCAATTGACGAAGGTTTGTTCGATGGCGCCTGGGATGGCTTCGAACAAGCTTGGCAAAACACCGTGCAGGCGGTTCCGGCCGACCGTACCGTGCTGGTTACCAGCGATCATGGCTACGTTTTTCTAAAATCCGGATTCAGCGACACGCGGCTCAAGAACCTCGATCGTCCGCTGAACGGCAAACGCTTTCGCTTTTTTGAAGAGCATGAAACCATGCCCGAGCGCACACCCGGCTTGTGGCTGGACGAATCACGCCGCCTTGCGGTGCTGGCTGGTCGCGGTCACAACCGGCCACAGGCGCCTTCGGCATCGCAGTCGGTCTATCGCCACGGTGGTCTCACCTTGATGGAAATGTTCACCCCCTGGCTCGTGCTCGGACCCGTTGGTTCAGCTTGAGGAGAATCTCATGAAACAAAAAGTCGGAACCCTGCTCGAAGAAACCGTGCTGCGCCGCGCCAAGCGCCGTGCCGCCGATGAAGGCCGTCCCCTGAGTGATCTGATCCAGGATGCACTAGAAAAATACCTCACCGCCGGGTTGCCTGAGCCGGCGCATCGCGAAGCGGCTTTCCAGCTTTTTTGCGAGCGGCCGATTAAGCTCTCACCCGAACAGTTCAAGGCCGTGCTTGAACACGATGCATGGGATGCGTGGGACCAATGAATCTGGATGACATTCCCGCCGGCAGCCTGTGTGTGGTGGACACCAATGTGTTGCTCTACGCCGAGCAGGGCGTCTCTGTTCAGGCACAACGCTTTATACGACGCTGCTCCAGCGGTGAAGTCAAAGCCACATTACCGCAGACAGTCTGGCAGGAGTTCACCCACAAACTAATGCTGGCGGAGGCAATGATGCGCGGCCTGACATCAGGGGGTAATCCGGCGTCGCGTCTTGCGTCCCGGCCCGAGGCGATTCGTGGGCTGACTCTGTACAAAGCCAAGGTCAAGGCTTTGTCTGACCTTGGTTTCGGTTTTGAGTCCTGCCTGTTACCCGATCTGCTCGACGGGGCGTTCACCTTGCAGGAACGCCACGGTCTGCTCACCAACGATGCGATGGTGCTGGCCGTGGCCTTGCGCCTGAAGGCTGACATCCTGGTGTCCAGCGACAAGGCCTTTCGCGGCGTCGCCGAGCTTGACGTGTTTTACCCCACCGATTTGCGGATGTGATCAGTATGAACGCCCCGGATAAACCTACCACTCAAGCAACAGCTGCGGCCATGCCGCGCGCCATTGAAGTGGGATTTCCAATTGTCGAGATTAATCGCCTCGCAGAGCCCGAGCGCAACAGCTTCAAGCCGATTTATCAGATGCACAAATGGTTTGCGCGCCGCGCCTCCTGTGTGTTCCGCGCCATTCTTTTGGGTGCGCTCAAACCCGCGACGCAGCCAGACGGGTCGCCCACCGACCTGATGGCTGAGTTTTACAAGAATCACGCTGAGGACCCTGATACGAAGGGCAAAGTGGTACTCGACCCGTTCATGGGTGGCGGCACCACCGTGGTCGAATCACTCCGCCTGGGCTGTAATCCGATCGGCATCGACCTTAACCCAGTAGCTTGGTTCGTCGTCAAAACCGAGATCGAGCCGGTTGAGATCGAAGCGTTACAGGCGGCATTTGAACGCCTGGCAGCGCGGCCGGTGTATTGGAACGAGGGCAAGCCGCTGCGCGAAACGCTGCTTAACCTCTACAAGACTGAAGTGGCTCCTGGCGTCGAAGCCGACGTGATCTACACCTTCTGGGTGAAGCACGCGATTTGCACCGATCCAACCTGCAAAAAGGAAGTGCCGCTTTTTAAGGACTATGTCGTCGCTCAAAAAACCAGTTCCGTGCGTTACTGGCGCGATCTTGCCTGTCCGGCATGTGGCCATGCCTTTGACTGGGAGACGCAGGTCGCCTCGTTGATTGCAGAAAAAAAACTTATGGTTAATGCACCGCGCGGCGCAGCCGGCGAGGGCCGACCCACTGCGGCATGGACTTATGTGCAGGAACCGGTAAAACCCAAACGGCGGCGCGAACTCACCTATGCCGAACTGGACTGCCCTTGTTGCACCAAGCGCATCAAGCTAGCAGTGCCTTGGGAAGAGAAGAAGGAAAAAAAGAAGGTCCCGCTGACCGTACTGCTTTGTCCCTCCTGTGAAACAGTCTGGCAGTGGCGTGGCCCTGAACCTGAGGGTGAAGTCGCCTGCCCTGCCTGTGCTCATCACTACAATCCGCGCGTCGGCAATGTACCTGAAAAAGGAAAATTCCAGTGTGTCTGCGGTAACCGTGACGACATTATCCAGAGCCTCAGACTTCTGCCGCAGGACAAACGATTGCCGGTTCGCCCTTATGCAATGCAAGCCTTTCTACCAACCGAAGCCGACGAAATTGGAAGCGAATTGGAGAGCGATGGTGTACAAACTTCGCTTTTTGGCGATGGCGCTGACCGCCAGAATTTGCTTTCGCTTGCCCGCCAACAATCAACGTTGTCGTCACTACCTAATGATTATTTATTGCCGGCAAACGGAAAATTGTTTAAACGGTTTTCGGTGTCTGACCGCGCACTGCTGCAGGAAGCTGAGCGCTTTTGGGATACCAACAAAAGTAATCTGCCTCACCCCAAGAGTGAGGTGCCACTTGGAGAAAAAACAAAATCAGGACTGCTTTCTCATCATTTCAACTACTGGCACGAACTTTTCGCACCACGGCAGTTATTGGCACTTTCAACACTACTGCAAGGCGTAATCGCCGAGCCCAATGATCAGCTGCGGGAAATGCTGTTGTGCGCATTTTCAAACGCGCTCGAGGGGAACAATCTGTTCGTGCGTAACATTCCTTCTCGGAAAACGCCGGGTGGTACTGCTCCCGCCGGCATCTTTGCACGCCACGACTATCAGCCTAAAGCCACGATTTGCGAACAAAATGTCTGGGGAACCGAATCCGGTAATAACACCTTTATTTCTCGCATGGAAATGCTGGAGAAGGGATTGCGATTTGCTAAAGAATGGCCCGATGCTGCCGACGGCACTGCGTTGGACCCTTTGCCAAATGAACGTGATGCGACGTTAAAACCGGGTTCCTCCTCTGACGCGGCGGTGAACAATACTGTTGCGACCGTGGCGATCACCGACCCACCTTATGCCGGGAACGTCAACTACTCGGAACTCGCTGATTTTTTCTACGTGTGGTTGCGTCTCGCACTTAAAGAACGCTACTCCTGGTTTATTCCGGAATATTGCGAAAAGTACGCCGAAGTTATTGAAAACCGTACCCGTGGTAAATCGATAGAGGATTTTTACGCTGGCCTTTCCGATGTGTTCAGGCAAACACATGCAAATCTCCCTGATCAAGGATTATTGGTGTTCACGTTTCACCATGCAGACCAGGCAGGCACAGTCTGGGAAGGCTTGCTGCAAGCATTGTGCGATACCGGTTTTGAGATTATTGCGGTCTATCCAGTCCACGCGGAGCGGGAATCGTCTCTGCATCTACTCGACAAGGACAATATCTCCTACGATCTGATTCACGTCTGCCGCAAGCGCCAGGCCGATCCTGCGCCACGTTCCTGGGCTGGCGTTCGTCAGGAAGTCCGGCGCCGCGCACGCACGGAATTGGCCGCGATTGAATCAGGACGCTACGGTGGCAAGCCGCTCGCTGAACCGGATGTACGTCTGATTTGCATCGGTAAGTGCCTGGAACTCTATAGCGCCCACTACGACAAAGTGCTCGACCATGAAGGCAAGACGCTACCCTTGCATCGTGCGCTGCAGGACATTAGCGCCATTGTCGATCAACTCGTCACCCGCGACCGGCCACTGCCTGCCGAACTGGAGAACATCGACAGCCTTTCCTACGTCTGGCGGCGCTATCTCATGCCTCGGCGTGCCGAACTGAGTGTCGACAACCTGTCCAAGGACTTGCGGGCGCTTCAGGTGAGCGTGGACGACGTGAAAGATGCTGGGCTGGCGGTCCGTGGTCGCGACGGCAAGGCCAGCGGGCGCAGCCGCAGCTACAAAATCAAACAACCTGCCGAGCGCCTGGAGCAGGCTCTCGCCAATCTCGAACGCGTTGCGTCGCGGCAGATGCAGACCAAGCTGTTCGATACCAACGGGCAGCCCGAGGGTCTTGTTTTCGCCGATTTGTGGCACGCATTGATCGCACTCGCCGACGCGGGTGAATCGGTATTGCCACTTCTGGAAAAATTTCGCGGTCAATGGCCGGAGATTTCTGCCGGTCTCAAATACTGCAAGGAGGCGCGCAGCGACTGGGAGCCTGCCATAGCCCGTGTGATCGGGGTTATGGAAGGCGCGCCGCTACTCGTCAAGCATGGGGCAGCCTGATGGCCGGTTACATGCTCCTCGAAAAAAAGACGCTCCAGCCGCACAAGACGGATGGCATCCCGCCGAACACGCAGGAACTCGGTTTTATTGATTACCTGCGTGAATTGCGCCAGGACCAATTTCCGTTTGCGGCCGGCAGAAAACTGCGCCTGACTGGCTTTGAAAACGTCTTGCTTGATGCCGAGGATCGCGTACAGATCGGCGGTGATGTCCACAGGTTGCTGGTCGCTCGCGCTAACGAACTTCATAGCATGGGCGGCTTTGTCCAGGTCGTGTTCGAGTGGCCGCTCTTTTATGGCGATGAGCTCTGGTTCGAGCGCGGCCGCGAGCGCATTTCATTGCGTGGTGTGTTCGGCAGCGTGAGACGAAAACAGGAAGGCTCGAACACGTATTACCTCACCGGATTCAATTTGACATGAACGATATGGTTAGTCATAGCACTCTGATTCGCGCAGAAGATTTTGTGCGGGTACGCAAGCACCCGGAATGGGGCACGGGCGAAGTATTGAAGGTCGCACAAAACCTCGGCGTCTATCAGGCCAAGATACTGTTCAAGACATCCGAGGGTGAGCGTGTCGAGACGGTACCGCTTGAGTGGTTGGAAAAGGCCTCGGACTTGTGGCAGCGCCTGGCTTCTGCGGATTTTGACGATCCACTGGCTTACTGCCTGAAGCAGATGGCGCTAGACATGGCCCACGCCAACACCGGCGGCGAACTCACGTCTAGCCGTGTTGATTTACTGCCCCATCAGATTTTGCTTGTGCACGACCTCATTGCGATTGCGCCACGGCGCATGCTGATCGCCGATGAGGTCGGGCTGGGAAAAACCATAGAGACCGGCATGCTGATCCGCGAGTTGATCGCCCGTGGCGACGCGGCGCGCATTCTTATCGTGACCCCGGCTGGCCTGATTGAAAACTGGCGGCGCGAGCTGGAGAGTGGTTTCAGGATGCATTTTGACGTGCTCGGGCGCGACTTTCAGGATCATGGTTCAGCCACTTGGGAACGTCACGCCCATGTTATCGCCTCCATCGATACTCTGAAGCAGGTGCGCCGTTTGCAGCGACTGCTCGCTGCGCCGGGCTGGGATATGGTGATCTTCGACGAGGCGCATCACATCTCGCGTACCCGCAGTGGCAAGAAGATGGTTACGACACAAAACTACAAACTTGCCGAGGCTTTGCGCAACCACACCCGCGATCTGCTGTTCCTATCCGCGACCCCGCACCAGGGCAATGCCTACCAGTTCTGGTCTTTGCTGCAACTTCTCAACGACCAATTGTTCCCTGGGCCGGAGGCCATCAATGACCATCGCGGCTTACTCAGCCGCGTGATGATCCGCCGCACCAAGCGCGAAGTCACCGATGCTGCCGGGCAGCCGATATTCCGTCGTCGCCAAGTGCGAACCGAAACGTTTTCACTGGCGCCGCGTGAACGCCATTTTTACGATCAGTTGAGTGACTACCTGCGGGAAGGCTACACAGCCGCAGGCATTAATCAGCGCACCACCAGTAGTGCGCAACGCGCCATCGGCTTCGTGATGGTGACTTTCCAAAAAATCATGTCTTCCAGCCCACGCGCCATTCGTCAGGCACTGCGCCGCCGGCTACTGGTGCTGCTTGCCAGAAAGCAAATGGATTTTGAAGGCAAGCGGCGTACTGCATCTGCGGCGCAGGCCTCCCGCGTTGCTGAAGAAATTCTTCGCCTCAAGGACGAAATGCTGGCCTTGGCGAACGCCATTCTCGGTGGCAACGCGCCGGAGTCGGAGACCGAGAGCTACATCGGCCGGGTAAGGCGCCGATTGCAAAAACGCGAGGAAGAAATTGAAACTACCTCATGGTCGCTCGACGGCGATGAGGAGGCTGATGAAGGCATCTTTGCCGAAGCCGGCATCCCCGAGGAAATCGATCGAGTGCGTGATTTGGTGGCGCTTGTTCCAGACGGGCCTGACCGGCGCTTCGAAACGCTGGCCCGGGCAGTGAGCAGTTTGCGGCGCGATCAGGCCAACGAACGGTTTGTTATTTTCACGCAGTATCGCGACACGCTTGAATTTCTGGCAGAGGAACTCGGCCGGATGTTCGGTGCAGATAAGATCGCCACCCTCAAGGGCGGACCGCTTGATGACAAGATTGCGGCGATGGAAGCGTTCTGGCGACAGGACGGCGCGCTTTTTCTGATTTCAACGTCGGCCGGCGGCGAGGGCGTCAATCTTCAGGTTGGGCGTGTCCTGTTCAATTACGATCTGCCATGGAACCCAATGGCGGTAGAGCAGCGCATTGGTCGTATTCATCGCTATGGACAGCAAGACACGGTCCAGGTCTATAACCTGCTGGCCGAAGATACCGTCGAGGAGCGCATTTACGGGCTGCTGCAGGGCAAGCTCGCCGATATCGCCCGCTCCATTGGCAAAGTGGACGATAACGGTCACCCCTTGGAGGATTTCGAGAGCAATATCCTGGGACTGCTGGGTAGCAGGCCTGACTATCAGGAGCTCTTCAAGCGCGCACTGGTCGACCGCGATTACCAGAGAACGGCAACCGAAATGGTGCGAATGATTGAAGAGGCGAATCGTGCGAGGGAAGCGCTAAGTGTTCTGTCGCAAGACCTGACCGGATTCAATCTGGAGAACTATCGCAAGATTGAAGGTCGCCACACGCTGACCGAACTTGGCGCCTGGGTTCGCGCGATGGTGCTGCATTTTGGCGGTGCTACGGTTCCAGAGGGTGCATTCTGGAACATCCATGTGCCAGAAGCGCTGCAACGCAAGCACCGCCTCGCACCCCGATACGAACGTATCTGTTTTGATCGAGAGCTTTCACTCCGGGCGCGTGATTCAGAGCTGGGGGGCATCGGTCATCCGCTGGTGGATGCCCTGTTGGCCGAAGCCCGCAGCGTCGAATTCGAAGGGTCTATATCGCGTATGGCTGCCAGCGTCCAGGTCTATGCCCGTTATCTTGTGCAGTACGAGGACGAAGCAGGTGAATCCCGCAGCCGCGTACTAAGCTTCCGGTCAGACGCTGATGGAAGAATTGAGGCTGTTTCGAGTATTGCGTGGCTTGATGTTAAATCCCAACCGGCATCGACCACGACACCAGTTCCGGACGAGCACATCAAAGAGGCATTCGCCCAGGCGTTAGAGAATTACATCATCGATTGGCAACCTGACCGATCGAAGCGTGCCAGGGTGAAAATTGAGCTTGTTGGCGTGCATGCGGTGTAGGAATACTGGAAATTCTGGAATACTCCAACCCCTACTGAATCCCCGTTATAGGAGTGCAGACCGTCTGGAAAGCCGCGCCAGTCGGGCTTTCCCAGCGTATTGCCTAGTGTGCAACAACGAGTTGGGCGAGGCGGTCCGGGTCGGCGAGCAGTTCGGCGCTGGCGCCGCTGTGGATGATGCGGCCACGGCTGAGCACCAGCACCTGCTGCGTCACCTGCAGGGCCAGCTTGGCCGATTGCTCGACCAGGACCACGGTGAGGGCTTCTTCACGGATCAGCCGCTGCAGCGCGCCCATCAGCATCTCGACGATGATGGGGGCGAGGCCTTCCATCGGTTCGTCCAGCAGC
>Ga0194061_1001020_pt1 | contig 16879 bp, 19 predicted proteins | sample SepL2221m_MetaG_FD_163423 | JGI IMG/M metagenome (GOLD analysis project Ga0194061, IMG submission 163423) | Anoxic zone freshwater microbial communities from boreal shield lake in IISD Experimental Lakes Area, Ontario, Canada - Sep2016-L224-21m | ecosystem: Environmental > Aquatic > Freshwater >... | reverse complement strand
ATGTACCACTCTCTGAAGGAGTTGCAGGTGGACAAAAAAACGTGAACATGGTGTCATCAATCAATAATCATTACGAAAGCATCTGAATACCCGAAATATCATTTACACAAAGCAATTGACAGGTTCGGTGGAAATGATTGTCACCAACTTTAGTATATGCAACGCATAACCTCCGTTTGGTATTCTTGCTCTTCTTTATGCCTGCCTTCGTCCAGATGGATACTCCGTTTCCAATTTCCATCCCCAAAAAAGCCCCACTGATCTGAATAGTCAGTGAGGCCTGAGCTCTTTCCCTCGAAATGAACCCTCTCAGCCTACTTGACAGGAAACATGAAAAAACTGATGCTGAGATCAGAATGTAAAGTGTGCATTGCGTCAATCACTTGCTATTCAACTTCTGCACAACTGCCGCAAAGAAATCCAAATCGTCAATGGCATTTTTCCCAACCGGCTTTGAGCGAGCACCAAGTCCTGATATCACAACATTATATTTGGGGTTAATATAGAGATACTGTCCGTGGATCCCCCGCCCCATGAATGCACCATCATGGATGCTGCCGGGCGCAGCCTTGATAGTCCAAAATTGATAGCCGTAGCCGTTGGGGTTTGGAACTCCCTCGATCGGTTTGGCACTGGTTGCATCCGCCAACCACCAATCTGGAACAATCTTTTTGCCATCTATCTGTGCGCCATTGAGAATGAACTGGCCAAATCGGGCAAAGTCGCGAAGCGTGGCAAGAAGTCCACTGCCACCAACTTCATGGCCATTTGGTGAATCAAGCCACCACAACCCGTCGTCCTCCATTCCCAAAGGAATCCAAATCTTTTTGGAAAGATAATCAGCCAGGTGCATCTTGGTCGCGGCCTGGACAATTTCTCCAATAAGAACCGTTTCACCAGTATTATAGTTAAACTTTTTTCCAGGTTCCGTTGCTTTGGGCAAGGTCTTCATAATATCGAATATGGCGCCTTCTTTGTTGCTGGCTATTTGCAATTCCAAGAGTTTGCGCCTGTCTGATTTTGGGTCAACATAGGTTTCGTCCCACTTTACGCCTGACGACATCATCAACACATCTCGTACCGATGCCTGTTCATAGGCACTTCCTTTAAGTTGGGGAAGATACTTGGTCACGGGGTCGTTTATGCTGGCAATAAATCCATCTTTGACTGCTGCTCCCACCAATGTCGATACAAAGGACTTGGCAACCGACATGGACATCCATCTCGTCTTGGGAGTTATGCCGTAATCGTAATGCTCAAAGGCAATTTTACCATCTTTTAGTACGAGCAGTCCGACGTTCCTGTTCAAGGCGACATAGTCCGGCAGATCATAGGTCTTGCCGGCCGAGGTGAAGCTCAACGCTTTGATTTGGGTATCACTAAACTGCAACGGGCTTGGCTTCCCCCCAGACTTAACAATGCGTGTGGGAAATATCTTGTCGGTGTTGCTGTATGTCCTCACGGCTTTTTCCGGGAACAACGCCCCATCGTAAATGTCACGGGCTGTTCCTATCTCGGTCTTTGAAATTTCTTCGGCATAAGCTTTTCCTGAGAACTGTGTCTGCTGGCTTATAATACAGCCAAATACAAGCAGAGACGCAACCATTACTACATCAGTTACCTTTTTCATAATGCCCTCCTCCTTTATTAGCTCGTTTTTCCAGAACACATCAAATATCGCCAACGCACCTACTCCAGCACCTCCGGCTATTACACCTCCTCCACCGTCTTTATTCAATGTTGTCGCCGCTGAGACGGCCCTGGTGGCGAGTTGCTTCTGTCTTTTGGTAAATATCCAGAATTGCCCTCTTTGTTTTACCTGCTTCAAACCAGAATCCAACGTATGTCATTAGGAGGGCACCACTTACCATTATCCCAACCGGTCCAATCTCAGCCCAAAAAGCAACCGATGTAAATGGGCGAGCAAATGAAATGACAACGCCAATCCAGACAGTAAGAAATGCAACTACTGACAGGTGCAATCTCATCCTTACAGAAATTCGGGTGCCATCAGGCAGCGACTCGAAAGAGCCCAGCAATATTGGAAGAAAGGAATTTCTATAATGGATGTTTCTCCAGATTTTAAAAGAAGTTTCGTTGATGTCTCCGCTAAAATCATCTCAACAGGGGGCGAGAAGTTTTCCCAGAATCGTTTTGGCCCTACTTTAGATAGCAACCGCTCACGTGCTTGCAGTAATGGATCAGCCACGACTACTGATACTCGCTCATCATTTCTTCCGAGATGTTCATGGTGTAGATAAAGGCAGTCGGCACCTTCCGGTCAAACAGTGTGCTGGGTGGTCTGGTGTAGGCCTGGTGCAGTTGAATGTCATGTATTGATTGCTTTACGCAGTAACATACTCGGTTTGAAGGTCAGAATTTGTCGAGCTTCGATGGTAATTGCTTCGCCAGTCTGCGGGTTACGACCACGGCGGTCATTCTTGTGTTTGACGACGAAGTTGCCGAAACCGGATATCTTCAGGTTTTCTCCTGATTCAAGTGTGCTCTTCATAATGTCAAATACGGATTCAATCATCTCAGCAGATTCTTTCTTGGTGAGCCCGGTGGCGTTTTGGATTCTTTCGGCGATGTCAGCTTTGGTCATTTTGCATCCTCGTATTCGGTATATTTCTTGGCACTTCCCCTCACTTTGTCAGCAGGGTACTTACGTTCGTTGATTTGCAGTTTACGTTCGGCTGCCTGATATAAGTCGATTTCCAGCTTATCTGATATCCTGACCAGGTAGATCAGAATATCAGCCAGTTCTTCTTCAACTGACCGACGGGTCTTATCCTCCAGCAGATGACTCTGATCACCTTCTACCCATTGAAAGTGTTCGATAAGTTCGGCAGCTTCAGCTATCAGGGCCATCGATAGGTTTTTTGGTGTGTGATACTGGTCCCATTCCCTGTCTTTGGCAAACACCCTCAAATGGTCACGCAGGGATTCCAGTGATTCGATGGCCATGATGCTCCTTGATGCGGCAAGTAGTGATATAATTTGGCGGGTTCAGCATGCTGCACTATTATTGATTGTACAACGAGCAGCTATACTACCTTCTGAATTGAAAATATTCCAGTACTTCGAGTGGTTAGTCACGCAAAAGGCGGGTAATCCCGCACCCACTGCTCAGTCCCTCCAAAAGCGGTATATAGATCTTCGCCGATCCGGCTAATTTCTCCGACGAGTTCCATTTGAGCAAGCCAGTTTTCGGGAATTGCAGCGCTACCAAGCAGTGCACCCAATATGTTCCCGGTTATTGAGCCGGTGGAATCAGAATCACCGGAGTGATTGACCGCCAGTTGTACGCCCCTCATAAAGTCATTCTCCGCAACCAGTGCGCAATAAAGACTGATCGCCAGCGCTTCTTCGCCTGTCCAGCCGCCTCCAAGCGTTTCAACCACTGCCGGAGATGGAGTGATTTCCTGATTCCGTCTCAGGTCAAGAGCTGCCCGGATTGAGTTTACAGTCTCCGCCGCTCCGATTCGCCCTTCCAGAATACTGAGGCCGATGTCGATTCCCTCTTTCAGCGACCCGCCAGTTACAATGGTTGCAATAACAGCCGCCAGCACACCTGCCGGATAATAGCCTGATGGGTGGCCGTGAGTAAGTGCAGCGGAGGTGCAGCCGATTTCAAATGCCAGCCGTGCTGTATTTGCGCTGCTGCCATTATTAATACGGGCGGCCAGAAGTCCTGCAGGCGCGGCCCGCATGACGCCACCGCATCCCTTGCTGTTATTGTTGACGATACCGTTATCCGAATAATCCCCCTCCCGTAAAGCCGTCAGGCAAGTGCTGCCAGGAGCCCGCCGCCGGTGCAGTCCTTCCACCGTGATCAACCAGCCGTCACGGTATGAATCAGGAATTGAATCACCTGTATCCTCCTCCCCCTGCGTTTTTAGCCAGTTGTAATATGAATGTTTAACAGCGGCGGCAAAATCCGGTGGGCTCCCGTAGTGCCGGGACGATGACCATGCCTGTAATAATCCCTCGGCAGTGAAGAGAGTCATCTGGGTGTCATCGGTAATCTCGTAGAGTTCATCCTCTCCCGGCACCATCTCCGTGATGCCTGCCGGACCGTACTCCTTGACGATCTGGCTGTAATCCAGAAACTCGACTGGCCAGCCCAGCGCGTCACCGACAGCGCCGCCCAACAGGCAGCCGGTAAAGTGTTCAGGTGTGTTTCGCTCCATTTGTTTCTCCCAGTTACGTCTTTGACTATATCGGCATGGCTGGCAGATTTTATGTGGCCAGCCAGCCATGCCGCCTTTACTCAGAGTGCCCGCGAAGCCCGTCTGTGGCTCATGGGTGCCATCCGCTCTTCGGTAGTTCTGCTGCGATGACGCTCGTTGGTACGAAAGAATGCCATATGGACGAACCATTCATCAACCAGCAACCCGGAGCCAAGCAATCCCCTGGCAGTGTAGCGGCAGTCCTCGCCTCTGCCTACCGACTGAAAGCGCTTTTCCTCTGCTTCCATCATCCTCTCGAGAATTTTACGTACCTTTTCAATGGCTGCCGGACTCTGCCCCGCTGGTGCCTGGGGGATGTCCATGGCATAGCTGTTGAGCAGTTTTGCGTGCAGCTGCTGATAGGCCAATGGTCGTGAAACCATTTCAATACCGGCAACCCGTCCCTTGATCAGCACCGCCATGCCGCTTTGACCATCCAGGCAGGGGAACGCATCCTGGTAGGCACTCAGATCCTCCCGACGCGCCTCGTAGGCATCCTTCATGGCACCGGTGCCAGATGATGTCCGGTGACTGGAATGCAATTCCTCGATGCTTTCCCATACAGCGCCCTGATCTGAGCGATAACCCCGCGATTCATTCAGTGAAAATGATACCGATGCGTTCTTGCGGCTCCGTAGGGATGGTGACATGCTGACATTGGAATCCTCGAAATGGGCAGAGCGATATGACCAGCGCCCCTGCTCGGTACAGGAAACCGGGATCAGAGCGCTGCTGCCTGCCGCTATCAGGATGGTGGTATTCAGTACCCGGTTCTGTTTGGCTCCGGCCAGTTCCTCCCCATCCAGCATCAGGACATTGTTGGCTCCGGAGTTGATCACTTTCAGTTCCGGAACACTGCCACCTTCACTAACCTCACTGATGGTCAGACTACCGTCAGCCAGCGCTTCCTTGAGGGTAACATAGTCCGGGCCGCCCGTTTCCGTACAGAAGAGCGGTACCACTGACAGCTCCTTGTGGTTCTGCAGATCGCCCAAGTGTAACCTCTCGGTCAGATGTTTTCTGATAATTGAGTCCATACGTCCTCCTTCATCCGGTTATGCTGCACATTACTCATGGACACTCGAAATGTCCCGCCACATATTCACACACACGCCATCAGTTCCCTGAATACCGATGAATGCCCAGGCCACTTCTTCAACTTCAACACATGCTGTTCCTGGGCTTCGGTTTCGATGGTGCCGGGGCGTGTTTTTCTCACCAGGGCAACGGCATCAGATGGCTTGAAGCCGAACTCCACCAGTAGCCTGGCCGCGATGGTTCCGGTCCTGCCAATTCCTCCGCGGCAGTGCAGCAGAACTTTTCCTTCGTTAATCAGAATTTCTCTGAGTCGATGGCCGTGTACCCGCCACTGCTCCTCAAAGTGACGATCAGGAACACCAACGTCGCGGATCGGCAGGTGATGCCATTCGATACTCCTGGCCAGAAGCATCTCTGGCAAAGCAGAAACCCCAAGCATCTCCAGCTCAAACCCCTCCATCAGCGTGACAACCGCATTTGCACCCCAGGCAGAGATAACGTCGAGATCCGCAGAAAGATCGCGGTCCCATATCCTGCCGGAGTAACCGCTGTCCTTCTTGCCGGGGCAGAAGGTCATGCCGATCTGCCCGCGGTTGCCGGGCAGTACTATGGTGTCGATGCGAAGAGGTGAGTTTTTGCTGGTCATGATGTCATTCACAGGCATGTCCTCTTTTGGTACTTTTTCAGTTGATGCTCCACAGCTCTGTCAGAGGGAAGCTGCAATGCAGACAGACGGTAGACAGTCGGGCGAATACACGGCTGCCGGTACGGAACTCGTTGATCTCATGAATATACTGGGATGACGTAGCGGCGATCATTTCACCGCAGTTGGGACATCCCAGCCGCCAGCCGGTCAGGAAGGTATTCTCCTCTTCATTTACGATATGATCCCGGTGTTGCTGGCCGGGCCAGGTGAATGCCTGCATATGATTTCCTTTCAGATATTCCCGGTCATTGCTCATGGTGCCCGGCGGGTGTTTCTTCGTTTCAGGCTGCTGAAATCATTGTTGCGGTAAACGGTGATAACGGTATTGTCCTGCGGAGCGCAGACCACCTGCAGCCCTTCTATCCTATCCGGGTGCAGACCGTCAGTGCGGCACACCTCTGCTTCACGGCGGCCCAGGGCATAGATCACCGCCCCACGGACATGGTAGGTACGGCCATAACTCATCACAGTGGCGACATCGTCCTGGCTGATGCGTCGGCTCCCCATGCGGGAACCGGCGTGTCTGCTCAAACGCGGCATGGAGTCATACTCGTTGCATTCGAAAGCTGTTGCCATGATGTGTCCCTCCCGGTGTTGGTTTTGAACTCATCATAATGGGGTACCTCCCCCATCCAGCGTCCGACACAAAATAATTCTGCGATAATCGAAAAAAAAACGTACTAACAATTCCCGATAAGTATTCCCTGTTTGACGAGTGACGTCTTGATGTGTATACTCGTGCAACTTTCTAATTTTAATGAAGAAATAACTAAGGAGCGGGGGTATGGGGGATCAGCTTTACCTGGAGCGGTTTGTCTGGTTTGACAATGAAGCACGTAAAGACCGTTTCCCTAATGCGACCAGACTGGCGGAACAGTTCGAGCTGTCCGTCAAGAGTGCCCAGGGCTCAGTACACACGAAGAGCTCAGCTATATGGGGTGTGATCAGGGTTCAATGTCGCTCATCATCAAGAAGATGGGAATATTTTACAACAAGAAGTCAGGTAGCATGGAGGGTATGGATCTGGTCCGTACTCACAAGGATCCGATTAACCGGCATCGTGACCGGGTTACCTTGACGGAAAAAGGGCAGAATATAATGAGTGTAGTGGATGATTTTCAGAATAGCTTTCGTACGTGTGCGTAGGTGTCAGGGATGGTGCATTAGCGGAACGGGAAACGTGAACGGAGATCGCAGCCAATATTATTCGGTGGTTCTCAGGATAAAGGTTCTCAGGATAAAGTAGACAGCAGATTTAAAAGAGTGTAGAGCAAATTGTAGAACAATTGAGATATGATTAAGTCACATTAGTAGCATAATTACAGCTGGTTACAAACACAAAGAGCGGCATCGCTGCCGCTCTTTGTGAATCCTGCAAAAATCCGTCGAAATCTATTTGCGGACTGACTTGCCGGCCACCTGCATGCGGATGATGGCGCGCACGAGAGCTGCTTCGTAGATTTTGAACTGCTTGTCTTCGGCGGTCAGCTTTTTGAGGGCCTCCTCGGCACGGGCCTGGGCAGCCTTTGCCCGCTCTATGTCGATCTCGGCAGCCGCTTCGGCCGTCTCGACAAGAATGATGATCTTGTCGTCACAGATTTCAAAATATCCCCAGTTGAGTGCAAGGTGCTCGGCAACGCCGTTGTTCTTGTAAACCAACTCGCCGATGTCAAGTGATGTCAGGAAGGGGGCATGTCCCGGCAGAACGCCGAACTCACCCAGCTTGCCGGTGGCGGTAACTTCCTCCACCTCGGTGTCGACCACTTTTTTGTAAGGGGTGACTATTTCCAGCTTCATCTTTTCAGCCATATACAAAACCTCTGGAAGTTGAGGCTGAGGTTAAGGTTAAGAGACATCTCAGCCTTAACCTCAATCTTAACCTGTCTTTTTTAAACAGCCGCCAGCTTGGCACCTTTTTCAATGGCTTCTTCTATGGAACCGACCATGTAGAAGGCCTGCTCGGGGAGGTTGTCGTGTTTACCAGCGACTATTTCCTGGAAGCCTTTGATGGTGTCCTTCAACTCGACGTATTTGCCGGGGGAACCGGTAAATGCTTCCGCTACGAAGAACGGCTGGGAAAGGAAACGCTGGATCTTGCGGGCACGTGCCACAACCAGTTTGTCTTCCTCGGAGAGCTCGTCCATACCAAGGATGGCGATGATGTCCTGAAGATCCTTGTACTTCTGCAGAACGTACTGGACAGAACGGGCGACAGCGTAGTGTTCATCACCGATGACCTGTGGATCAAGAATACGCGAGGTGGAGTCCAGTGGGTCAACGGCCGGATAGATACCGAGTTCTGCTATCTGACGAGAAAGAACTGTCGTAGCGTCAAGGTGGGCGAATGCGGTTGCAGGAGCCGGGTCGGTCAAGTCATCAGCAGGTACGTAGATGGCCTGAACCGATGTGATGGAACCTTTTTTGGTGGATGTGATGCGCTCCTGTAGTTCACCCATTTCAGTTGCCAGCGTAGGCTGGTAACCAACGGCAGAAGGGATACGGCCGAGAAGCGCGGAAACCTCAGAACCTGCCTGGGTAAAACGGAAGATGTTATCGATGAAGAGCAGAACGTCCTGACCTTCTTCGTCACGGAAGTATTCTGCAACGGAGAGAGCGGTCAGCGCGACGCGGGCGCGGGCTCCCGGAGGCTCGTTCATCTGGCCGTACACGAGAGCGGCTTTATCAAGAACGCCGGACTCTTTCATCTCCATCCAGAGGTCGTTTCCTTCACGGGTACGCTCGCCAACGCCGGCGAACACGGAGTAGCCTCCGTGCTGCTTGGCGATGTTGTTGATCAGTTCCATGATCAGAACAGTCTTGCCGACGCCAGCACCACCGAACAGACCGATTTTCCCGCCGCGGGCATACGGTGCGAGCAGGTCAACGACCTTGATGCCGGTCGTGAAGGCCTCGACCTTGGTGGACTGGTCTTCGAAAGGAGGGGCTTCACGATGGATGGCGTACTCTTTCTCATTACCGATCGGGCCCATTTCGTCAACCGGCTCGCCGATGACGTTCATAATACGGCCGAGGGTTTTGGCGCCAACCGGAGCACAGATCTGTTTGCCGGTATCAATAACTACCTGACCGCGCTTCAGACCGTCGGTGGAGTCCATGGCAATGGTACGTACCGAATTCTCGCCGAGGTGCTGGGCAACTTCCAGTACCAGATTGTTTTCACGGTCATCAATGGCCGGATTTGTCACGCGCAGTGCGTGGTAGATCTCCGGCAGTTTGCCGGGCTCAAATTCAACGTCGATAACGGCGCCGATGACCTGCGAAATTTTACCTGTGTTCTGACTCATGGAACGGTGTCCTCCTGCGGCCCTGCGGCCTCATATAGTGTTACGTAACGGGTGAATTAACCTTTGATTGATTCGGAGCCGGAGATGATTTCCATCAGCTCCGTAGTAATGGCGGCCTGCCGAGCCCGGTTGTACTGGAGGGTCAGCTTGCCGATCATTTCGTTGGCGTTCTTCGAGGCGCTATCCATGGCCGTCATACGGGCACCATGCTCGCCGGCTACCGTTTCCAGCATAGCTTTAAATATCTGCACTTCAATATTTTTCGGCAATATTTCCGCCAGCAGTTCACCAACAGACGGCTCGTAAATGAACTCGACCGGCGTAGTTTCTTCAGAGGAAGATGTTTCTTCCGGCACCACCGGCAGCATCTGCTGAAAGGTGATATCCTGAGTCATGACGGTACGGAAAGAGTTGTAGAGCAGTTCAACCTGATCATACTCTTCAGCCACAAAACCATCGATTACTTCCTGAGCCAGCATGACAGCGGTCTGGTAACTCGGTTTTGCCAGAACATTGGCAAAGTTTTTATACACCGTGCAGCGGTTTTTAAGAAACTCGTAGCCTTTACGACCAACCGTCATGACACTGATCTGCTCGTAGGAAGCTGACTTCTCCTTGATATAGCGGTCAGCGGCCTTGCAGAGATTGGTATTGAAGCCGCCGCACAAACCACGATCCGAGGTAAGCACAATCAAGAGGAGCTTCTTGGCCTCGCGCTTCTCCAGTAACGGGTGAAGATCGCCTTCAAGATTCGCCGACAGACTTTGCAGCACTTCACCCAGCTTTTTAGCATACGGGCGTGCAGCTATCACGTTTTCCTGGGCGCGGCGCAGCTTTGCCGCCGAAACCATTTTCATGGCTTTGGTGATCTGGCGAGTGTTTTTTACTGATACGATCCGTTTCTTAATGCTTTTTAGGCTTGCCATATCTCAAACCGTCCTTGATTACGCGGTGAATTCTTTTTTGAACTGTTCCAGCGCGGCAACTATGCGTTTCTTCAGATCGTCGTCGATTGCCTTTTTGTCGCGCAATTCCGCAACCAGCTCAGCCTGACGGTTATCAAAAAATGCATACATTTCTGTTTCGTATTTCTTGAGAGCAGACACCTGATAGCCGTCCAGGAAGCCGTTGTTGGCGGCAAAGATAACCAGAACCTGCTTCTCGTTGGGGATCGGACGATACTGCGGCTGCTTGAGAATCTCAACCAGGCGAACGCCACGCTCAAGCTGCATCTGGGTTGCTTTGTCCAGATCGGAACCGAACTGGGCGAAAGCAGCCATCTCGCGATACTGGGCAAGGTCGAGACGCAGGGTACCGGCAACCTGTTTCATGGACTTGGTCTGTGCAGAACCTCCAACGCGGGAAACCGAGAGGCCGACGTTGATCGCCGGGCGAACGCCGGAGAAGAACAGGTCGGATTCCAGGTAAATCTGGCCGTCGGTGATGGAAATAACGTTGGTCGGAATATAGGCAGAAACGTCACCGGCCTGGGTCTCGATGATCGGCAGTGCGGTCAATGAACCGGCGCCACAGGCATCGGACAGCTTGCAGGCACGTTCCAGAAGGCGACTGTGGAGATAGAAAACATCACCCGGATAGGCTTCACGTCCTGGCGGACGACGGAGCAGCAGGGACAGCTGACGATAGGCAACAGCCTGCTTGGAAAGGTCATCATAGATAATCAGCGCATGCTTGCCGCTATCGCGGAAGAACTCGCCCATGGTGACACCGGTGTAGGGAGCGATGAACTGTAGCGGAGCGGACTCGGAAGCGGTAGCTGCAACGACGATGGTGTAATCCATGGCACCGTGCTCGGTCAGCTTGGAAACAACCTGGGCAACCGTGGAACGCTTCTGGCCGATAGCGACGTAGATACAGACAACATCGCCGCCCTTCTGGTTGATGATGGTATCGATGGCAACAGCGGTCTTGCCGGTCTGACGGTCGCCGATGATCAGCTCGCGCTGACCGCGGCCGATCGGAACCATGGAGTCGATCGCCTTGAGGCCGGTGGCCATCGGCTGATGAACCGACTTACGGGCAACGATACCGGGAGCCTTGATCTCGACCTTGCTGAAGCTGCTGGTATTGATCGGGCCTTTGCCGTCGATGGGTTGGCCGATGGCGTTGACAACACGTCCGATCAGAGCGTCGCCTACCGGAACTTCGGTAATACGACCGGTACGCTTAACCGTGTCACCCTCTTTAATCTCGGAAAATTCACCGAGAATAGCGGCGCCGACATTATCTTCTTCGAGGTTGAGAACCATACCGGTTACGCCGCCGGGGAACTCCAGCAACTCGCCGGCCATGGCGCCTGCCAAGCCGTGGATACGGGCAATACCGTCACCAATGGAGATGATTGTGCCGGTCTCCGACACTTCAACTTCCTTGCCATACTCCTTGATTTGCTTTCTGATGATCTCGCTGATCTCTTCGGCTCTGATTTCCATGGAAACTCCTACCCCTTCTGTAATATATCTTGGATGCGTTTCAACTGAGTCTTGACACTGTTATCGTAGGCGATGTCGCCAATCTGGGTGACAACCCCTCCCAGCAGCGAAGCGTCGACAGCCACCTGCGGCACGACCTTCTTGCCGCTGTTCTTTTCCAGGGCACACTGGATAGAGGCCACCTGGCTGTCGTCCAGCGGGAAGGCGGTCTTGATGACCGGACGGATAACACCGGAGAATTCGTCGGCCAGCTTTTCGTAGGTCTGGATGATCTGCCCCAGGAAAGCGGTGCGGTTTTTGTCCACCAGCAGCAGCAGGAAGTTGCCGACCAACCCGGAGCAACCCAGTCTGGAGATCAACCCCTTCATGATCTCCTTTTTCTGCTCGGCGGTGAAGGCCGGATTGGCAAAAGCGGCCCGAAGTTCGCCGCTGCCGGAGAACAGGGAGTCAACGCTGGCCAGTTCGCTGCGGAAGCTGTCGATCAACCCCTCTTCGGAACCGAGCTGCACAAGCGCTTTGGCATATCGTCTCGCAATAGCGTTATTGATCACTGGATCTGTACCACCTTGTCAAGGTATTCGCCGACAAATCGGTCATGGTCGTTTTTCTGGATTGTGCCGGTCAACTTGCCGGTGGCGATTTCAACCGCAAGCCGGGCAGCCTCGGCGCGCAGTTCGTTGCGGGCTTTGACGGTCTCCTGCTCGGCAGACAGTGCCGCCTGGGCAACAATCTTCTCTGCAGCGCTGTTGGCTTCTGCAATGATGCGGGCCTTTTCCTGCTCGCCTTCACGGATGATGGCGGCATGCAGTTCGTCGATTTCCTTTGATGCCTGGTCAAGCCTGGCGCTGTACTCCTTCAGCTTGGCTTCGGCGGCATCGCGGGCGCATTCAGCGTCTTTGAGGCTCTTTTCAATGTCTGCCTGCCGTGCGGCCAGCGAACCTTTAACGTCAGCTTTTTTCAGAGCCCAGACCAGAATGCCGACCAGCACGGCAAAGTTGAGCACGCGCCAGCCAAAGTCCTTCATCTGGGCGCCACTGCCAGCATGTGCTCCACCGCCCCCTTCGGAGGCGAAGCCGGCAGAAGCCAGCAGAACGAGGAGGGATATGCAGGCCAGCGTTGTAATTATTTTTTTGGAATGTTCGGATACCATCGGCATGACTACAGGCTCCTCCCGAGGATTTTCTCGCAGATATCACCGGACAGAACCTCGGCCTGCTTTTTCAGCAGTTCACGCGCTTCGCCAGCCTCTTTGGCAACCTTGTCCCGGATCGACGCCAGAGAGTCGGAGGCCTGCTTGCGGGCTTTCTCAAGCACGGCGGTCTCCTCAGTCTGAGCCTGCTTCAGTGCCTCGGCGCGACGTCCACCGGCTTCGGCCTTGGCAGCCTGCAGCCTGGCCTCGTACTGGGCCATCTTGCTCTGTACTTCTGCATCGACCGCAGCGGCTTTCTCACGGGCGCCGTCAATCACCTGACGGCGGTCGGCCAGCACCTTGCGGATCGGTTTGAAGAGGAACGTGTTGAGGACGAGAACGAGGATGCCGAAATTGATCAGCTGGATAACGAATGAAAAGTTTAATTCAATCACGACCTACCCCTTGCAGGTATGCTGAGTTTTTGTATACTGTATCCCAGATTCGGGCGTAAAACAGAGGCTAACTATCACAATAAACGAATAGGTGTCAAGCAAATTGCAGCGAAACTTCATTTTTTTGATGTCTTACGAATCCAGCAGGTCGATGATGCGGGTCAGCTCGTCCTGATCGCTGAAATGGATCTCCAGCCGTCCCCCTTTTACACCGATCTTGCGGATGGCGACGCGGGACTGAAATCGTTTCTGCAACTGTTCCTCCAGTGACGACATCAGCAGATCAGGCTGCTTCATTTTTCTGGTCGGAGCAGGCACGGGATGCGCCTTCAGCCTGCGAACCAGCTCTTCAGTACCCCGCACGCTCAACTGACGCTGCAGGGTTTCGTTGCGCGCTTTTTCAATCAGCCCATCGCTTTCAAGCGCCAGCAGCGCCCGGGCGTGTCCCATGCTGAGCCGTTCCTCAATGATGTCGCGCTGGATTTCCTCCGGCAGCTTGAGCAGCCGCAGGGCGTTGGTGACGGTCGTCCGGTTCTTGCCGACCCTTCTGGCCACATCCTCCTGAGAGATGCCGTACTGCTCCACCAGCGATCTATAAGCCTGGGCCTCCTCGATGGCGTTCAGGTCCTGACGCTGGATGTTTTCGATCAGGGCCAGCTCCATGACTGCGTCCGGCGCGGCCTCGCGAATAACGACCGGGAGCTCATGCAGCCCGGCTTTCTGTGACGCCCGCCAGCGGCGCTCCCCGGCGATTATTTCGTAATGGCCGTCCTTTTTGGAGACCACCAGCGGCTGGATGATACCCTTTTCGCGGATCGAAGCGGCCAGCTCCTCCAGTTTTTCCGGTGAAAAATGTTTGCGCGGCTGGTTGCGGTTGGGGCGGATCTTTTCGATCGGACAGATGAAATAGCTGCGTGACTCGTCGGCAGCTGCCGCCGGCACTTGCAGCAACGCCGCCATCCCCTTGCCGAGGCCTCCTTTTTTAAGCATCGGGAGCCTCCCGCTGGATGATTTCACGGGCCAGCTGCAGATAGCTGACTGCGCCGCGCGACGTGATATCGTAGTAGATGATCGGCTTTCCGTGGCTGGGCGCTTCCGCCAGGCGCACGTTACGGGGGATGACCGCCTCGAACACCTGCCCGGGGAAGTGTTCCCTGATCTCTCCGGCCACCTCTTTCCCCAGGTTGCCGCGGGCGTCAAACATGGTCAGCAGAATTCCCTCGATGGTCAGCAGCGGATTGAGGTTCTTCTGGATCAGCCCGATGGTCTGCAGAATCTGGGACAGCCCCTCCATGGCGTAATACTCGCATTGCAGCGGTATCAGCACCGAATCGGCGGCGGTCAGGGCGTTGACGGTCAGGAGATTCAGCGACGGGGGGCAGTCGATGATGATGTAGCGGTAGCGGGGTGCAACGGCCGCCAGAGCAAACTTGAGACGCTGCTCGCGCCCGGTTTTACCAGCCAGTTCAAGATCGGCGCCGGTCAGGTCGGAATTGGCCGGCATGACGTGTAGATAGGGGTGGCCGGTGTCGATGATCAGGCTGCCGGAATCACTCTCGTGGAGTAGTACATCGTAGATGGTGGAGGAGAGCGAACCCTTGTCGATACCCACGCCACTGGTTGCGTTCCCCTGCGGGTCCATGTCGATCAGCAGCGTCGGCCGCTCGGAAGCCGCCAGCGAAGCGGCCAGATTGACGGCGGTGGTGGTCTTGCCAACTCCGCCCTTCTGATTGGCGATACAGATGATTCTGGTTGATTGTTTCACGGGGAATATGCTCTTTTCAGTCGTCATTCGTGAGAATTCAGCGAAGCGGGAATGTAGCACAGCTTGCGGCAATCGTCAAAGGAAAGACCAAAAACGAAAGGCGGGATTGCTCCCGCCCTCATTTCTCCGAGTTTCAATGTTTATTGCCTGAAGCCTACTCCACCCGTTTAATCGACAACGACGATGCGCCTCGGGCGAGGACACCCGGCCGCTGCACGGTCTGCAGCAGCAGCAGTTCGTTACGGGCCTCGTCATAGGTGTAATCGGGCAGATAATTCTGGGTGTCGCGGGTACGCCACTTCTCCTCCAGGCTCGAACCGTTCCAGGCCATGCAGAATACCGCTCCCTTTTTGTAGGAACGGGCGTTGCCCAGTACCCAGAAGCCGTCGTTCTTACCCACCAGCACATCGCCGGCAGTTGTCACCTGGATGCGATGATTCATGTAGATCCAGCGGTACTTATCGCCGGTAACGCGCACGTTATCCGGGTCCTCCTTCTGGAAGTACAGCTCCGATCCGCCGAACTTATCGTTGCTGCGCCAGAGCTCTTTCTGCCCCTTGTCATACACCAGCAGATAACCGTCCGGGTTGATGACCACGCTGTACACGGTTCCATCCTTGGCGCGGAACTGGTTGTAGCTGTAAATGTTGCCGTAGCGCGGCATTGATACGGGGTTGCTCAGTTTGACCGAACTGCCGCTGCGGGTTACCTCTGACACATCGCCGTAAAAGTCAGCGTCACGCCCCATTGCCTGGGCGTACAGCTTTTTCGCGCCACCCGCCAGACTGAAGCTGCGGAAGAACCAGGGGAGTTTTTCGGCAACCTTGACCAGTTTGTCCCCCTTGATCTGCCAGACCTGCGAGGAGGGCTCGTCGGCACGGATCATGGTGACGTAGATATCAAGGCTGCCATCGCTCCCTTCAATAGTGTCCAGAGAGACGATCTTTTCATCATTATTTAACTTGGTCTCACTAACCAGTTTCATCTCGCTTCCCTGGCGGTAGTAGGAGAGGCGACGTTCTTCGGCCAGGAATATCTCACGGTCGCCGCCCGAAAGTGTCTTGCCGACAGCCAGCAGATTTGCGGCGCCTTCAAGTCGTTTGCTGAGCCAGGAGCCGGTTGCCGTGCGCTCTGCTTCGGCAGGCTTGATGAACTCCCCCTTGGGAGCCTGCTGGATTGCCGGAGCACTTTTGATGATGTCGGACGAAGCTGCCGAAGGCTGCGCAGTGAGCAATGGTGCCGGCTGTGCCGCCGCCGTGCGACTGGCCACCGGATAAAGGGCGTTCAGTTCGGCAGCCAGTTTTTCGGCCAGTTTGCCGATAGCCGGGATCAATTCATCCGGCTTGTCCCCCTGTACGAAGGAGCGGGCCAGCGTTTTGCCGGCAGAGTTTTTTGCCAGGGCATCCACACTGAACACCTTGCCGATCGAGATGTAGGAGCCGCTGACGATGATGTCTGCCTCGGCCGCGCTGCCGACAGAAGCAATCGTATCGCCGTTCAGGCGCGAGGCCAGCAGGGTTTGCAGCGTCTGCTTCATTTCATCCCGGTTCTGGACGCCGACGGCGTTGATTTCAGTGACGAACAGGCGCAGCGGCGCCGCTGCAGCGGGAAGCGCAGTCAGCAGCATCAGCAGGGTGATCAGTATAAGCGGTTTCTTCATGGTTCCTCCGTGAAAATGAGACGATTGATTCGATTCAAAAAAAATGATTATCACCACAGAGACACGGAGAGCACGGAATTGCAGAGTAAGTCAAAAGATTAAACTTCCCCTCCCCCCTGGCGGGGGAGGGTTAGGG
>Ga0194061_1001018_pt1 | contig 16905 bp, 6 predicted proteins | sample SepL2221m_MetaG_FD_163423 | JGI IMG/M metagenome (GOLD analysis project Ga0194061, IMG submission 163423) | Anoxic zone freshwater microbial communities from boreal shield lake in IISD Experimental Lakes Area, Ontario, Canada - Sep2016-L224-21m | ecosystem: Environmental > Aquatic > Freshwater >... | reverse complement strand
ACAGAAACCAGCCTCAATCATGAGCACCATGGGCCACCATTGTAGCTATTTGTGCGCTTTTTGCAGGTCGGGGCCCGCCTCGATACAAACGTGGCTTTTGTCGCCGAGCTATAGCGCCTATACTGGGGGCATGAATGAACTGGTCGGCCAAACTTTTGCCCAATACACCAGCGCCAGCGGGTTGAAGCCTTTTCATACCAAGGCCCCCTACCGCCGCGCCCTGCGTTTGCTGGAGGGGCTGGACTTGCCCACCCCCACGCGTATGGAAGAGCAGGACGGCACGATCAAATTCTGCCTCCCGGCAGGCAGTCATGACGGCATGGCGCTGGAAACCGAAAGCGTCATCATCCCCATGGTCGCCACCAAGGGGCCGCGCTGGCATACCCTGTGCGTTTCCAGTCAGGTAGGCTGTCGCATGGGCTGCACTTTTTGCCAGACCGGCCGGATGGGACTGATTCGCAACCTCACCGCCGGCGAGATTGTGATGCAACTGCTGGTGGCGAGGAAGCTATTGCAGGAGCGCCTGCCCGTAGACCAGCGTGTGGATGTGGCCCAGCCGGGGGTGTATACGTATTTTTGTCAGGGGATTCAGAATATTGTGTTCATGGGCATGGGCGAACCACTGGATAATTTCGAGCAGGTCGCGCAGGCCATCCGGGTGCTCAATGACCCCGTGGGGCTGGATTTTCCGCATCCCCAGATTGCCCTGTCCACAGTGGGCCGGATTGACGGACTGAAAAAGCTGGAGGAGTTGAACTGGCCGCACCTGCGGATCGCAATCTCGCTGACCAGTGCCCGCAAGGAATTGCGCGATGAGATTATGCCCGTGAACCGGGCCATGCCGCTGACAGCGCTCAAGCAGGCCATGCTGGAATATCCCCTGCACCGCCGGGGGCATTACATGATTCAATATGTGCTGATCAAGAATTTGAACGATACCGATGCAGATTTGGCAGCGCTGGCCGAATGGGTGGCAGGGCTGCGTTGCATCGTGAACATCATCCCCTACAACCACCAGCAGGGCGATGCCTACGAGACACCCAGCGAAGAGCGCATCGTGGCCTTTGTCATGGGCCTCAAGGCCCGGGGCGTCTTCACCAAACGCCGCACCACCCACGGCCGCGACCTCTTCGGCGCCTGCGGCCAACTGGGCAACCCGGCCATCCAACAGCGCAAATATGTGGGCGTCACCATCACCGGCACCGCCGGGCTGGACCGTGGTGCGTGGCTGGATGATGCGCCGGCATAACCATTACGGCCAGAACACCCTTTACAGCGCCTCCCGGCGAAAACTTACCCGCCCCCCAACTGCACTTCCACCTGATGATCCCGGCGATCATCCTGCAGCGGGACGGTGTGGTCGGATTGTTCGACGCCATCAAGCAGGACGCGCGTCACGACGGTCCCTCCGGCGGGGTTGTGGACCTGGATGTGATAGAACGTCTCGCGGTAGCGGTAGTGGATCTTGAACTCTGTCCACGCTGCGGGCACGCGCGGGGTCAGGTGCAGGCGGTCCACTTCCAGCCGGATGCCCAAGAGCGATTCGGTGATCAGGCGGTACATCCAACCGGCCGAACCGGTGTACCAGGTCCAGCCGCCACGGCCGATGTGCGGGGCCACGGCGTAGACATCGGCGGCGACCACATAGGGCTCGACGCGGTAATTGGCCGTGGCGCTGGGCTCGGAGGCGTGATTGATGGGGTTGATCAGTGCGAGTAAGTCCCACGCTGCGCCGGTGGCCCCTAACTCCGCAAAGGCCATGGCCGTCCAGATGGCCGCATGGGTGTATTGCCCGCCATTTTCGCGTACGCCGGGGACATAGCCCTTGATGTAGCCGGGATTGAGCGTGGATTTATCGAACGGGGGCGCGAGCAACTGAATCAGGCCATCACGCGGGCGGATCAGCCGCTGGGCCACATTATCCATGGCCTGCCGACCCCGGGCCCGTGGCGCAGCGCCGGAGAGTACCGCCCAGCTTTGGGAAATCGAGTCTATCTGACATTCCACATTGGACGCCGACCCCAGCGGGGTGCCATCATCAAAATAGGCCCGGCGGTACCACGCACCATCCCAGGCATTAGCTTCGATATTCCCGCGCAGCCGCTGGGCGGCCAGAGTGTATTTATCCACGGTGGCCGTATCGCCCCGGCGCTGGGCCAGGGTCGTGAATTGCATCAGTACGTCATACAGGAAGAAAGCCAGCCAGACGCTTTCGCCTTGACCATGGTGGCCGACCAGATTCATCCCATCGTTCCAATCCCCCCCACCCATCACAGGCAAGCCATGGACTCCGAAATGCAGGCCGTTATCCAGCGCCCGCAGGCAATGCTCGTAGAGCGTGCCGACATCATCGGACACCCGGGGCAGATCGTAATTCGCGTCCTCTTCCTGACGCAATACCCGCGAGTCAATAAAGGGCACCCGTTCGGACAGTACCCCGCTGTCGCCGGTGGCCGCCACATACCGGCAGGTCGCGTAGGCCAGCCACAGATAATCGTCGCTGAAGTGCGTGCGCACCCCGCGCCCGGCGGGTGGATGCCACCAATGCTGCACATCGCCAGCAGTGAATTGATGCGCCGCCGCACGTAGCAGATGCTCCCGCAACAATAGCGGTTCGGCATGAATCAGCGCGGTGGCGTCCTGTAGTTGATCGCGGAAGCCAAACGCTCCGCCCGACTGGTAAAAGCCTGTCCGCGCCCACATCCGGCACGCCAGCGTCTGATAAATCAGCCAGCCATTGGCCATAAAGTTCACCGCCGGGTCCGGCGTTTCCAGATGGACCGCGCCCAGCGTATGCGCCCAATAGCCCCAGACACTTTCCAGCGCTTCCTGGGCTTTGGTCACGCCACAGAACCGCTGGAGTAATTGCCGGGCATGCTCATCGTTGTGGGCAGCGCCGAGCACAAACACCAGTTCCTGTTCCTGCCCATGGGCCAGCGTGATGGGCACCTGCATGGCGGTACACGGGTCCAGACCCGCGCCAAACCGGCCGGACAAGCGCACCCGGTGCAGACTGGCGGGATTGGCCAGATTGCCATTACGCCCCAGAAACTCGGTACGGTCCGCCGTCACCGTGCGCAGGGATTCGCTGCAATCCACAAAGGCCACGCGACCGGCAAAGTCAGCATGGTAGGCGTTGCGCGTGAACCAGGCCCCGCTGATGGGGTCCAGCGCCGTGATGACGTGCATCTGCGTCTTGTGCCGCAGTTCCCCCAGCACCCACTCCCAATAGCCGGTCACAGAGAGTTGCCGGGTACGGCCCGAGCGATTGGTAATGCGGAAGCGGGCAAACTTGACCGGGGCATCAATGGCGACATACACACACAATTCACAACTGATGCCATCTTCCGTATATTCAAAAATGCTATATCCAAAGCCGTGGCGGATGGCATAGGCATTCGTCCCCCGCGCCGGCAGCGGTGTGGGCGACCAGAAATGCCCGGTTTCTTCGTCACGGAGATAAAACGCCTCACCGGTGGTATCGCAGACCGGATCGTTATACCAGGGCGTCAGACGGAATTCGTGACTGTTTTCAAACCAGGTATAGGTCCCGCCACTTTCCGTGACGATGGTGCCAAAGTGGCTATTGGCCAGCACATTGCTCCAGGGCGCGGGGGTGGTCTGGCCTGCGGCCAGCATAATAATATATTCCCGGCCATCGTGGCTGAAACCGCCCAACCCGTTGAAGAAAGCTAAATCCGGCGTAGCCGTTGCGGCTTCGGCTGGAGCCGGCGCCCGGCGCCGTTGCGGCAGGAGCGGCGCGATGGGCACCTCGGTGCGGGCCGAGCGCTCAATCTGTTCGGCCAGCGAACCGGCATCATCCTGCAAGATCACCCGCGCCACGGTCAGCAATAGCGTCTGATCCTCTTCCGACATCTGTTCCCCGCGCCGCACAAACACCCCGCCGTGTTTGTCCACCAACGCGGCTTCCGGACTGGCCGCGACCAAATCCATAATCCGATCCTGCAAACCCTGATGATAGACCGAATCGTCTTCGTTCCAGATCACCAGATCCACACTGAGTCCCTTCAATCGCCAATAGGCGTGGGCGCGGAGTATCTGATGGATCAATTCGATATTGGACCCCACCCGGATGCGGACCAGCACGATGGGCAGGTCGCCGGAGATACCATAACCCCACAGGCCGGACTGGCTGCGCCGATTCCGGGTCAGCACTTCCGCGGCGGCACGATGCCGGGCGGAAGCATAGATGATCGGACCCGCCAATCGTCCGTAGGACTGGGCTTCGGTTTCACTGGCATTAAGCTGGCGCAGCAACACCTGACTGTGCGTCCACGCCAGGGCAAAGACACGGTCGGCCAGGCGCGAGTCGTGATACTTATCCATCAGCGCCACCACGGCGGCGCGGGTTTCACCCACGCCCACCAGCAAATCCACGCATACGGTTTCATTGGGCTTGAGCTGAATCACCTGCCGGATACACGCCACCGGGTCCAGCACCGATCCGGCGCTGTCGGACAACCGGGTGATCCGGTCCATGGCCGCCGGGAAAGTGGTGGTCCGGCCCCGGCCGATGAATTTGTTACGATCCGTTTCAAACGAGGCCACGCCGGCGGTGGTGCCGCGCACGGTCATCAAATGAACCATCCAGGGGGGACGTTCCTCTGCGGAACGGGGCCGACGCGTGCATAGCAGGGCCTGCCGGGCGTGAATGAGTTCGGTTTCGACAAACAGGTTGCTGAACGCGGGATGGGATAAATCCTGCGCCGCGGTGGCCAGCACCACCTCAAGGTAGCTGGTCACTTCAATGGTGCGCGGCGCCTCGGAACGATTGGTGATGGTCACCCGGCGCAATTCGATATCATCTTCCGGAGAGACACTGATTTCGGTATGGGTCTCAATAGCATGATCACGCCGACGGAATTCCGCGCGGGCCTGGGTGAAGACGGCTTCGTAGGCTTTGGACGTTTTGAGCGTGGGCTGCAACGCGGTGGACCAGAATTTGCCGGTATCCAGATCGCGCAGGTACAGGAACGTCCCCTGCTGATCGCGCGTGGAATCCTCGCGCCAGCGGGTAATGGCCAGATCACCCCAGCGGCTGTAGCCACCGCCCGCGGCGGTAATCAATACGTGATAACGCCCATTGGACAGCAGATGCACCTCGGGGGCGGCACTGTTGGGATCATGGATCACCCGCATGGTGCCCTCGGTGCCCGGGGCGTCGGCCCGGTTGATATTGGCTTCGGTCGTATGCGGGAAGATCGGATTGGTCACCTGCGGGATGCGTTCCTGCAGCAGCAGATCGGCGGCATGCAACATCGGGTCGGCCTGGAACCGGCGCTGCATGGGTTTATCCAGCAGCAGATAGGCATACGCCAGCAGGCTCATACCCTGATGGTGGGCCATGAATTGGCGGATAATGGTACATTCCGCGCCCAGCGACTGGCGGGTCGGGGTGTAATCCATGGCTTCGTAATAACCGTAGGCCCCACACATTCCGAGTTCATACAACCGCTGTAAATTGCGGCAGGCGGCTTCCGGGGCCACCATTAACGCCAGCGCTGTGGCATAGGGCGCGACAACCAAATCCTCGGCCAACCCCCGCTTCAAACCCAACCCCGGCACACCGAAGGCCCGGTACTGGTAATTCAGATGCAAATCCGTCAGGTTATAACCGGACTCGGAAATACCCCACGGCACTCCGCGCTGCTGGCCATAATCAATCTGGCGTTGCACAATCGCCCGGTCGGTCTGGGCCAAGAGCGTCTGCTCGTAGCAGGGCATGACCAGTCTGGGCATCAGGTACTCGAACATCGAACCGCTCCAACTCAGCAGCGCCGTAGCCCCGCCGGTGGTGGTTAGCAACCGGCCCAGAGCGAACCAATGATCCAAACCGACCTGCCGTTGGGCAATGGCCACGAAACTCACCAAGCGTGCCTCGGAGGCCAACAGATCGTAAAAACTGGTATCCATACGTTGCGCGCTGACGTTGTAGCCGATGGCAAACAGATTGCTGGTTTCGTCCAATAAAAATGTGAAGTCCATGGTGGCATAGGTCTGGCATTGCACGGAAAGTTGGGCCACTGTAAGCATTCGTTCCCGGGCATACTGGGCCGATTCGGCCAGCGCCTGATGGATCTGTCTGATCCAACGCACGGTGGAGGTCGGTGTCGGCGGGGCCATTACGGAGTCCGGCAGGGGTTGTAGCGTATCACCAATTTCCGCCAAGGTGCGCAGTGTGGCGGGATGATCCAAATGCGCCACCAGCTCACTAAGGGTTTGCGCCAGCAACACCTGCTCCGGCGGTGTGTTTGCCGGCAGAGATTCCGGGGCCGGGGGCAGGTTGACCCAGATCGCCCCATGGGTCAGATCGGCCTGATGATCCCCACACGCACGCTCGAAAGCCGCAGCCCACCATTGTGTTTCGGGATCATCCCCTATGTCGGCCCGCAGGGTTCCGGCCCGCTGACCAAGGTGTTGCAGCAACACCACCGCGGCGCGCAAGGTATTGGGTGGATGGGCCATATCCGCCTGCAGCATGACGATTTGGGCCAAGACCTGGGGCGTGGGTGCCAGCAGCGCCGGACTGGTGTCGGTGGGGCCCGCCGTGTGCAGCGTGTCGTGTAATACATCCAACGTGGTCCGCAGCCCCGCAAAGACGCGGGGCACCAGTACCGGGGTATCCAGCAATTCCTGCAAGCCCGCGCGCAGCACCAGCAGATGGCCGGCCAGATTGCCACTGTCCACCGTGGAGACATATTGCGGATTCATGGCTTTGAGCGTGCGGGTATCGTACCAGTTATAGAAATGCCCCCGGTACTGCTCCATGCGTCCCAGGGTCGCGCAGGTCTTGGCCGTCCGGTCCAGCAACTGGGTCGGGGAACAATATCCATAGTCGTAGGCGGTCAGATTGGCCAGCAGGGCCATGCCGATATTGGTGGGACTGGTACGCTGGGCCACCACCAGTGCCGGATATTCCTGCACGTTATCGGGGGGCAACCAGTGGTCTTCTTCCGTGACAAATACCTCAAAATAACGCCACGTCCGCCGGGCCAAGCGCTGGAGAAAAGCGCGTTGGGACAATGATAACCGAGGCGGCCTAGTCACCAGTGGCCGGCTCAACCACCAGGCCACCAGTGGGGACAGCGTCCACATGATTAGTAACGCCAATACCGGGCCCGGCCATGAGATTGAGTAGCCGATCCCATATGCTGCCAGCACTAGCACCAGCGCCGGCCCGACCCACATAGACCGGGAAAATCCGGGCAAATCCACCCGCTGGGAGCGTTCCACATCGCTGGAGCATTTCCATTCCAGCAATTTGCGATGGGTCCAGATCACGCGCAACATGGACCGTGCAATGGCGTCATAACTGATCCAGGCGTCATATGCCAGAAACGTCAGCATAAAGAGATAATGCCGCACCTGTTTGCCCAGTTGGAACAGACTCAGCCGCAGATGCAGCCCCAGCCCGACATCTTCGGACTTGTGCACCACGCTGGTCAGAAAATCCAGCACCGGCCCCACCGCAGGCAGCGCCAGCACCAGCATGGTCACCACCCCGGCCAGCGCCGGTTCCAGCAACAACCACGCCCCCACCAACAGGCACATCAGGGCCATCGGCAGCAGACTGCGGCGCAGATTGTCAAATATCTTCCACCACGAAAGCAGTGAAATGGGATTATTGATCAGCTTCGCGCCCAGCGCAGGCACATAGGGCAGGAGCCAGCGGGCAATCTGCCAATCGCCGCGAATCCAGCGATGCCGACGGCTGACATCGGTGGCATAGCCCGACGGATATTCCTCGTACAACTCCACATCACTGAGCAGGCCGGACCGGGCGTAGGCACTTTCCAGCAAATCATGGCTCAGAATCGCGTTTTCCGGCAGTTGTCCGCAACACTGCTGGAACGCATCCACATCGTAAATTCCCTTGCCGATGAACGAGCCTTCGCCAAACAGGTCCTGATAGACATCCGACACCACGCGGGTATAGGGGTCCACCCCCACATCGCCGGCAAACCAGCGCGTAAACCACGATCGCTGCGAACCGGGCAAACTCACCCCCACCCGCGGCTGCATGATGCCATAGCCGCACACCACGCGGCCACAGCGGCCATCGTAGATCGGCCGATTCAGCGGATGCGCCATCGCACCGACCATCACCCGGGCCGCATCGCGCGGCAACTGGGTATCGGTATCCAGCGTGATGACGTAACGCACTTCGGGCAGAATGCTGCGCTCGCCAACAATGTCACAGAACCCCGTACCGGTGCCACGCAGGAGCTGGTTCAGTTCCATGAGCTTGCCGCGTTTGCGTTCGTAACCCATCCACACGCGTTCCCGCGCATTCCAATGCCGGGGACGATGAAACAGAAAAAAGATGTCGGGCCGGTCGGACTGGTACTTTTGTTGCAATGCGGCCACGCCTAACCGGGCCTGCTGGACCAGTTCGGCATCATCGGGCATGACTTCCTCGTCCGCGTCCACCAAGTCAGTTAACAGGGCAAAATGGAGATGCGTGGCGCGATTGGCCAGATATCTGACCTCCAAGGCCTCAAGCAATTGCGCCACCCCATGGGTACTCGTCAGCATGGTGGGTACCACCACGAGGGTGCGCTGGTCCCGCGGAATGCCCTTGCGATAATCCATCCGCGGCAAGGCCTGAGGCCGGACCAATTGGGTGGTCAACCAATTGGCCACCACCACGCCCACCTGGGTGGCCCCGAGCAACACCGGCAACGCCACCAAGATCAGCGTCTGAGGACTGGCATGCTGCGCCAGCCATCCCATAAACGCCACACTGGCCGCACCGGTCAAGAGTAGGAGAGTGCTCATATACACTGTCAGTGGATAACGCCGGATCAGCCGGGCCGTCAGTCCCCGATAGGAACGCCGGACCTGGGCGAGGGCATCCAATTCCTTTCGCCCCGCGCCGATCAGATAGTATCCCACATGGGCCGCCGGCGTCTGCGTCGGTGCGCTGCCTCCCCGGGCTGCCAACGCAATGACCCGATGGGCCACGACGAATTCCGACAACACCCCCCGACGGGCAATCTGTTCGATGGCATGGCGGTATTGATCGCGGGTGGCGAAATCCATACCGCTATATACGCCCGCGGGATCGGTGCGGAGCGTTTGCTCGACCGCGCTCTGTTGCTCGACAAAATCGCGCCAATCCGTGACGCCCAGAAAACGCAAACTGTTAATGCTATTGCCGATGGTTACCTGATCCGCTGCCTGCGCCTGGCCATCAGCCTGCACCAGTCGTTCGATGGTCATGCCCTGCGCGGCCACCCGATGTTCCATCCACGTGGTGGCCAGTGCCGTATGGGGACTCTGCCCCTGCAGGTGCCGGGTTAACTCCGCCAAAAATGCGCCGGATAATGGCGGTTGGGCCCGGGCCATATCCGCCAGCACCAGGATCAAATCACTGGGGTTCTGAGCCACCACCGACAGCATCCGATCCGCCCAATCCGAGGCCAGATCACGCTCGTGACGACTTTGGGTAAGTCGTGCCGCCACGCGGCGCAGATTTTCGATCAGGGCCAGCCGGAGCATAATCGGCACGGCCCACAGTTCGCCCAATTTCAGCGCCGTCACGGTCTGATAGGCCCCCACGAAGGCTTCTAAACTGACCGCATCCAGCCGGCCATCCACATGGGAAATTAGTTCCAGCGCAATGCCATAGACCCGCGGGAATTTCGCCGCCGTGCCATGCGCCAGCCGCGGCAGTTCCCGGCCATACGAGGGGGGCAGATGCCGCCGGGCCATGCGGATTTGTTCTTCAATGAGATAAAAGTTGTCCAGCAACCACTCTGCGGCCGCCGCGATGGGCCGGCCTTTGATCACCGCGGCATTCACCAGATCATGGGTGGCCAGTAAAATCCGGTGGTTTTCATCCAAACGGGGCATAAGGGTATCGGGTATGCGTCCGGTGGCCAAAACATGGGTAGCGGCGAACTTGACCGCATGTTTTTCCAGTTGTTCGACGCTTAACAACTCCGCCCGCAGGGGTGGGTCTTCGGACAGAGATTTGGTCCGCAGGTTGCCATACGGCAGAAAATGCAATGGCAGCAGGCGCCCCATCGTCTGGGTAAGGGTCCGAACAGGCATTCGCTGATCCTTTCGTCCGATATTGCACGGAACCAGCGCCCTCACGAGGAGCGCAGCGGGAGAGGCACGAGTGCCGGGGTCTAAATCACGGACTGAAACAACGCAGGAGTGGTACTAATATTGTATTCTTTCCGCGCCGCGAAAGCGAGGATAACATCGCGACATTATTCATTACCAGAGGCAATCAGCACGGCCAAGCCCAGCTCAGTCAGACGGGGGTAATTTTCCATAACTGACAATATTCGCGGACCACGTTAGAATCTCTTTCTGGTGATATTTTCAGGAGTTTCCATGGCTCGTACGAATTGGTTTACCCACGCCAAGCTGGGCATGATCGTGCACTGGGGCATCTATTCCGCGCTGGAGCGCGGCGAGTGGGTGCTGAATCGCGAACGGATACCGTTGAAAGAATATCGCGCTGCGGCTGCTCAATTCACGGCCGCACGCTTTAATGCTGATGAATGGGCCGATCTGGCCGTTGCAGCGGGACAGAAATATCTGATCCTCACCGCCAAGCATCACGATGGTTTTTGTCTCTGGGATACGCGCACCACCGACTTTAAGAGTCCCAAAGTTGGCCCGAATCGCGACATCGTGGCGGAATTGATCACCGCATTCCACCGCCGGGGGCTCAAGATCGGATTTTTCTTTTCCCTGGCCGACTGGTCGCACCCCGCCTATCCCACGCCCTATGCCACGGACTGGCCGCAAACGTGGCGCAATGATCAGGATCGCGCCACTGTGGTGGCGTACGCCATGGCGCAGATTCAGGAATTGACGCACAACTATGGCCCCATTGACCTCATGTGGTTCGATGGCGCTGCGCCGGGCATGGACGCGGCCAGTTGGCGGGCCCAGGAGATCATAGACCTGTGCCGGGCGAGTAATCCCGATATTCTGGTGAATAACCGTCTGTTTCTGCCCGGCGATTTCGACGCTCTGGAACTTCATCTGCATCGGCCGGAAACGCAGCGCCCCTGGGAAACCGACTATCCCATGAACGATTCCTGGGCATGGAACCCCTCGGATACCAACTACAAACCACTCCACGTCATCTGGCAACGCCTGCTGCAGGCCAACGGTCAGGGCGGGAACCTGCTGCTCAATGTCGGGCCGCGTGGCGATGGTTCGATTCCACAACACGAAATCGAACTACTGCACAGTCTGGGCGCGCGCATCCGCCGGGTGAATTACCACGCCGAGGAACTGGGTTATGGCCCCGAGGCTGGCCATTTACGCTGGTTGCAGGGCGCCATGCATACGTATAAAGGCAACAGTCTGTATCTGCACCTGTGGTATCGTAACACCGACGAAGTGGCCTATGGCTCGATCAAGAATAAAGTCCTCCGGGCCACTATGTGTGATGATGGCCGGGAATTACCCTTCACGCAGGACGCCACCGGCCGCGTTCGCATACGCACCCTGTCCCGGACGCCGCGCGATCACGTCGGCTGGTGTATCCGGCTCGATTTGGACGGCCCGCCGGAGGGCTTTGGGGTCGGCCATCAGGATTTGAATTTCTAACCTTATTGGGAGTAATACATATGAACTACGAAACAGTTGTTATCACCGGTGCCTCTTCAGGTGTCGGCGCCGCATTGGCCCACCACTTTGCCCGGGCCGGAAAACAGGTCTATGCACTGGCCCGCTCTGCCGCTAACCTCGCGACACTGGCCGCCACCGGCAATGGTCATATCCACCCCATCGCGGTGGATGTCACCGACCATCCCGCCGTAATTAACGCCTTTGCTCAGATAGAAGCCCAACACCCCATTGACGTGCTGATCAACAATGCCGCGGTCTATCACCGCAGCCCCTTTGCCCAGCAGGACCTGTCCCGCATCAACGCCATCCTCGACACTAATATCAAAGGCACCATCTACCCCACCCAGGCCATTCTGCCCGGCATGATCTCCCGGCAACGCGGCCGGATCATCCAGATCAACTCCGTGGCCGGTACGCGCGGCATCCCCAACGAAGCCATCTACTGCGCCTCCAAACATGCCATCGTGGGCTTCTCGGAAGCGCTCATGCAGGAACTCATCCCCCACAACATCCAGGTCGCCGTCATCAACCCCGGCGGGATCAACACCCCCCTGTGGACCACCAACGGTAACTCTTATCCCGGCGACAAAAGCAAGCTCATCGAACCCGACGAGGTCGCCGAACTGGTGGCGTATATCCTGGCCGCCCCAGACCGTACTATTTTCAAGAAAGTCGTATTCTTCCCCACCGGCGAATGGCACTGATTGCTGTTATAGCGTGGTATTAAGCCGATAACCAATCCCCGGCTCGGTAATCAAATATTGCGGCTGGGCAGGATTGACCTCCAGCTTGCGGCGGATTTGATTCATATACACGCGCAGATAATGAATGTCTTCGGTGGCGCCCGGCCCCCAGATTTCTTTGAGCAACTGCTTGTGGGTTAATACCCGACCAGCATATTTGACCAACAACGTCAGTAAACGATACTCATTAGGCGTCAGGTGTACCTCCTGCTGGGCCACCGTCACCCGGCGATGGACCAAGTCCACCTGCAGCGCCCCGGTTTGGAATACCGGTGCGATCGTTTCCGGCCCGGTCACGGCATGGCGCAAACTCACCCGCAGGCGGGCCAGCAATTCGCTCACACTGAACGGCTTGGTCAAATAATCGTCGGCCCCCGCGTCCAAGGTCACCACTTTATCCTGCTCCTTACCCCGGGCGGAGACAATGATAATCGGCACTTTAGACCATTCGCGAATCTGGCGCACCACCTCCACGCCATCGGTATCCGGCAGGCCCAGATCCAGGATGATGACATCCGGACACACCGTGGCGGCCTGCACCAGACCATCACGACCGGTGGTGGATTCGACCACACGATACCCATGCGCGGACAAGGTCACCCGCAAGAACTTCTGAATCGGGATTTCGTCCTCGATGATCAGGATCGTTGGTTGGTTTTCATTCATGATTCCGGCTCCTCAGGTTCTTCGTCCGGCGGTGCGGGCGCTATCCCACCCACGGGCAGTTCGATGCGGAACACCGCGCCACCGCCCTGACTGGCCGGCCGGTTGGATGCGGTAATTGTACCACCATGCAATTCAATCAGACCCTTACAAATGGCCAGTCCCAGCCCCACGCCATGCCGGGAGGTATGGGCGGGAATCTTGCTGTGCGATTGGCCCCGGTAAAATTTCTGAAATACACTCTGGGTGTCCCCCCCCGGCAGCCCCGGTCCGGTATCGGCGATCTGCAGCACCACGCGTTCGTTGAGAATTTGCACACTGATCGCAATCGCCGTGCCCGGCGGAGTATAGTTGACGGCATTATCCAGGATATTAATTAGTACTTGCTCGAGAGCGAGCGCATCCACGAAAATCAGGGGCAAATTCGGGGTAATATGCGTCGAAACCGGATGTTGGCGCATCCGTTTATGAGTGGACGCCAGCGCCGTACCGACCAATTCATCAATGGCATTCCAGTCTTTATGCAGTTGCAGACCCCCGGCTTCCAGACGCGTCATATCCAAAAGATTGTTGATAATGCGTTCCATGCGCTCCGCTTCGGTGGCAATATTCTCGGTAAGTTCCTGACGATCCGCCAGCGAAAGTCCGGGCGTGTCCAGCAGACTACTCGCGGCACCAGTGATACCTGCCAGCGGGGTACGCAGATCATGCGACACGCCGGACAGCAGCGTATTACGCAGAAATTCCGCCTCCACACGTTGCCAGGCCTTGCTGGACTCATCGGCCAACAAAGCGCGCTGGATGGCCAGCGCGGACTGACTGGCAAAGGCCTCCAGCAGATGGAACCGCTCGGGATCATGCACAGCCACGGGAGTTAATAGGCCCAGCACCCCCACCGTCCCGCCGGTAGCGTTCAAGGGGAGATACAGCCCTTGCACGGCCGGTAGTGTAGAGGTACCGCTGCCAGCGGTCTGGGCGTTATCATACACCCACTGGGCTACGGCTAATTCTTTGGCATCCAGACTTTCGCCTGCAGCGCCGGATTGGGTCGGGACCAGGTGTTGGTCGTTGTTGGCCATAAACACGATGGCCGGGCTGTTAAATACCTCAGTAACATGGCGTAAAATGGCCTGCAACAACGCGTCGAGTTCCCGGATGGCGGCCAGTTCGCGACTCAACGAAAGCAACGCTGCGGTCTGGCGTTCGCGACTGCGGGCACTGATGGCCTGCTGACGGATGCGGTCGGTCAGGGTGCTAATCAGCAGTGCGGTGACCAACATCACCACAAAGGTAATCAGGTATTGACTATCGGACACGGCCAGCGAGCCATACGGGGGAACCACAGTAATATCAAAGGCCGCCACACTCAATACCGAGGCTAACGCCCCTACCGAGCGACTGAATCGCGCCGAAACCAGCAGCACCCCTAGCAGATACAACATCGCGATATTGGCGTTGGAGATATTGAGTTTGTGATACAGCACCGCCCCCAGCAGGGCATTGACCGCAGTAACGCCGATGGCCCAGGCATAGCCCTGCCAGTGTTGCCGGGTGATCTTGGCGGACGGAAAGACGGGTTTGTCGGCAGACGGGGTCTCATCACGAATCACGTAAATATCAATCTGACCGCTGTGCCGGATCAGATCATCCACGATGGAGCCATACCATAACTCGCGCCAGCGTGACAGTTCCGGTTTGCCAATCACGATCTTGGTAATATTCTTTTGCCGAGCATAGGTCAGTAGTTCTTCCGCCACGCGCGGACCACTTAGCGTCACGGTCTCCCCGCCCAACTCCTCGGTCAGATGCAGCGTCTGGCGTAGCCGTTGCTTGGCTTCAGGGGGCATCCGCAGTGCTCGGGGTGTTTCCACATAGGCTGCAATCCAGGGCGCCCGCAGCGCTGTGGCCAATCGTTTGGTAGCACGCACCAGTTGCAGGGAGAATGGACTGGGCCCCACACAGACCAGAATCCGTTCGCTGGCTGCCCACGGGTGCGGGCTGTCTGTGGCATGTCGGGCCACCTGCATCTGGGCATCCACCCGCTCGGCGGTCTTGCGCAGCGCCAGTTCCCGTAGTGCGATCAGATTACCGGGATTAAAAAAATGTTTGAGGGCCTGTTGGGCCTGCTCGGGCCGGTAGATTCTGCCTTCGCGCAACCGTTCGGACAATTCTTCCGGCGAAATATCCAGCAGCTCCACCTGATCCGCTTCTTCAAACACGCGATCAGGCAGCGTTTCCCGCACGCGCACGCCGGTAATACTTGCCACGATATCGTTGAGGGATTCCAGATGCTGCACGTTGAGCGTGGCATAGACATTGATCCCCGCGTCCAACAACTCCTGCACATCCTGCCAGCGTTTGGTATGACGCAGGCCGGGCGGGTTGGAATGGGCGAGTTCATCCACACAGCAGATCGTGGGCCGGCGCGCCAGCGCCGCATCCAGATCAAACTCTTTCAGCTTGGCCCCGCGATAATCCACCGTCAGGTGCGGCAAGATTTCCAGGCCCAGCAGCAGGGCTTCCGTCTCGGGACGGATATGCTGTTCGGCATAACCGACCACCACATCCAGCCCTTCGGCGGCGCGTTTCCGGGCCTCATCCAACATGGCGTAGGTTTTGCCCACGCCGGCATTGGAACCGAAGAATATCTTGAGCTTGCCACGTTGGGCAGTATCGGCTTCCCGGGTCATCCGGGAGAGCAATTCATCGGGGTCCGGACGTTGCTTGTTCATATCATGGTACCTGACGCTGCGGGGCTAACTTATCCAACGCACGATTCAGCAACAGAACATTGACCCGAGGCTCGCCGAGAATACCAAACTGACGGCCTTGGGTGGCTTGCGCCACCAAACTGCGGACCTCATTTTCCGTTATCCCGCGTACTCTGGCAACCCGCGGTACCTGATATTCGGCCCCGGCCGGGCTGATTTCCGGGTCCAGCCCGCTGGCCGATGCGGTGACCAGATCCAGCGGAATCGGGTGAACATTGTCGGAATCCAGTGCCTTTAATGCGGCAACCCGCTGGGTAACGGCCTGCGCCAAGGCGGGATTGGTCGGCCCCTGATTGGAGCCGGAACCGTTGGTGCCTTTATCCGCATTATAGGCGGTATACGGCACGGGACCGGTAGCCGAGGGCCGGGACCAGAAATACTGCGGGGCATCGAACCCCTGACCGATCAGTGAGGAACCGACCGGGTTCCCCTGGGCATCGGTTAACAGACTTCCATTCGCCTGCCGGGAGAAAAATGCGGAGGCGAAGCCCTGCACGGCCAGCGAATATACCCCCCCGGTAAGCAGGGTGAGTAGCAGCAGGGACACCAAAGCGGGACGTAATTGGCTAAACATGAAAAACTCCTTAAACCAAATGCAGCACGACTAACGCCATATCAATCAATTTGATCCCGATAAAGGGCACGATCAAACCGCCCACACCATAGATCAGGACGTTGCGGGCCAGTAATTGCCCGGCGGGTACCGGGCGGTAACGTACCCCACGCAGAGCCAGCGGAATCAGCACGATGATAATCAGGGCGTTGAAGATCAACGCGGACATAATCGCGCTCGCCGGGGTCGCCAACCGCATCACGTTCAACTTATCCAGCACCGGATACGTGCTGACAAAGATGGCGGGGATGATCGCAAAATACTTGCTGACATCGTTGGCGATCGAGAACGTGGTCAACGCCCCACGGGTCATCAGCAATTGCTTGCCGGTTTCCACCACTTCGATGAGCTTGGTGGGATTGGAATCCAAGTCCACCATATTGCCCGCTTCCTTGGCGGCCTGGGTACCTGAGTTCATGGCCACCGCCACATCGGCCTGAGCTAATGCCGGGGCATCGTTGGTGCCATCGCCGGTCATGGCGACCAGACGCCC
>Ga0194061_1001017_pt1 | contig 16921 bp, 16 predicted proteins | sample SepL2221m_MetaG_FD_163423 | JGI IMG/M metagenome (GOLD analysis project Ga0194061, IMG submission 163423) | Anoxic zone freshwater microbial communities from boreal shield lake in IISD Experimental Lakes Area, Ontario, Canada - Sep2016-L224-21m | ecosystem: Environmental > Aquatic > Freshwater >... | reverse complement strand
CATCACCACGATCAAGGGGTATGTACCCGCCTCGTTTCATGGAAGGGCCGAATACCGGGATTTCGAAAAGCTCTTTTTTGGCGATCCAGTGTAACTGACGCGGCATGGCGGCCAGCAGTGACAGAATGTCAAAATTACTCTGGTGATTACTCATAAAAATGACCGGGCCATCAGGAAGATGCTCACTCCCGCTGACGGATACCCTGACCAGATTCAGCGCCAGCGCAAGCCGTGCCCACAACCGGGCGTGCCACGCATAGACCCGGCCGCTTGAGTCAAACAGAGTCGAAACGAATGCACTGAGCGAGAATAGAAATGTCAGCGGCACAAACAGCGCCAGATAGAGGTATGCGCGAACCATGTACCACCTTGCAAATTAATCCGGAAAAGCCTGGAGCGTTCCAGGCTGCAAAGTCACTACAAGGAAGATTTCATCAGGGGGAGCACTACCCGGAAGAGTGCACCGGACGCAACGTTCTCAACCTCAATAAACCCCGAATGGTTCAGCGCTATCCGGTTTGCAATGGCCAGGCCAAGCCCCGTACCATGCCGCTTGGTGGTGTAGAACGGCTTGAATATCTGGTGGAGCATCTCCACCGGAACCCCTCCACCTGAATCCTGGATACTGACGACAACAGATTTCTGGGGACCGCACACTTCATCAAGGGAGACGGTCAGGCATCCACCCTGAGGCATGGCATCACAGGCATTCAGAATAAGATTGAGAAAAACCTGCCCTAACTGATGCTCATCCCCCGACACGATGTGACATTTATCGCCGATGGTTGCGGTCAGGCAGATTCCGCTATCCTCCATGATGGTAGAGCAGTTGGCAATGCTCTCACGGACAATATTTCCCAGATCGCAGTCGTTATAGCAGATGGTCGGTTTGCGCGAAAACGCCAGCGTCTCCTCAAGCATTTTTTCCAACCGGCCCACTTCTTTTACGATAGTGTCGGCATACTGATGTTCCCGTGTCTCTCCCGGCAGGCATTTCAAAAGCCGCCCGGCAAAGCCTCCGATGGAGATGAGCGGATTTTTCAGTTCATGGACAAGGTTGGCGGTCATTTCTCCGATAGCCGCCAGCCGTTCGCCGTGTACCAACCGCTCACGCGTCTCCCGCAGGTCCGCATTAGCCTCTTCAACGCGGTTATAGAGCATTGAGTTTTCGATCGCCATGCCGGCCTGACTTGCGAAGAGCTGGAGAAAATGGAGGTTATTTTTCGAAATCGGACGACCGGATTCAGGATTGTCGACCACAACCATCCCGATGGTGGTGTCTCGGGCGACAAGCGGGGCCACGGCAAAGCCGGCCCCGCAGAGTTTTTTGATGAACTCGCAGTCCTGACAGTCGTGGCACTGAAGATCCTCGATACGCGACATCCGGCGTTCCACAATTATCTGATGCATCAACGGACAGCCGCAATCGATGCTTGTCCTCGTCGAACGGACACGCACGCAGAAGTCCGAGGTCCGCTGACGGCTGATTTCCTCGTCGCTCATGTCCCAGCGACAGCCGAGAAGGTCCTGGTTGCCTATTATTTGCAACCCATCCGAATAGTGACGGGTTACTCCCAGCATCCCCTGCAGAACCGACGACTTTTCGTTGCGTAAAAACAGGGCGGAACGCTCAAACAAACGGGATGAATTTGCGGTGATAGCGGTAAGAATCAGGTGGGTAAGCTTGTTGAGCCGGATGGTTGAAAGCATGGTGTTACTGAACTGGTACAGCAAAGTCAGTTCGGACAGGCTGTTTTCACCAGCAGAATATGAGGGGATGCTTGATTCCATGGAAGGTGTACCCGTACGCGTTTAACAATCCGCAAATTTTTTAAATGCGACGTTCCTTTTCCTCAGCATCCATCTTGCAGTTTATACACTGGGTCGTAACCGGGCGGGCACGAAGCCGGGCGTCTCCGATTTCCTCACCGCAGTCTTCGCAAACACCAAAATCACCCGACTCAATCCGATCAAGCGCGTCTTTGATCTTGTTGATAAGTTTTCTCTCGCGATCGCGAATCCGCAATTCGAAGTTGCGGTCCGACTCCTGCGTGGCCCGGTCGGTGGGATCAGGAAAGTTTGACGCATCGGAGGTCATCTCGGAAACGGTCTTACCGGCCTCTCCGAGCAGAGATTTCATCTCCTCGTTCAATACGGTTTTAAAATACTCCAGCTTTTCACGTTCCATGTACGTAACTCCTGACACGCAATAAAGTGGTTGATTGTAGTAATAAGGTGGCAACAAGTCCAGAAAAAAATAATGTGACGATCTTGTTCCCTGACGCTGTTTTTACAAAAGTATTACATCACAACAGGTGGCACACTGCTAAGATGCATTTCAAAATTGCATGCAGCGGAGGTTTCATGTGACAGCTTTTCGGATTGGAAAACATAGTGCGCGCTACCCACTTATTCAAGGTGGCATGGGAGTCCGAATATCAGCCGGCAGTCTGGCCGGAAATGTGGCGAAGTGCGGCGGGGTCGGGCTTGTTGCCGCAGCCGGCATTGCTCTCAACAGCAAATTCTACAACGGCAAAAACTATTACCAGGCCGAGCCTGAGGCCTTTAAGGACGAACTGCGCAAGGCATACCAGATTGCGCCCGACGGCATCATCGGCGTCAATGTCATGGTGGCACTTTCAGACTTTGAACCGTTGGTCAGGGCGGCTGTTGAAGGTGGTGCCAAACTGATTGTGTGCGGCGCAGGTCTACCGATGGGGCTGCCGGAACTGACGACCGATCATCCTGATGTTGCGCTGGTGCCGATCGCCTCGTCGGTGCGTGCCGCCCAGCTCATTGCCCGGAAATGGTATAAATCATTCAACCGGCTTCCCGATGCCGTCGTTGTGGAGGATCCTGACACTGCGGGCGGTCATCTGGGCGAGAAAATGGAGAATATAGGCACCGGGGAATACGACCAGTACGCCACCGTTCGCGGTATCAAGGATTTTTTCCGCAGCGAGTACGGCGCCGAAATTCCGGTAATCGCTGCCGGTGGAGTCTGGGATCGGGCCGATCTTGAGCATGCCCTGGCAGAAGGGGCCGACGGCGTACAAATGGCCAGCCGGTTTGTCTGCACCGAGGAGTGCGACGCCGAGGATGCCTTCAAACAGGCCTACATCGACTGCCGGCAGGAGGATATTGGCCTGATCATGAGTCCCGCAGGCTTGCCCGGCAGAGCAATTCTCAAAAATCAGAGCGCCATCCGCCAGTACGACCTGGACAACCATAACCCCTGCCGCATGGGGTGTTTAAAGAAATGCTCCTACAAGGAGTCGGGGGAACGTTTCTGCATCGTCACCGCCCTCGATCGCGCCCAGCGCGGCGACGTGGAGACCGGCCTGGTTTTCTGCGGCACCAATGCATGGAAGGCCAACCGTATCACCACCGTTCAGGAGATCTTCGACGAGCTGTTCGGTTAACTCTGCCACATGGCAGGTATGTGAATTAAAGCGGTCCGCCGGGTAACCCCGGCGGACTTTTTTCTTGATTTTCCGTCAGCCGACTGGTATATCAAGAATACTTGATATATAAAAATCGGAACTCCTTATAAATGCTCGAAACACTCAAAGCCCTGGCCGACCACAGCCGCCTGCGCCTGGTAGGAATCCTGCTCTCCGGCGAGTTCACCGTGCAGGAACTCACCCGCATCATGGGAATGGGGCAGTCCCGTATCTCACGCCACCTGAAGATACTGGCTGAGGCAGGGGTGCTGTTGGTCAAACGTCAGGGGACGTGGAGCTATTACCGGATTGGCAGTGATTCCTCATTCTTCTCCTCAATCCGTCCCGTTTTTGAACAGCAGCTTACAGCTATCGCCGAACGACAGCAGGATCTGGCCGCCGTAGCGGGGGTTCTGGAGGAGAGACGCAAACGCAGTCAGGAGTTCTTCGATCGCCATGCCCGCCAGTGGGATGATCTGGCCCGCACCCTGCTGCCGGTGCCGGAATACCGTTCCCGGCTGCTGGCGCTGGTGCCGACTGGCTGCGCGGTGCTGGAAATTGGCGTCGGAACCGGCGGTCTGCTGACGGAGCTGGCGGATCGTGCCTGCAAAGTCATCGGCGTGGATCATTCCCCCGCCATGCTGGAGGAAGCGCGCCGGCGGCTCGCGGAGTCCAACGTCTGCAATGTCGAACTCCGCCTGGGAGATATGACACACCTGCCGCTCCCGGACGCCTCGACCGCCTGCGTAGTGGCCAACATGGTGCTGCACCATGCCGCCGATCCGGCAGCGGTGCTGTCAGAGATCAGGCGGGTGCTGGAACCGGGCGGCAGCCTGCAGATCGCCGACCTGGCCCGCCATGAACGGGAGACAGCCCGGGAGCAGCTTGCCGACCAGTGGCTCGGCTTTGACGAGGTGGAACTGAGCGGATGGCTGAAGGCTGCCGGGTTTTGCAATACCGTCTTCGAGCGGATCGAGGGAGCCAGCGGACAGGAGACGGTGCTGGTGGTAACGGCATCGTAGGAGCGCTGCTTGCCGCGCCCGGAATTTCATGACGACAAACAAGGGCGGAGCAAGCGCCGCCCCTACATCAAACATATCACCACCACAAAGGAGATTGAACAATGTCACAAGATTTTATCGTAGCAGACCTTAAGCTGGCCGATTGGGGCCGTAAGGAGATCAAAATTGCCGAAACCGAGATGCCGGGCCTGATGGCAATCCGTGAGGAGTTTGCCGCCAACCAGCCGCTGAAGGGCGCCCGCATCACCGGGTCGCTGCACATGACCATCCAGACCGCCGTGCTGATCGAAACCCTGACCGCGCTGGGAGCCCAGGTTCGCTGGGCATCCTGCAACATCTTCTCTACTCAGGATCATGCTGCTGCGGCAATTGCCGCAAGCGGGGTTCCGGTTTTCGCCGTCAAGGGGGAAACACTGGAGCAGTACTGGGATTACACCCACCGCATTTTTGAGTGGAGCGACGGCGGCTGCTCCAACATGATTCTGGACGACGGTGGCGACGCCACTCTGCTGCTCCACCTGGGAGCCAGGGCCGAGAAGGATATTTCAGTCCTTGCCAAGCCCGGTTCGGAGGAGGAAACGATCCTCTTCGCCGCCATCAAGGCCAAACTGGCCGTTGATCCCGCCTGGTACTCGGTCCGTCTGGGTAAAATCAAGGGGGTTACCGAGGAGACCACCACCGGCGTCCACCGACTCTATCAGATGCATGAGCGCGGCGAGCTGAAATTCCCGGCCATCAACGTCAACGACTCGGTCACCAAGTCCAAGTTCGACAATCTTTACGGCTGCCGCGAATCCCTGGTGGACGGCATCAAGCGCGCCACCGATGTTATGATTGCCGGCAAGGTGGCCCTGATCTGCGGTTACGGCGATGTCGGCAAAGGTTCGGCCCAGGCCATGCGCGCCCTCTCGGCCCAGGTCTGGGTAACGGAGGTCGATCCGATCTGCGCCCTGCAGGCCGCCATGGAAGGGTACCGCGTGGTGACAATGGAGTATGCCGCCGACAAGGCCGACATCTTCGTGACCTGCACCGGCAATTATCATGTCATCACCCATGACCACATGGCCGCCATGAAGGACCAGGCCATCGTCTGCAACATCGGCCATTTCGACAATGAGATCGAAGTTGCTGCCCTAGAGAAATATCAGTGGGAAGAAATTAAACCCCAGGTGGATCACATTATCTTTCCCCCTACCGGGGACAAGCCGGATGGCAAACGCATCATCCTGCTCGCCAAAGGACGACTGGTCAACCTGGGCTGCGGCACCGGCCACCCCAGCTATGTCATGTCCTCATCTTTCGCCAACCAGACCATCGCCCAGATCGAGCTGTATACCCGCACAGCCGATTACCCGGTCGGGGTCTATGTGCTGCCCAAGCACCTGGATGAGAAGGTCGCCCGGCTGCAGCTGAAGAAATTAAATGCCCAGCTGTCAGTACTGACAAAAGAACAGGCCAACTACATCGGTGTGCCGGTGGAAGGGCCGTACAAGGCGGAACAGTACCGGTACTGACCGCGCGAAACGAAGATTCAGAAAAGGCGGGTACCCATCCCGCCTTTTTTGCGCGAAAAATATTGCCTGATACGCTTCTCTCTGTGATAAAAGGTTGCCATATCTCTACTATCCTCATCCCGGCAGGTGTTTATGACTATCGCAGCCAATCTGAAAATTGAAGAAAATCCCTTTGCACGGGAACTGGGAGTCAAGGAATGGCTCAAACGCCAGCTTCAGCAGCCATCGCCTGAAGAGTATCTGATCGAGGAGCTGATACCGGCCAAAGCATTGGTGTCGGTGCAGACCAGCGCGGTCTTCGGCAAAACGACTCTGGCAACCCAGCTGGCGATGTCGGTTGCTTTCGGGCTGCCATTTCTGGGACGCTACAAATGTATTCAGCCGGGGAAGGTCTTATTCATCAACGCCCGCGACACCGACGAGGACAGCCACCGCCGCTTCAAGCGCCTGGTCCGGGAATGGTCGTCAATGGCCCCCGAAATGTCACAGTGCATCGACGAAAACCTGGACAATTTCACCCATATCTCGCTGTTTGACGAATGTTTTGGCGTAACGCCGCACCTGGTCGATGTATCCGGCAGCATGACCAAAACCTACGCCTACCTGCACCAGTTCGGCGAATATTTCAAATGCAAGCTGATCGTGCTGGATCCGATCGAGGATTTCTTCCCTGAAAACCTGAAGAACATCTCAGAGCTGTACCTCAAGCTGCGGCAGCTCCCCTCATCCGTGCTGCTGGTGGCCGGCAGCAGCCGCAACGAGGCCTTCCACAAAGTCGAGGTCGGAATGTCGATTGTTGAGAACGGGCTGCGGATTCACAGCGACTATCTGGGCTGCCGTGATATCGGCATGGCGATGGGGGCGGGAATCTGGTTTCCGACGTAGTGTTCAGCTGCCGCAGTGGCTGCGGCGCCTGCTGCATCGCCCCGTCGATTTCGTCGGCCATCCCCGGCATGGAGGGTGGCAAACCGTCAGGGGTGCGCTGCATTCAACTGGACGAAAGCGAAAGATGCCTTCTGTTCGGAGCGGAGGAACGGCCTTTCGTGTGCAGAAATTTACGTCCCGGCGAAGAGATGTGCGGCGAGAGCCGCGAAGAGGCAATGATGCGGCTGGGCAACTGGGAACTGGCCACCGCCCCGGCAGGTAAAAACTGACGCAGGCTATTTTTTCCCGTCGGCGTCCAGATCCTTGATCAGGGAATCGGTCACATCTGCGGCGTCAACCCCTTTGCCGATATGCAGCAGCTCTTTCTTTATAACGATGACGGCATAGCCGTTGGCCGTACCGTACCTGGAGGCAGCCTGTTCGATGGCTTCAAAAAGCGCCCTGGTCTCCTTCTCCTGCAGCGCCATCAGCTCTTCTTCTGACTTCTGACCAAACTTCTGGAAATCTTCAACTTTTTTTTGAAATTCCTTCGCCTTAGCCTCCCGCTGCGGCGGGGTCATGCTGGCAATCTTAGCCTCGATCGATGATTTCTGCTTTTCGAGCTGCTTCTTTTTCGCGTCAACCTTGGTCTGAAGCTGCTCTTTTCTCGTATTGAGCAGGTTCTTCAAGGCCTTGCCCTTCTCCGATTCGTTACCGATTCGCGCCATATCAACATACCCGACACGCGTGGACTGGACGGACGCGATTGCCGGAGGTTGCGTTGACGCCGGAAGCGGCAGAATCAAAGCTGGCTGAATCGATGGCGCCGGCTTAGGTTCGGCCACCGCAGAGGGATCTGCTGCGAAAGTCAGCACGGGAGAAAGTATCAGAGCGGCAATCAGTAATTGCTTGAACAGTGGTGACATGGTATCTCTCATTACGGTGTGGAATGATGAAGCGGCGTCAGCATAATGCGATCGACCACACATGGCAATATAATTACGACGAGGTGATCTGATGAAATATGTCGAAATGCTCTATCAACTGGCGGTATCCTTCTGGGCGGGGGGATACGCCCTGTTTACCTTTGTACTCACGCCGATGCTGTTCAAGGCCGAAAGCCGCGACAGCGCCGGGCGCATCGTGGGGATTCTCTTCCCCGGCTACTTCCGCTGGGGCCTGGCTTGCGGTGCCGTCGCCCTGGTATGCCGACTGGTACTGCGCGGCGGGCGGATCGAACTGGCGAGCATCATCCTGGTTGCCATGCTGACAATCACCGCCTTCCAGGCTTTTTATGTCGAACCGAAGGCAGCCGAGATAAAAAAAGGGATCGTCTCTTTTGATACCACCCCGAAAGACCATCCTCTGCGCCGGGAGTTTTCCAAACTGCACGGCATCTCGGCCCTCTGCAACCTGACGGTTATCATAGGCGGCGTGGCGCTGGTTCTGATACCCCTGAAACGGTGAGTGCCTACACCTTCAACCCGAAAATATCAGCAGCGATGTCCTGCTCCAGCGCGATCTGGGAGTGGTCAATCTGAATCACGTAAGCCGGGAATTTCTGGCGGATCTTGAGGATTTTGCCGGGGGAGACACCGAAAGAGACCAGCTTGCCGATCAGCACCGGGTCGTCCTTCCTGATGAAGGAGATGCGCACCTCGTCCCCGACTTCGAGAGCCGAAAGCGATTTGACGAATGACTGCACTGAACTTTCGGCCCGGTGACAGCACTCCCCTTCAGGAATCGGCGAACCGTGGGGACATTCGCGGGGATGGCCCAAAAGTGTGCAGATCGCCTCGGTCAGGCCGGGGGCCAGGGTATGCTCGTATTCGCAGGCCGACTCCTCGATCTCCTCGAACGGCATGCCCAGAACGTCCACCAGCAGCCGCTCCGCCAACCGGTGGCGCCGGATGATCGGCCTGGCCTGTGTCTTTCCTTCGGTCGTGAGTGAGATCGCCCGACCACTGATCTTCAGCAACCCGCTCTTTTCGAGCTCCGCCAGCAATTCATCGTCAACGATATAGTCACGGCTCTCTTCATGCTCCTTTTTAACATCCTCGACCGTACAGCCACCACGCTCTTCAAAACGCCACACCGTTTCAATGACTTCTTCCGAAACATGTATCATCTTCATAAACTACCCCTTAAAAGGTTATCGAAGCCCAGCGGAACACGAAATTCATCGCACCGCCGGTAAGAATGGCGCAGGTGGTCACAGCGACAATGATAGCCAGCGCTTTCGGCGCCCCCTGTTCCTTGATTATCAGCATGAAATTGGTAACGCAGGGGATAAACAGGATCGTAACGACCATCGCCACCACCAGTTGTGCGTGATCCATCGCTCCGGAATCGACCATTTTTTTCAGCACCGCCACACCGGCCTCGCCGCGGATGAAACCGAGTATCAGTGATTCGGCGAACTGCGGCGGTAAGCCCAGAAAACCCTTGATGACCGGCGCCGAGACATTCTCGATGACCCGCAGCAGGCCGATCTTGTCGGCAGCGAAGAGACCCACAGCCGCAATGACGAAGAGCGGCACCGCTTCCTGCAAAAACAGCAGTGAGCGGTAGGAGGTCTTTGCCAGCACGTTTTTGAGGCTCGGAATGCGGATCGGAGGAATCTCCATGATGAAGTTGGTGGTTTCGGTCTTCATCATCCGGTTGAGAATGATGCCGGTGATCACGGTCAACGTGAATATCACCCCAACCACAACCAGGAACCCGGCAAAGGAAACCTGTGCCAGGATCACCAGAATGATACTCAGCTTTGCCGAACAGGGAATGCCAAGCGACAGCAGGAAGATGGCGATGAAGCGTTCACGCTTGCTGTCCAGCACCCTGGTGGAGATGGTGGCCATGGTGACGCAGGAGAATCCGAGCACCATCGGCAGCACCGCCTTGCCGTTGAGGCCGACCTTGCGGAAGATGCGGTCGAGCAGAATCGAGAGCCGCGGAATGTAGCCGGAATCCTCAATGAAACCGAAGGTGAAGAAAAAGGTGGTCAGGATCGGCAGCAGCAGGCCGAATACCGGCACCACCGCCATGGTAAACAGTCCGTACTCCCCGACAATAATATCCTGTACGAAGCGGGAAGGGATCAGGCCGACCACACCCTTCAGGTACGGGCCCACCATGTCGCCGAAGAAATCCTTCATCAGAAAATCGACCACCACCCCGGCAGCAAACTGTCCGACGATAAAATAGAGCAGTACTATCAGAGCAATCAGAATCAGGGAGCCGGCCAGCGGCGTCAACGCCAGGTCTCCGATTCTGTTCAGCAGCGGCGTTGAACTGACCGGTGTGAAGTACACCGTTTCGCTGAAGAGTGCCTCGGCCCACAACTCATGTACTTTTGACATGATCAGATCAAGGGACTTGGGAAATCCACGCTCGGCTTTTTCGATAGCCAAGCGTGCATCCGGGTTGCCAAGGGTACCCCCAGCCTCATGCGCCCAACGGGCAGTTTCCGTATCGCCAGCCAGGGTAAAAAAAGCCAGTGCTCGCCGGTTCCATTCGGCAGGTATTTTTTCAGCCGTCATAGCTGTAAGACTGTCAACGGCATCGACCAGCACACCGGGCAGACGGGTCGGATAAATCGGTTTCAGCGCCCTTCCCATGGCAGAAAGCAGCGCTCCGTCACCGACCCCCTCAGAGGCGATCGTCTCGACCACGACCGTACCAAGCAGCTCTTCCAGTTTATGCCGTTTGACTTTAACACCCTTCTGGGCGGCCTCATCAATCATGTTGACGACCAGCACCAGCGGGATCTGGCATTCGGCCAGAAAAGAGGTCAACACCAGCGAACGCTTCAGATTCTTGGCATCACAGACCTGCACAACAACATCGGGCGCTTCGTCAATCAGGATACGGCGGGCAACGCTTTCGGTTTCGGTATTGGCGAAGAGGTTATAAACACCGGGGATGTCAATCAGCTCAACATCGTGCCCGTCGATTGAAACGCCTCCCCGCTTCACCTCCACCGAGGTGCCGGGGTACGGACGCACGGTGGCCTTGCTGTCGCTCAGGCGTCTGAAGACGGTGCTTTTGCCGACGTTCGGCAGACCTATCAGGAGTGCTTTTTTCAAGAATCAACCCTTTGTGAACGGATGGTACCGGCAGACAAAGACCTTTGAGTTTTCAGCAACCTCAAAGGTCCGGCTCTGATAATGAACCATCCCGTTCGTGACTTTGAACGGGAGAATACGCTATTTTCTGCTGCGCGACTTCTTCCAGATGGCGGTGGTTTCCCCCGGGGCTGCCGTAACGGTCTCAGTCGCATCACCATTTTCCGGTGTGGCAATTTCTTCCGTCGGGACGGGTACTGCTTCAGCCGGCTCTTCGCATGATGCAGACTCATCCGTACATGTAGAGCACTCCTCGCAGGTTTCTTCCGCTTCAGCGTCCGGGCAGCAGCACTCGTTGCTGCTGCACTCGGCGCACTCTTCAGCAACGGCTGTTACGCTGGTAACCCAGGTTTCCAGACATTTTTTGAGCAGCGCAATCCACTCCTTGAGCGCTTCACCTTCGGCATGCACGTCGAACTCGGCCTGAACACCGGTGATATTCTTGATCGACTCCAGCGCCCTGGCCCTGACGTCAACGTTGTCGTCGGAGAGCACCTGGATGATCGGATCAACAGCGGTGGCATCCTTGATGTATGAAAGAGCAGCCAGCACGGCGATCTTGATGCGGGCATCCTTGTCCTGCAGGGCATCGATCAGCGACGGCAGGGCAGCCTTGCTGCCGGCTCTCCCCAGATCCTTGATCAGCAGCACCCGCAGTTCCGTCTCGTTGTTCAGCAGGTAATGGGCAACCCGCTCGAAGATCTCCTTGTCGGTCATGTTCCTGAAAGCGCCGGCGCTGATGGACTTCTCACCGGACAGTCGTGCGGACGCCTTCCCAAGAGCCTTGACCAGCAAATTCTCTTTGCAGACAGCCTCCTCTTCACGGGCGGCCTTTTTCGCATTACGGGCAGCGATCTTCTCGGCCGCGATCTCATCCAGACGCTGCAGGGCATCAGCCACGTTCGCCTCGTACTCACGCAGCTTCTCGATCAGTACCTGCACCTGGGCGGCGGCAAAGGCTTCGGCCGGCTCGGTAAAGCGGGCGCTCTCCTTGCCGATCTCAACGTAAAGATTGTGGATGCGGGCTTCATACTCCTTGATGGTAGCATCCAGATCCGCCTTTTCCCCCGGCAGCACTCTGGACAGGGTGCATTTCAAAAATTCGGCCCCGCTGTCATAAGCCGCAAGGATCGCCGTACCGCCGGCATTGAGTGTTTTTGCCACACCGTCAAAAAATGTTTTGGGTTCCATGGTACCTGCTCCTTGTGTGATGTTCCTACTGTCAGATTACTCCGGCAATCAGCTTCAGGGCCAGCAGCAGCAGACAGACTGCAATGGCACGCTTTATCAACTGGGGATGGGTGCGCCGCGCTAATCGGGCACCGAGGTAGGCACCGAATATAGCGCCGACTCCTATGAAAACAGCATAATCAAGATCAATCTGGTGCAGACCGAAGAAGATGATCACCGCAAACAGGCTGGTTATTGCCAGGATAAAATGGGAGGTGGCGGTCGCAATATGAACCGGCAGGCCGAGCACCGAGTACATCAGCGGTACATGGATGATGCCGCCGCCAATACCGAAAATACCGGAGAAGAAGCCGGTAAAAAAACTCCCCGCCAGGCCGATCGGCATATCGGGGGCGTAGGTGTGCACCTCTCCTTCTGCGTCAACCAGGCGGCGTTCAACCGGTTGTTCGGCAGCTTTGGTACGAATAATTGAAATGTCCCGTTCGGTAAACAGATAATAGGAGAGCATTATCAGCAGAACACTGAAAGCAAGCGAAAAGCTGAACATGGTGAACTGCTGGGCAACCGCAGCGCCCACTACAACCCCCGGCACCGCCGCCGTGGCGAATTTGAGGCCGATTTCGTAGTCGATCCGCTTGTGGGTAATGTAAGAAAATGTGCCGGAAAGGGCATTGAGGAACACAGCCGTGATTGACGTCCCGATGGCATGCTGCGGTGAAAAGCCGAAGAAGAGCATCAGCACCGGCACATGGATGAAGCCTCCCCCCGCTCCGATCAGCGTACCGATCAGGCCAACGATGGCGCCGAAAAGGACCAGCCCCAGGGCTTCAGGAAAATCGGCTACCACCTTGTGCCCTTCAATGATCGCCAACGGTTCCGCCACGGCAATCCCGGCGGTAATCAGTAACAGCAGCAGGCTGTAGAAAATAAGCCTCATGGTGATGTTTTCACTCTTTCCTTCAACGAGTTGTACGCCTGTACGGTCTGTTGAAAATATTTCTTGGCATCCTGTTTGAGCGCATCGGAACTGAAGCGGTCCGGGTGGAACGCCACCTTGAGGAACTTGTAGGTCTGTTCCATGCTGAACGGGTCGCTGTTTTTGTCCATCCTGAAAAAGTTGAGGGCCGCTTCTTCAGCCGTCTGCTTGCCCTCGGACGTGCCTGACAGGGCGATCAGGCTGAGATCATAGATATTTTCGCGCAGTTCGGTGACTTTGAGACTCAGTTCGTACAGCGAAAGCTCGCCTTTTTTGATCTCAGTTTCCAGCAGTCCCATTTCGCGGTTCAGCACATCAACCGCATGCTGCACCTGTTCGTCTTCGATGCCCCGCAACTGACGTATCTGATCCTTCATGCTGCTGACTGCGGCAGTCAGGGCCGTCTTCTTGTCATCTTCAAGGGTGCGGATCTTCTTGCGCAACTCGCTGATCTGGAATTCAGTATCCCGGTTTTCAAAAACATCCAGCCGGTTTTTAGCCGCGTTCTCCGTGGCAACCGACATGGCCAGCCTCTCGGTCAGGTCAGTAACGGCCGCGTCGCGTTCAGCCAGCATTGACTCCCGCTGAGCCAGAGTGTCCTTCAGCCGGTCAACCACCTGCGCCTCACCGGCCATGAAGACGTATTTGCAGATCAGCAGGGCACCGGCGAACGAGCTGACTGCCACACCGTACAGCGGCGACACGCCGTTCAGAAAGGTGGGAATTACCGGTGGGTGGTGCTTGTCGGCAAAGGCCCACAGCGCCGCTACAAATGCCGTGGCGTATGCCAGCTGGTCAACGAAGGCGGATTTCAACAGCCGGTAGAACATGGCGGTCATTTCCTAAAACCGGCCAGCAGGCCGGACAGTTTCTCGCCGGTGCTCTGCAGCAGCTGTGCTGCCCGGAAGCGCAGGTTCCTGATACGGTTTTTACTGCCGATATCATAGATTGCCACATCGCCGGAGACCATTGCGACGGCGGCACTGTTCCCGTCAGGAGCAATGCTGACGTCAACCGCCGGGGTGGGGAGCAGCACGGTCCCGGCATCTTTCGCAGCGGCAAAATCCCGCGCCACCAGTTTCCGGTCATCCTGCAGGAAGAGTCCCCAGCTCCCGCCGGGCGCAATGTCAAACGCAATAACCCCCTTCAGCTGCAGCGGGAAGAGCTCTTTTGTGCCGTTGGGTGCAGCCTGCGTCGCTATCCCCTCTGCGGTGAGCCAGCTGACTCGCCCGGATGAACCACTCTTCCTGCTCATCAGCGGCGGGACACTGTCAAGTCCGGAGAGCTGTTTCTGAGTGTTGACGTCGACCACCGCCAGCGATGCTGACAGCAGCACTTCACTGCCACCCCCGTAGAACCAACCCCGCGATACGGGTGAATCCTTGGGAAGCAGGGCAACGGCGGCACCGTCCTTAATATCGATCACCTTCAGGTATCTGCGGGCTGTGGCCAGCAGAAAACCGCCACCGGGATGCAGATCCAGTGAAGTAACCGGCTCCGGCTCTTCAAGCTGCAGAGTTATTTTTCCGGATGTAATTTCAAAGAGCCTGATGCCGCCTGCGCCGTCAGCCGTTGCCCCGCCAGCAGCCAGCAGACCTTTGGCCGGGATGAACTTCAGTGCCAGCAGCTGGAAATTATCACCGGCATCGATCTCAATCAGCGGGTTCTCATCGGGCAGGCGCCATAGCTTGATTGTGTCGCCCACCGCAACTGCCGTCAAATTGCCAGTTGTGGAGAAATCTACGACCGCATGTCCCTGCAGGCCGCCGAGCAGATGCGACGGTTTTCCGGAAAGTGAGGGAGACGTGGAAGCAGCAGTTTTACCCGCAATGATCCCGCCCGGCTGTGCTGACCGGGGGAGGCGTCCGCCGCTCAGATCAAGCGTAGCGGCCGCGTAGAATGCTGCCGCCAGTATGCCGACAAACGCCAGATATTTCAGCACCGCGTTCATTGTCCACCATGTATCGCCTTGGAGCCTTTTTCGGAGGCAAAGGTGCGGACCGGTTCAAAAAACAGCAGATGGCCGAAGAACACGCCCGGCAGCAGTTTCAACCGTGAGTTGTAGTAATTGGCCTGCAGGTTGTACTTGATGCGGGCGGCGGCGATGCGCGTCTCGGTGTTGGAAAGCTCCTTCATCAGGTTCTGGTAGGTTTCGGATGATTTGAGCAGCGGGTAATTCTCAGCCACCGCCTGGAACTTGGACAGGGCCGCCTGAACGCTGGCCGCTGGAATGGCGGCATCCCGGGGTATGTCTTTGATGTTGTTGAGCGCACTGCGCACATCGGCGGCATGCTGAAACACATTTCCCTCAAAGGCCATGTAATCAGTAACCGCTTTCACCAGGCTCGGAATCAGGTCATCGCGGCGCTGCAGTTCGGCCTCGATCTGGGCTGCTTCGAGGCGGACCTTGTATGATTCGATGGTGAACAGGTTGTAGTAGTAGACCATCGCCGTGGCAAACATCAGGAAGAAGGCCACAATGCCGACCTTGACCGCCGCAGACTGACGGGTCCAGCACTTTTCCTTTATGACGCTGAAGAATTGACCTTTCTGTTTCAGCTGAATCGGCTTGGTAGCGATCAGCTTCAACTCCTCGGCGTACAGCTTTTTGATCATCTCTTCCAAATCGGAGTACCTCGTTTGTTGCAAACACTATTTAAATTTTTCCCCTCCCTTTCAAAGGGAGGGTCGTAAAGGCTAAATTACCCTTTCACCGTAATATACAGCGGATTACCGGCCCGTACCACATCCAGCATGAAGCCCTTCTTCATGTCGAGCTTCTTGGCGATGGCGATGAACGAATTCAAATCGGTGACCTGCTTGCCGTCGACGCCAACGATGATATCGCCAACTTTCAAACCACTGAGTGCCATGACACCCTCGATGTCAGCCACGTAGACGCCGTTTTTGACATAAGGGGAGAGCGCCGGACTCAGAGGCTGGAAGTCGCCCCCCTTCCATTCGAACTCTCCCTGAGGTTTTACCGGCGGCGGTGCTGCCACCGCAGCTGCAACCGGTTTTACGCCAGTCCTGATTTTGGTGGTCAACCGCGAACCGTCGCGCAGGTAGACGATTTCATATTTCTTGCCGATTTTTTGTCCGGCAATAAAGTCGGCGATGGTTTCGATGTCGCGTATCTTGCGACCGTCGATCCTGATAAGAACATCGCCCCGCTTCAGGCCGGCTGCTTCACCCGGACCTCCGGGGATAACGTTGTTCACCAGCGCCCCTTCCGGTACCACGATGTTCAGCTGGCGGGCATTGATTTCATCCACGTTCAGCAGTGCAAGTCCCAGCGTCGGCTCCAGTGCAGCAGTTTTCTGCCCCGGTGCCGCCACCCTGACGTTCCCCGGCCGTGCGCCCACGTTGTTGATGCCCGGAGCGGTCTGGCTGAGCAGCTGCGGGTGACAGTCGACACAGTTACCCTTGAAGGGGTGCGGGGCGACGATGGTCTGCCCTCCCGGCAAGCGGAAGGTGTTGCCGATCTGTCTGCCACAGCGGGCCCAGGCGGCCAGCTGACCGGCAGGGACATCGGGCATGGTGTTATTGAAGTCGACTACTCCGCCAACCAGTTCTGCTGCCTGATTGATCGGAATAGCGAAACCGATGCCGTTGAAGACGCCGGTGGGAGCGAAGATGGCAGTGTTGACGCCGATCACCTCACCCCTGACGTTGACCAGCGGTCCGCCGCTGCTGCCGCGGTTGATGGGGGAATCGGTCTGGATCAGGTTTTCGTAGACCACGTTGTCGATTTTGAGCGTCCGGTTGCGGCTGCTGATCATACCGG
>Ga0194061_1001016_pt1 | contig 16933 bp, 19 predicted proteins | sample SepL2221m_MetaG_FD_163423 | JGI IMG/M metagenome (GOLD analysis project Ga0194061, IMG submission 163423) | Anoxic zone freshwater microbial communities from boreal shield lake in IISD Experimental Lakes Area, Ontario, Canada - Sep2016-L224-21m | ecosystem: Environmental > Aquatic > Freshwater >... | reverse complement strand
CTTCTCATACTGATAGTTTAGAAGAAATTCACGAGAATAAAGAGCAAATTGAAATTTCTAGAGCCTATGAGAAAATGCCTAATCCGGCAATTCTTGCTACTCAGGAATTTATGGAAAATAAAATTTACCATAGAAGAAATAACGAACAAGACTTGTTCCGTTAATATAAAATTGTTCTAAATAATAGAAAACGACAGCAACTGCTGTCGTTTTTTGTTATTTTCAAGTTCTAATTAGGTTGATACCAGGCCATGAACATAAAAAACATTCTTTCTGCCTTAGCCATTTGCATCATTTCCCTTCAAGCTCAAGCTCAGGAACTGAATGCACGTGTTACTGTTATGTCGAATAAAGTGGGAACCTCAGTTGATAGAAAAGTATTTAACACTTTGCAAAATCAACTCACAAATTTCTTGAATACTAGAAAATGGACAAACGATAACTACAGAGTAGTTGAAAAAATTGAATGTAGTTTTATTATCAATATAGAATCAGTAAGTGAACCGAATGTATACAAAGCAAGCTTAGCAATTCAAGCGGCACGCCCTGTTTTTAATACTTCTTATAAGTCTGCCATCATCAATTTTCAAGAATCTGATCTCACTTTTAAATACATCGAATTTCAACCCGTAGAATTTAATGATACCAGGGTACAAGGCACTGAAGCAAGTGTTGCAAACTTAACTGCCGTATTTGCATTTTATGCTTATACCATTATTGGAATGGACAATGATTCCTTCAGTCCGAAATCTGGAGAAGTTAATTTTAATAAGGCCCAGAATATTGTTACTAATGCACCGGAAGGTAAGGGTATTAATGGGTGGCGCGTCTTTGATGGTTTAAGAAATAGATATTGGCTGAATGAGAATTTGGTGAATAGCCGAAATAATATCATTCACGATATTATATATACCTATTATCGTTCAGGCATGGACAAGCTTTATGATAATGAAGCGGAGGCCCGGTCGAATATATTACAGGCCCTAATTCAATTGAAAGCGTTTAATAAAGAGAATCCGAATACTATGATTGTCCAATTTTTTATGCAAGGCAAATCGCAGGAAATAATTGGGATTTTTAAAAATGCGATGCCTCAAGAAAAAGCAAGAGTCATAGAAATTACCAGTGAAATAGATATTGTGAATGCAGCAAAATATAAACAGGAATTACAATGAGAAGGAGGGCGATATTAATTGTAGTAATTACTGTAGCGTTGTTTGCTTGCAAGGGGAAACAAAAAAATACAAACATAATACCTGTTAGTTCCATGAAATTTATTTTATGGGATATTCTAAAGGCAGATGAATGGTATACACAAACTGCCATAAGAGACACTTTACATAAAAGATTGGATGAAAATTTTCAGATCTATGAACAGGTATATAAAATTCACCATATCAGTAAATCACAATTTTATACGAGCTATAAATTTTACGAAACCCACCCCGATCAGTTTAAAATGCTAATTGATTCTGTGATTGCTGTCGGAGATCGAGATAAAGTAATTGAAAAAACTAACCCAACCCCCGTAAATCCCAAATAAGTTTCTTGCGGTCTATTTTTATTTCCGTGTTTAAATTCATATTGATTATTGAACCATTTTATTTGCTAATTGTTTTCTAATTGTAAATCAATTCAAATGATGTTTACCTTTGAAATCGTATTTTGCATCCCTAAAATTTAATAAATGAGTATTCAAGTTGGCGATAAAGCCCCCATTATTTCTTTGTACAATACCGAAAAAAATCAGGTATCCTTAGGTAGTTCTGATAAAAATACGGTGATTCTTTTCTTCTCTCTAGCATTTTCTGGCCACTGTACTGCAGAACTTTGTAATATCAGAGACAATATCAGTTTATACAATACCACTGATGCAGAGGTAATAGGGGTATCGATAGATTCTCTTTTTGTTCTTGGAAAATTCAAGTCTGATCAGAATTTGAATTTCCCTTTATTGAGTGATTTCAATAAGGAAGCAGCTAAAGCTTATGGTATTTTATATGAAACATTTCCTGTATTTGAAATGCATGGTGTAAGTAAAAGAGCTGCTTTTGTGGTTGATAAAGCTGGCATAGTACGTTATGCTGAAGTTTGTCCTACTCCAGGAGATTTGCCCAATTTTACAGCTATTCAAGAATGCTTAGCCGCATTATAATGATAAAATGAAGGGTCGGCCATACAACGTTTTCGTCATTGGCCGACTCTTTATTGATATAAATACCCGATTCTCTTGATATTCTCGGGTATATTGCTTTATTTTGTTAAGTGTTAACGCGTATGAAGTATCTATACTTGATCCTATTAGGGAGTTTTATAATAGCTGGAAGCAGCTTTACTAATACTATTGGAGGAGGTGAGGCACTTATCAATACAAAGATTACTAAAGCATACCCCAACCCAGCCACTTCCTATATTGTTTTCGAATTTGACAAAACAGTTGATCGTAGTTACTCCCTTCAGATTTTCGCTTTCTATGGTAAAAAAATGACCGAATTACGCATCAATGAAAGCAAATTAAATATCAATTTAGATGATAGCTACATGCGCGGACTCTACATTTATCAATTGGTAGATTTGAGCGGAAAGATTGTGGAATCTGGTAAGTTTCAGGTAAATAAATAATTTCTACCTATCACAAACTTCAACAATTAGAAACTTTAAATAGTTGGTATTTTCCATACCCCAAATAATTGGATGATCACTTGATTGGGCCTGGAAAACCACTTGTCTAATCCTTTTTCTTGCGTCTTTAGCAGCTTGATCAATACATTCTAAAAACATTTCGGGACTTACCAAATTGGTACAGCTTGAGGTAACTAAAAACCCTCCATTTTTCAAGAGCTTCATTCCTCTTAAATTGATTTCCTTGTATCCGGTTAAAGCTTTGGCTATATTTTCTCTACTCTTTGTAAATGCAGGAGGATCGAGCATTACCACATCAAATTTCTTTCCATCTTTACCCCATTGTTTCAAAACATCAAATGCATTCATTGTCTCGAACTTACAGATTCCATCTAATCCGTTCAAAGCAGCATTTTTATTAGCTAGTGTTACAGCTTGTTCAGAAATATCTAGGCCAAGTACACTCTTTGCACCATAATGTGCGGCATGAATTTCAAAAGTTCCTGTATAGGTAAAAGCTCCTAACACATCTGCACCAACAACAATATTTTGTATCGCTCTACGATTATCTTGCTGGTCTAAAAAATAACCCGTTTTTTGTCCGTTTTCTATATCCACAAAAAACTTCAATCCATTCTCAACGATCTGAATATTGGTATCGAATGCCGCACTTAAAAATCCCTTTTGTTGGGGTAATCCTTCAAGTCCTCTTACCGGCACATCATTGCGCTCGTAAATTCCTTTTGGATGAAATATGGTTTTTAAACTATTTACAATGGCATCTTTCCATTTATCGATTCCCAATGAAAGGGTCTGAATTACAAAGTAGTCGTTGAACTTATCAATAATTAGGGCAGGCAATTCATCGGCTTCACCAAATACAAGCCTACAATTTTCTGTATATCCTAGTTTTTGACGGTAATGCCATGCTTTTAAAATCTTATTATAAAAGAATGCCTCATCAATTGTTTCTTGTTTGCGTGTCAGTAATCTTACTAATATCTGTGATTGTGGATTGATATAACCTCTTCCTGCATATTTTTCGGCACTATAATACACATCAACTATATCTCCGGCTATTACTTCTCCCTCAATTTTCTCTACTTCATTACCATAAATCCAAGGATGACCATTTGCTACTCTGGGGGCGATCTTTTTTCGAAGAAATACTTTTGTCATTTGGCAAAGATAGGTCAATGCGCTAGCCACTCCAATAAGCCTTTCAACTGGTGAGGCAGCTTCTGTCAAATTAAGTGTTATTTATGCCCGAATTACCTGTATTGTTAGTTTTCCCTGTCATTTTTTCCCTTTCCTTTGCTTGGCAAAATTTTTGACAAAGTATAGAACAATGTTTTTTTTATGACTCAAGAAGAAAAAGTGGTGCAGCCGAACGCCGATAACGAACAATTCGATATTAATACTGACGAAAATGCAGCCGGTACTTCCAAACTGAACGAACCTATTGGGGAAGATTCTGATTTGAATAAGTTACAATTGGAATTGCAAGAACAGAAAGACAAGTACTTACGCTTGATGGCTGAATTTGATAATTTTCGCAGGAGAACTGCTAAAGAGCGTTTAGATTTAATACAAACTGCTGGCAAAGATGTAATTGTGTCTTTGTTAGACGTATTAGATGATTGCGACCGCGCAGAAAAACAAATGAATTCAAATACTGATATTGCTGCTCAGAAAGAGGGAGTTCAACTTGTATTTAATAAAATTCGTTCCACCCTTCAAAGTAAGGGTGTAAAGGCGATGGAAAGTATCCACACCGTGTTTGATGTTGAAAAGCATGAAGCTATCACCGAAATTCCTGCTCCAAAACCAGCGCTTAAAGGCAAGATACTTGACGAAGTAATGAAAGGGTACTACTTGAATGATAAATTAATACGTTTTGCCAAAGTGGTTGTTGGTAATTAATTGCATACTTATACTAGCAAATGAAAAGAGACTTTTATGAAATACTAGGCGTAACTAAATCAGCTACTGGAGATGAGATAAAGAAAGCTTATCGAAAAGTAGCCATGCAGTTTCACCCCGATCGCAACCCTGGCGATAAAGAGGCCGAAGAAAAATTTAAAGAAGCAGCAAGCGCTTATGAAATATTGAGTGATGCAGATAAAAGAGCCAAATACGATCGTTTTGGACATGCAGCTTTTGGACCCGGAACTGGTGGCGGAAGTGGACATGGCGGCGGCATGAATACCGATGATATCTTCAGTCAATTCGGCGACATTTTCGGTGACGATATGTTTAGCAATTTCTTTGGTGGCGGAGGACGTTCCAGAGGGGGTAGTGCTGGCAGAGCAAGGGGACAAAGAGGAAGCAATTTACGCATCAAACTGAAGCTCAATTTTGAGGAGATGGCGAAGGGTGTTACCAAGAATGTGAAAGTAAAAAAGCACGTTACTTGTACTACCTGTACTGGTAGTGGAGCAAAAGATAAAGGAAGTATACAAACCTGTGGAACTTGTAATGGAAGTGGTCAGGTTAGAAGGGTCTCTAATACATTTTTAGGTCAAATGCAAACAGTTACAACCTGCCCAACCTGTAATGGAGAAGGCACTACTGTAACTGCAAAATGTACCAGTTGTAAGGGTGAAGGAAGAGTATATGGAGAAGAAACCATCAGCATTGATATTCCTGCAGGAGTTCATGAAGGCATGCAATTGAGCATGAATGGAAAAGGTAATGCCGGAGAAAGAGGGGGTGCTAATGGAGACCTGATTATACAGATCGAAGAAGAGGCCCATGCAGAATTACAACGCGATGGATTGAATGTGGCATTTGATTTACATATTTCATTTCCTGATGCCACATTTGGAACACAGGTAGAAGTGCCAACCATTGATGGAAGAGCAAAAATTAAAATTCCACCTGGAACACAAAGTGGAAAAATATTTAGATTAAAAGGAAAGGGATTCCCAGAAGTACAAGGATATAGTAGAGGGGATCAACTAATACACGTAAATGTTTGGACGCCGCAACATGTTTCGGCGGAAGAAAAAGCGATACTTGAAAAATTAAATCATAGCGAAAACTTCAAACCCAATCCAGCAAAAAGCGATAAGAGCTTTTTCGATAGAGTTCGAGAAGCATTTAGTTAACAAAATAGCCGTTGAATATTCAGCGGCTATTTTTTTGACTTTTTAATTTTGACTTTTACTTTTTTATCCCTCTTCAATTATCTGGTAAATCTCTTTAATATTTCTTCCGTATCCGTCGTAGTCTAATCCATAGCCTAAAACAAATTTATTAGGTATTGAAAAACAACAGTAATCTATGGGTACATTGAATTGTGTGGCATCTGGTTTGTGTAATAAGATTGCTACTTTTAAAGATGCAGGTTGTTGATTGTAGAGCTGTGGAAGAAACTCATTCATAGTTTTTCCTGTATCAATGATGTCTTCTAGAATAATTACATGTCTATGATGGATATCTGTATCCAGTCCAATGGCAGTAATTACTTGCCCCGTAGATTTAGTTCCTTTATAAGAAGCCAGTTTAATAAAACATATTTCAGCTTCAATAGTAAGGTATTTAAAAAGGTCTGATGCAAACATGAATGAACCATTCAGAATAGCAACGAATAAAGGCTTCTTATCGGCATAATCGGCATCCAATTGTGCAGCTAATTCTTTTACTTTTTCTTGAATTAAGTACTCGGGTAAATAAGGCTCAAATGCTTTGTTGTGCAGGTGGATGATTGACATGCAAATATTATTTCGGTTGTTTAACGATAGTATTATTGTTGGGGGTTGCGTTTGGTGCCCTCAAATTTATTTTATCACCCTCACGCAGTAATGCATCTTTCTTTATTTTATTATATTCTAATAAACTTTCTAATCGAACGCCTTCTTTCTGACTGATTATGGCTAATGTTTCATTAGCAGTTGAAAAATGAAAATCAGTAGCACCTTTTTTTAATTTCTTTTCTAAAAAAATCAATTGATCGTTTATTAAAATATCTGTTTCTGAAAGTTCATTGAACTCAATAAGTCTGCTTAATGAAATATCATAGTTGTTAGCGATGCTTAAAAGCGATACTCCTGCTTCTGCATAAATAACACGCGAATGATTTATCGTAAAAACAGTATTAGGATAGGATACATTTTTTTTAGTTGTAGCACCTGTATTTTCTGTTTTTTTAACGGTTAATTCTTGTTCGTTATTTTCTTCGGGTTCCGTAGCTTCAATCGACTTTTTAACAATGATTGGTGTAGCATCTGCAACTGGAACTGGGGTATTAATTAAAGCATCAGATTGATTAATGATTCGCTGCTTTTTAGTATTACTGGTATTTCGTTTGTTGCTGGTAGTAATCTCAGTGAATGGTTTACCTAATGCGGCTAAACTATATTGTTGCAATTGATAGTCGTTAATCAATTTTAATAATCGCTGAGGATAATCTTTTTCTGTAGCGTAGCCTGCTTTTTTTAAACCATATGCCCAGCCAGCATCATCAGTAGGTTCTAATTTAAAAAGAAAAGCGTACCAATCCCTCGTCATTAAAAAATTGGAATGGTCTTTATAGGAATCTTCAGCAGATGGATAAACTCTGAAGCACTCTTTTTTTAAATCATCATCATGATAGGTTTTTTGACCCGTCCATTCTGTTTTACATTTAATACCAAAATGATTATTTGCATTTACAGCAAGATCACTTTCGCCAAATTGAGATTCCAAGATTCCTTGAGCCAAGGTAATGGATGCGGGGATACCAGTTCTTTGCATTTCAGCAATAGCTAAGTCTTTATATTTATTGATATAAGCTTCTGCTCTTTCACGCTGAGCGTGTAAAGTGGTGCTGATTATTAAAACTATAAATAGCGTAATTCGCTTCATCAATTCTTCTTTTTAATTAGCAACAAGCCATCCCTAATCGATAACAACACTTGTTCAGTTCTCTCATCTGCCAGTACATGTTCATTAAATGCTTGTATCGCTTTGGCATTTTTTCCGGAAATTGGGTCGTCTAATACCTGGCCATGGAATAATACATTATCTGCAATAATCCAGCCAGTTTTACTTAATCTAGGAACGATTAATTCGTAATAATCGATATATCCCGTTTTGTCTGCATCAATAAATACCAGATCCCACTGCATTGGAAGGGAAGGGATTATTTCTTTGGCATCACCAATATGCAGATGAATTTGCTTATTCCAAGCTGATTTACTGAAATTTAGTTTCGCAGTTTGTGCATCTTCTGTTCTTAATTCGATGGTATGAAGTTCTCCTGTATTTGATAAGCCTTCTGCTAAACAAAGCGCACTATATCCGGTAAAACTACCTATTTCAAGGATTTTTTCGGGATGTATCATCTGGCTCAAAAATGCAAGAATTTTTCCCTGAACCTTACTGCTAAGCATATGTGCATGCGGATGCAACTCCATTGTTTCGCTTTGTATTTGCTCCAATAGCTTAATATCCGGCGAACTGAATTTTTCTGCGTATGCTTCTACAAGTGGATGGACCAGTTCCATCGGGCGAAATTAATCTATTCTTTAACTGTTTTAGGCTTAGATACCAGCAAAAGGCCTAAAAAAGTAATCAAACCATTAATGATTAACAATTCTGGTCCCAATTTAAAACCCCTTAATAAGCTATCCTGATTATAATCTATCAAAAAACAGACGAATGGTGCCCCTAAACATATGAAAGGCACGAATTTGTCGATTACGTTTCGTTTTAGTAGGATTCCGAAAGAAAACAAACCTAAAATAGGCCCATAGGTATAGCTGGCAATTTTTAGAATCACAGAGATCATACTAGCACTATTTATCTGTTTAAATAGGAGTACAAATACAAGAAAAACCAATGCAAAAGATAGGTGCACCCTTTGACGGATTTTTTTCTTTTTCACATCTGTTAGCGCATTGTTTCTTTGAATTCCCAAAATGTCTATGCAGAATGTAGAAGTGAGCGCAGTAATGGCACCATCAGCACTTGGAAACAGTGCAGATATAAGGGCAATGATAAAAATAACAGAAACAAATGCAGGCATATGTTGTAAAGCAATTGCGGGAAATAATTTGTCACCGATTTCAGTAATTCCTTGTTGACCGGCATATAGATATAATAAACCCCCTAAGTATAAAAAAATTAAAATAGAAAAGGCCAATACAAGCGACATAGAGATTACATTCTTTTGCGAGTCTTTCAGATTTTTTACTGAGATATTTTTTTGCATCATCTCTTGATCCATTCCCGTCATTGTTACTGTAATAAATGCTCCGGCAAGTATTTGTTTTACAAAATAAAGGCGGTCCATGGGGTTGGTGAAGAAAATTTTGGAGTATCCTTTTTGAGACATGGCTTCAATACTACCTGCAAACCCTAGGTGAAGATTATTTAAAATATATACCACACAAATGATTAGCCCCAATAACATACAACTCGTTTGAAGTGTATCTGTCCATACAATAGTCTTTACCCCACCTTCAAACGTATATAAAAGAATCATGGATAATATGATAAGTGTAGTAGCCCAAAATGGGATGCCAAAACTGTTGAGAATAGCATCTTGCAAAATATTTACAACTAAATACAGGCGGGCAGTGGCACCTAAAATTCTTGATAATATAAAGAAAGAAGCTCCTGTTTTGTAAGATTTAAAACCCAGACGCGTCATTAAATAATTATAAATTGACGTAAGATTTAATCGGTAATAAAGTGGTAAAAGCACATAGGCAATTAATGCATATCCAATAATATATCCGATAGTTACTTGAAAATAAGCAAAGCCTTCTTTGGCAACATTTCCCGGTACACTCACAAATGTTACACCACTTAAAGAAGTGCCTACCATTCCGAATGCAACCAGCATCCAGTTACTACTTTTATTGCCAATAAAAAAAGATTCGTTTGTACTGTTTCTTCCTGTAAACCATGCAACAGCTAGTAGAATTAAGAAATAGATAATAACAAAAGAAAAAAGAAGTAATGGCGACATAAAGGATTGGTTAACGTTAAAGAAATTGAAATCTAGTTAAAATAATTCAGCTACATTTCAGTTGTAAATTTAGTGTTATGAAAGTTAAGAGCTTTGCAGTTTTTTGTGGGTCCAAATCTGGCTTGAACCATGCATTTGAAGAACAGGCAATACATTTGGGAAGAATCATGGCTGAAAATAATATAAGCCTAGTATATGGCGGTGGAAGTAAAGGTTTGATGGGAGCAGTGGCAAACTCGGTAATGGATAATGGGGGTAAGGTTATTGGCGTGATGCCAGAAATACTATTGGGATGGGAAGCTGGGCATACATCAATTACAGAACTTATTGTGGTAAAAGATATGCATATAAGAAAAAAGATGATGTATGAGCTTTGTGATGCTGCCATTATTTTACCAGGGGGCAATGGTACTTTAGATGAGATGTTTGAAATGCTTACATGGAATACACTTAATATTCATGATAAGAAAATTGTATTATTAAATTCGAATGGATTTTATGTGCATTTAATTGCACATATTGAAAATATGTTTGAGCAAGGGTTCTTATATGAAAATTGGAAAGAACGATTAATTGTTTGTAATAATCCCGACGAAATTATTTCCTGCTTGGTTTAAGATACATTCCAAAGCCTGCTTTGAAAACTGGAATCGGATCATTGAATTGATCGCGATATGGTGAATTTTTATTTTGTAAAATATCCATCATTAGGGTTACATAAGAATAACGATTTCCAATAAAATGAGATCCATATCCAATTCCAACTAATAAGCTTCCCGCATTATAATGATACTTTAAGGTTGTGCTGGTTGATATATTTTTTTGTGTGGAATTGATCCAGTTAAATTCTGGCTGAATTTGAATATGGAAAAAGTTCACAGGCCAGATTCTAATAAAACTACCCACGCCATAACTCAAGTTTTGATATTTAATATTACTGAAGTCATTGGGGTTTTGTGAAAAATAATTCAGATTAAAAGCGATCCCTGCGTCCATCCATTTTGTAAGGCTGTAACCGATTTCAGGATTAATACCCACGTTGAATGATTTGCCGGCAATACCCAGATTTAATCCGGTACCAATAAACAGATTTTCTTTTTTAAATTTTCCTTTATCCAGATTTGAATCTGCATTTTGCGCAAATAAAATATTGCCTAGAAAGATCGTACAAATGATAAATAGGGCTATGCGCATAGGAACTGGACTTTGTGCAAACCTATGAAATGAGCACTTAATCTTTTGAATAATTTCTTTAAAATATTGTTAGATTTCTAGATATAACCTCTGTTTTCAGCTTAAAAAGTATCTAATGGAGCATTTCTTGGAAACAAATACAAATGTGTATTAAATACACATATCCTTTGTTGGTTACAACGAATCTATTATTTTAGCTAACTACTTACGATTGCTTGTAATAGTCTCTTAACCAATTTATTGGAAAATCAAAGCTTGCTTGCTATAAGCCGCCTTTATTGGCGGCTTTTTTATTGATGGAGCATTAAAAATCCTGCTTTATTTAGAAGGCAGATTGATGGTAAAAATACTTCCTCCTTCAGGATTAGGTGTATACTCTATAGTGCCTTCATGTGATTCAATAATTTGTTTCACAAGAAAAAGACCAATACCCGTTCCCCTGATATGTGCTACATTTTCAGCTCTTTCAAATAGTTTATATAATTTCCGCACATAAACTTCCGGAATGCCAAGTCCGAAATCAGATATTTTTATTTGTATTTTTTTTGAATTTAATTTAACAACTACTGTGGGTGCTTGCATTTGCTGTGAGTACTTAAAAGCATTCGATAAGATATTATCTATTGCGATTGTTAGCTTTAACTTATCACCTGAAATCAGTTCTTCTTTTCCGCTAATCTTAAGCAATGCTTTTCTTCCATCTTCTTGAATATTTGACTGCCTTTCAACAAGAGTTTTAATAAAATGTTTGAAATTGAATGTTTGTTTGGATATTGAAAATGCTCCTGATTCAATTTTTTCAATAGTAATAACCTCACTGATGATATTTGTCAATCTTTCCACTTCTGATTCTATTTGAACTAGTTTGCCGTCGAACTTTTTTTTGAGCGTCTCTGGCAATCCTTCACAGTACATCTCCATCGCTTCAGCACTAAGGCTGATAATGGAAAGAGGAGTTCTTATTTCGTGGGATACGGTAGTTATGAAATTCGATTTGGATTCTGTTAATTGTTTTTCTTTTTCAAGATTTGCAATAATTTGTTTTTCAACTCTTTTTCTATTGGTGATATCAATTCCGTAACCTATTACTAATTCAATCTCGCCATTTTCTGCAATCATTGGATAAAAATTGCGAAGTACGTATACACTTTCGGTATCAGAAATTTTTATTTCATCCTCCCAGGAACATATTTTCTTAGTTTCAATTGCTTCATTAAAATAGGCTCTTCTAACATCCACCAATGACTTTGGTTTGTTTCTTAAAAGTGCATAATCTTCGTCTTTTTTACCAATAATCCATTCTCTTAATTCTAGATTTTTGATACCATATTTATTTACAAATAAATAGGTGTGATTCTTGTCAAAAACGGCAATGTCTGCAGGTATATTATTTAAGATCGATTGGAAGAAATTACGTTGTATTTCTATACCCTTTTTTAATTCGATTTCTGAAGTGATATCTTTATAAGTCCATAAATGCCCTCTATATTTATGATTCACAAAAATGGGATAATAATTTCGCTCTAATGTTTTGTTAGTAACTGTTTCTAAGATCTCTTTTTCATTAATCAATCTATTTTGCAATAATGTATTAATTCTGGAAACAAACAAATCAGGGTTCTTAAAAAATCCTTTGCTTTGTTCAGCTGACTCTGAGCAGTCAGCACCTATCATTTGTTCGGGTGTTGCTGGGATTCCAAATAAATCTATAAATTTTTGATTGGTGAAAATTATTTTTCTATTTTCATCTTCCATTAATAAACTATGCTCACTATTATTGACCAATATTTCTAAATGGTTTTCGATAGGTTCAATTTTTTTTTCGAATGGTTTTAATTCACTGATTTCATTACCCACTAAATATATTGTTTGATCTGAAACATCAATAGTAAGTGTTAATTCATAAAATTTATGATTTGAACAAACCAGGACGTTTTCGACCGACTGATTCTCTTTGACATTTTCTAAAATGCCTGCTAAGAATTCTGTTCTCGGCATATTTTTCCCTTCAATACTAATTTCATTAAAAGATGCAAAAACATTATTTTGAAATAGTAAAGTGCCATTGGCAGAAAAAGCCGCAAATGGATGCTGTGTTAATTCTAAAACTTTTTCAAGTCCCTTTTGCATGTGGCAAATTATGTATTTAGTTAATAACTTATAATCCCGTTTTCAAATTATGACTTCCCAAAAATCTTCATAAATTATGATTTGAATTCATTAATAACGATTTATTGATACTATATTCCGAAATTGTTCTAATATAAAATATCAGTTGCTGAATAATTGATAAGAATAGATTATTTAGTTAATGTGTCGAACTAAATAAGCGGCTATTTTTACTTTTTAACCAAGCTGTGGAATCCAAACTGTCCCCATACGGTGTAAGATGAAACAAAAATATTTTATCTGTGAGTAAAACAAAAGTGTTGTTGGTTGATGATGAGCCCCGTTTAATCGAAACACTCCAAGAGATTCTCGATATAAATGGCTTTGAAACAGCAGTGGCAATGGACGGTATTCAAGCTCTTGAAAAAAGTAGAGATTTTATTCCCGATATTATTCTTTGTGATATCATGATGCCCAAAATGGATGGATTTACTTTTTTTCATCAATTTAGAGAAACAATTTGTGCGGATACACCTTTTATTTTTCTTACTGCCAAATCGGAATATTCTGATATTAGGGCTGGTATGTTAAAAGGTGCAGATGATTATTTAGTAAAACCAGTTAAGGGTAGAGATGTTATAGAGGCCATTCAAACCAGGCTTTTAAGACAAACCCAAATACTTTCTCCAGAGTTAAAGCGAGTTGAAAAATTAGAACATGCCATTGGTCTATTAACCATGCATGAATTTAAGAATCCACTGACTGCGATTATTGGCTTTTTGGACCTCATAAAGTCAAAAATCGATACAATTGAAAAAGAGGTTTTAGAAGAATACCTTTCCTATATAGAAATGGGTGCCAAAAGGATTATCAGCTTATTAACCAAAGTTACTACTTGGCAACAGATGCAAAATCCTGGAAATCACCTTAATCAAGGCTCAAATAGAACCGAATTAAGTGGCTTAGTAGCACAAATTGCGCTTGAAATAGCAAAAAAATATCATCGAATAAATGATTTAACTTTACAAATGAAGTATAAACCTTTGATTGATCTCTCCCCCGAATTGATTAAAGCATGTTTTTCTGAATTAATCGATAATGCCTTTAAATTCTCACTGACTGGAGATTTAGTAAGGGTTTCTGTTAATTCTGAAAACATGACATGTATCGTAACAATAGAAGACAATGGCAACCGTTCGTTTGCCTCTGAATTAATGGAATATGAACCATTTACTCAGTTTGGAAAAAAAACATTTGAGCAACAAGGTTTAGGAATTGGAATTAATATTTCCAAATCAATAGCGGATTTGGTAAAGGGAGGTGTTGAATTTTTAAATAATAAACCACAGGGTATTATTGCTAAAGTAAGTATCCCAGTTAACGTATAATACTGATTCTATGAATTTGGACAAAAGCAACATTTTACTAGTTGAAGATGACGAAAAATTAAGGTCAACGTTGATCGAATTATTAGAGCCATACTATAATATAGCATCTACTGATAATGGTGAATCTGTTTTGGCCTTAGTGGAAAGACATAAACCGAAAGTGATTGTTCTTGACATCATGCTCAATGGTTTCATGGATGGATTTTCTGTTTTACGTTTATTAAAACAAGACGACAGATTTTTAGATACCCCTGTGATATTTATTTCTGCTTATGGGCAAGACTCTCAAATTCAAACAGGATTGTCTTTAGGTGCTAATGATTATATCGTTAAGCCCTTTAATGTTAAAATGCTGCACCTGAAATTAGAGAGCTTGATCAAACTTCGAACTGCTATTCAGAATAAAGTAATTAAAACCGAATTAAGCAATCATATCGATCCAGGTTTTGCAAATAATCAATTGCAAGAGTTCGAAAAAATCATTGAAGAGATTCTATTGAAGGATGCTGATCTTTCTATTCATGATATTTCTCAACGATTGAATTTAAGTGTAAGCACTTTTGAAAGAATTGTTAAGAAAGCATACAAAATGCCCCCTAACAGATATATCTTAAATCGGAGATTAGAAAAGGCCAATTTATTATTGTCTAGTACTGATTTGCCGATAAAAGAAATCTCAATGACCATGGGTTTTAATTCTGTTTCCTATTTTACTAAATGTTATAAAGCGTTATACGGATTTTCGCCCTCTACCAGAAGAAAGAAATAGAAATTAGCAAAAATTGTTATTTTAAGCTATTTTCGTTCCCCCTAAGTAGCTACATGTCTAATATTGAAAGATTTCAGGAATATACTTTAATCATAGCGGATGATGATCCCATTCATCGTTTGCTTTTGAATATACATTTCCGTGAACTGCATTTACCTATTGTGGAAGCATCTAATGGACAAGAATTATTAGAATTATTTGAAAGCTTCAATGGTAAGCCCATCATACTTTTGCTTGACCTACACATGCCTGATTTAGATGGCTATGAAGTAATTCAATTGATGTCTACGGAGCCTGAAAAGTATAAAAACATTAAGACCATCGTACTGAGTGGAAGTAGCGCACTGGATCTGGATAAAGATTGGATACATGAATATGTGTATGGATTTGTAGAAAAGCCCATCAACAAATCTGCGATGATTGAAATGATTACAGAAGCTGCTAATTAGTAGTCAGCACCAATCCTTCTAAATTAAATTTTTCGGGAAATTTCCCAGTAACAGTCTTATAAAAATCCTTGATTTGATTGGCGTCTATTAATGGGTCGCCCGTTAAATAGATCAAGGGTCCAAAACCCGCCAATTTTTTATTATAGTCGAGATACCCTAATAGAATAGGAACATTAGCACCCAATGCAACATGGTAAAATCCAGTTTTCCATTTCTCCACCTTACTTCTTGTGCCTTCTGCTGGAATTGCAAGCATTAGTTTTTCATTGTCTTTGAAAAGTTGGATCATTTCATCCACCAACTTGTTTTTTGAATGACGATAAACTGGTAAACCACCAGACTTCTCCATAATGCCTTTAATTGGCCATCTGAACAGTTCATTCTTTGCCAGATACCTGACAGGCAAATTGTAATGAAAAAAAACAGCAAGACTATAAACAAAATCCCAATTTGATGTATGTGGAGCTGCAATAACAACACAGCGGTCATAATTAGCAGGAAGGTTCACATCCATTTTCCATCCATTCCACTTAAATAACCACACAAATACTTTTCGCATGCCAATCGTTTTGGCACAAAGAAAGGGATAAAAATGGATTTAGTACTTATATTTAATAGGAGCTTTGATCCGTTTTATTCGCGTCTTCCTTGTTACATAAAAACATTTCTATGAATACAATTGATATATCAGCATTAAAAAAACTCCTTACTCAGTTAGAACATGCAATTCCTGATTTTGAAAAGAAAAATCTATCGATTTCTAATTCAAATATTGGTTGGCATATTGAACATGTTCTGATGGTATTTAATGGCATAATTTATACCACATCTAAATCAATTCTGAAAGATTATAAATGGTCATTTAATTTAAAAAGGATAGTTGTTTTTGCAAAAAATAAAATCCCCCGGGGTGTTGCAAAAGCTCCAAAAGCTGTTGTTCCCAAAGAAGATTACTCAACGGAAAGTTTGACCATCCATTTCGAAAAAGCAAAGTCGAAATTAGAAGAGTTACAGTACTTAGACCCTCAGCAGTTTTTCAATCATCCGATCTTTGGAAATCTCAGGCTAAAAAAAACAATTCAATTTTTAGCCATTCATACGAAGCATCATTTGGATATAATTGAGGAGATAAAGAAAAGTGAAAAGTGAAGCGTTAAGTTAACCCCGGCCTTTAGGCTGGGGATTAGATAGAGGAGTTTAGATGGGGGCTTCAGCCCCTGCGCTGTGAGTACATTTAAGTGGATACCATTCTCAAGTTGAAATAGTGGAGCGCCGGGGCTAAAGCCCGAGCTGTATTATATTTTATGACCCTAGGCTGAGGCCTAGGGTTATCATCCCAGATAAATTAAGTTAACCCCGGCCTTTAGGCTGGGGATTAGATAGAGGAGTTTAGATGGGGGCTTCAGCCCCTGCGCTGTGAGTACATTTAAGTGGATACCATTCT
>Ga0194061_1001015_pt1 | contig 16934 bp, 13 predicted proteins | sample SepL2221m_MetaG_FD_163423 | JGI IMG/M metagenome (GOLD analysis project Ga0194061, IMG submission 163423) | Anoxic zone freshwater microbial communities from boreal shield lake in IISD Experimental Lakes Area, Ontario, Canada - Sep2016-L224-21m | ecosystem: Environmental > Aquatic > Freshwater >... | reverse complement strand
CTCCCGCTCAATCGCCTCACCCAAAAAATCCAGAAACTGCCGAACAGCAGGCACCAGACCCCGACGCGATGGAAACACCGCGTGAAAGATGCCGGGCCGGGGTGCCCAGCCTGGCAGCACGGCCACCAGCCGACCGTCGCGCAGCTCGTCGACACACAGGTAGTCGGGCAGGGCGCAGATACCAGTACCGGCCAGCACGGCAAGTTTCAGTGTCATCAGATCGTCCGCCACATAGCGTGGCTGGTGCTGGAAGTCGTGGGTGGCACCGTCCGGCCCCGCTAACTGCCATGTGGCGGTGTTGCCCACGGTGGACATGTTGACGGTGTCGAGCCGGGCAAGATCGTCCACGGAAGCCGGACGACTCTGACGGGCCATTTGCACCGGACTGCCGACCAGCAGGGTCCGGCTGGTGCCAAAGTTTTTGACCACCAGACTGCCGCTGTCGTCCAGCGTGGGACGCACGCGCAACGCAACATCAAAGCCCTCCTCCACCAAATCAACCACGCGATTGCTGACTCGCATGTCGATACGCACCTGCGGGTAGCGCGCCAAAAACTGCGGCAATATTGGCCCCAGCGTGGTTTGCGCCAGCGTCACCGGGCAGGCCACGCGGATGGTTCCGCGCGGCTCGGTCTGCACCTGGGCCACCGCGTCGGCCGCAGCCTGGGCATCCTCGCGCATGGCCACGCAGTGGCGGTGATACTGCTCGCCCACCGCCGTCATGGACAGTTTGCGGGTGGTGCGTTGCAACAGGCGCACGCCCAGGCGTGCCTCCAGCTCGGCCACGCGACGCGACAGGCGCGACTTGGGCAGGCCCAGCGCCCGCCCGGCGGCAGCAAAACCACCGCGGTCCACCACCTCGGCAAAGTACACCAGATCGTTCAAGTCTTGCATTGGGTTCCTTTATTGTCCTACTGATAGGACAATCTAACGCATTTTTGCCAACTTATCAAAGAATGGGTTCATTGGCATACTTTATCCATGGCTGCAATCCGCAGCATTTACTTCAAGGACATGACCATGAAACTGCTTCACATCGATTCCAGCATCCTCGCCGCCAACTCTGTTTCCCGTCAGCTGACGGCCCAGATCGTCGCCAAGTGGCAAGCCAGCCACCCCGGAACTACCGTCGACTATCTGGACCTGGCCACCGCTGCTCCCAGCCACCTGTCGGCCGACTCGCTGGGCTTTCGCATGCCACCCGGCGCGACAGAATTGAGCGACGTGCAGAAACAGGAAAATGCCATTTCTGAAGCCTTGGTGAGCCAGTTCCTGGCGGCTGACGTGCTCGTGGTCGGCGCACCGCTGTACAACTTCTCCATTCCCAGCCAGCTCAAGGCCTGGATTGACCGCGTTGCCCAGGTCGGGCGCACCTTCAAGTACACCGAAAAGGGTCCACAGGGCCTGGCCGGTGGCAAGACCGTGATCGTGGCATCCACACGGGGCGGCGTGTATTCGACCAGCGAAGGTGGCCGCGCCATGGAACACCAGGAGAGCTACTTGCAGACTGTGTTTGGCTTTTTTGGCATCACCAACGTGCGCTTTGTGCGTGCCGAAGGCGTGAGCATGGGCGAAGCCGCCAAGGCGCAGGCACTCGCCTTGGCGGAAGTAGAGATTCGTGCGGTAGCATTGCCTGCAGCCAACGACGCCAGCGCAGCACAAGCAGCCTGAGCCCAACCAAAGGGACAGACACCATGAGCCAAGCACCTGTGTTATTCATTTCCCACGGCGCTCCGACCTTTGCGCTGGAGCCTGGCCTGCTGGGCCCCCAGCTCAATGCACTGGGTGCGCAGTTGGTGAATGTCAAAGCGGTTCTGGTGGTATCCCCCCACTGGCAAACCCGTGATGTCCGGGTGGCCACAACCCAAAAACCAGAGACGGTGCATGACTTTGGAGGATTCCCCGCAGAACTGTACCCGCTGCAATACCCCGCAAAGGGCCACCCCGAACTGGCCAACGCTGCAGCAAAAATGCTGACAACGGCAGGTTTTACAACGGGTCTGGATGAGCGTCGCGGCCTGGACCATGGCGCTTGGGTTCCGCTGTATCACCTGCTGCCCGGGGCCGAGGTTCCTGTTTTTCAAGTGTCCATGCCCGCAACCCTCACCACCGCGCAGGCCGTAGACATGGGCCGGGCTCTGGCGCCGCTGCGCAAGCAGGGCGTGATGGTCGTCGCCTCGGGCAGCATGACGCACAACCTGTACGAGATTCGCCAGCCCGACGCCAAACCCGAAGCCTATGCCCAGGAATTTTCGGCCTGGGTACGCACAGCTGTGCAGGCGAACGCAGTAAAACCGCTGATCAACTACCGCGCTGAGGCCCCACATGCCGCCCGGGCACACCCGACAGAAGAACACTTTTTGCCACTGCTGGTCGCACTGGGCGCGCAACACGAGGACGACGCGGTTCAAGTCCTCGACGGGGGCATTACGCACGGTGTACTTTCGATGGAATCGTATGCGTGGGGTATGGCGCAATAGCATTGCACTCCCGTGCCAGTTAAGGGACCGCTTTCGTCCTATACTGAAATTCAATTGGATGATGGGCAAAGCATTGCAGCACAGCTGCAATGCTTTGCCCCAGCCTGTTTGAGACTTTTGGACGAGGAGCTTTTCCATGACATTGAAGAACGTGATGGTCCATCTGGACCAAGGTGAGCGCACTGCGGTGCGATTGGCGCTGGCGATTTCCCTGGCCAAGAAGTACAACGCACGACTGGTAGGCGTATTTGCGCAACGCGCACATGCGCAGAAGGTCGGCGTAGTCAGTACCTGGCCCAGCGAGGAATTCACCAAGGCTTGCGACGCCAGCAAGCAACAGTTTGAACAGGCAGTTGCTGGGCTGCCCCATGCAGAGTGGCGGCATATCAATCGCGGCGGAGAAGATGAGGTGACCCGCCTCTTTGTAGACATGGCGCGCCACACCGACTTGCTGTTACTCGGGCAGCACGAACATGGCAAAGACTTTGTTCCAGAAGAGCTGGTGGCGGAGGCCGTGGTGGGTTGTGGGCGGCCTGTTCTGATCATGCCGTATGTCGGCACATTCACGACCGTCGGGAAAATTCCACTGATCGCCTGGAGCAACGCACCGGAGTCTGCCCGAGCACTCAACGACGCGCTACCGCTGATAGAGGGATGTGAACACGCGTATGTGCTGTCGGTCGCAGCGCGGCTGAACGAGGGTGAGTCGTCATGCGCTGAGGTGGAACGCCATCTGGCCACCCACGGCATTGCATCACGATCCGAGGTCGTGCTGGTGCAGGATTTCGGCATCATGGATATGCTGCTCAACCGCGCCAGCGACCGCAGCGCCGATCTGGTGGTCATGGGTGCACACGGCTCCATCGGCTTCCCGTTTGAGAGCCGTGGGGCCGGCACCCGCTACATGTTGCGCCACATGACGGTACCCGTTTTGATGGCTGGCTAACGTCAAATCGCCAGCGACAATACGCAACCTATGAGTCTCAAACGCATCCTTTACGCTGAAGACGAACCGCTGATCCAGGCCGTTGCCAAACTGGCTCTGGAAAAAGTGGGCGGATTCGAAGTACTGATATGCAGCTCAGGCGCAGAGGCGCTGGAAAAGATCGGAGTTTTTGCGCCTGACCTGGTCTTGCTCGACGTGGTGATGCCCGGCCTGGACGGCCCGGCCACGCTGGAGCGCTTGCGCGCGGACCCCGCCACAGCAGCCACTCCAGTCGTCTTTCTTACTGCCAACGCACTGCCCACTGAGGTCGCTCACTACATGGCGTTGGGTGCCACGGATGTGGTTGCCAAGCCCTTTAACCCCATGACGCTGGCCGCACAAATCCAGCGCATCTGGGACAAGCTCCCGGCCTGATCAGCCAACGCCTACACACACTGCTCAAAATCTTTGTATGAGTGCTGACTTCACTGTTTTGCTGGCCGAAATGCAGGCTGACTTTGTTGACGAACTTCCCGACCGGTGCAACCGGCTCGAAGAGGGAGTCATGGCACTGGAAAGCAAACAGCCCGGTGCGTTCGACGAGTTGTACCGTCAAGTCCACAGTCTCAAGGGCTCAGGTGGCATGTTCGGCATTGGCATCATCACCACCATTTGCCACCAGTTTGAGAGTTTCATCAGCGAAACGAGCACGCGCTTTGACCGCAAAGCCGCCACCACAGGCCTGGCTTATGTGGACTTGCTGCGCAAAACCATTCCTGCGAAAGGGCGCGACATCAGCGGGGTCGCCACGACTGAACAGGCATTGGAACGCATGCGCGTGGACAGCCTTTACGGCCGGGCCTCGGTGTTACTGGTAGAGCCGTCGGACACCTTGCGGAGCTTGTACAAGGACATGTTTGCCAGCCAATCGATCCAGGTTTTCATGATGGAGAGCGGTCTGGCCACTCTGGAACGCATGCTGCACGCACCGTTCGACCTGCTGGTCATTTCGCGTGAACTGCCCGACCTGAACGCCATCGCAGTCGTGGCCGCCCTGCGCGAATCGCGTTGCCGAAACAGTGATATTCCGGTCATCCTGGTCAGCAGCAACCCGGCACCCGTGCCCCAACACCTGAACATCAGCGCCATCGTTCGGCGTGACCCCAAACTGCTGCCAACACTGTCGCGCCACGTCACCGAGACACTGGCCAAGCGCCACTAAGGGTTCTCTCGGCTGGCCCATTCTTCCTTGATAGACAGTATGGCCGGCAGAATGTGCACAAAGTACTCCACCAGACGTGGCTCGAAATGGGAACCCGCGCTGTCTTGCAGGGTGCGCATGACCTGGTCGAGAGGCCACACCTCTTTGTAGGGGCGCTTGGTGGTAAGTGCATCAAATACGTCGGCAATGGCAACAATGCGGGCCATCTCGGGGATGTCCTGTCCAGCCAGCCCGCGCGGGTAGCCGGATCCATCCCACTTTTCATGGTGGCAGTAGGCAATGGTGGCCGCCATTTGCAGCAGGGGCGCTGCGCTCTTGGACAGTATTTTGTAGCCCACGGTGGAATGCGTTTGCATCACCACCCACTCTTGCGCATCCAGCTTGGCGGGCTTGTGAAGGATGTCGTCAGGAATGGCCAACTTGCCAATGTCGTGCATGGGTGCTGCCAACTCCAACTGCAGGCAGGCGTCACGGTCCCAGCCTGCTGCCGTGGCCAGCGCGCTACTGTAAGCCGCCATGCGCCAGATGTGGGTGCCCGTATCGGTGTCTTTGAATTCGCTGGCCTCGCCCAGCATATAGATTGCGTCGTTGTAACTTTGGGCCAGTTGCTTGGCACTGACCAGCGAGAGGTGGGTACGCACGCGAGCCAGCACCACGGGTGGTGACACCGGCTTGACCAGATAATCCACCGCGCCGGCTTCGAAGCCGGCCGTCTCATCGCCGGCCGCTGCCAGGCTGGTGACAAAGAGTACCGGGATACTTTCGGTCAAGGGGTCCTGCTTGAGCATGCGGCATGCGGTGTAGCCATCCATGTCGGGCATCTCGATGTCCAGCAGGATGAGAGCCGGGCGGTGCTTGGCGGCCGCAGCCAGGGCCTCCGACCCGGTGCGGGCAAACACCAGCGGGTAATGCGGCGACAGAATCTGGCGCAGCAATGCCAGATTGGCAGGCTCGTCATCAACAACCAAGATGGGACCGGTCACAGCGTTAGCCCTCCAGCACAATTTCGAGACTATCGCACAACTGTCGGGCCGCGGCGTGTGCACCTCTGATGTCAAAATCACTCAGCGTGGCGTGCACCAGCTGCACGCGCTCTGGCCCGAGCAATGCAGCAACGTCGCCCAACGTCTGTTCGGCGCGGTCCAAATCGTCATCATCAAGCGCCCGAAGCAAATCCGTTAGACAAACCGTCAAACGCTGGGTTTGTTCTGGCGTCAGCGCCGCCGGTTCACCATCGGCCACAGGAACAAACGGCGCGTACTGGGCAATGGAGTCCAACGCAGTGTCCATGGCGTATTGCAGCCGCTCCAAGACGCGGGTCACATCCGCGTTGGTCTTGAGATTGATGTCCACCTCGGTCGCGCAGCGCGCCACATCGGTCAGTGCCAGATTGGCCGATGCGCCTTTGAGCTTATGGGCAAAGGCCATTGCTGCCACGTTGTCGCCTTTGGCCAGAAGACTTTCCATGTTGTTCACACTGCCTCCATAGTCCAGCGCAAACTTCCGCAAGAACTTTGCATAAACGCCCTGATCACGCCAGGTACGCATCCCCGTGGCAGCATCCAGTCCCGGCCAGTTTTCAGTTTCAGGAAGACGCTGCGGCGCCACATAGACCGGCACTGACACAGGTGTCACATCGTCACTACTGCCGTCCGGGGCTGGCAACCACCTCAGCAAAGTGGCAAACAGATGATCAGGGTCCACCGGCTTGGCAATAAAGTCACGCATGCCAGCATCCATACACGCCCTGCGGTCTTCGTCAAATGCATTGGCGGTCATGGCCAGTACCGGAATATGAGCGGCACCCGGGAGAGCATGAATGACGCGCGTGGCTTGCAGGCCGTCCATGACGGGCATTTGCAAATCCATCAAAATCAGCGCATAGGAGGTGGATGCCGCCATGTCAACCGCTTGCTGCCCGTCAGACGCTTGATCAATCAGCAGCCCCGAGCCCTCCAGTATCTGTTGGGCTATCTCACGATTGATATCCACATCGTCCACCAGAAGAATACGCTGTCCGGCGTGGCGGCGCAGTTCCATTTCTGCGCCTTGGGCAAACAACACAGCGTCGGCACCCATGATGCCCTGGCCTCGCTGCAGGCGTGCGGTGAACCAGAAGGTAGCGCCCTGCCCGGCCACACTGTCCACGCCCGCATCTCCACCCATCATCTGGGCCAGTCGGCGGGTGATGGCCAACCCTAGCCCAGTGCCACCATATTTGCGGGTTGTCGACACATCCGCCTGTTCAAACGCCTGAAACAAATTGGCCTGCTGCTCTGGGGAAATTCCAACGCCCGTGTCTTCCACTTCAAAACGTACATGGACTTCATCGGCCGATTCCTCCAGCAACCGTGCACGCAGTGACACAAACCCGCTACTCGTGAATTTGACGGCATTGCTGGCGTAGTTCAGCAACGATTGCCGCAAGCGCGTCGGGTCACCGCGTAGCCAGACCGGGACGCTATCGGGATTGACATCAACCACCAGCCCTTTGGCTCGCGCCTGGTCCGCAATGAGTGAATACACATTGTCCAGCAGACTGCCCAGATGGAAATCCGTTTGCTCCAGTTGCAGACGACCGGCCTCAATTTTGGAAATATCCAGAATGTCGTTGATGATGGCCAGCAAATGGCTGGCCGCCGCCTCAATCTTGTTAAGACGCTGCAACTGCGCAGGACTGGGCGCGTCACGGCGCAGCAGATGTGAAAACCCCACAATGGCATTCATGGGCGTGCGGATTTCGTGGCTCATATTGGCCAGAAAGGCACTCTTGGCCCGGTTGGCTGACTCCGCCACGCGCTGTGCCTCGGTCAACTGCGCCGTGCGGCTCGCCACGAGGTCCTCGAGGTGGTCGCGGTGCTGCTCCAGTTCCTGGTTCAGGCGCACGGTCTCCGTAATATCTTCCTTGGAGGCCATGTAGTGGGTCACATGCCCGTCCGCTTGGCGGATCGGGGTGATCTGCGCTGATTCGGTGTACCGACTACCATCTTTGCGGCAGTTGTAGAACACGCCGGCCCACGGCTGCCCCTGTCTCAAAGCAGCCCACAGGGCGGCATAGGTTTCAGGCGGCGTTGCTCCCGACTGCAATACGCGGGGGTTTTGACCTATGGCCTCCTGTCGGCTGAAACCTGTGGAGCGCACAAAGGCTTCGTTCACGTACTCCAGATTACCCTCAAGATTGGTAATGGCAACCACCACCGGGCTTTGCTCTACTGCCATGGACAACTGATTCAATTGCACCTCCGACGCCTTGCGTTCCGTCGTGTCCAGCGTATAGGCCAGGATGCAGGGTTTGCCATCGAAGTCGAAGATTTCAGCGGAAATGCTCACCTCGCGCCGGGCGCCGTTCTTGTGCCACAAGGCCGTGTCGTAATCGATCAGGCGTCCCGCCGCAAGCAACGCAGAGACCCACTCCCGGCGAGTAGCGTCGTCAGCCCAGAGCCCAACTTCCACGGCCGTCCTGCCCACCATCTCGGATTCCGTCCAGCCAAAGTCACGCTCCCAGCCGGGATTGACTTGCATCAGCCGCCCATTGCCAAGGTCCGCTATCGATGCGGCAATCGGGCTTGAATTGAACACCATGGTCATCAACTGCACTGAACGCTGCAATTTCAGCTCCGCCTGCTTGCGGATGCTGATGTCACGGATGTAAGCCGTAAAGTAGTGACGGCCGTTTTGCAGCAGCTTGGAAATCGTCAACTCCATGGGGAACTCGGTGCCATCGGCGCGCAAGCCCGGCACTTCAATGCGTTTACCCAAAATCGTTGCCTTGCCGCTTTGCAGGTAGCGAGCCACGCCGTGACGGTGCTGCTCCCGCATTGCAGGTGGAACAATCAAATCAGCCAGATCGCGCCCAATGGCATCTTCTGCGGCATGGCCGAAGACCGGCTCTGCCTGGGCGTTCCAACTGATGATGATGCCGTCCTGGTCAATGCTGACCACCGCATCCAGCGCGGCATCCATCAACATCTGCGCACGTTCGTGGCTTTCCTTGACTGACGCATCCAGCGCACTGCGCTCCAACGCCAGCTCGGCTTCCTGCGCCTGCTGCGCCATGCGTTGCACCCGCAACTGCTGGCGCCAAAGTGCGTACAGACCTACAACCAGCGCAGATACGGCGGCCAATGCCACCAACACAATCCAGAACACCAGGGTGCGCAGCGGAGCGAAAACCTCGTCCTGGTCCATTTTGGCGATGATGTGCCAGGTCGTTCCGGCAACCGGTCGATATGCAGCAAAGACGCTTTTGTCGCGGTAGTCGATGCCTTCAGTCGTCCCGGGGGCGTTGGCCCGTATCGCAATGGCAGCGGGCAAGCCTGGTGTGTCCATTGACGGCGCCAACACCATCGCCGTGCCCTTGCTGTGGCGCAAGTCATTCATAAACAGTGCAGTTTCTCCCTGCCTGCGCACCAACAGGGTCTCGCCGCTGGGGCTGGCAGTAGGCCAGGTTTGAATGACGGGGTAGATGAAGTTGTTGACATCAACCTGTATCACAATCGCAGCCGCAGGACGACCGTCTGCAAGGCGCGCCGGGCCCACAGGCACCAGCCAATGAATGTGGGGGTGGCCCCCGGAATCCCGATACAGTTCGCTGCGGAGCACGCTTTCAGGGCGCATGACCTTGAGCTGCAGCGCAATTTCGGCATCAATTCCCTCCACGTTGCCGGATTGGATCAACACCTTCCCATCATGTCGAATCAGCGCCAACCCGGAACTGCCGTAAATAGACTGGTATTTATCCAAATATTTTTGTAAGTAGGCACGCTGAGTGTCTGACACATTTCCGTTGGCCATGCCGTCGGCCGCTTCGACCAGCGAGTCACTGGCCATCAACAGTTGCCCGTCGGTCTGACGCTCGGACAACCAGTTCTCTATCTGGTCTGACTTGAGCTTCGCAATGGCTTGCAAATTGGCATAGGTCTCCCGCTCGACCTGGGGCGCGTAGAGCTTGACCACCATCAGGCCGGTTAATGGCACCACCAAAATCAAGGCCACAAACAAAATCACCAGCTTGCCCAATCGGGTTTCACTGCCAACTCCGACTCGACTCCGCACGGGTGCATCGGTGTTGGGTTCGAAGCCGGGTTCAGACATAAGTGCCGTGGTGTGCAGGTGCACAAGCGAAGTGGAGACCCATGCTACGACAACTACGTGCAGGCAACAAGCGCCCGCCGCTCGAATGTCGCTCGAAATGTCCAATCAGCTATTTCATGGACATGGCGCCCGAGCTCAACCCCTGGCAGGCCACGCCTGCCCCAATGCAAACACCGAGTTAGGCGTGCCGGGCCGTGCCACCGGTGGCCGTGGCTTCTGGAAAACACCTTTTTGCACAGTCTTGCGCTCCTGCACTCTAAAGCCTTTGGCCTTTTGCTCGTCTGCCAGGCTCTGCAAGCTGACGGTCTTTAGATAATTCGCAACCGTGGTCTGCAAGGCATCCCACAGGTCTTGCGTCATCGCCTGGGCGCTGGGAGAAGTCTCGCGCTGCGGCTCCTTGGGGCGATCCCCCGACTCATCTTCAATGGCACCAATGATGTCAGCCACTGAAATCGAGCCGGCAGCTCGCGCCAATGCATAGCCGCCGCCGGGGCCGCGCGTGCTCTCTACCAAGCCGTGCTGGCGCAGTTTTGCGAACATCTGTTCCAGATAGGACATGGAAATACGGTGGCGCTGCGCCAGATCTTGAAGCGGCACGGGTATGACCGACTCGCGCAAGGCCAGGTCAATCATGGCGGTAATGGCAAAACGTCCGCGGGTACTCAATCGCATGGAATCACTCCTTCCAGCACAAAAGCGGCTGGTAAGACTTGAATATAGGGTCGACAATGCTTCGTGTAAAGTCGTATTTTTGACTATTTAACTTCGATTTATGCGAAGTAATAAGACACCATGAACTTCAAGCACCTGCACTACTTCTGGGTAACCGCCAAGGCCGGAGGCATCATGCGCGCGGGCGAGCAGTTGCACACCACGCCACAAACCCTGTCCGGCCAGATCAAGTTGTTGGAAGATTGGCTTGGACGAAAGCTGTTTCGCAAGAATGGCCGCAATCTGGAACTCACCGAAGACGGCCACCTGGCGCTAGGCTACGCCGACCAGATCTTCACGCTGGGCACTGAACTGGAAACGGCCGTGCGCCAGGCCCACGGCGGCCAGCGCGTACTGGATTTCAAGGTGGGTGTAGCCGACTCGGTGACCAAATCCATCGCCTACCGTTTGCTGGAGCCCGCGTTGACAGTGGCCGAGCCGGTACGACTGGTGTGCAGCGAGGGGAAATTTCCTGACCTGCTGGCGCAACTGGCCCTGAACCGACTGGATCTGGTGATTGCGGATGAACCGATGTCCAAGCGCATCAGCGTCAAGGCCTTCAACCACCCTCTGGGTCGCACGGCCATGAGCTTTTTCTGTGCACCCGAACTCAAGCAGCAGCTCAAGGGCGCCTTCCCGCATTGCCTGAATAATTTCCCCCTGCTGATTCCAGGCGCGCAAGCCTCGGTGCGCCAGCAGCTGGAGGGGTGGCTGACCCGCCACCAGATCCACCCACGCATCATTGGCGAGTTTGACGACGGCGCCCTGATGAACGCTTTTGGTCGCGAAGGACGCGGTGCCTTCATGGCCCCCACGGTGATGGAACACGAAACGGTGGCGCAGTTTGGCGTGGAAGTAATTGGCCGCACCGACGAACTGGTGGACGAGTTCTACGCCGTGTCAGTAGAGCGGCGCATCACCCACCCCTGCGTGGTGGCCATTACCAGCGCCGCCCGGGGGCAGTTGTTTGGATGAAGCACGGTTGCTCCGTTTTTAAGGTGCGGTAGGAACAGAGGTTACCCTCTGCCCCCCCGCACAGATCCGTACGTGCAGAATTACGCATACGGCTCCTGCCTCAGGTATGTGACGCATAGAAGCGTGCCTCCGGGTGGGGATGTGCGTTGCGGGTAGTGGGCATGAAACGCTTGGCAATTCGCTGGAATATGCTCCACGGCATTTTGGGTCGCTGGCTTCTGCGCTTCAAGACATGGCGCCATGCGCGCTCTACCTCGCTGCACATGCTACGCAGCCGATACAGGTTCCCGACATGCTCAGGGTCTTTGACCGCGCAGGGTCAGGCCATGGCTCGCGTGTAACGCCATGGTCTGTGTTGCATTGCCGTACAAGCTAACGTCGTCTGCATCCTGGATAAGCGATCCGGCGGCTGGCTTCAAACAGGCTTGATCCACCGCTCAATGCAAGCCGCCAGGTCTGCGCGTGAAAAGGGCTTGCCCAGAAAATCGTCCATGCCGGCGGCGCGGCAGGCTTCCTGGTCGGACTGCATGGCATTGGCGGTTAGCGCCACGATAGGCACCCTGGCACCCGGCCCTGCGGAAGCGCGGATGAGGCGCGTGGCCGCGATGCCATCCATCACCGGCATTTGCATGTCCATCAGCACCAGTGCGTAGGGCATTGTGGCCACCGCGTCCACCGCTTGCTGGCCGTTTTCCGCCAAATCAGCCGTGTAGCCCAGGCGCCGCAGCAGCGTCATGGCCAACTTCTGGTTCACGGGGTGGTCTTCGACCAGCAGAACGCGCGGGGCATCCGGCGCAGCCGGCAAAGTCGCTGGCGCGGGAGCATCTGCCGCGACGGGTGCAGCAGGTGGAGCGGCCACCACAGCCGAAGGTGCCATTACGACAGACTGCAAGGGCAACTCAAACCAGAAGCAGCTGCCCTCGCCCGGCGTGCTGTCCACACCGATGGTGCCGCCCATGCCTTCGACCAAGCGCTTGCTGATGGCCAGTCCCAGCCCGGTGCCGCCAAAGCGGCGCGTGGTGGACGACTCGGCTTGCTTGAAATTGGTGAAAAGGCTTGCAATCACTTCCTGAGAAATGCCGATGCCGGTGTCACGCACCTCAAACCGCAAGCCTGTGGAGATGCCCGACACCGACACCGACACCGCACCCGTTTGGGTGAACTTGACGGCATTGCCCGCCAGGTTCAGCAACACCTGACGGATACGCGTGCTATCTCCCGCAAATGCCGGGGCCACGCCCTCAGACACGACCACACCAAACCCAATGCCCTTGTCTTTGGCGCGGTAGTTCAGCAGCGCGCTCACCGACTCCACCACCTGCGCCAGCGCAAAAGGCTGCACATCAAAGTCCATATGCCCGGCCTCAATTTTGGAGAGATCCAGGATGTCGTTGATGATTGCCAGCAGCGACTCGCCCGAGGTGGCGATGTTGGCCGCAAACTCGCGCTGCTCCGCATTCAGCGGCGTGTCCAGCAGCAGGTTCGCCATGCCGATCACGCCATTCATGGGGGTGCGAATCTCATGGCTCATGGTGGCCAGAAAAATGGATTTGCCCGCGTTGGCCTGCTCCGCCGCCTGGCGCGCCGCCGCACTCTCCAAAGCCAGCCGCTCCAGCGATGCTTCGTGCGCCCGCTTGGACGCCTCGGCACCCCAGACAAACATCACCAGCCCCATGTACACCGCCAGGAACACTGGTACCAGCAGGAGCAGCAGGCTATTGAGCCGGGCATCCGTCTGCAGCATGGAGCCCGTGCGGTCGGTGTAAATTTCGACCACGGCTTCAATGCCCTGGCTGGTTTTGACGGGAATGTAGGAGGACACCAGGTTGCGGTCCGTCAACTCCCCATCGAAAGAGTTGAACTTGCCGCGAAACGACATCTCGCTGGCCTGTTTGCCCCCTTTGGCCGATTGAAAACCCAGGTTGCTGAATTTATCCTCCCCCAGTTGTGAGGGGTCCGAGGAGTACACCGTGCGCCCGCCCAGATCGAAGATTTTGACTTTGACGATATCGGTGCCGCGTTCAAAGCGGCGCACCCGGTCGTCAATTTCTCCCAGATACGGGTTGGCTTTGATGGTGGCTAAGGTGGCGTCTCGCGGTGGCAGCATCACGCGCACATCCTGCCAAGCCTCGTTGACGAACACGTCCGTGATGGCAAAGTTAGCCGCCTCGGTGGAAGACAACACGCTGTCGTGGGTCGCACGGCCGACAAAACTCCAGGTCACCCACAACGCGGCCGACATGGCAAGCAACCCGACCACAGCAAAAAGCCGCACCGAGTACTTCAAGGAAAATGAGTTCAATCCGGTTGGCTGCATAGGTCAATATTTTGCAGCAATACCAGACCGCAGGCCTTGCAACCAGCCAATGCCGTGATTGCGCTGGGTCAATGGCCGCGGCAATCTCCAGCGTGGCGGCCATGTTGATGGCGCTGCCCTGCTCGTACTGCCGTGCCAACAGCGTGTCAAACAGGGCCTGTCGCTGCGGGCCTTCGGGTACGGCTTCCATCTCTTTCTTGAACCCCAGCCGAACCGTACCTTCAAGCCCCATAGCGCCGAATTCTCCGGTGGGCCACCGATGAGATCTCCCAGCTTCTTTGGCAAGCCAGAGTTTGATGGGTTCGGCTTTGGCACAGTCGGTTTCACGCTGCTTGCCATCTGCTGCTTGCAATTTGAACTGTACGATTTCCTCGTACGGTTGCTCGGTCCCGGATTCTTGGGCGAGCTTTCGCTTCAGGTCTGACCAATAGCGCTTGGCACTTTTGCTCTCAGTCAGCACCTGCACCACATCCGAAAAACCCGGCTACAGCGTGGCCCAAGGGGGTGAGTTCGCCTACCTGCAGCTCGACAAAATCGAAGCCGCCGACGTGGCCTTTGATGCAACCCCAGCCCACGCCGCCACCCTGCTCTCCATGCAAAAAGCGGCTGTAGCCCCCGTAAATATTGCGCAAGCAGCTATAAAAAACATAGCAACGGGCAACGACTGGCTGATGGTGTACGTGTTCGATAGCCGATGCGCTGTTGCAAGCCCAAGGGCGCAGCAAGAACACCGAGATTTGGAAACCGCGCGACGCCTTGAAGCGCTGCGTGAAGCCGTTAACGTCGGGATTGCAGACTTCGATGCCGGTAATTTTCAGAGTTTCGACACGCCCGCCGCGCTAAGTGCCCATTTGGCGGCGCTCACTGACGAAGCGTTGAGCGAACACTGCATGTGGCGCGCAAGGGCCGAGCGGGAAGGCATTTTGTTGTGTTCCGGGCCTACAGTTCTCAGGGTGAGAACGTGATTGATGTACTCAGACTTTTGCATGACAGCATGGATTTGGCACGCCACTTGCCGCCCAGCAAAAAAAGACCAGTCGCATGAACTCAATCACCCCCGCGCGCCAACCTTCGCCGCCGTGCCTCTTGCGTGCGCCCACGGGTTCGGGCAAAAAATCTACAGTCCGCAGCCCCGCAGCAACAGTGACACCACATGCTCGGTGGCGCGGGCATGGTCACCTGCGGTCAAGGCCTTGCGTCCCAGCACCGCACACACCTGCACATCGAAGTCGGCATAGGTTTGGGTGGCCGCCCAGATGGTGAAAAACAGGTGGATGGCATCGACCGGGGCCATACGTCCGGCGTCAATCCAGCCCTGCACCACGGCGGCTTTTTCTTCAACCATCTGGCGCAGCTCGGTCCCCAGAATGGCTTTGACAACCGGTGCTCCGTGCAGCATTTCGTTGGCATAGACCTTGGAACCGTCTGGCCGCTGGGCCGAGAGCACCATTTTGACGCGAATGTACTGCTCCAGTGCCACGCGCGGGTCCGCATCGGCAGTGATGCCATGTGTGGGCACCAACCAGTCGTTGAGGATGCGCGCCAGCACTGCGCGGTACAGCACGTCCTTGCTGCCAAAGTAGTAGTGCAAGTTGGCCTTGGGCAAGCCGCTGCCAGCGGCGATGTCTGCCATGGTGGCGCCGCCAAACCCCGCACGCGCAAACACCTTTTCGGCTGCGCTCAGAATGCGACTCTCGTTGGCCTGTCGAATCAGGCCCTTGGCCGCATCGTCCACAGTTGCAGACGATGCGGCGCGAGTCTTACTTGGCGGCTGCATCCCAAATCACATGCGACATGGCCGCCGCACCCGGGTCTTTCTTGATGACCGGTGAGCTGCCACCCGCCAGCAACACCTTGACGGTGCGCGCGTAGGCCGAGGGCTCCAGGTAGCCTATCTTGGCGGTGCCGGCATTGGTGATCAGCTTGGCCACGTTTTCCATCTGGCGCTTTTGCACCTTCAATGTGGCACTGCCGGAGGCATCTGCCGCGACAACCACCTTGGCCGCACCTTCGGGGTCTTTGACCGCGTCATTCCAGCCCTTGAAGGTCGCCTTCAGGAACTTGGCCATGCGGGCCACAAACGCCGGGTCCTTCAATTTGGCTTCCATCACATACAGGCCGTCTTCCAGCGTGGCTACGCCTTCTTTTTCATAGAAGAAAGTAATCAGGTCACTCTCTTTAACGCCCGCATCCACCACTTGCCAGTACTCGTTGTAAATCATGGTGGAAATACAGGCGGCCTGATTTTGCAGCAGCGGATCGACGTTAAAGCCTTGCTTGAGTACCTTGATGTCGGTGTCGGGCTTGAAGCCCAGCTTGCCCATCCAGTTCAAGAAGGGGTATTCGTTGCCGCCATACCAGACGCCCAGGGTCTTGCCCTTGAGGTCTTTCGGGCTGGCCACGCCGCTGGACTTCTTGCAGGTCAGCATCAGACCGGACTGGTTGAACACCTGGGCAATGTTGACAAGCGGCACGCCGGCTTCACGCGAAGCCAGGGCAGAGGGCATCCAGTCCACGATCACGTCAGCACCATTGCCGGCAATGACCTGGGCGGGGCCAATGTCGGGGCCACCGGGTTTGATGGTCACGTCCAGACCCTCGGCCTTGTAGTAGCCCTTGGCCTGCGCCACGTAGTAGCCCGCAAACTGCGCCTGGGGCAGCCACTTGAGCTGCACGGTCACCTTGTCGGCGGCGTGTGCGGTCATGCCGCACACAGCCAATACCGCGGCCATCAGGCCATTGACTACCAGAGAAGAACGATTCATGGAACACTCCTTGGGGTTGGGATGAAATTAAAACAGCGGGGTGTGAATGCAGAGCGCATTATTGACCCCGTATCGACGGATGCCAGAACGCAGCACGCCGCTCCAGCTGCACAAGCAAGGCGTAGGCCAGCGAACCGGTGACAGCAGCCACCACAATCGCACCCCACACCAGAGACATGTTCATGCGCGAGGCTTCGGTCGAAATCCGAAACCCCAGGCCCACCGTGGGTGAACCAAAAAACTCGGCCACGATGGCGCCAATCAGGGCCAGCGTCGCATTAACCTTGAGCGCCCCAAAGATAAACGGCGTGGCCGATGGCAGGCGCAGCGACCACAGGGTGCGGCTGTAACTGGCGGCGTAGCTGTACATCAACTCACGCTCCAACTTGCCCGACGCCTTCAAACCCGCCAGCGTAGACACCAACATGGGGAAGAAGGTCATCAG
>Ga0194061_1001013_pt1 | contig 16949 bp, 15 predicted proteins | sample SepL2221m_MetaG_FD_163423 | JGI IMG/M metagenome (GOLD analysis project Ga0194061, IMG submission 163423) | Anoxic zone freshwater microbial communities from boreal shield lake in IISD Experimental Lakes Area, Ontario, Canada - Sep2016-L224-21m | ecosystem: Environmental > Aquatic > Freshwater >... | reverse complement strand
CGCGACGATGGTGACCGCTGGCGTCTATTTAATTACTCGCTCCAACTTTATCTTTGATGCTTCGTCAACCGCGCGCATACTCGTCGTTACCGTAGGCGTGATCACTCTTCTCTTCGGAGCGATCGTTGGTACTGCAAAAGATGACATTAAGAAAGCACTCGCTGCATCCACCATGTCGCAGATTGGTTACATGATTCTGGCAACTGGGCTCGGTCCCGTTGGTTATGCCTTCGCCATCATGCATCTTTTGACTCACGGATTCTTTAAGGCTGGAATGTTCTTAGGCGCAGGCTCGGTCATGCATGGCATGGATGATGAGATAAATATGCGTAAATACGGCGGATTGGCCCGACTTATGCCGATCACCGCAGTCACCTTCGGCTTGGGGTATCTAGCCATCTTGGGTGTCCCACCATTTGCGGGCTTCTACTCGAAGGACAAGATCATTGAAACCGCCTTTAATCAGGGCGGCGGTAAGGGAATTATTCTCGGCGGCGCAGCGCTTCTCGGTGCCGGTATAACGGCCTTCTACATGACCCGCGTAGTTGTTCTGACCTTCGCCGGGGCAAAGCGTTGGAAGGATGGATCCCATCCGCACGAGAGTTCGATCTTGATGTGGGGACCAATGGTTGTTCTAGCGATCGGCTCGGTAGCTTCAGGATTCCTTCTCAGCGCCGGCGGCGCCTTGGTCAATTGGCTCCAACCAGTAGTTAACGCCTCCAATGCAGAGGGCGGAAAAGAGTTGATGAATCCTCTCGTTGTCTCTGTGCTCGCTCTGGGAATCGTGGCACTCGGTGCCAGCTATGCGATTGTCAAATATCGCACCGTTCCAGAGGTTGCTCCAGAAAGCGTTTCAATCTTCACCGAGATCGCGCGCAAGGATCTTTATCAAGATATCTTCAATGACGCCGTTCTTGTTAAGCCAGGTACAGCACTCACCGCTGGGTTGGTCGCAACAGATCACCACGTGATTGATGGTGCGGTCCGGCTTGTTGGTTGGGTGATCGGAGAAGTTTCAGATGTCCTCCGTAAACTGCAAAATGGTTATGTTCGCACGTATGCATTGACGATGTTTGTCGGCGTCTTTATCGGTGCCCTGATCCTTTGGGTGGTAACCGCATGAACCTCTTAACGCTCACAATTATCCTGCCGCTCTTGGGCGTACTAGGGCTCGCTGCAGCGCCGCGGGAGAATACAAAAGCGATTAAGTTGATTGCCCTTGCCTCCTCGGTCATTACCCTGGTCAGCTCGCTCTTAATGCTGACTAAGTACAAGTTCGGTGTCGAAGGTTTCCAACTCGTTACTTCGCATTCGTGGTTCAAAGTATTTAATATCAATTACGCGGTTGGTTTAGATGGTTTGGCGTTGGTTCTGATTCTACTCACCACCGTTTTGGTACCTATCGTGGTTGTAGGCGGTTGGAACGAAGCCGAAAATGGACGCTGGAGTGTAAAAACTTTCTATATGCTGATCTTGGTTCTTGAAACATTTATCGTAGGAGTCTTCGCAGCGACCGACGTCTTCCTGTTCTACGTAATCTTTGAAGCGATGCTGATTCCGGTTTATTTCCTGATCGGTGGATACGGACGCGGCGATCGCGCCGCGGCAGCGCTGAAGTTCTTGCTCTACAGCCTCTTCGGCGGATTGCTGATGTTGGCAGCCGTTATCGGGCTATTTGTTATATCTATCAAACAGGGTCACGGCACATTTGATGTGACAGCCCTTTCTCATCTCAAGATCAGTCACAACACACAAAATTGGCTCTTCCTAGGCTTCTTTATCGCCTTCGCGATTAAGGCTCCACTCTTTCCATTCCACACCTGGCTTCCTGGTGCAGCGAAGTCGGCAACTCCGGGCACATCCATCCTGGTGCTCGGTGTACTCGACAAGGTAGGCACCTACGGAATGATCCGTTTCTGCCTCGCTCTCTTTCCAGAAGCGACGAAGACATTTGCTCCATACATCATCGTGCTCTCGCTGATCTCGATAATTTATGGCGCCTTCTTGGCAATTGGTCAGAAAGACCTCAACTCTCTGATCGCATTCACTTCAATCTCGCACTTTGGTTTTATCGTCCTGGGAATCTTTGCGATGACGAGCCAAGGTTTAACCGGCGCTACTTTCTACATGGTGAACCATGGATTTTCCACTGCAGCGCTCTTCTTGGTCGGCGGTTGGATGATTGAACGACGTAAATCAACGCAGATTGAAGACTTTGGTGGGTTGCAACGGATAACGCCTGTTATGGCCTGGAGTTTCTTTATCGCTGGTATGTCTGCGCTGGCGCTTCCAGGGCTCTCCAGTTTTGTGAGCGAATTTTTAGTGCTCGTCGGAACTTTCACTCGTTACCCACTCGCTGCCATCATCGGAACCATCGGTATCGTCTTGGCCGCGCTCTATGTTTTGATCCTGGTGCAACGAACACTGCACGGACCGCTGCAAGCTGGAAATGAAGATACGCCCGATCTCAATTGGCGTGAGAAGTTCGCACTTGCCCCAGTTATCGTGGCGCTAGTTTTCCTCGGTTTTTACCCCAAGCCCGCAATCCATGTGATTGACCCAGCGACTAGCCAAATAATGGCAGCGGCTCAAGTCTCTGACCCAACTCCATTGGCAGGTAAATAATGCTTAGTACTCCAACGCTTGATTACAACTTACTTGCACCAATCTTGATCGTCCTCGGTGGAGCGCTCATCGGAGTCTTCGTTGAAGGATTTATTGGTCGGGCATATCGCGCTCGCATCCAAATCATCATCGCTCTACTGACGACTGCGACCGCATTTTGTTGGGTGATCTCAATTCACAACTTGATCTCGCAGTCAGCTGCGGTGGATTCAGTCTCCATCGACGGTGGTGGCCTCTTCATGCAAGGCACGATTCTCGCCTTGGCTTTTGTAGCGCTCCTCTTCTTTACGCAGAATGATCACTTTGCCCCGCAAGCTTCAGCTCTTCCGGGTTCTGAAGAAGAAGCGGCGGCAGTCCTTGCCGGCGTGCAGATGACAGAGATTTATCCCTTGGTGCTCTTTGCTATCTCTGGAATGCTGCTCTTCCCAGTAGCCCATGATCTGATCACCCTCTTCGTTGCCCTCGAAGTTCTCTCCATCCCGCTTTACATCATCACTGGGTTGGCTCGTCGCCGTCGCCTCTTGTCACAAGAAGCCGCGCTTAAGTATTTCTTGCTCGGCGCATACTCATCTGCCTTCTTCCTCTTTGGTGGAGCGCTCCTGTACGGTTTTTCTGGCAGCCTCTCATTGGGCACGATTCGAAGCGCCGCCGCTGTCCCTGGCGCGAATCACATCTTCCTACTCCTCGGAATTGTCCTCATGTCGGTTGGCTTGCTCTTTAAAGTTGGAGCGGTCCCATTCCATTCCTGGACTCCCGATGTTTATCAAGGCGCACCAACTGCCGTCACGGGCTTTATGGCCGCCTGTACCAAGGTCGCTGCCTTTGGCGCGATGTTCCGCATCTTTATTGTTGGTTTTGCCGCGGTACAAAATGATTGGCGTCCAGTATTTGTAGCGATATCAATCATCACCATGGTTGGTGGAGCGGTTGCAGTAATTTCGCAACGCGATGTAAAACGCACCTTGGCTTACTCCTCGATAACCCATGCTGGTTTCTTATTGGCTGGAGTGATTGCACTGAGTCAGGCTGGCTTAACCGCAATGATGTTTTATCTGGTGTCCTATGGCTTCGCCACTATTGGAGCTTTTGGAATTGTGACCCTGGTTCGCGATTCAACGGGCGAGGTGAGCGACATCAATCGTTGGGCTGGGCTTGCTAAGAAATCACCAGGAGTCGCGACCGCATTTGCGCTCTTCCTCTTGAGTTTTGGCGGTATTCCGCTTACCTCTGGCTTCATCGCAAAGTTCTCCATATTTACCGCTGCTTATGCCACCGGAAATATTGCGATCGTTGTAGTCGGTGTGCTTTCCAGCGCGATTGCCCTTGTCTTCTACCTGCGCATCGTCTTGATTATGTTCTTTAAAGAACCTACCGATGACACAGTGACCGTGGCAGTTCCATCGTTCTTGGTTACAACCGGAGTAACCATCTGCTTCATTGTTACCTTGGTACTTGGTGTCTATCCAAACTTGCTCTTTAATTTGGCCAGCACCATGACCACGCTGGTTCCCTAATTAATCCCCAGTAATTTCGTTAAATGGGTCTGATTCCCCTCGTGCTTCGGGGTGGTCATAGAAATCTTTGATAATTGGGTGGAGCAAGTGCGGCTTGATCTTGTGCGTCGCATGCGGTGAACCCGGAATGATGGCAAGACGACCATTTGGCAGCGCTTTGTACAGGTCAACGCCGTGGTGTGGGCTAAAGGGTTCGTCATCTCCGTTGACAATCAATACCGGGCAGGTAATCGTCGCCAATTCTGCAACAGTGATATTGGGTTCGGTTGCCCAGACGTCGTGCGCCTTTTGAATGATGATATCGAGCATCTCTGGAGCATCAGGAGAGCGTTCAGCAAATTCAGCACGGTTCTCATCGGTAATTATTACTTCGGTGCCAAGTGTGAGTTCGGCATCCCAGGTGTAATTAGTGCCCGTAGCAATAATTGATAAAACTAAGTCGGGCCTTGCGATCGCAACCATGAGCGCAATGATTCCGCCGTCGCTATGACCGAGTAGATGTGTAGGCGCTCCAATTACATCTTCGATATAAGCAATTGCTTCATCGCGTTGAAAATCAAAGTGGTAGAAACCTTCGCGTATTCCAGTGCGACCATGCGCACTGCGGTCATAGCCATAAACGTGAAAGCGATCTGCAATGGCGGGAAGAATGTGGTAATCAAAGTTCTCGGTGGCGCTTAAACCGCCGTGGAGCAGCAGTAAAGGCGCTCCATTATTTGGATACTCAACGCTCCAGGTCTGATGCCCGCGCAGATTGATGTAAGCCATGGCCTTAGAGCGAATCCATGATGTGGCGGTTGCCGCGGTCAAAGGTGAAATAGTTCCAGCCCCAGTCGGCGATGGTGCCGATTCGATTTCTTCCACCCATGAGGTAGAAGAGATGTAGGAAGAGCCAGCCAAACCAGGCGATCGGTCCGCTAATCTTCAATTTTTTAACTTGGATGATGGCCTTGTGACGACCGATGGTGGCCATAGAGCCCTTATCTTTGTAAAAGAACTCCTTGAGGGCTTGGCCCTTGCTGGCACGTTTGATTTGTTCGGCGACGAAACGTCCTTGTTGCATTGCAACTGGTGCCACCTGAGGCAGGAAGCGACCATTGGAGCCACGAGCTCCTGCGCAATCTCCTACCGCCCAGACATAGGGATAATTGGTAATTTGCATCGTCTGTTCCGTCTTGAGGCGGAAACCCTCTGTGGGAACGTTGAGGTCATAGATAGCAGGTGCGCTCGTTACACCGGCGGCCCAGACCACGACGTGTGCTCTCATCGAGGAGCCATCTGCAAAGTTGATGAGTCCAAACTCCAGCGACTTAACAGCCGTTTTGAGCATGAGATTGACGCCAAGTTTCTCTAACTCGTTCTGCGCTTTATCGGTGAGTGACTGATCAAACATCGGTAGTACGCGGGCTCCGGCCTCGACGAGGTAGACATCAATGTTGGCAGCTGCTTCGGCCTGGTCACTATGGAGTGGACCCTTGATTAGTTCACCTAATGCGCCGGCCATTTCGACGCCGGTCGGTCCGCCACCCACGATCACTACCTTGAGTCGGGTGTCATCCTGGAAGCGGCAAAGATCTTCATAGCGACGCATTATCTCGGAGCGAATGACGAGGGATTCGTGAACCGACTTCATTCCTAGGCCAAATTCATGCACTCCCGGTATTCCAAAGTCTGCCGTAACTGAACCCATCGCGACTACGAGATGATCGAAGGGAATGACTTCGCTGCTATCGAGTTTGACGGTCTTGTTCTTGTGATCGATAGAGATGGGAGAGCCCATGTGGAAGCGGCCCCCACTTTTACGGAGCGCTCCTCGGATGGGGTAGGCGATATGGTCTGCTGCGATTCCCGCGGTAGCTACCTGATAAAGCAAGGGAAGGAAGGTCTGGTAGTTATTTCGATCGATAACGGTGACATCCGCATCGCGACCAAGTGCTTCGGCCGTTGCCAGCCCGCCAAAGCCTCCGCCAAGGATTACTACGCGGGGTTTAGCCATTGGGATCTACCTTTTTCTTCTCGCAGTGGGGCACAACGCCTGCTGGTCGATTCGCTACCAACTCTGGTTTCGAATATCCGAATCTATGTACTCAGTCTACTGTTTATCAGGTGAAAGCAACTTCTGAGAATCGTAGAGTTCTAGTCACGGGTGCATCGGGTTACGTTGGCAGCCGACTGGTGACTTCGCTCCTTGAGCAAGGAATCCATGTCCGTGTTCTTGTAAGAGATCGAGCGAAAATTGTCGGTCTACCCTGGTACTCACAGGTGGAAGTTTCCGTGGGAAGTGCTACAAAACCAGAGGATATTTCAGCGGCTCTCTCTGGAGTTCACACCGCCTTTTACCTGCTCCATTCCATTGGCGCCGGAGGTCGATTCGATCAGGTCGAAGAAGCGATGGCGCTGACCTTTGGGCAAGCAGCGCAAGAAGCTGGAGTGTCACAAATCATTTATCTCGGGGGAATTGCAAACGATGCGAGCCAGAGTCAACACTTGGCATCCCGAGCAAATACTGGCGCATCTTTAGCAAAATTTAGTGTTCCTGTATTGGAATTGAGAGCCGGCATCATCATCGGATCGGGTTCTGCCTCTTTCGAAATGATTCGCCACATGACTCATAGGTTGCCCATAATGATCACGCCGAAGTGGGTAAGCAATCGAACGCAACCAATTGCGATTCGAGATGTCCTTTACTACCTCGATGAAGTGGCGAAACTTCAACAACCGCGATCGGGAATCTTCGATATTGGCGGCCCCGATGTCATGACTTATGCGCAATTGATGAAGACATTTGCCAAGGTCTCCAAATTACCTCGGCGGATTATTATTAAAGTTCCGTTCTTATCGGTCTGGCTTTCGAGTTTATGGATTGGTCTCGTAACTCCGGTGCCAGTTGCACTAGCGCGTCCCCTTGTTGGCTCGCTGATTAACGAGGCGGTTATGGATGAAAAGAAGTCAATTTCGCTACTTATTCCGCCCCCTCCATCTGGATTAATCTCAGTGGAGCAGGCATTTGAATTAGCACTTTCGAAGGTGGAACGGAACGAAGTCGCTTCCCGTTGGTCAGATGCCGATGCGATCATGCCGCCTTGGCAGAAAACGCAATCAGATCCCGCATGGGCGGGAGATGCCGAGTATCACGATAAGAGAACTGTTTATTCGGAGGCTTCGCTCGATTCGCTCTGGAAGAGTATTGAAGAGATCGGCGGAGCGCGCGGATGGTATGGCGCAGATTTTCTCTGGTGGTCACGTGGATTGATAGATCGCCTCATCGGCGGAGTTGGCTTGCGTAGAGGGCGACGGGATCCATATGTATTGCGCCAGGGGGAGAGCGTAGATTTTTGGCGCGTGGAAAATTTGCAGCCACAACAGGTTCTCACTCTTTATGCCGAGATGATCCTGCCCGGCAAGGCATGGCTAGAATTTTCTGTCGCTGAGGTAGTACGCGATGGCAAAGCCATGCGATCGCTAACTCAAGATGCTACTTTTCAACCGAAGGGGGCGGGTGGTCACCTGTACTGGGCGCTGGTGGCACCATTCCACAAATTAGTTTTTCCAACGATGGCAAAGAACATAATCAAAGAGGCGCTCCGCAAGGATTTGGCTGCGAAAGAACACGAAAAGTAGAGAGGCCCCAAACCCGAGGATTTGTCGCCCTAAGCAATTACTATCAGTACATGGAATTTCAGGGCAGTGCTATGGATTTGAACCACTCCCCAGAGAACGGACTTACCGAACTCGAACTGCGGATCTTGGATTTCGAACGGCAATGGTGGCGATTTGCCGGGGCTAAGGAATCTTCGATTAAAGAGCTCTTTGACCTCACCCCACCGGCTTACTACCAACTCCTCAACAACCTGATCGACCGCGAGGCAGCCCTGCTGAGCCAGCCCATGCTGGTAAAGCGCCTGCGCCGGCTGCGGGAGGCCCGTACCGAGGCCCGCTCCGCAGGTTTCCGCCTCTAGACCCGTCAGGCTCGGTTGGCAGCCCCCTGGGCCTTTCGCTAGAGTTTGGTTAGCACTCTCGCCCTTACTCTGCTAATTGGCAGTCGGCGGCGGGTAGTGGAAATCCGAGAAGCGTTTAAGAAAAAGGGAGCACATCATGGCCGTTGCCATTAAGCCGCTGGAAGACCGCATCGTCGTAAAGGCCAATGAGGCCGAGATGACCACAGCATCAGGTCTGGTTATTCCAGATACCGCTAAAGAGAAGCCACAAGAGGGCACCGTTGTAGCCGTCGGCCCAGGTCGCTTTGATGATGGCGTACGCACTCCAATGGATGTAAAAGTTGGAGATGTAGTTCTTTACAGCAAGTACGGCGGAACTGAAGTGAAGTACAACAACGAGGAATATCTCGTTCTCTCTGCCCGCGATGTACTAGCAATTATTGAGAAGTAACCGAGATGGGTAAAACTATTTCATTTGACGAGAAAGCTCGTCGCGCGATGGAACGCGGCGTAAATATTCTCGCCGACACCGTCAAGGTAACACTTGGACCCCGTGGCCGTAACGTAGTTCTTGCAAAGGGCTATGGCGCACCGTTGATCACCAACGATGGCGTCACCATTGCTAAAGAGATCGAACTAGAAGATCCAGCCGAAAATATGGGTGCTCAACTCGTCAAGCAAGTTGCCGAGAAGACCAATGATGTTGCCGGTGATGGAACTACTACCGCAACAGTTTTGGCACAAGCAATGGTTCGCGAAGGTTTACGTAATCTCGCTGCTGGCGCACAGCCAATGGATATCAAATTTGGAATCGAAGCTGCCGTTAAAGCTATCTCCGATGAGCTGAAGAAGAATTCCACTCCAGTATCGGGCAAGGCTCAGATCGCAGATGTCGCAACGATCTCAGCTCAAGATAAGGCGATTGGCGATCTCATTGCAGAAGCGATGGATAAGGTCGGCAAAGATGGCGTTATCACCGTGGAAGAGTCATCAACCACAGGCCTAGAACTCGAATTCACCGAAGGAATGCAGTTCGATAAGGGCTATATCAGTCCTTACTTCGTCACTGATTCAGATCGTATGGAGACGGTTCTCGAAGATGCCTTCATTCTCATTTCAGCGCAGAAGATCTCTTCACTCTCCGACATCCTGCCTGTGCTTGAGAAGGTAGCCGCAGCTAATAAGCCGCTATTGATCATTGCCGAAGATGTAGAAGGCGAAGCGCTCTCAACTCTCGTTGTAAATCGCATGCGTGGAACCTTCACTTCAGCAGCCGTTAAGGCTCCTGGATTCGGTGACCGTCGCAAGGCGATGTTGCAAGATATTGCCATCTTGACCGGTGGTCAGGTTATTACCTCAGAGGTTGGCCTCAAGCTCGATCAGGTAACCCTCGAACTTTTGGGTAAAGCCCGTCGCGTGGTTATCACCAAGGACGCTACAACAATCGTTGATGGCGCTGGAGATAAAGGCGAAGTTGCAAATCGTGTAAACGAGATTCGCAATGAGCTAGCTACAACCGATTCTGAATGGGATCGCGAGAAGCTACAAGAGCGTGTTGCAAAGCTGGCCGGTGGCGTCTGCGTCATCAAGGTTGGTGCGCATACCGAAGTCGAACTTAAAGAGAAGAAGCACCGTCTGGAAGATGCAATCTCTGCTACCCGTGCCGCAGTAGAAGAGGGCATCGTCGTTGGCGGAGGAGCTGCTCTCGTACACGCAGCCGCTGCTATCGAGAATGATCTGGGCTTCGAGGGCGATCGCGCCGTTGGTGTTCGTCTCGTTCGCAAGGCTTGCGATGAGCCACTGCGCTGGATCGCAGAGAACGCGGGACATGAAGGTTATGTCGTTGTTGCCAAGGTTCGCACCTTGGGTGCAAACGAAGGCTTCAACGCTGCAACAGATATCTACGAAGATCTCGTCAAAGTTGGTGTTATTGATCCAGTGAAGGTAACGCGTTCTGCGCTCGCCAATGCTGCGTCAATCGCCGCTATGTTCATCACCACAGAAGTTCTCGTATTCGAGACTCCTGAAGATGAGCAACGCGAACAAGCATCTGCTGCCGGCCATTCACATGGACCTGGCGGACACAGCCACTAATTAGAACCAATAAAAAACCCCGGTCAATTGACCGGGGTTTTTTAATATCTAAAATCTAGGAAGCGGGCGTTAAAACAGCGACGGGGCGAATTGAACGCTCCCCCTGTTCGATGATCGCAACGCGATCATCCTCTGATAGACCGCCCCAGATGCCATAAGGCTCTTGGACAGCGAGCGCATGTTTGCGACAGGCAGCAATTACAGGACAGGTGGCGCAGACAGCTTTGGCAGTGGCCTCGCGATTGGCGCGACGCGGACCGCGTTCACCATCGGGATGGAAGAACATCTCGGTAGGTAGCTCTTGGCAGGCACCTTGATATTGCCATTCCCACTCTGACGCAACAGGACGTGGAAGCCTTGAAATCTCGGCCATGGTCCCTCCTTCTTGACTAGAGCCCGACTATACAATCGTTTCATAGGTTGTTCAAGTGGCTAAAAGGTGAATTGAAGGTTAACCCTCCGTTTCATGAACGCTTCAACTGGCAGAAATAGTCCCGTTAGGTGACTATTAGGCATGCCCGCTGAGCCAGAAGTAGCCAAACTCACTGTGGCCGCCGTAGCCCGCAGGTTGGGCGTAGCGCCCGGCACGCTGCGTACTTGGGATCGCCGATATGGGCTGGGTCCGAGCGATCACTCCGTGGGCGAGAACCGAAAATATTCGAAGGCGGATGTAGCTCGCCTCATTTATATGCACAATTTAGTTATCTCGGGGGTTTCCCCCGCAGATGCTGCCCAGTTGGCCCTCAATCACACCGGTGATTTATCATCCGATATTCCCAACCCGATATCGGCGGTTGATGGCCAACTTGTAAACTCATTATTTAAGGCGGCTCACCTCTTAGATCGTGCCCGGGTCGAGAGAGAGATACGCGCCCAAATTAATCAAGCGGGCGTCGCCGTTACCTGGGTTAATTTGCTGGTGCCGTTACTTCGCGACATTGGCGCAAATTGGGAGCGCACCGGTACCGGCATTGCAACCGAACATCTTGTTTCCGATGTCATAAAGCGAATTTTGAGTGAGCGTATCCATGTTATCAATCCACGAAATGAAGCTCCTGTACTCGTTGCTTGCGTTGGTGAAGAGTCCCACTCCTTAGCTATTTCAGCCCTAGCCGCATCACTCGCAGAGGAGAATATTCAGGTTCAATTCCTAGGAGCCCGCACTCCGAGTGCAGCGATCGTCGAGGTCGTCGCTCGGTGCGCCCCGCCCGCCGTTTTCCTTTGGGCACAACTTCCAGAGCACGCCTCCCTAGAAACGCTCCGGGCTCTGCCAGCAGTACGCCCAGCCCCCCGAGTTATTTTGGGCGGACCGGGATGGGCAAATATCGAGTGCCCGGGAGCTTATTACGCTGCAGATTTAGCAGAAGCCTGCCGCGAGGTATCGCACGCCCTCGGTTTATAGCCGCACCGGCTTTAAGGGCAGTGAAAAGCAACCCCTAGACTGACCCAATGATGGATAAGGCCCGCGAAAAAGTCATCCTTTTGGGTCTGACCTATGACGATGTTCTTCTACTTCCCGATGCCTCCGAAGTTGTTCCGAGCGAGGTCGACACCAAGACGCGTTTGACGCGCAATATCTCACTAGCAATTCCCGTGATCTCATCTGCCATGGATACTGTGACCGAGTCGGCAATGGCAATTGCCATGGCTAAGGCTGGCGGCATCGGGATCTTGCACCGTAATTTAGCGATAGCAGACCAGGTCGAGCAGGTTAAGTTGGCGAAAGCGAATGGAATTGTTGGAGCTGCTGTTGGAGTTGGAGAAGATGGATATGCCCGCGCTGTGGCACTCATCGAGGCCGGAGTAGATGTCATTGTTGTCGATACGGCCCACGGTCATCATCGTGGGGTTTTGGATGCCGTTGCGCGCATTAAGAAGGATTTTCCTCACGTAGATATCATCGGCGGAAATGTCGCCACTCGTGCAGGAGCTCAAGCACTTATCAACGCCGGCGTTGATGCTGTAAAAGTTGGAGTTGGCCCAGGATCGATTTGCACAACACGCGTTGTCGCAGGAGTCGGAGTTCCCCAGCTCACTGCAATTATGGAAGCGCACAAGGCCTGCGTCACTGCGGGAATCCCTTTAATCGCAGATGGTGGGTTGCAACATTCTGGCGATATCGCCAAGGCGATCGTTGCTGGCGCAGATACCGTGATGCTTGGATCTCTTCTTGCCGGGTGCGATGAATCGCCTGCTGATCTCATAGAAATTAATGGAAAGAAATACAAGGGCTATCGCGGAATGGGTTCGCTCGGAGCGATGCAATCTCGCGGCGAACAGAAGTCATATTCTAAAGATCGTTATATGCAAGATGATGTGCTTGCGGAAGATAAATTGGTTCCCGAAGGTATCGAGGGCAAGGTTAAGTACAGCGGACCAGTCGCTGCGGTTGTCCATCAACTCGTCGGAGGTCTACGTTCTGGAATGGGTTACGCCGGCGCGGCAAATATTGCAGAGCTCAAGAGCAAGGGCCAATTAATTCAAATTACCTCGGCTGGCTTACAAGAGAGCCATCCCCATGACATCTTCGATGTAGCAGATGCGCCCAACTATCGCGGCGGGAATTAAACCGTGGAAAGCACTGAGGAGTAGCCATGAATGAAATAGAGATCGGACCCGGCAAGCGTGCCCGCATCGGTTACTCTTTTGACGATATCGCGATCGTTCCCAGCCGCCGTACTCGCGACCCTGAAGAAGTTTCTATTCAATGGCAGATCGATGCATACAAATTTGACCTCCCCATGTTGGCAGCGCCTATGGACTCAGTCGTGTCTCCTGAAACCGCTATTGCAATCGGAAAGATGGGCGGTGTTGGCGTCCTCAACCTCGAAGGTCTCTGGACTCGCCATGAAGACCCACGTATTGCACTGGGAGAGATTGCATCGCTCCCACAAGAACAGGCCATCGGTCGCATGCAAGAGTTATATGCAGCCCCTATTCAGCCAGAATTGATAAAGGCGCGCATCGCCGAGATTCGCGCTTCTGGTGTGACAGTTGCAGCGGCACTTTCTCCGCAACGCACTGCCGAACTCCACGAGGTGGTTGTAAAAGCTGGCGTTGACCTCTTTGTAATTCGCGGAACCACCGTTAGCGCAGAGCACGTTTCGGCGAAGACGGAACCGCTTAACCTTAAGAAATTTATTTACGAGTTAGATGTTCCAGTTATTGTCGGAGGATGCGCGACTGCAACGGGTGCGCTGCACTTAATGCGCGCTGGCGCTGCTGGAGTTCTCGTTGGATTTGGCGGCGGCGCCGCTCATACAACGCGCACAGTTCTAGGAATTGCCGTCCCTATGGCCTCTGCTGTTGCAGAAGTTGCCTCGGCTAGGCGCGATTACATGGACGAATCCGGCGGTCGATATGTACATGTCATTGCCGATGGATCTGTAGGCCGTAGCGGCGACATTGCTAAAGCGATCGCCTGTGGCGCCGATGCGGTAATGATGGGAAGTCCACTTGCTCGCGCAGTTGAAGCGCCTGGTAAGGGTTGGCATTGGGGCGCTGAAGCGCACCACTCTGAACTGCCACGAGGCGACAGAGTCCGCGTTGGAACGGTTGGAACTTTGCAAGAAATCCTCACTGGGCCTTCCCACACCTCGGATGGTTCAATGAATCTCTTTGGCGCGCTACGCCGCGGCATGGCAACTTCGGGTTACTCCGATCTCAAGGAATTCCAGCGGGTAGAAGTAGTTATTCACCGTGCCTGATCTCGTCCTCGTCGTTGATTTTGGCGCTCAGTACGCCCAACTCATCGCACGACGAGTTCGCCAAGCCCATGTCTATTCCGAGATAGTTCCTTCAACCATGTCTGTTGCCGACATGCTCGCAAAAGGCCCAAAGGCGATCATCTTAAGTGGGGGACCATCGAGCGTTTATGCCGAGGGGGCTCCGACTCTTGACCCCGCCATATTCGAACACGGGATCCCCACCTTCGGTATCTGTTATGGATTTCAGGTGATGGCCGCCGCATTGGGCGGAGTAGTTACCGAGACCGGTAAATCGGAATTTGGTCGAACTTCAATGAGCCACGATGATAATTCGAAATTATTGCGCGGTCTAGATACGCAATCAAGGGTCTGGATGAGCCACGGGGATTCTGTTACCGCAGTTCCAACGGGATTCACCGCAACCGCTAGAACCGCAGATACACCCATCGTCGCCTTCGAAAATAGCGATGCGACTCTGGCCGGTGTGCAATTTCATCCGGAGGTACTTCATTCCGAAAATGGCCAAGAGATCTTGCGCCGTTGGTTGATTGATATTGTCGGGTGCAAACCAACGTGGACGAGTGAGAATATCGTGGCAACGGAAGTTGCAAAGATTCGTGACCTGGTTGGCGACAAACACGTTATATGTGGTCTCTCCGGGGGAGTTGACTCTGCAGTTGCAGCCGCCATCGTGCAAAAAGCAATTGGTTCACAGTTGACATGTGTATTCGTTGATCACGGACTATTGCGTGAGGGCGAAGCAGAACAGGTCGAGCAAGATTTCGTAGCAGCGACCGGAGTTGATCTAAAGATTATTGATGCTCGGGAAACTTTTCTAAACGCGCTTGCTGGAGTAACTGATCCAGAGACCAAGCGAAAGATTATTGGAGCTGAATTTATTCGCGCCTTTGAAAGTGCAGCGCGTGAAATTTCCGAACACGAGAGCGTTGATTTCTTGGTGCAAGGAACTCTCTATCCCGACGTCGTTGAATCCGGTGGCGGAACGGGCACAGCGAACATAAAGTCCCACCACAATGTCGGAGGATTACCTGAGGATTTGCAATTTACCTTGATCGAGCCGTTGCGCACCCTTTTCAAGGATGAGGTGCGTGAAGTAGGCGTAGAACTTGGGCTTCCTGGGGAAATAGTCTGGCGTCAACCCTTCCCAGGTCCAGGCTTGGCGATTCGAATTATCGGTGAAGTTACTGAGAATCGTCTTAGTCTTTTGCGGAAAGCCGATTTCATCGCTCGCGAGGAGTTAAAATTAGCGGGTCTAGATCGAGAGATCTGGCAATGTCCAGTGGTACTACTTGCAGATGTACGAAGCGTAGGTGTGCAGGGAGATGGTCGAACTTATGGCCATCCCATTGTTCTTCGCCCGGTATCGAGTGAAGATGCAATGACAGCAGACTGGAGTCGATTGCCGTATGACGTACTGGAAAAGATTTCAACAAGAATTACCAACGAAGTGCGGGAAGTAAACAGAGTGACACTCGATATCACGAGTAAGCCACCTGGAACTATTGAGTGGGAGTAAATGTGAATCTCTTTAAGAGATTGGTTGCAACAACGAGTGTTGCAGTCCTCGTTATTTCGGTGAGTGCTGTCGCATTGTCCGAGTCGAGTTTCGCTCGCGGTGTTAATTCCGTTGACCTTAATTCGAACTCGCTCTGCGCGAAGACCAACACCATTGGCCACAACCCGATTAAGGCGGCTTTCCCAGATGCCAAGGCGGCCCAAGTCGATCGCACCTTTACCCTCAACACTAACTGCGGCCAAATTGTTTTTAAAGCTTTTGGAAAGAAGGCTCCTCTTACAGTTATTGCGATGACATCGCTCGCTAAGGGTGGCTTCTTTGATCACACTCTCTGCCACCGTCTGACGACCTCACAAATATTCGTACTGCAATGCGGAGATCCGACAGCAACTGGTTCAGGTGGCCCACCTTTTAGTTACAAAGACGAGAACTTGCCAACGGTGACCACCAATGATTATCCAGCTGGAACTATTGCAATGGCTAACTCCGGTCCAAATACCAATGGAAGCCAATTTTTCATTGTGTACAAAGACACCACCTTGCCACCTAGCTATACAGTGTGGGGTTCAGTCACCAAGGGTCTTGATATCGTTAAAAAGGTTGCAGCTGCCGGAGTTGTAGGCGGCGGCAACGATGGCACACCAAAACAGACGATTGCTATCGATTCCGTAACCGTTAAGTCAGCTGGTTAGCCCAGCGTCACAATCTTAAAAGTCTCGGCCATACGTCCATCGGTAAGCCCGACTGCGGCTCCATTGCGGGTGCCCCATTCTCGGATCCGAGCGTCAAAACCTTCGACGTGTGAAGTCTGACTGGCGTGTGCGGCTAACGCCTTCATCTTCATATCAAAGGTATCGGTGATATCTACATGGTGGTCATTGCCCTCGGCCATCATTACCCAGGCCTCTTTGATACTCCATGGTTCTAAATGCTCTTCATGCAAGAGATCTTCAAAGGCAAAGGGATTTCCGGAGTCAGGATAGATTGCTTGAATTGCAGCTTCGCCCGCTGCCAGGTGATCTGGGTGGCTAGCTCCTAGGCGATTCCAATTGCGCTCCGGGCTCTGAATGAGCATGCGCTGCGGGCGGACCTTGCGGATAACTCGCACAATATCTTTTCGCAGTTCGATGGTGGGTACTAACCAACCATCGCGATAATCCAAGAAATGTATATCGGTAACGCCAAGAACCTGGCCAGCTTCGGTCTGTTCACGACGACGGATCTGCTTCATCTCTTCGCGGGTAATGCTCGCGTCGACCCCACCTTGATCGCCATTGGTGCAGATGCAATACGAGATCGCAATACCTTTCGCGGACCATTGCGCGATAGTGCCGCCAGCTCCAAAATCGAGATCATCAGGGTGTGCGGTAACAACAAGGATGCGTTCTACTTCGCTATCGAGCATAGGTTCCATGGCGGAATCCTACCGATTTGGCACTGATAGGTAGACTCCAGATTATGTCTCTACTCGAGGGTCTCAACCCCCAGCAGCGCGAAGCCGTTATTCACCAGGGCAGCGCGCTGCTCGTTGTCG
>Ga0194061_1001012_pt1 | contig 16952 bp, 12 predicted proteins | sample SepL2221m_MetaG_FD_163423 | JGI IMG/M metagenome (GOLD analysis project Ga0194061, IMG submission 163423) | Anoxic zone freshwater microbial communities from boreal shield lake in IISD Experimental Lakes Area, Ontario, Canada - Sep2016-L224-21m | ecosystem: Environmental > Aquatic > Freshwater >... | reverse complement strand
ACCGACAAATCACCAGCGACTTTCAACGCTGCTCCCATGGCCGATACCCCGCAATCTCCCCCCGTTAATTGGTATCGGCTATTGCTTCGGAATTAATTAATAAAGATCGGTATTAGGTTAAATTGTGGATGAAATGATTACTGCCGACGTCGCGCCAATTCGACGATTAAGGGCGGAAAATCTTTCTCTCCGCGCTCGGTCAGGAATTGCTCGAAGCGTCGCTCGAGCGCGGGGATGTCACCGTCATAGGCTTCGTGATATGCGCTACAGACATGATCAAGGAATGAATCGCAGTCGATATCGCAGATCCACTCGGAATCGACAACCTCGCTTTCAGCGTCGTCCTGAGCTTGCTGACGACGCTTTCGTTCGGACGACCGTTCGTGATTCCGACGCTGCCGTTCGTGACGTTCCTGTTTGCTGACCGATTGATCGAGTTCGTCTTCGTCCTCCTCGACATCTTCAACCGATGGGCCGTCATACGTGCCGTGCTTTTCTTCATAAGCGTATTCGCAATCGTCGCAGAAAGTGCGGCAGTCTGAGCGCACTTCATCATAGTCCGGCAGGCTGACATCGGATTCGCGCCAGGCCGTGTAACATTGGTTCGTAAATTCAATTATTGATCCGCGCGTAGACAATGCGTCTATTTGTGTAGAGCCGATTTTTAATCGGCTCATTCTCGCGCCTGTTAAGCCGATTAAAAATCGGCTCTACTCTCCGTCGTGTCTCTTTATTCACGCGCGAGTCAATAACCCAATACACCAGACTTGAGTACTTCAATCGTTGCAAAGGAAACTTTCGTATGCGCTCATTCTCCATGACACTTATTACAATCACTGCGATGCTCGCCATCGTCTCTGCTCAAGCCGGGGAAAAGAAAGCAGCTGGTGAAAAAGTTCCTGTCACCGCGACCCCGGTGGATCGCATCCGGACGCCAAAGGATTTCAAAGTCGAACTCCTTTACAGCGTTCCGAAAGAAACGGAAGGCTCGTGGGTCAGCATGTGCGTTGATCCCAAAGGCCGCTTGATCACCTGCGACCAATACGGCAGTCTGTACCGTGTCACGCCGCCCGCACTCGGTGGGAAATCGACCGAAACGAAAGTCGAAAAAATGCCCGCCGAAATCGACAGCGCGCAAGGCTTGCTTTGGGCGTTCGACAGCCTCTATGTTTGCGTCAATAAAGGGGGCAAGAACAAGAAGGGTGGCGGGCCACTCAGCGGACTCTTCCGCGTCACCTCGTCCAAGAACGATGACGTGCTCGATAAAGTCGAATTGCTGCGCCACCTCGAAGGCGGCGGTGGCGAACATGGGCCGCACAGCTTGCTGCTCGCGCCAGACGGGAAATCAATTTATCTGATCGCCGGAAATCAAACGAAGCTGACGGACCTCGCCGGCTCGCGTGTGCCGTTGCGCTGGAGCGAAGATCATCTGTTGCCGCGCATGGCCGACGGAAATGGATTCATGCACGGCGTCCTCGCGCCCGGCGGTTGCATTTACAGCATCACACCCGATGGAAAAAACTGGACGCTCATCGCCAACGGTTTCCGAAATGAATACGACGCCGCATTCAATCGCTACGGCGATTTGATCACGTATGACGCGGATATGGAATGGGATTTCAACACGCCGTGGTACCGCCCGACGCGCGTCTGTGTCGCGGTCAGCGGTGCTGAATTTGGCTGGCGCAACGGCACCGGAAAATGGCCGACCCATTACATGGACGCAGTCCCGCCGATCATCAACATCGGACCGGGTTCGCCGACGGGTGTCGTCTTCGGTTACGGCGCGAAGTTCCCGGCGAAATATCAGGACGCACTGTATTGCTGCGATTGGAGCTACGGAAAATTGTACGCCGTCCATTTGAAGCCTGACGGTTCGGGCTACTCCGGTGAGAAGGAGGAATTCATCGCCGCGTCGCCGTTGCCTCTCACCGACATTGTCATCAATGCAAAAGATCAAGCCATGTACTTCACCGTCGGCGGACGCAGAACGCAAAGCGCGTTATATCGCGTGACATACACGGGAGCGGAATCGACGGATGTTCGAAAGCTTCAAGACGTGGCGTCGCCCGAGCGCGATACGCGCCACACGCTCGAAGCGTTTCACGGCACGAAGAATCCCGCCGCAGTAGCTGCCGCGTGGCCGAATCTGTCGAGCGCGGATCGCTTGATTCGCTTTGCTGCGCGCGTCGCCGTTGAACACCAACCGGTCGCGGAATGGCAGGAAAAAGCTCTCGCTGAAACAGACGCGCAAGCCTCTATGGAAGCGCTGATCGCACTCGTCCGCAATAGCTCGCTCGATTCGTTCCATGCTAAAGAATTCAAGCCGAATCCAGAACTCCGCGCGAAAGTGCTCGCATCATTGGATCGTATCGACTGGGCGAAATTGAATGACAATCAACGCCTCGAATTGATCCGCGCTTACGGGCTCACGTTTATTCGCTTGGGCGCTCCGAGCGACGACGAAGCCAAGAAGGTGATCGCTAAATTCGATCCTCAATTGCCGTCCCAGAAAATTGAATTGAATTCGATGCTGTGTGAGCTGCTGGTGTTCTTGCAGGCACCCAGCGCCGCGCAAAAAACGCTCGCGTTGATGGACGCGGCACCGTCCCAGGAAGAACAGCTCGACTACGCAAAATCGTTGCGCATGTTGAAAGCCGGCTGGACGATTGAGAATCGCAAAGCATACATGAATTGGTTCCTGAAAGCGGCGAGTTATCAGGGCGGAAACAGCTTCACAAAATTCGTCTCGAATATCAAAAAGGAAGCCGTCGCTGTGTTGCCTGACGATGCGAAAGCGGACAAGGGTTTGATGGAGATTGTGAACACCGTTCCGAAGATTAAATCGCCCCAGGAAATCTTCGGTGCGGTTTTGGCCGGACGTACTGCAATCAAAGAATGGACCGTTGACGAGCTCGCCCCGAAGACCGAAAAGGCGCTCGCATCCGGCCGCGATTTTGAGCAAGGCCGCAAAATGTTCGGTGCCGCCGGCTGCGTCGCATGTCATCGGTACAACAATGAAGGCGGAGCCATCGGTCCGGATTTGACAGGAGTCAGTGGCCGATTCAGCCCGCGCGATATGCTTGAATCGATCATCCTTCCCAACAAAGAAATCAGCGACCAATACCAGCAGATCATGATCACCACAACCGATGGAAAGCGCATCGTGGGCCGGATCATTAATCTGAACGGCGAAGGTTATAAAGTCAGTGAAAACATGTACGAACCCAACACGCTGACCGCTGTAAACGCGTCACAAGTCAAATCCATCGTCCCGTCAAAAGTCTCCCCAATGCCCGAAGGATTGTTGGGCCGCTTGAAAGAAGAAGAGATCATGGACTTGCTCGCCTACCTGATTTCGCGCGGCGACAGGACGGATAAGATGTTTAAGAAATAAGATCGGTCTATCACTCGGAGCGCGCGATGGATAACGAAGATGAGGAATTTAAACGGTTTGCCGCGAAATTGGTGGACAGAACTTGTCCATCTTGCCATGTCACCGTGAAATTACCTTTCCTTCCCCTGCCAGGCGATGAGATGGTGTGCTCCGCTTGCAATTCAAAGTTGGATACAACATGCCTTGATCCGGTTTCGCACCGAATCGAAGAAATCATTCGGAAGAAGCGGCCAATATGTTTAGGTGCTTTTAGTATTATCTTTTATGCTTCGCATCAAACCGTTTGTAATATCTGCGGATATACGTATTCGAAGGAATTGTCCGCGTGTCCAGAACTCGTTTCAAATGCAAATAAGTGGTATTTTGAACCCACACAAAAGAAAGCCGCTCGCCGGAAATTACTCACATTTCTGTTTGCACACTTCGACGTACTTAAGCGTATTGCACCTGAATTGCGGGAGGGTCGTATTCCTTCGACGGATGCAGAACTCGAAAAATTACTGCATTCGGATATGATGTTCGATTCAATCAATTGAGAGAATATTCGTGCATTTAGGTGGAACTCCCTGGCTCGTCCTCCAACTCGCCGACTCCGGTTTCCCCGTCGGCGGCTTCGCGCATTCAGCGGGCCTTGAAGCTGCGTTGCAATTGCGCGAGGTAGGAACCACGCGCGAGTCGCTCGGCCAGTTTTGTTCGGAGCTCGCCAGTCAGACCGCGTACGCCGCGTTGCCATTCGTCAACAGCGCTCACACCGAGCCACAGCAATTTCCAGAGCTTGATGAGCGGCTCGACGCTTTCTTAAGCAACCACGTCGCAAACCGCGCGAGCCGGGTGCAGGGGCGTGCGTTTTTAGCGACGTGCTGCCGCTCGTTTGAATTGCCCGAACTCGACGTATTGAAACAATCCGCGCGTGACAAAAAATTGGCGTCGCATTTCGCTCCGGTGTTTGGATCCACGTGTCGCATGTTGAATATCGCCCTTGCCGACACGCGGCAGTTGTACCTGCTGCTGACCATTCGCGGAGCGCTCTCGGCGGCGGTGCGCATGAATGCGATTGGTTCGTATGAATCGCAGCAAATTCAAGTCGCACTCATCCCAACATTGGACCGCATCTTGGATGAAACGGCGCGACTTGAAGCGACAGACGCAGTGCAAACATCCCCGCTGCTCGAACTCTTCCAAATGAGCCACGACCGGTTATACTCGCGTCTGTTCCAGTCGTAACAACACGCAACCTGGAAACTCGAAACCCGAAACGGAGTTTTTATGAACGACCACGGACATTCGCACGGCCCTCACTGTGACCACTCGCACTCGCACGGCGGCCACGGTCACTCGCACGAAACGATGGAGCACCCTGGGCTTTTCAGTGAGCGCGAGCCGCTGAAAAAGCGCGACTACAAGCAGCGCTCGTTCACCGTCGGAATCGGCGGACCCGTCGGCAGCGGCAAGACGGCACTCGTGCTGCAACTCTGCCGCCTGTTGCGCGACACACACAACATCGCCGTCGTGACGAACGACATTTTCACAAAAGAAGACGCCGAGTTTTTAATCCGTAATCAAGCGTTGCAAAAGGAACGCATTCGCGCAGTCGAAACGGGTGGTTGTCCTCACGCCGCGATCCGCGAAGACATCAGCCACAACCTCGCCGCGCTCGAAGAATTGATGGACGATTTCCATCCGGAATTGATGTTCGTTGAAAGCGGCGGCGACAACTTGGCCGCGCAATACAGCCGCGATCTGGCGGACTACACGATCTACGTCATCGACGTCTCCGGCGGCGACAAAATTCCGCGCAAAGGCGGCCCCGGCATCACGCAATCCGATCTGTTGATCATCAACAAAATCGATCTCGCTGAATTGATCGGCGCGGATTTAGGCGTGATGGAACGCGACTCCAAAAAGATGCGCGGCGACGGCCCGTTTGTATTCGCGCAGATCAACAAGCAACTCGGCTTAAGCGAAATCGCGGACCACATTTTGAAGGCGTGGAAAAAGGCGACGAGCAAGTCAACGTAGAGCCGAATTTTATTCGGCTCATAGTCTCATTGCGTACAATCGAGCCGAACGAAATTCGGCTCTACGAACGAGCTACTTCGCCGCTTCGCTGACCTTCTTCACATCCTGATCGCGCGCGAGCGGGCAAATCAAAATATCATCGCCGCTGACGACGACCGCGAGGTTTTCGACGCCCACCAACGCCACGCGCTTGCCCGGCGCGAAGACCAGATTCTTCACCGCATCAACCGAAATAATCCGCGTCTCTGGCCCCTGCGAGTTGCCTGCGTTTGCATCCATGTACGGCGCAACGGCGCTCCAGGACCCGATATCGTCCCAGTTGAAATCCGCAGCGACAGTCGCGACGCTTTCAGCGTGTTCCATGATCCCGAAGTCGATCGAGATTTTCTTCAGTTTCGGGAAATGCGTCTTCGCACAATCGAGCCATTCGGAATCGTTCGCCGTCGCGCTGAGCGCTTCAGCCATGGCGTGATGCTCGGGCAACTGACGCCCCATTTCTTTCATCAGCGTTGCGAGCTTCCAGATGAAAATGCCGCCGTTCCAGAAGTACTCTTTCGAAGCGAGATAACTCTGCGCGGTCGCGAGATCCGGCTTTTCTTTGAATGCTTTCACGCGGAACACGTGCGGCGTGTTATTGCCCGACGAATAGCCCGAACCGCTGTCATTGAACGCGACGGTTTCGCCGCGATGCACGTAGCCATACGCTGTAGACGGTTCGCGCGCGACGATGCCAAACGTCGTCAGCGCGTCGAGCGCGTCGGCAGCGCGAGCTCCGGCCAAGGCGCATTCAGCGAATCGATTCACCGGCGAAATAACGTGGTCGCCCGGCAGCACGAACATCTTCGCGGTGCACAACGCGTCGCTGTTTCCACGCAGCGTTTTAAGAATCGCGCCCGCCGCATACGCCACAGCACCGGACGTGTCGCGCGGCATGGGTTCAATGAGCAGATTCGCGGGCGGCAATTCCGGCAACGATGCGCGAACCAGCGGCACTTGCTCACTGCCGCAGACCACGAAGCAATGCGCCGCAGGTGCGACCGAACGCGCACGGTCCCACGCGCCTTCGATGAGGCTCTGAGCCTTCTCAGCGCCAGGCGCTTTAAACAGCCGCAGATCCCATTTTGGGCGTTCACGATTCGAAGCAGGCCACAAACGCGATGACGCGCCACCAGCGAGAATGACAGGGAAGATGTTATTCATAGTTTTTTCGATTTGATGATTCTTTTCTTCCACCACACCGGCCTCCGTTTATGGTGGGAAATGGCAAGAATCCAAGCGTGCCCCTCAACAATTTGATAAACCAAAGCGTATGGAAATTTACCCAGATTGCATTTCCTGATGGTGCGATATACCTTGGGCCAGCCGAGCGGAAACTGTTTTATATTTTCGATTCGGTCTGCAACTACGTCAATGAATTGGTCACCGAATTCGACGCAGTCGTACTGCTCGAGCAATTCAAAGTATTGTTTTCGAGCAGGTTCAGTGAATTCAACAATCATCGTTTCTTTCGATTGCGAGACTCGGCCAGTATCTCTGTCCATGGAACAAGTTTCATGTTGCCTTGCAGGCACGCCTGCAGTCGTTCGTCCGCTTCCGCATACCAGAGTTCGTCAATTTCTTCGCTCGATGGCTCATCGACGCTTTTCAAGAGTCGTGTCACCAGCATGTCTTTTGCACTATCCGACATGGACGTAATTTGAGGCGTTAAAGTCACCGCGTTCGTTGTCATGCTTTCCTCCGCTGGGTACTCCGCGTCGCGCCACCGTTCTTCGGCGTTGCGGATTGAGATTTCACACGCTCCCGCAAGAGTGGATCGCTCATGAGAACGCGAAGAAGTTCAACTCGGTCATCGTATGGCAATGCAAGGGCTGCTCGTGTGATTTCCCGTTCTTTTTGCGTGGACATTCTTTGACCCTCCCAAGTCTGACTTTATCGCCGGTGCGTTCTTTTTTCACATATTATTTCAAGATTTCATGCGGATGTCTTGACATGCGCCCTCTTTGTCATATAGAAGCGTAGTTCTAGTTTCATTGATCCATTTTTTTGCCGGATGCCGCATCGCCGCAGTTGAAAAACGACGGTCAGATTTGAAGGAGTTTGCATGAAATTCGAAGGAAAAATACTCGTGATCGGCCTCGGCGCGGTGTCGCGTTGTACACTACCGCTGCTCTTCAAGCACGTCGAAACCGACATCAAGAATTTTTTCGTCATGGACTTCAACGAGATTGAAGAGCACACTCGCTTCGTCCGGGACAGTGGCGCGAATTTCATCAAAGACCGGGTCACGCGCGAGAACATGGGCGACCTGCTCAGCAAGTACGTCGGTAATGGCGACATTATCATCGACTTGGCTTGGAACATCGGTTGCACCGACATCCTTCAATGGTGTTACGCGAACAACGTCCGCTACATGAATACGTCCGTCGAATTGTGGGACCCTTACGACGGCGCGCCCAACCAGCCCCCGACGGAGCGCACGCTTTATGCGCGCCAGATGTTGATCCGCAAGATGGTCGCTCAATGGAAACCGAAACGCGGTGCCACCGCCGTTCTTGACCACGGTGCCAATCCGGGCCTCGTGTCGCATTTCACCAAAGCTGCGCTCGAAGACATCTGCCAGAAATTCCTGTCCGAACACGCTGAACACGGCGAACGCCGCGACATGATCGAAGAAGTCTACAAGAAGCGCATGTACAACCGCATGGCGCAGCTTTCAGGCGTCAAGGTGATTCACATCAGCGAACGCGACACGCAGATCAGCAGCGTGCCGAAGAAGTTGAACGAGTTCGTCAACACGTGGTCGATCGAAGGCTTTTACGAAGAGGGTATCGCACCCGCAGAAATGGGCTGGGGCACTCACGAACGCACCCTTCCGCCGTGCGCTCAGATGCATTTGTCCGGCCCGTTGAATCAGATTTGTCTCGCGAACATGGGTGCGCGAACGTGGGTGCGTTCGTACGTTCCGTGCGGCGAAATTGTCGGGATGGTCATTCGCCACGGCGAAGCGTTCTCGATTTCAGAAAACTTGACGGTCAAAGAAGACGGCCTGCCGATCTACCGCCCGACCGTACATTACGCGTACTGCCCGTGCGATGCCGCGATTGCGAGCCTCCATGAATTGCAGATGCGCCATTACAAATTGCAGCACGACCAGCGCATCATGAACGATGAAATCATCGACGGCCGCGATGAACTCGGCTGCCTGTTAATGGGCCACGATTTCAAGAGCTGGTGGATCGGTTCGTTGCTCGACATTCACGAAACGCGCAAACTCGTCCCGCACGTCAACGCGACGACGCTTCAAGTCGCAGCATCCGTCATGTCCGCCGTGTTGTGGATGATCAAGAATCCGCTGCAAGGCGTCTGCGTTCCCGACGATTTGCCGCATCGTGAAATCCTGGGAACGGCCAAGCCGTATCTCGGACCATTCGTATCCCAGCCCGTCGATTGGAGCCCGCTAAAAAATTGGAATTCAAGCTTCGAACGCTACGGCACGCCGCGCCCACCGGAAGAGGACGTGTGGCAGTTCAATACGTTCTTGGTGCGTGGATTGAGTTAATCCGCCTTTCAACCGCGTCAGCGGTGCAACATGAATAGCTGTGGGTGTAGTGAGCGAAGCGAACAAGCCCACGGCGGTGTGCTGGGGAATGGCGGATGATGACGCCCTACGGCACCACCAACGGGTCCGGAAAAATGTGCTTGGGTGAGAGTCGTTCCAACGCCGTCCGGACCAACTTATATTCTTCAACAGCCGCTTTGAATTCTTCTTTTTCAATCGTCTTGTTCACGTTCGACAACACGATGAAACCATCCGGTCCCGCGTCCGGATCGCCAGGTTTGTAGTTCTTGGGAAGCTCGGATTTATCGACGCCTTCGACAACATTACCCTGCGGACCGATGGCGATGGTTTTGCGGCGGTACGCATTCAAGCGGCCTTCGGAGTCGCGCGTTTTGCCTGCGTTGCGCAGGTTTTCTTCGTGAAGTGACATGCGTTTGCGCAGCCCTTGAAGCACCGTGACGAGTGCGCTGATCACGTCTGCATCTTCCGCGTCGGCTCCAATGCTCGTGCGGTCGTTGGTCTTTTCGACAGGAATTTTCAGCGCTTTTAAATGCTCCGCCGTCTTCGGCAACGGCGTGTGGATGATCAGTGGCAGGAGGTCTTCATCGGCGGCTGCGGCGTTCAATTGCGCAGACGCGTTGACCAGTCCGCTTTGCAGCGCTTGCAAGCCGTTGCGGAATTGAATTGCGTTTGCCAGAGCATTCAACGCCGACCCGTTTGGCAGTTCCACATATCCCGGCATAAACGGCTTCTTGCCAGATTTTTGAATCCACTCATCAAGCGGTGCCGTCTCACCGGCAACATATCCGCCGTCCACTTTCTTGAATTTCTTGATGCGAACACAGTCGATGCGACCGAGCTCCGTCGCGAGTCCTGTTGCATCGTATGCCGTGATGATTCCGTCACTGTTCAACGCGAGATGCGTCGCATTTGCCGGGACGCTTTTTGGGACCAGACGGTGCAGCAGATTGCCAGTTACGTGGAGCGCGCCGTTCAACACAACAATACGTCCGCCGCGCGCGAACTGGTGCGGCAGGTTACGCAGCTTTTCCTCGGAAATGCCTTCCGGTCCGACGCTGATTTGCGGGCCGCCCAAATCAAGGAAAAGTTCCGGCGTACCAGACGTGTCGGCGAATGTGAAATCGAGAACGTGGCTTGTCGAGATAATAGTCCCCGAGCTTGGAGAATCCTGAAAGAATGACACGTGTCCGGCGGCATCGTCGCTGATTTCGTGTGTGATGTGCTCGAGTTCGGTCGTCGCGACTGATAACGCGTTGATGGTTGCGAGTTCCAATGCCGCAACGTCTCGGTCCGTGACGCTACGTTCCCACGTGGTGTTTTTATGTTTCAAAAACCCGTGAGTGGCAAGCCACTTTTCACCTTTATCGCCGAACGAACCGACGCCGTTCAATACGACTTTTCCGCTCTTGTCGAGACGCGTAGAAAACGGAGGCGGCGCGATCAGCGCGTGGTGTTGGATGACGGTTTGAATCGCTTGTACTTGAGAATTGAGCGGTGAAACAGCAAAACGAAGCGGTGCGGCGTGGAGCGGAATGGGAGCGGATTGCGACGGTTTTTCAGTGACTGAATCCAATCGAGATTCGACGACAGCGACACGATTGCGCAGAGCCGACTCGTTGCATCCGGAGACGACGGCGAGCGCCAGTCCGAGGACAAAGCAATCACGCAGCTTAGAAAATGGGCGTCGAACGTTTATCATTCACTGAACTCAAGCCGCACAATCAAATTTGAACCCGATGAAAATCGCCGCTCGGACGATCCTGGACGAAGCCAAAATACGGGATACTCCTTTATAACTCAATTCGGGCAAACGCCACTGAAAGCGCACGAAAATATCGGGCGAACGGTCTTGAAAATGAGAAATATTTAAAATCGACGGAAGAAACCCGGCGCGATGCGAGACTAGACTTTCGAACGAAATTGAGCGTGAGAATTTAACACCCATTTAAAAGGAGTCGGATCCATGAACTATTTGCAAAACCGTTTAGTGAAAGCTGTGTGTGCTACGGTGTTGGTGTCATGTGCCGCGTTGCGCGCTGAAGATGCCGCGCCGGACAAACCGAAAGCCCCGGCCGACCAGAAAAAAGCTGATGACCGCACTCGAGGCCAGGCCTTCGGACGCGGTAACTATACTCCGGGCGGCGGCATGACCGACATGATCGGCAACGCAATGGGCGGAGGCAACGGCATCGCCGGAATCATGTCCCGGATGTTGGGCATCAGCATTGACGATCCGAAAGCGCCTGTGAAACTCGACGCGCTTCCGCTCGGAGCAAGCAAGCGCATGGTCACGCAGATTCCTGTTGGCGGCGTGGACAATTTCATTTCGACAGGTTCGGGTTGGAAGATGGAGACCGTGTTTAAATTGACGCCTGAGCAGACGACTCAGACCGACGCGTTGCGCGAAGAATACGCCGCTGAACAAAAGAAGCTCAACGTGGAAATTCTGGAAGCCGAAAAAGCGCTGGCCGCAAAGGTCGCAGAACTGCGCGCGAAGTATGAAAAGAAAGCGAACGAACTCCTGAGTGGTGCCGACAAGGAAGCGAAAGAAAAGATGGATGCTCTGGCCGCTGAAGTGAATGCAAAGAACGCTGCAAGCGTTGCCGAAACCATGCCGTTGTTCGATCCGAAAGATTGGCAACAGAGCATGGCGCTGGTTAAGACGCTTCGTGAAAAGACGACGGTTGTGACCAAAGACGGTGAAGACAAATTGCTGGCGCTCATCCCTCAGGAAAATCGCGGGAAGTTTCAGGACATCATCAAGATCCAAAACGATCAGCGCAACCGCATGAACCAGTACATGCAGGGTGGTGGATTCCGCAACCGGGGCGGTCCGGGTGGTGCAGACGCCGGTGGACGTGACCGTTTCGACGGCCCACCAGTTGCACCGCCGAAAGCTCCTGAAGGCGATAAGTTCTAAACGATTCGAGACGGATTCTGAGTATTCAACGCGCGGGCGGCTTTCGAGCCGCCCGCTTTTTTATCGCATGTTTTTTGACAATTCGGTTGACTTAGACGCAGTCGGCTGCACCAACATTCCGACGAACCAGGAACGGTTGCCAACCGTTTGACGCGTCCGGCGTTGTAATTGTCAGGTTCTTCAGTAGGATCATTGGACACGATGTGCGTCATGAGAGCGTTGAAATGAATGTTAACAAACACCATCCTAAAGCATGGATTGCGTTGCTGTTCCTCGCCGTCGCGGCGTTGATGAGCGTAGCGTTTGTCGCGTGGAGTCTTCGCGAATCCAAACGCGATCAGGCCATTTCGAACGCAGATCGCGTCGTCGTGGTTCGCCCGATTCCGCATTCTGAATCGTCCGTTAATCCGCAGAATCCATCACCGTCGAACGAAGTTGCTGCAACGCAGTCGATTCCAACTGCACCTTCCATTACCGGTTCAAATACTCTGCACACATCATTCCCCTCACTGTCCATTTCGGTACCACACGCGAAAGTCGATGGTAAAGGTAAAGTTCCGTTCACCTTTCCGAAATCAAGCGATCAAGGCGACGAGAAGGTCACGGTGCTGGTGCAACTCAGCGGCCCGTCTGCGTTGGATGCTCATCTGACTGCGCGCCGGACGGCTGGACCGGATGCGAATGCGGCCAACGCAGCATCGAAGGACGCCGTTGCTGCTCAGGTTCAGACGATCAATCGTGAGCAGAACAATCTTGTCGGGGCATTGACGGGGGCACCCATTAACGGAAGCATCGTGTACCGGGTTCAGCGCGTTTTGAACGCAGTCGCGGTCAGCATTCCGAAAAGCCAACTGGCCGCAGTACGCACGATGCCGGGCGTGAAATCGGTGCGGGTGATTCAATTGGAATATCCGACAGGCGGGCCGGAACAGATGCAGCAGCGAGGCGCGGTCGGACGCGCAGAAAAACCAGCGAACGCCAACTCCATTCCGTTTCTCGGGACGGCAAACGTCTGGTCCACATTCGGCGCGTTGGGAAACGGAATCAAAGTCGGGATCATCGACACCGGACTGGATTATCAGCATCCGAATTTCGGTGGTTCCGGGTTGCTGGCTGATTATCAAGCCAACGATGTGACGCTGGCTCCGAACGCATTTTTTCCGTCGTTCAAAGTCGGCGGCGGAGTGGACTTCGCAGGTGATGCTTATGACGGCACGAACACGCCGGTTCCCGATAAAAATCCGATGGACCGCAACGGCCACGGGACGCACGTCGCCGGGATTTTGGGCGGACTGGGCGTGAAGCTCGACGGCACGACCTACACGGGTCCGTACACGCCAGCAGCGGCAGCAACGTTCGCATCAACGCTGCGCATTGGGCCGGGCATGGCGCCCGGAGCATTACTCTATCCGATCCGCGTTTTCGGAACGACAGGCGGGACCAACCTGACCGTGCAAGCCATCGAATGGGCCGTTGATCCGAATGGGGATTTCAATTTTTCGGACCACATGGACGTCGTCAATATTTCGCTAGGATCGCCGTACGGAACTCTCTCCGACACGTCCGCAATCGCAGCGGAAAGCGCCGCGCGGCTCGGTATCGTGATGTGCATCGCAGCAGGAAATGAAGGCGACACGTATTTTATTTCAGGCACTCCGGGCGTGGCCGAAGGCGGGATTTCAGTTGCGTGTTCAACCGACGCGCGTTTCACGTCGGCGGTTCTTCAAGTCAATTCGCCTCCAGTCATCGCCAGGAAGATCGCGTGTGTTCCTGCTGCGTTTGGAGGCGGTGCGCCGGGACCGTCAGGGCAGACCAGCGCCGTCATTCTGCCCGTTCCGGTTTTCGCCGACACGCCGTTGACGAACGCCGCAGCGATGGCTGGCAAAATCGCGTTGATTCAAAGTGGCGTGAATAATTTTCAGAACAAAGTCGCGAACGTTCAAGCCGCTGGAGCGATTGGCGCAATTGTGATGAGCGACGTGCCGGACGATCCCACCCTATATACGATGGCTCCTACGCCGGGCGAACCCGCCATCACCATCCCGGCGATTTACATTTCAAAAGCGGACGGCGACGCATTGATCGCGCAGATTTCAACCGGTGTCAATGTGACGTTGCAAGCTGCAACGAGCGCAGACACGCTGGCGTTTTTCTCGTCACGCGGTCCGCGCGCAGGATCGCCGCTGCATTTAAAACCCGACATCGCAGCTCCAGGTGTAGCAATCGTTTCGTCTCAGACTGGCATCGTCGGAACGACAGGCAGCATCGTCACGGACCCCAGTGGATTTTTGCCGAACGGAAAAGCGCTGACGTTATCGGGGACATCGATGGCCACGCCGTGCGTCGCCGGGACGATGGCATTATTGAGACAGATTCATCCGACGTGGAGCGTCGAGGAACTCAAAGCGCTGGCGATGAACAACGCGCTGCATGATCTTACCGTTGGCGCAGGTGGCGCTGGAGTGCCGTACGGCCCGGGACGTGCCGGAGCCGGGCGCATCGATCCGTCAGCGTCGGCAGCGAACACGGTCCTCGCGTTCAACGCAGACGACGCCGGCGCGGTCAGCGTGTCGTTCGGTGATGTGGAAGTCGTCGAGACGTTCTCTCAAACGAAACACGTACGCGTGGTCAACCGGGGCGCGACCAGCGTCACGTATCAAGTCGGATTCAATTTAACATCGACCGTTCCGGGCGTGACGTTTTCGACGCCGGGCGGATCAACGGTCACCGTCCCGGCAAATCAAAGCGTGGTAATCGATGTTCAATTGGACGCCATTGCAGCGCAGATGAAACACTCGCGCGATCCATCAGTGGCGGGGTCGCAAGGATCGCCGTCACCGCTCGAATCGTTGGGCACCGGTGCCCGACATTGGATCAGCGAACACGCGGGCTATTTGAATTTCAGCGCCAATGGACAGACTCAACTACGGATTCCCGTGTACGTCGCTCCGCGCCCGGCGTCATTGATGGCCGGACCCAGTGTCATCACGACAACTGGAAATTCGTCCGGGACTGCAACGCTGGCTTTACATGGAACGGGTGTCAACACCGGCTCGAATTTTCCGAACGACATTCGCTCGCTCGTCTCGCCGTTTGAATTGCAAGTGGTCCATCCATACGACCCCTTGCGCGCGCCGCCGGAAGCGAATATTAAATATGTGGGCGTGGCGTACGATCCGCTACGCGATTTAATTTTGTTCGGCATCGTCACGCATGGCGTATGGAATTCGCCGTCGCAGACATCCTTTCAAATTTATGTCGGCTCAGGTCCCGGCACCGGGTTTGATCACATTCTTTTTGACAGCAGCATCGGAGCGCTCGCGTCGGGTGTGTTCGGCGGGCCGGGCAGTGGGACGGACGTGTTTATCAACAGCATCATTGACGGAAATTTCAGTGTCAGTCTGGGCGGGCCCGGCGTGTACGTGAACGCAGACCCTGGCGCGCTCGACACTCAATTGATGAATTCAAATGTGCGGATTCTGGCCGCGTCACCCGCACAATTAGGACTCGCAAACGGCGTTACGTCGTTCCGCTATGGCGTCGCGACCGGGCCGGGATCGATGCCTCTTAGCAGTCTGCTCAATGGCTTCGATTACGACGAGGCGATCGGTCCGTACACGTGGAATTATGCGGCGCAAGGATTGAATTTTAATGGGGCGAATTTCGCGGACGACCTGGATGGATCGACATTGTTCGTTGCGTACAACACGACGGCACTTGCCGCGAATAATTCGCTCGGAGCGCTGTTGATTCATCATCACAATTCCGCAGGCAACCGTGCGCAGACCATACCGCTTCAAATAGGCCAGACCATGGGTGTGGACGTGGCGGTGACGCAGACGGCTTCGACACTCACGCCGGCTCCGAACCAACGTGTCACTCTGACGATCATCGCGACAAACAACGGCCCGGCGGCGGCTTCGAATGTGATCATCAACAGCACACTCTCCCAAAATCTTGCGTATTATTCTGACGACAGCGCTGGGAAATTTAGTGCGCAGACCGGCATTTGGACGGTGGGAAATCTGCCGGTTGGAGAGAGCGCGACAATTCATCTGGTGGTGCTTCCGCAGAACGACAGCGTTGCGACGAGCGTCGTGGCGTTGACGGGCGTTTCGCCGCTCGACACGAATCCATTGAACGATTCCGCAACCGTGACGCTCGCCCCGGTGCGCGCAGCGGACTTGCGCCTAGCGGTGTCAGCGAGTGTTCAATCCGTCAATCCGGGCGGCTCGATTTCGTATACGTTTTTCTTATCAAATGCTGGGCCGAGCACGGCGTACGCCGTCACGACTCAGGTGGCATTCCCAGTCGTTTCCGGATTAATCGCATCGAGTGCAACGGCCAGTGCCGGGACGTACAATCCGAGTACCGGACAGTGGAGCATCGAGAGCGTCGGCACGGGACTGTATCCGACATTGACGCTCGTTTATTCTGCGCCCAACATTGCCGGAACGCTCGCGCTGTCGAGCACGGTGACGTCGTCCACAGCTGAAGCAAATCCCACCGACAACACGGCAACAATCTCGGTCGCTGTCGTATCGCCGTCGAGAGTATCTGGCGTGAAATCCGTTTCCGGTACGTTAATGCCAGGAAGCGTGGTGACGTATAACATTGTGTTGCTCAACTCCGGCGCGTTCGACCAGCAGAACAATCCCGGCCACGAATTGGTCGATGTGCTGCCGCCAGAACTCGCGCTGTTGTCCGCGACGGCGTCGTCTGGAAACGTGATTGCATACGTGGCAACGAATACGGTTCAATGGGACGGTGTCGTGGCTGCTGGCGGTACGGTTTCGATCTCGATTAGCGCTCAGATTCTTGCCGGGACTGAGGGAAAAACGATCTCGAATCAAGGCACGATTTATTACGACCCGAACGGCAACGGCTTGAACAATGCGTCAGCCGTGACGGACGATCCGGTGTTGCCAGGATCGAATGATGCGACAGATTTTAAAGTGCCACTTCCGCTGCCGATATTCTTGAGCGGCCCGACTGCGACGCCAAACCCGGGAATCGTGGACGTCGCGGTATCGTTC
>Ga0194061_1001011_pt1 | contig 16952 bp, 34 predicted proteins | sample SepL2221m_MetaG_FD_163423 | JGI IMG/M metagenome (GOLD analysis project Ga0194061, IMG submission 163423) | Anoxic zone freshwater microbial communities from boreal shield lake in IISD Experimental Lakes Area, Ontario, Canada - Sep2016-L224-21m | ecosystem: Environmental > Aquatic > Freshwater >... | reverse complement strand
TTCCACTGTAAGCAGCCTTGCAACAGGCCTTACACCCCGCTGTACCGGTGTTGCCAGCTGGTGGCGGGGCCTGGGGGCTAGTGGGTGCTGTTGTTGGCTGGGCAGGCTTTCACGGTGGCTTCAAGGTCAGAGAGTCGCTGTTCAAATCCACGCATGGCCCTAGTCAGGCCACCCAGCGTGCTGCCCAGCTTGTAGAGTCCTGCCCCGACAGCCGACAACGTGCCACCACCGATGACTGCCAGCACCAGGCTGCTGTTATCTATCACCCCAGTCACTGTGTACCCCTGCCCATCTTCACTGAGCTACTGCCCAGCATGACCCCTGATACAGCACTGATCAGCACGATGGCATCACTGCCAGCGATTGACTGGGTAACAGCCAAGATGACTGCAGCGATGATGGCTGCTAGCCCCAGAACCAAATGAACCATTTGCGCAGGCATTCCATCACCCCACTGCGATCAGGCTGGTCCAGGTTTGTGAACCCACAACCCCATCAGTAGCCAGTTTCATCTTCGACTGAAAGCCACGCACAGCTGCCACAGTTGATGGACCGAACACCCCATCAACTGCTAGGGGCTTTGTTGTGCCATGCAGCAGCCGCTGCAGGCTGCGAACATCACCACCGGTGTCACCTTGCTTTAGGATTCTCAGATTCACTTTGCACGTTCCTTTAGGGGTTGGGTCAGGCGGCGGGCCTGGGTTTACTGAGTTCGTATCAAAGCGAAGAAATCGAATGGGCTGCCTACCATCTTGTGACACCCGCACATAGGAAGGGTCACCCTGCTGGCCCATGCTGACAGTCAGCGGGTCTGGGGTGGCATCGACCACTACCGCAGTGTGCCAGCCAGTACCAGGGCCATACACCACAGCATCACCAGGCTTCACCTGGGCTAGTGGTATCTCGGTGCCGTGACCCAGCAGCGTGCCGGTGTAGCCACTACCGTTATATGCCAGCCCATTAGGGTCAGGGGCACCGGCCCAGCTGTAGCAATACGTCACGAAGGCAGAACAGTCACAGATGCAAGGCACCTGCCCAGGGTTGTGCACCCCTGACATACGCTCAGGGCCTTCTGAGTAGGTAAAGCCATTGCGGTTGTCTACACCCCAACGTGCCCAGGCCACTATTTGTGATCGAACGTCAGCCATGAGGTCATCCTAAGAAATGTTCGGGGTGGTCATCCAGTCCACCCATGCCGTTAGCACCATTGCTCTATTTGTGAAGTTCGATACCTGAATGCTCTGTGATGCAAGTAACAGGCCTGAGAAGTTCAAAAATGTAGTATGAATGGCCGAGGTGCTAGAAGTGAAATCGTACCCACCGAGAGTGTTACCGGAGCCGTCTGACAAAACTATTGAGTTGGTAATCGCGGCAGCTGCACCGCTTTGCGCAATGCCAACGCCATGCAGTCGTGGGGTGTTATCGGTTGGACCACCTAGCCCCACTGTGCTGACAGTTCCGGCTGCGACAGTGCCCAGCGATACCGGCTGTAGTCCACCGTATTGAACTACGTCAAGACTGGCCAAGGGGCTGGTTTGCACGTTCACGTAGGGTGAATATCTGAACCCTACAAGTGCCCAGGTAATGCTACTGGTGCCAGTGTTCTGACTGTTGGCACCTGTCAGGGTGTACGTGTTGCCACTATTCACGGTTGCTGGGAACCACAGCGAAAAGTTCGTGATGCCTGCGGCTGCCAACGCATTCAAGCCGCGAATCTGTTGGCTGGTGGTTTGCCCTGTCACAGTGTTTGTCAGCGTGAATGTTATGCCGTTATTATTGCCAGCGACGTAACTACTGACGATCAATAGAAACCCTGTGTAGGTTGATGTTTCTGAAGTGTTCAGCAGGGTGACTGTTGGATTAGCCCCCACAGCTGATGTAGTGCCTGAGTGCAATAGGTCTGATGTGGCAGCATTCGGGTTTGTCGTCACTGGGTTTGTGATAGTTCCCACAGTGGTCAGCGAACCAGTCACACCCACTGATGAGGGACTAGCGGTGGTCTGTGTAATCGCTGCACCATTGGCAATGGTCCACCCAGCCGTTCCTGATACAAGGCTTACACCAGTGAAGCTGACTGATGTAGTGCCGGTGTAAGCAAATATCAGGGTGCCACCTGAACCAGGCACCCCAAGAAACCCAGATGTGCTGAACCCAGTGGTGCTGGCTACTGTCAGGCTGGTAGAAGCACCTGTGAACCCTGCACCATTGATGGTGGTGCCTGGTGCTGTGGTTGCCAGTGAACCTGTGACAGGAATGCTGCTATTGGTGATGTTTGAGTTCGTGGCTACGGTGTTGGATACCGTGACAGGAACGGTCCCGCTGATCTGTGCTGTCAAGGCTGTGCTGTTCGAATCTGGCCACACTGCAGCTACAAGGTAGGAAGGGTCACTAGAACCATTCCACTGCAGCACATAGTTTGTGGACGCTGCCAGACCTGTGACAGTCACCACCAGCTGCTGCCCACCGTTGCCCAGAACCTGCACCGGCCCATAGACACTATTACCACCCCATTCACCCCAGGACACTCCACCCACAGTGGCAAGGAACACAGAACCCGTAGAAGCCAGTGCACAGCTCAGCGTGCCAGTCCAGGTGAAACCGGCTGGTGGGTTCGGGAAGCTGACAGTGGCAGCACCGCTGGCATTCGTGTTGAATGACTTGGTTTGGCTAAGGATCTGGCTTTCAGCTGAAAGCGGCTGTGATGCTGAACCCATTAGGCAGCCCTGCGTGTGTTGCGTAGGTTCGCATCCATCTGTGCAAACTGGGCCTGCTTCACTGCTTCATCTTGTGCAGCTTCGGCGGCCTTCGCTGCCTGAGTGTCACGCTTGCGGCTTGCAGCACTGGGGGCCTTCGGTGCAGCCTGTCGTGCTGCAGTGCTAGGGGCTATCTGCTTTGGCAGCATTCGGGCTGCCCTGCTTGCAGGCCCTGGCAGCACCTTCAGTGCAGCCTGAGCTGCACCAGTGTTACGGGCAAGGATGAACAGCCCAGCACCCATGATGATCAGGCCCATGCTTACCATCAGCCCACCAGTCAGACCCTTCAGCTGGCACTTTGTCCCGATATGTGCCCCAAAGATATCCACCCCACCCAGTTCACCTGTGCCACAGCCAACATTCACCTGCACCACTGCATTACCTGATGCGTTCAGGCCTGAAATCTCACTATTGATGCCAGTGGATGAACCACCCAGCCATGCTTTCACTGTGTCAGATGATGGTGCCTGGGGTGCACCGGCTGCCATCCATTTCTGCCAGGTGGGGTCATTGGTCCAGTTTCCGATTCCTGCAGCGTTCTGGCCTAGCAGATCAATGGCAGCCTTTGCTTGCAGGTTCGCATCAGCCTGCAGCTGCTGCGGGCTTCCGTATCGCTGCGTGCGTGGCCCCAGCATCGACCCAAAGTAGTTGATTTGCCACAAGCCAACTGAGTAATCACCAGTACCAGAATCAGGGTTCAACGCATCGGTGCGGCCACCTGATTCTGCAATGGCAATGCCAGCCATCAGGGGTGCCCATCTGGGGTCACCACCGTTCTGAATCCACACCTGCTGAATCTGCTCGTATGTCAGCTGTGACACAGGTCAGCCCTGCTTCTTGTCCAGCACCCAGGGGGTGCCTTCAGCCTCGCTGCCTTCTTCCTTCGATGGGTTTGCGATCATGTATTCATACCCACCCACGAACACCCCACAGATGGCCAGTGAAGCCAAGAAAGGCATGCGGCTGCCAGTGCGGTAGGACACTGCAGCACCGGTGGCGGTGACGATGGCAGTGGCTGCGATCTCACCCCATCGAATGCGCTTGACGTTGCCAGCCTTCGCTTCCTGATCATGGAAGAACGGGCTAGAGACTGTGAACCACGAAGGGCAGAACCCAGCGAACACACCACTGGCTTCACCGATTAGCAGAATGATGATCGTGATGTCATCGGCGGCATCAGTGGTGGCCATAGGCTACCACCCCATCAGGCGGCTGCTGGTCTTGCCAGCGTTGCGCTTGTGGGCTGCAGTGGCATTGTGACGCTTTAGGTCGGCATCAGAACGGGCGCGTGCGTTGACCTTGGCGGTGGTGGTGTAGTTGGTGCCAGCCCACCCACACTTGCGGCATGATGCGTACATTTTATCGCCTGGGTATTCCCCTACGCGCTTGGATGGTCTGCCTGCTGCCATCGTTACCGCCTGTTCATTGCTTTGCGCGTGCCAGCGGTCATAATCTGTTCACCACGCTGTGCGTTCTCCACGTAGCGGGCAGATTCCAGCTGCCCATTGGTCAGCGTCACCACACCATTAGCAGTCAGCACTGTCATGTAGTTCGTGCCTGGCTCGCGCATCATTGCAGGCACCGGCGGTGCAAAGAATGGGCTGGGCCTGCGCATCAGCGGGGCTGATGCACTCTGGCTGATTTCTTTGTGATGCGTGGGGATCCGGCACTTCATCATCAGCACCTACCTGCTCTTACATCTCGGCCACCTTGACCACCCAAGTCAAACCAGCTGCTGCCATCGCTGTCAAGGTTCACCAGGTCACAGGTACCGTCAGGGTGGCGGGTAATCGACGATGCAGCTGCATGGGTGCCCATACGAATATCAGACTGCCACGTGCCTGCAGCATCTTCACGAAAGAACTGCTGATCAGGGGTGTGCATCTGCCAGGGTGCTGCAAGGTTCATGGCTGCAGTCAGACGCTGCTGGGGATTCATCCCAGGGCCACGCTGCTGCACTTTGCGTGGCCTGCCTAGCCAGTCATGCTTATGCATCGTTTCGATCCTGTCACGCTGCAGCAGGAACTGCTGCAAAGGTAGGGGTTTGTGTCTTATTCATCGTGGCTGGGTTATAGGGCATGAAGATACCAGGGGCAGGCTGGTAATACACTTTCTGGCCTGCAGCCAGTAGTGCGTTCCTAGCCTTTGCGTTGGCTATCTGGCTGTATGTGGTGCCACCAGGCCCCACCACTGAGCTCAGGCCTGAAGTCGGCTGATAGCCCAGGCCTTGCACCTGCTCACCTGTGGGTGGGGTGTAGTCATTGATGGGTTTGGACGCTGGCCCCTGCAACTGATCCAGCAGTGCTGAAATATCGTTAGCGTTGTACGTGCCAGCCTGCGTGCCTGCGGTGCCAGCGGTGCCGACAGTACCCACCGAAGTAGTAGCTGCAGCAGCAGCCTGTGAAGCCTTCCGACGACGGTACAGAAAGAACACCACACCTACACCAGCAGCACCAGCTGCGTAGTACCACATGGGAACCTTACGCATATCAGGCATTACTTGCCCCCATAGGTAGGCCACTGCGTGAAGGGTCGAATAGAGGCTGTAGCGGTGCGGCCACCGACGCGCACACGATGCTGCCACTGCACCCCAGTGCGGCCTTGCACACCAGCAGGCACCGGCAGTGGGTTGTCACTCTGCAGCACGCGACCTGGGAACTTCAGGGCACGCACGATGCGGTAGAAATACACCGAAGGGTAGAAATAATCAGGTGCGCAGCTGCTGGGCTGGTTATACGTTCCGCCTAGCCCAAAGTCATTCATGGCTGCAGGCCTGGGTGAATAGACCGGTGTGGTGCCAGGGCTGCCAGTGATGGCCACCTGATTCTGCCCAGCACTGTTGGCTTCACGCTGACGAGCAGGCACAGGCATGAACGCACCTGTGCCCTTTGTCGGCAGCTGAAGAACGCGGTACTGGGTGCGCATGACTAGCTAGGCCTTCCCAGCAGGGCATTCAGTGCGGGCTTCTCGATACCCACAAAGCCCTGGCTGGCAGCCTTCACACCTGCAGGGTTTGCCAGAATGTCAGCGACGATGACCCCCATGACGACCAGGGCGGCGATGCTTACAAATCGTGCCATGCTGTAATCCTTTCACTGAATCGGGCTGGTGGGTGCCAGTCCTGTTGTGTTCTTACGCTTCTGAAATGCAGTCTGGGGTGAACCCTTTGCCCCGACCTTCTTCACTAACCCGTTGGCATCCCACAGATTCAGTGCAGTTGCAATAACCAAACCCCAGCCCAGCAGACCAGCGACCCGCTGACCATTCGGGCCTGGGATGAATCCCAGCGTGCCGAACACAATGACAGTGCCCACGTATTCACTAGGCAGCGGCAGGTTTGGCAGCGGATTGCCTGAAGCCTGACCCCTGCCCACAGCGCGATACGTGATAAGCACAGTTTCAGCCAGCCATGCAAGTGCCAAACTGTTCACTTCGTGCCACCTTTGCCCTTCTGCGGGGCTGTCTTGCCTTTGGACTTGCCAGGGGCATTGCCAGGGGCATTCAGTCCAGTGCCAGGGGCTTCTTTCACGTGCGGCCCATCAGACTGCACTTCCATTAGCCCACCAGCTCTGCTGGGCAGGCCTAAGTCAAGAAATCCCCAGTTGCCACCTTGCACCTGAGTGATGCCGTAATAGGCAACCCAGTAGCCAGCGAACAGGACACCCAAACCCAGGCCTGCCATCAGACAGGTCAGGCAGTCTTAGCGGTGGGCATGGCCTTCATGTAGCGGTGGTACAGAAACACAGAACCAGCACCGGCGACGAACCAGAAAGCGGGGTGACGCATCATAGATTTGCTTCTTTCTCTTAGTTAGGGAGGGAATAACGAATGAACACCAGGGCAGCAATGGCCACGATGCCCACCACAGTAGCCATGCCAACAGGCTGACCAGGGTTCAGGGCATTCATGCCATCGACCTTGACAGTGGACCCAGGGCCAAAGGCGGCGGCAGTCACGTTGTCATACGACGCTGAGCTGCCATAGCTGGCTGGCTCAGTCGATGACACGCCACTGTAACCACCCACACGAAGGTTCAGACCGGCCATGTGTCTACAGCTCCGGCAGGCCCTGAATCACTGCACCGGTGGGGACAACTTGCCCGATGACTGCAGTGATGGTGCCTGGTGCGTTGCTGATGGTTCCCCAGGGGGCACCATTCAGTTCTACGAGGGTGCCAGGGTTCGTGCTCAGGTAGGCCTCACCCGTGTCCAACAGACCCAGCGACTGCTGAGCCATTGAGTTCTTCCGGCTGATGGCGATGACACCAGTGGGGCGGGAAGTCGTGACGCTGGTGGCCGACGTAGCTGAAATGTCGCCAAACTGAATGGCCATGTCGTCGAACAACTCACCCTGATAGGTGGTTGAACCAGCAACGGTGGTGGCAGCGGTGGTGTCGATCAGCGGCACACCATCGACATAGAGCTGCAGACGCTGCGGCCATGCATCGACGCGTGCACCAGTCGAATCACGAAGCGTGAAGATGAGCGTGTCAAGGTATCCACCGAGGCGGGGCAGCTGCAGACGAGCTGAAGCGGCAGATGGCACAGTGGGGTTCAGCTGCTGCTGCACCCACTGGCGGGTGGTGCCCAGGCCTGGCGGCTCCACAGCGACGCCTTCAGGCAACCAGTAGAAGTCTGAATCAACGGTGGTGGTTACCGTCGGGAACGTACCGGTAGCAGAAGCACTGAAGATGGCAGCCGCGCTGTTCAGGTTGAACTGAAGCGTGGGAAGCAGCGAAGCGTTCGCAGCCGACAGCACACCGTAGGCCTTTGCGAACTCCAGCGGGAGGCTGTAACCAAACTGCCCAGCACCGGTGCTGGTTGACACGGTGCTCCAACTGGGAAGGTTTGAAGGCACGTTCGTACCATTGTTCAAACCGTGAGCACCTGAGTACCGGCTAAGAAGGTTCGAAACGGTGTAGCCATCAGCAGTGATGATGGGGGTACCAAATGCATCCTTCAGCTGAATCAGGCTGTTCACGTTGTAGGGGGCATCAGCCTGCAGGGTTCCTGAAGTGATGGTGCCCCCAGTCACGAAGGTGTGCGTGACCCGAAGATTACGAAAGTAACCAGGGCGGGCAACCAGCGGCTGCGTGATGATCGAACCCAGGGCAGAACCTGACACCACGTACTGCGGTGCGCGTCCTGGCTGACTGTGGCGAATGAAGGGGCCACCTGAAGCTTCAACAGTGGTCTGCGGCTGGGGCCTTCCGGCCTCTTGTCCAGTCGTCGGCATAGGTAAGTGTTTCCTTTGCTAGTGGCTGTTACAGGGCGACCTGAACAGCACTTCCGATGGTGGCCAGGGGGCCAGACTTGTCAGTGACCCAGCGGCGGCTGGCCATCTTCACCAAACCAAAGGCAGGGTGCGCAAGCACCACAACCAATAGGGCTAGGTCAAAGGTTCGCTTTGTCACTGTTCACAGTCCTTTCACTCAGGACTGGCAAACCACGTGAAGTGCGCTGGTACCGCAAACCACGTGGGTACCAGCCACTGAGCATGAGGGTAGCACACGAATGATTCGATGATGCAACTATTTAGAATCAATACGCTTCGGCGGGATGAAATCGGGAAGTGTCAGGCGGATAGGTTCGCGCGGGTCACGGCCTACGCACATCCAGCTGTAACGGTCTAGGCCTGCAATGGCCCCACGAATCTCAGGCTTCGGCCTGCCCAGAATCTCAGCCAGCCTGTTCACCACATCGGTATCGCGTGTGTAGGACACGAACACCCACGTGCTCATCTTGGCTGCGTGCGGGGTGACCCATGACGGTGCCTGGTAGCTGCTGACGAAGCTCAGCCCTTTGTCACGCGCAGCGATGAGCATACGATCTGCTTCTTTGCGCAGGCCCATCATGCGGTTATCTGTCATTATCTGCAGCTCATCTGCGTAGACAGTCCAGCCACCCATTGTGAAAGCATCATCTAGGGCCATCTTTGTCACATCACGCAGCTGGGTGTGGTCTGAATGCTTCAGCACACGGGGGCCAATGACGTAGCGGCTGGGTTTGCCATCTTCATCATTCGTCACAACCATCTTGGCTAGTTGCTTTTCACCTGGCCACTGGCTAAGTCGCTGGTAGCCCAAACCGCTCAGGGTCGAATCTCCACCTTTGGGGTCTAGGGCCAGCACGTACCTGCGCAGCTGCAGCAGGCCACCCACCAGCGTTGTCTTACCAGCACCGGTGGGTGCTATCACGCTGATGTGCTCACCTGGCTTCCATGAATCTCTGAACCAGTCCACAAACCCACCAGGTTGTGACCAGGGCAGGGGTTCTACTTCAAACCCTGCCACTACTCAGCAGCAGGCGGCGGCTGCGGCGGGTTGCAGTCGTAGCCAGGGGTCACCACAGGATCAGTAGGCACTGGCGGCTGCGGCGGGTCAGCGAGGCTTTCAACTGTCACGGTCTGATCAGCCTTCTTGGTAGCCATCATTCATCACACTTTCTTCAGTCTCGGGCTCAGGCTGTGGCACGTTGGGCACCCAGTCACTGAACATCATGGCAATAATAGCGTCCACAGGATCTTCACCTGGTGCTAGGTCTGGGAACAGTTCGGCAGCTGCTTCAGCGGCTTTGCGTTCTTTCTCTTGCACCTTCTTTATAGCGGGAACCATCAGCGGCAGGCTGGCCCTGATTGATGACCTGAGCATTGGCATAAGTGCTTCAGCCTTTGCAGGGTTGCGTTCGATGGCCAGCACGATCAGTGGCGGGCCTAGCACAGCACCCAACAGGTCAAACCTGCCACGCGTCTTGACCACCGGCTGCAGCAGCATCTTGTCAATGATCGAACCCCTGGCTGCTTCATCCAACATCTCACCCGCTACCGGTGCCTGAAACTGCAGGCAGCGGCCTAGCGGTACGTGGGTGCCAGATCGAATAGCCAGTGACCCAATGCCTGACCACACATCACCCAGGGTGTCAGCAGCACTGACCCTTCTACCTGGGCGGGTCTGTGCTTTGGGCCTGCGTTCCTTTGTGGTGGGTGCGGCTTTACTGGCACCATCAGCTGCAGGCTTCTTCTTCTTGAAACGATCAAACAGGCCAGCCTTCGGCGGGGTCACCTGGGGGCCAGCACCGGTGGGGGATGACGACCCAAAACCACCAGGCTGGCGTTCCCCAGGGCTGTAGGGGCCAGCATCCTGGCCATCAGGGTTCAGCGGGTCCGATACCACGCTGCCCCCACCCACAGAATCAGGCTGACTGTCAGGCGAAAGGCCAGCCACGAAATCCTCATACTCAGCCGTATCAGGTTCATTGTCATTGTCGTCATTCCCTACTGCCCTGATGGGATCAAACAGGGCCTTCACATCGTCATCCTGGTAACACTTCGAACACAGGCCCCTGCCCATCGAACGCCTAGCGGTAGTGCCACAGTTGCGGCAGCCATCAGGGTAGGTGGCATTCTTCCATTCAGCCATGAGTTAGCACCTTGCCCCAAGTGAACCCAATGACATAGGCCACAACTGCAGCCAACAGCCACAACCCAAGAATCTTGACTAGTGGCATCAGCTTCTTACGATCAGCCACGCAGCCACAGCACCAGCGGCCACACCCACAACCAAACCCATAACCATTGCCCGCTTCTCATCGCGTCCACATTCATCACAGGTGACCTGCTCGGCTACGTGCTGGTAATGCTCAGTACCGGTGTCATCAGTCACGATCATCACCCTGGGATTCACAGCGGCACATGCAGCAGCCTTGACTGTTGTGGTCATCGCTGTAGTGGCCACAAGTGCCACAGCTGGTGCCGGTGGCATGAAGGCACGTGATGGGAATGATGGGCTGTTCAGACAGTTGTAAAGGTTCAGTCATCACTGCCACCCCACATGAATGCCCTAAAGCGATTAGGTGAACCCTTCGCTGGGCTGGCTTCCAACTCAGGCTCAGGCTTTGGGGCTGGCTTACGCTTTGCTGGCTGCTTCTTCGCTGCAGCATCGCGCAGCGGCTTCATCGCATCTTCTACCGCACGACGCGCTGCAGCTTCAACTGCTTTGATGGTCAGTGGTTCGGCATCGTCACTGCTGGGTGACGCTGCATCACTGGGCTTCAGATCCGACAGGGCTTCACGAATCCACCCCTGCACTGTTTCTTTGTCCAGTGACTCAGTGCCTGTGTCATCATCGGCATCGTCATACTCTGGCTGGTTGTCGTCATCAGTCGTCATGGTCTGAACCATAACACCATGCCATGACCTATGGTGAAGTAATGGACGATGACCAGCACAGCATGAAGGTCTACCGGTGGACGATTCGTGGGCTGTATCTGACTGCCCTGGTGCTGAATGCGTGGGTGCTATGGGATCAGGTGAAAGATTCACCTGAAGGCGTGATGATGCGCACACGTGCCCAGGCATTAGCTGATCGTGTGATGGCACCGGTGCGTGATCAGCAGATGTTCAGGAAGGCTGCTAATGCAGTTGTGTATGAAGCGGTGACCATTGTGGAAGAATCGCACCATGACGACTGACGTAGACAGAATCACACAGCGGCTGATCTCCCAACAGATCGCTGCAGGCCATGAGCCAAACCCTGACCTGCCACGTGATCCCTGGTCACCCAGGTGGCGAATGGAAGCGGGATGGATAGAGTTCGAATGTGGGTGTCGCGCAGAACGCTGTGACAAGCTGCATGGGCCAGTGGCCTATGACCCCATCATCTTTAGGAACCTGCCAGAACAGGCAGTGTATGACTTCGTGTGCAGTCGTCACGAAGCAGGAATGAATAAGTATGTGCACTTCGGGCACTTTGTAGACTTCGGACAATGGCGGCGGTCTCGCCGCGCAATACTTATGGGGAAGGTTGAACACTGATGGTGGATTCACCAGCTGATAGGAACCAGGGCAGTCACATTGGGGCACATGAAGGTGAAGTGCCACAGGACGCTGAAGCAAAGGTGGCCAGTGGCATAAAGCTGTGGGCTGATGTGGGCATCAAACTAGGCCAGTCTGTAGACAAAGCAGCAGCTAGTAATGATCGACTGGCCCAGCAGATTCAGAAGAACACACCTGTGTTCTACGCATTGGCAGCATCAGGCACCTGTGTGGGCAGCACCACACCACTGATGCTGACACTGGGCACCCCTGATCAGGGCACCTACTGGGAAGTGTCCAGTGTTGCAGTTGGTGGCACGAACTACACAGTGGCAGCCGGTGGCACTGCTGGCCTGTATGTGTCGGCATTCGCCAATGCAGCCACTATGGAAACATCGGTACTTCACGATTACGCAACCAGCCTGCCTAATGTTGGCTTCTACGGGACTAGGCAGCTGCTGGTCAATGATCAAGAAACCTTGATCTTGATTATCAATGGTGGTACTGCCAGTCAGGTCTACGTGGCCAATGCTCAGATGTCTGTGTTCAATGTTGCAGCGTCGATGGGCAGAACAGCGACGGTGGCCTAATGTCTGGCTTCACGAATAAGGCACTCAGCAATGTGGCTGGTGCGAACGTGGCAGATGTCACACTGCCAGCGACGACGAACACCACAGTGTTCAGCACCAGCACGCTTGCCCAGGGCACCTGGCTGTGTACGTTCTCAGCATTAGTGAACAGTGCCACCGGTGGTGCGGCCATTGAACTGAAGGCTGCACTGGGCACAGCTACAGGGTCGCTCAGTGGTGCTATCGCTGGGCAGTCACTTGTGGGTGCTGCCAATGCTTATACCACCATAAGCATCACCTTCGTGGCCACCTTGACTGCTGCAGGAACCCTGACGCTGGTAGCAAACCCATCAGCAGCAGCTGTTGCGCACTACAACACGAACGCTCAGCTGTTCTCAGGTGCTACTGCCTACACCTGCACAAAGATTGCGTAGGTACTTGACAGTACCGAAAGGTAGCGATTAGTTTCAGCATGGTAAGGCACAGGGCCTTACGAAGATGAAGGGATGACGACCCATGAAGCTAATGATAGATACGCTGGGGGCACCGCTGCCAGGTGATGTGGTGCTGCTGCATGATGAAGATGGCGCGATTTGGTTGGGCCTTGTTCGGGCAGTCGATGATGACACCATCACCTATGCGGCCTGTGATGAGACTGGCCAGCCAGTAGGCAACCAAGACAGCTGCACCAACCACGTAAGCGTGGTGGTGGGTATTGTCTGCGGCACCTTTGACTACGACGACAATGACGGTGCAGCATGAGTAATGCCACCACCTACTGCAGCTGTGGACACATTCTGGCTGACCACCCACAAGACAAGCTGATGGGTGTGTGGCACGCACCCTGCATGCAGTGTGGCTGCGATCAGTTTGACGACGACTGGCCGCACGACGATGACACCAGCGACGGTGCAGCATGACCTATTTGGAAGAACTAGGCACCGGCTGGTGCGTGGCTGGTTTCACGCACTACGCACCCAGGGCTGCAGTCGTCTACCTACCACTGCCCCACATGATCCCACTGTCAGCCCCGCTGTGTCAGGCCTGCGCAGATGCAGTGCAAGACGGTGGCAGCAACCTTTCAGGTTTGGTCATTGGCACGCACCTGACGCTGATCGACTATGACGCGGACAAGGTGCAGCCATGACCTACTGCAGCTGTGGGCACAGGCTGGCTGACCACACCCAGCACAACAATGCTGATGCAACCTGGCACGCACCTTGCATGCGGTGTGGCTGTGTCCAGTTCGATGATGACCCGCAGGCCTTCAGCCCTTCACAGCGGGATGAAATAGATAGGGCTATTCATACCGTCGAACAGATGCGCGAAACGTGCAGAACTGCAGATGATCAGAATGACACAGTGCATGGAATGCGTGTTGCATTCACACTGACGCTGCTGACGCTGCGAAGCATTCGCAATGGCACAAGCCCCACCGATGAGTTTCAAGGGGTGCTGCTGTGAACTGGTGGGGCATCTGTGTGGTGTTCATCTTCTTGCCTGCACTTTGCGTGGTGTTCCTAGTGGGAATAGGTCGCGATGATGAGCAGCCCCAACCTGGTGACATTCCTGATGAAGTCACCAGGTGGCGTGATCATCCATATGCAGTCTTAGAAGAAACCCCACCAGTGTTCTATGACTGGGAACAGGATGATCTGATCTAGTCCCCAGCGGTAGCCAGCAGGTACTAGCCTGCTGGCACCCCTGGCACAGCTGATGTGAAAGTTTCAGCTGTGCCAGTGGTGCCATCCGGTACCGCTACACACACAGAAAGGGTAGCCCAATGACTACCGAACTGACCCCATCCACTGTGGATGCCGACATTGCCAGCACTGATGTGCTGCTGTTCGTCAGCACGAACGGTGCCCACCCCATTCAGGCCATTGCCCAGGATCCTGAAACTGTGGCCAAGAGGATTGAACAGCGAATCATCGACGCTGACAGCCCCGCTGCCCTGTTCGGCACTGATCAGGTGATGCACGCGCAGGACTACCTGGGGCAGCCCTTTCAGCTGCTGAAGGCTGAGTGGCGACCCAGCGACCAGGGCGGCCTGCCCTTCTACGCTGTGCTGACCATCTGCACCACTGATGGTGAAGTGTTCCCAATGACCACAGGGGCACGCACCGTGATGCTGAAGGTGGCAAAGGCTGACCAGGCTGGCTGGTTGCCCATGACCGACTGGCTGCGCATCGTCAAGAGTGACAAGCCCACCGAGGCTGGGAACTACCCGCTTGACATTGAAGCTGCACCTGCCCCTGGCTCAGATTCCTTCTGATGCCGCGTGACCCGAAGGCCACAGCCATGCACCGGCTGTTTGTGGCAAAGGCCAACTATGACCTAGCCATGCAGCAGCGAAAGGCCACGCGCCAGCTGCTGAATGCGGCCATCTTGAAAGCAGACAGCACCGGCATGAGTAAGGCCGAGATTGCGCGCATAGTTGGGTCATCGTCACAGCGGGTGCACCAGATCATCAAAGAACTGGCGAACTGATGCCAGCAGGCCAGCGCGCACGTACTTCAGCCAACCGGACACAAGCCCAGTGGGAATCACTGAGCGATGCCCAGCGGCTCAGGTACGTGCGCGCTGGTCGAACTGGCACGCTGAATGGTCGCAAAGGCCTGACTGAAGCCCAGGTGAAGCGGTACTACCTGTCAGGCAAATCACTGACTGCTGCGCGTCGGGGCACGAAGTCGAAAGAAGTGACAGCCCAACGCGCACGCGCCAGTGGAATAAAGACACCAGGCAAAGCCCAAACACTGCAGGCCCAGCAGGGCACCATCGACGATGCAACTGCCCAGCTCATCAAAGACTGGCGAAAGTCGAACCTGTACCCATCCTGGCTACCACAGTCATCTGAGCTAATGGGCGATGATGTGGCAGCGATTCTGGCCAGCATTGGCAGCCCACCTGAGCGGTGGGAATCTGTCAGGTTCATCTTTGAATCTGATGGCAGCGTGACAATGGTGGTGCAGCGTAAGGGTCGAAACCAGTATGGCAAGCCCAGACCCATTGTGGTCAGGCTGCCAGACCGTGATGCAGCTGCAGAAACAGGCAAGTTTCTGGCTGCCACAAACTATCCAGGCATGAAAGTAACCACTGAAGGCTATGCCAGCCCAGGGCGGCAAGGTCAGGTAGCGGCATGATTCTGAAGGATTCACACCATGAAGATAGGACCACTGAAGCGGCCCCAGCAGCGGCCTGTGGCCATCCTGCAGCCTGGTCATCGAACGCTAGAAGTAACCACAGACACGGGCACGCATACTTATAAGGGTTCACAGGCCTGTGCTGAAGCACTGGCAGGGCTATCTGGCCATGTGTGCTACGTGCTCAGCCATCTGGGTGACCTTGTGCACACCACTGGTGCCCTGTCATGGACCTGCCACCTATGGCGTGGTAGAGAAACCCGCATGACCCACGTGCCATCTGGCACCAGCGTGGGAACCTTACGGGGCACGCTGAAGCATTCACTAGATCCATTCGCTGATCTGTGCACAGTATTGGACTGGTTAGCAGGTGAAGGTGTCACTGCGGGTTCTATTCCTGCAATGGCATGGGCACTGTGGCGTTCTACGCTCAGCCATAAACTAACTATCAGCTTTGATGCTGAGACTGCACAGGCTGCTTTGTACGGTGGCAGGCAAGAAGCCCCCAGACCGGCTGAGCATTCGAACATGGCCAACTTTGACATTCGGGCAGCGTACCCAGTGGCTATGGCTTCACGGCCTTACGCACTGAGCCTGCGCACTGCCCACGTGAAATCAAACATTGACCCATCAGCTGCAGGCATCGCTGAAGCAATGGTGAAAGTAGATGAATCCATGCCCTATGCCCCGCTACCTGTTCGGTTGGCCCCTGGCATGATCAGCTTTCAGCATGGGGTAGTGCATGGGTTCTGGCCCTGGTGTGAACTGGCTGCAGCAAAGGCCCTGGGCTGTGAAGTGAAGGTGCTGCAGATGTGGGCACCCAGGCGAGAGGCTGACCTATTCAGCAGCTGGTGGCCCATCGTGGCTGAAGGTCGAAGGCTGCCAGGTGCAGCGGGTGTGCTGGCTAAGGCTATTGCGAACAGCACCTGGGGGCAGTTTGGCATGGTGGCCACTGAGCGTGCCCTACGTTCATGGACTTCTGACACCGGTGCCACGTTCGTAGATGTGCCCCAGCCTGACAAGACGATGCCCCACCAGTGGACTGCCCATGTAGCAGCTGAGACAACAGCACGCATTCGCACCAGGGTGCTCTTGGAAGGCCTTTACGGAACCTGCCAGCCCGTCTATGTGGACACCGATGGGGTGATCGTGGCTGAAGGTTCGCAGCTGCCAGCAGATTCAGGTGATGGACCTGGGCAGTGGCGGGTGAAAGCCACCATGCCAAAGGTTCACATTCGGGGTCCACAGATGTACCGGTGGACCTGCGGCAGTGAATGCGGGGTGGCCCATGCTGAGTGGCACTATAACTGTGCAGGCGTACCTGATGAGCAGGCCCCTGCAGTGTTCGCACGTGCCAGCACAGGCCCAGCGGTGTCATGGTCACGAAGCTTTAGCCCACCACCTGACCTGACACGCTACGGTGTCAGCGTGCGTGAGAATCAGGTCATAGACCAGTGGTGAGAGCTTCAGACGATGACCACGCTGACCCCTGCAGAAAGTGCGGGGTTGTCGCTGTGCGTTCGTCGATGGTCAGGGCTGCAAAGGTGCTGAAGCGATCAGGGGCACGTGGCTATTACTGCCAGCAGTGTGCACTGCGAACGATGAACCTAGAAGCATGGCTGAAGCAGTCGAAGCCTGAGAACGTACCTAAGCCCAGGTACCACTAGCCCCCAGGC
>Ga0194061_1001010_pt1 | contig 16969 bp, 15 predicted proteins | sample SepL2221m_MetaG_FD_163423 | JGI IMG/M metagenome (GOLD analysis project Ga0194061, IMG submission 163423) | Anoxic zone freshwater microbial communities from boreal shield lake in IISD Experimental Lakes Area, Ontario, Canada - Sep2016-L224-21m | ecosystem: Environmental > Aquatic > Freshwater >... | reverse complement strand
GGCTCTATCACGCAGAGAGCGGCGACTACGAGCGCGCCTGGCGCGAACTGGTCAAGAACAACCCGATGCCCGCACTGATGGGGCGGGTGTGCTACCACCCCTGCGAAGACAGCTGCAACCGCGGCAAGCTCGACAGTGCGGTGAGCATTCACGCGGTGGAGCGTTTTCTGGGCGATCAGGCGTTAAAGCACAAATGGAAATTTACCCCCGACGCCGCCACCAGCGGCAAGCGCGTGCTGGTGGTGGGGGCGGGGCCCTCAGGCCTCTCGGCGGCCTACCACCTGACCCGGCTTGGCCATAGCGTGACCATTTACGAAGCGGGCCCGATGGCGGGTGGCATGATGCGTTTCGGCATTCCGAAATACCGTCTGCCGCGTGACGTGCTGGACGGCGAGATTGCGCGCATCCTCGACATGGGCATTGAGTTGAAGCTCAACACGCGCGTCGACGACATCCTCGAATCCATGGCCAAGCAGGGTTTTGATGCGGCCTTTCTGGCGGTTGGTGCGCATATCGGGCGCAGGACCGACATTCCGGCGCGCGATGCGGGCAAGATTCTCGATGCGGTGACTGTATTGCGCGGCATGGAAACAGGCGAAATGCCGCAACTGGGCCGGCGCGTCGTGGTCTATGGCGGCGGCAATACGGCGCTGGATGTGGCGCGCACGGCCAAGCGCCTCGGTGCGGCCGAGGCGATGATCGTCTACCGGCGCACGCAGGCGCAAATGCCGGCGCACGAGGCCGAGTTGCAGGAAGCCCTCGACGAAGGCGTGATGGTGAAGTGGCTTAACACCATCAAGAGCATCGACCAGACGCACTTTACCGTGGAAAAGATGGCCCTCGACGACAAGGGCTTTCCGCAGCCGACCGGCGAAATGGAAACCATAGAGGCCGACACCCTGGTGCTGGCGCTGGGCCAGGACGTCGATTTGTCGCTGCTCGACAAGGTGCCCGGCCTCGCCATCGAAAAAGGCGTGGTGCGGGTGGACAAGAACATGATGAGCGGCTACCCCGGCATTTTCGCCGGCGGCGACATGGTGCCCTCGGATCGTACCGTCACGGTGGCCATAGGCCACGGCAAGAAGGCCGCGCGCAACATCGACGCCTGGCTGCACGGCAAGACCGTGGCTGCTGTTGAAAAGCATGAACTGGCGAAGTTCGACCTGCTCAACACCTGGTATTACGCCGATGCACCCAAGACGGTGCAACCGGTGCTCGACATGCTGCGCCGCCAGTCGAGTTTTGACGAGGTGCTGGGCGGCCTCGATGAGGGCAACGCCTTGTTCGAGGCGCGGCGTTGCCTGTCCTGCGGCAATTGTTTCGAGTGCGACAACTGCTACGGCGTCTGCCCGGACAATGCGGTGACCAAGCTGGGCCCGGGCAAGCGCTTTGAGTTCAATTACGACTACTGCAAGGGCTGCGGGCTGTGCGTTGCCGAGTGCCCGTGCGGTGCGATAAAAATGACCCCCGAGACGATGTGATGGACGGCACCGCCGGAACGTATTAACCGCGCCAAGCGCCAAGGAGAGCAGCAGTGGAAGTGTTCAAGGCAGATGTGGCGATAGTGGGCGCGGGAGGCGCCGGCTTGCGCGCGGCCATTGCGGTGGCCGAGGCCGACCCGAAACTGGTCGTCGCGCTCATTTCCAAGGTCTACCCGATGCGCAGCCACACCGTGGCGGCCGAGGGCGGCGCGGCGGCGGTGACGCGGCCCGACGACAGCCTGGAACACCACTTCAACGACACCGTCGGTGGCGGCGACTGGCTGTGCGAGCAGGACGTGGTCGAGTATTTTGTCGCCCACGCGCACGAGGAAATGGTGCAGATGGAGCACTGGGGCTGCCCCTGGAGCCGCAAGGAAGACGGCCACGCCAACGTGCGCGCCTTTGGCGGCATGAAAATCGAGCGCACCTGGTTTGCCGCCGACAAGACCGGCTTTCACATGCTGCACACGCTGTTCCAGACCTCGATCAAGTATCCGTCGATCAAGCGCTTTGACGAGCATTTTTGCGTTGACCTCTTGGTCGAGGACGGTCGTGTGCAGGGCGTGGTGACAATCGAGAACGCCAGCGGCGAGTTCACGCTGATCCAGGCGAAGGCGGTGATCATCGCCACCGGCGGCGCCGGCCGGGTGTTTCGCGAGAACACCAACGGCGGCATTGTCACCGGCGACGGCATGGCGCTCGCCTACCGCCACGGCGTGCCGCTGCGTGACATGGAGTTCGTGCAATACCACCCGACCTGCATGCCCGGTACCGGACTGTTGTTTACCGAGGCCTGCCGCGGTGAGGGCGGGTTCCTGCTCAACAAGGACGGCTATCGTTACCTGCAGGACTACGGCCTCGGGCCGGCGACGCCGGAGCCGCGCAACAAGGCGATGGAACTGGGGCCGCGCGACCGCCTCAGCCAGGCCTTCTGGCACGAAAAACAAAAGGGCAGGACGGTCGACGGCCGCCATGGCGCCGTGGTGCACCTGGATTTACGCCACCTTGGCGAACAAAAGCTGCGCGAACGCCTGCCGCAGATTTACGAACTGGCCGAGCAGTTCCTCGGTGTCGATCCGGCGCACGAACCGATCCCGGTGTTGCCGGCGGTGCACTACACCATGGGCGGCATCATCGCCGACGGCAAGTGCGCGTCGACGCTGCCGGGGCTGTACTCGGTCGGCGAATGTTCCAGCGTCGGCATACACGGCGCCAATCGCCTCGGCTCGAACTCGCTCACTGAACTGATTGTTTTCGGCAAGGTCGCCGGTATCGAGGCGGCGCAGTACGCGCGCTCGGTCAATCACGGTGATGCTGCGGCACTGGACAAACAAGCCGACGCGGTGGCCGCAAAAGCTCTGGGAATTGCCACCGGGAACGGCGGCACGGAGCGCATGGCGGTGTTACGCACCGAAATGGCCAAAACCATGGAAGAGGGCTGCGGCATCTACCGTCTCGGACCCGAAATGCAGGCGACCTGCGACAAGATCGACGAATTGAAGCAGCGCTACCGAAATCTCAAAATAGACGACCAGTCGCGGGTCTGGAATACCGAATGGCTGCTGGCCATTGAGTTGGGCTATTTGCTTGATGTGGCGCAGGCGATGGCTTACTCGGCGTTCAACCGCAAGGAGTCACGCGGTTCGCACCAGCGCCTGGACGGCTATGAACAGCGCGATGACGCGAACTACCTCAAGCACACGCTGGCCTATTTTGGCGGTGAGGGCGCGCCGCGGATCGCTTACGGCGATGTGAAAATCACCAAATCCAAACCGGGAACCCGCGCCTATGGCGCCGCCGGCGAGAAGGCCGATGCAGACCGAAAGGCAGCCGCCCATGACTGAGCCCGTCAAAACCATTCGCATCGAAGTGTTGCGCTACCGCCCGGAGCAGGACAGCGAGCCGGTGGTGCAGGCCTATGAGGTGCCCTTTACCGACGACATGTCGGTGCTGCAGGGGGTGCAATACATCAAGGATTACCTTGACGGGACGCTGAGCTTTCGCTGGTCCTGCCGCATGGCGATTTGCGGCAGCTGCGGCATGATGATAGGCGGCGTGCCCAAGCTCTCCTGCCAGACATTTTTGCGCGACTACTACCCGGCCGGCTTGCGCATCGATCCGCTGGCGCATTTTCCGATCGAGCGCGACCTGGTGGTCAACGTGGAGGATTTCATCCGCAAGCTGGAGGGCATCAAGCCCTACATCGTGCCAAAGGAGCCGCGCACGCTGGAGCAGGGGGAATACCTGCAAACGCCGGGGCAGCTGGAGCAGTTCCTGCAATTCAGCGGCTGCATCAATTGCACGCTGTGCTACTCGGCCTGCCCGCAGTACGGGCTGGATTCGAAGTTCATGGGGCCGGGGGTGTTGGCGCTGCTGCACCGCTATAACGCCGATTCACGCGACGGGGCGAGCGCAGAACGCATGCAGTTGGTGCATGCCGAGGAAGGGGTGTGGGGCTGCACCGCGGTGGGCTATTGTTCGGAAGTCTGTCCCAAGGGCGTCGATCCGGCCAACGCGGTCAACCAGAACAAGACTGCCAGTGCCATGGACTATTTCCTCAGGTTCGTAACGCCCAAAGCGGTCGCAAACAAAGGGGCGGCAAACAAGGCAGGTGCCAAATGAGTGCGCGCCGTCCGTATGTGAGATCCATGGACGGGTGGTGGCGACGCGACCCGTTCTTTGTCCGTTACATGGCGCGCGAGGCCACCGCGGTTTTCGTCGTGGCTTATGCGCTGGTGCTGCTGGTCGGGGTTTTGCGCCTGTCGCAGGGGGAGGCGGCATTCAACGCCTGGCTGGCGGCCCTGCGCAGCCCCCTGTCGGTGGCGTTTCACGTGTTCCTGCTGGCGATCTTTGTTTATCACACCTGGAGCTGGTTTCGCATCATGCCCAAGACCATGCCGCTAATCCTGCCCGATGGCCGGCGCCTGAAGCCGGGGCTGATTACCGGCGCCGGACTCGCGGCGGCTGCGCTGCTGTGCCTTGCCGGGTTTGCCGTCCTGATGGGGGTGAAGCCATGAAGCGCTCGAACGCGCCGATTTTCTGGTCCATGTTCGGCGCCGGCGGCATGCTCTCGGCGCTGATCGGCCCGCTGCTGGTGTTTGTCACCGGCATCGCCGTTCCACTGGGCCTGCTGTTGCCGCCCGATACGATGAACTACGCGCGCATGCTCGGTTTCGCGCAGAACTGGCTGGGCAAGGCATTCCTGTTTGCCGTCATTGCGCTGTTTATGTGGCATGGCGTGCACCGCATTTTCCACAGCCTGCACGACATCGGCATACCTGCGGGAACCCTGGCCAAACTCGCCTGTTACGGCTTTGCCCTGGCCGGCACGCTGGCTGCGGGGTATGTGCTGATCGCAATCGGGTTTTAGGGGGGGGCAGGGCATAGCAGGGAAGTTTGACGCAGATCAAGAGACGCCCGGAAGCGTCCCCTATCCTGCACTTGGAGGAGGTCGGATGAATAACAAGCGTATTCGCCCGCGCCGGTCACTGGCCGGCATATTCAAGCAACAGGACGCCATAGGCGGTTTGGTGGTGTTTGCCGTGGGCGTATTTGCCTTCTGGCAGTCGGCCAACCTGCCGATGGGCACCCTCGGTGGCATGGGTGCCGGCATGCTGCCGCGATCATTGGCCGTGCTGTTTGGCCTGCTCGGATTGCTGCTGTTTTTGTCCGCAGTGCTCAAGGCGGGTCCGACAATCGAGCGCTTGTCGATACGCGGCCCGGTATTGGTCCTCGGGGCTGTCGTCCTGTTCGGCCTGGCGGTGCGTCCCCTCGGGCTGGCCGTCGCCGGACCGGTCGCCATCATGATCGGCGCCTTTGCCAGCGAGGACGTGCGCTGGGTCGAGGCGCTGGTGTTTGGCCTGCTGATCACGACCTTTTGCGCCGCCTTGTTCAAGTTTGCCCTCGGGTTGCCGATCCCGCTGGCGCCGTGGCTTTTGGGCTATTGAGGCCGGCACCATGTACGACTTGGTCGCCAATCTTGGACTCGGCTTTGCCACCGCGCTGACACCGGTCAACCTGGCACTGTGTTTTGTCGGCTGCCTCGTCGGCACCCTCGTCGGCGTGCTGCCCGGAGTGGGGCCGATCGCCACTATCGCCATGCTGATGCCGCTCACCCTCAAGGCTGAACCGACCGGTGCGCTGATCATGCTCGCCGGCATTTATTACGGCGCGCAATACGGTGGTTCGACCACGGCGATCCTGGTCAACATGCCCGGGGAGGTGACCTCGGTGGTGACCGCCCTCGACGGCCACATGATGGCGAAAAACGGCCAGGCCGGCATTGCGCTGGGCATGGCGGCGATTGCCTCGTTCTTTGCCGGCACCGTCGCCACACTGGTTATTGCCGCGATCGGGGCTCCGTTGACCAAACTGGCCTTGCTGTTCGGCCCGGCGGAGTACTTCGGGCTGATGGTGTTCGGCCTTGGATTGGCGATTGTCCTGGCGCACGGCTCCGTGCTCAAGGCCATCATCATGGTGGTGTTCGGCCTGCTGCTTGCCACCGTCGGCACCGATCTTGAAACCGGCCAGGAGCGCCTCACGCTGGGTTTGTCCGACCTGTCGGATGGTGTCGATTTCGCCGTGCTTGCCATGGGCGTGTTCGGCATCGCCGAGATTTTGCGCAATCTGGAAAACCCGGAATCGCGCAATGTGGCGGTCGCCAAGATAGGCAAGTTGCTGCCATCCATCGACGACTTGCGCCGTTGTTTCGGTCCGATCGTACGTGCTACCGGCATTGGGTCGGTATTGGGAATCCTGCCGGGCAATGGCGCGGTGCTCGCACCCTTTGCGTCCTATACGCTGGAAAAAAAGCTGGCCAAGGATCCCTCGCGCTTCGGCAAGGGGGCGATTGAAGGCGTGGCGGGGCCGGAGGCGGCCAATAATGCCGGTGCGCAGACGGCGTTCATTCCGCTGTTGACCCTGGGCATTCCGCCCAATGCGGTGATGGCGCTGATGGTCGGGGCGATGACCATACACGGCATCATTCCCGGCCCGCAGGTGATGACCAAGGCGCCGACGCTGTTCTGGGGAATGATCGCCTCGATGTGGATAGGCAACCTGATGCTTCTCATCATCAACCTGCCGCTGGTCGGCCTTTGGGTGAGGCTGCTCAAGGTGCCCTACCGGCTCATGTCCATAACCATCCTGCTGTTTTGCAGCATCGGCATTTACTCCATCAACAACAGCCCGTCGGATGTGTATTTCACCGCTTTTTTCGGTTTGGTCGGCTACGCCTTTATCAAGTTCGGCCTGGAACCTGCGCCGATGCTGCTCGGATTCGTGCTTGGCCGCCTGATGGAGGAAAAACTCAGGCAGGCGCTGGCGCTCTCGGAGGGAAGTTTCATGACCTTTGTCGAGCGGCCGGTCGCGGCGGTGCTGCTGCTTCTAGCGCTTGTGGTGATGGTGATCGCGGTGTTGCCGGCGATGAGCAAGCGGCGTGATGAGGCGTTCCAGGAGTGAAACACATAAAACGCGGTTCACAGTAGCCAGTTTTCCAAAAGGAGATAAGCATGAAACGCATTCTAATTGCGGCTCTCGCCATAGGGCTTTCGCTTTCGGCCACGCTGGCCCTCGGCCAAGCTTACCCATCCCGGCCTGTCACCATCATCGTTCCGTTCGCCGCCGGTGGACCGACCGACATCATTGCCCGCATCGTCGGAGAATATTATTCCAAGGCGCTAGGTCAGCAGTTCGTCGTGGAGAACGTCGCCGGGGCGGGCGGTACCACCGGAATAACGCGTGGCGCACAATCCAAATCTGACGGCTACACCATCATGATGGGACACATGGGGACGCACGGTGCGGCACCTGCACTCTACGCCAATCTCAAATACGATCCGGCCAAGGATTTCGAACCGATCGGCCTGGTGGCGGGGACGCCGATACTGATCGTGGCGAGGAAGGATTTCCCGGCGGCAAACATGAAAGAGTTTGTGGCGCGTATCAATGATCCTGCGGCCAAAGCCAAGCAGGCGCACGCCGGCGTCGGTTCGGTGTCTTTCACCACCTGCACGCTGCTCACTTCGCAGATAGGCGTGAAGAACATTGTTGTCGCCTACCGCGGCACCGGACCGGCGTTGAACGACCTGGTCGGCGGCCAGGTCGACTACATGTGCGACCAGATCGTCAACCTCGTGTCGCAAGTCCAGGGCGGCGCCGTCAAGGCCTATGCCATCGCCACACCCGAGCGTTCGCCGGCGCTGCCGGATGTCCCGACCACGAAGGAGGCGGGGTTTCCCGATTATCAGGTGAGCGCCTGGAACGCATTGTTCGCGCCCAAGGGCACGCCCAAGGACATCATGGCCAAGCTCAACGAGACTCTGGTCAAGGCGCTCGACGACCCGGCCACGCGCAAGCGCCTGCTTGAACTGGGCAGTGTCATTCCTGACAAGGCGGGACGTTCACCGGAAGAACTGGCCACCCTGGTGAAGAACGAGGTGGCGCGCTGGACACCGATACTGAAGGCCGCCGGGGCAGTCGGCCAGTAAGCGCCTGAACAGCCGGTCGATTGCGTCGCAACGCGCAACGGCCGGTGCTGCGCCCGGCATCGTCAGGATGACCGGAGCGTAGCTTGTTTACCGGATCGAACCAGATCGACCCAGGAACAGGTTCAGACCGAAATCACCAGCTTCTGGTAGAGCCCGCCGTAGTAGGTCTGTTTGCTTATTTGTTCCGGGCGTATGCCCTCGGGCAGCCAGCCGGCAATGTCCTGCCGCCACAAGTCCATGGCAAACGGCTCAAGCCAGTCCAGCACCGGCCGGAACAGGTAGCGCAATGGGTGCAGGGGCCCGGGGAGGTGGTAGTCGACGATGACCACCTTGCCGCCGGGCTTGACCACCCTGATGGCTTCGCTGAGTGTTTTTGTGCGCACCGCCTCGGGTTGCTCGTGCAGCAGGAAAAACAGCACCGCCTGGTCGTAGCTTGCGTCGGCAAAGCCGAGCGCCGCCGAGTCACGCTGGTACAAAGCCACCGGGGCGGAAGCGGGGAGTTTCTTGCGCAAATTGCCCAGCTGTATGGGCAGGATGTCGACCACATCCAATTCACCGCCCGGCGCGATGCGTTCGGCCAGCATGGGGGAGAAGTTGCCGTAGACGCAGGCGACTTGGAGACTGCGCCCGGTGACGCTGGCACCCAGTTCTTCCAGTGCGGCGTCGCGCAGGCGCGCGAAATTGCCCCACAGGATGGCATTCACCAGCCACTGGCGCTCGAACATGCGTACCGCGTTCGGATGGACATAGGCCCACCAATAGACCTTTTCCAGATACGCCGGAATTACCGCAGCCGGTAGCTCGAGTGTCTTTTGCTCGCCTGCGTAAGCCATGCATTCCCCCCTTTTTTATTCTCTTTGCGCAGTAACGATTCCATTCGAACCCTGCGCAAGTATAAGGTATTGGATGCGGGTGGCGGGTATGTTGATCCATGTCAATCCGCCGCCGTATGCCAGGGCGGATCGACGAATTCCGGCGGTAACGCAGCCGCCTTGATCTGGCGCAATCCCCCGCAGTGCGGGCGGGGTAGCGTGACAGCGGGTCATTCGAGGATTGCGCCGTGTCTGCGACCGACAAACAATCAGCGCCGCTGCCGCCTGTGCCGGACGGCGGGGTGGCGGCTTACGCGCGCCTGATCGCGGCGCTGCGCGAACCGTCGCGCCATGCCGGATTGGCCGATCCGGTGCAACTGCTGGAAACGCATTGCTCCGGCGTCCTGCTCGCCGGCGATGTTGCACTCAAGCTGAAAAAGCCGGTGAACCTGGGTTTTCTGGATTTCAGTTCGCTGGAGGCGCGTCGTTTCTACTGCAATGAAGAGTTGCGGCTGAACCGGCGCACCGCGCCGCAGCTGTATTTGGACGTCGTTTCGATTGGCGGTAGCGCAGACTATCCGGTCATCGGCGCTGAACCGGCCATCGACTACGCGGTCAGGATGCGGCGTTTTTCACAGGATGACCTGCTCGATCGTGTGGCGCGGCGCGGGGCGCTCGCGCCGCAGCATGTCGATGCGCTGGCGGCGGACGTGGCGCAATTTCATGCCGCGGCGACAGTGGTTGATCCGGCGAATTCATTCGGTTCGGCGCTACAGATCGCCGAGGCAATGCGCGTCAATTGCGCCGAGCTTGCGCTGCTGGCGCAAAGCGCGCGAGAGCGTACGCTGCTGCGCGGCCTGACTGATTGGTTGGCGTCAGAGTGTGCGGCGCTGGCGCCACAATTCGACGCGCGCCGGGACGCCGGCCTGGTGCGCGAATGCCACGGCGACCTGCATCTGGGCAATATCGCCTTGATCGATGGCCGGCCGACACCCTTTGATTGCATCGAATTCAACGCCGCCTTCCGCTTTATCGATGTGATCAGCGACAGCGCCTTCCTGACTATGGACCTCATTTACCACGGTCTCGCGCCGCTGGCGTTTCGTTTCATCAACGCCTGTCTTGAGCGAAGCGGTGACTACGCGGCGATGGCCGTGCTGCGTTTTTACCTTGTGCAGCGCGCACTGATCCGCGCAAAAGTGGCGCGAATCCGCGCCTTGCAACCGGGTATCACCGTCGAACAGAAGGGCGCCGCGGATAGCTCGTTCCGCGGCCGCCTGCTTCTGGCGCGGCGCCTGGCAAGCCGCGGGCGCGCTGCGCTGATTGTGATGCACGGGCTGTCCGGCTCGGGCAAGAGCAGCATCGCCCAGGTCTTGCTCGAGGCGCTGGGTGCGGTGAGGCTGCGCTCGGATGTGGAGCGCAAGCGCCTGTTTGGACTGGAGGCGGTGGGGCGCACGGGCGCCACGCCGGACGGCGGAATCTATTCGACAGAGGCCGGCGCACGCACCTACGCGCGCCTGGCGCAAATCGCCGGCAGCCTGCTCGCAGCGGGCTATCCGGTCATTGTCGACGCCGCATGCCTGCAGCGCGACCAGCGCGAATTGCTGTGCCGCGTCGCCGGGGAGCAGGGCCTGCCCTTTGCGATTGTTTCGTGCGAGGCCGCATTGCCGGTATTGCGCGAGCGGGTCGCACGGCGGGAGCAGCAGGGTGCTGATGCGTCCGATGCGGACTTGGCAATCCTCGAACGGCAACGTCGCACATCGCAGCCGCTGGGCGCCGATGAAATGGCGCACGTCATCCGGATTGCCACCGCTGTCGATGGCGCGGGCGGGCAGGGCGTCGCCACCGCGCTGGCGCGGCGTCTCGGCCTGGTCAGATACCGCAACGCATAGTTCGTCGGCATGGCGCCGGACGGGGTGATTGACTGGAAACGCAGGCGGGACGCGGCTTTCCAGCCGGTCACCCGGTCAGGACGCGGTCCCGGCCATGCTGCGGAGCTTGGCGCGCACCAGGCTGATGTGGCTGCGCAGGTGATAAAGATAATCGGTGTAGGCGAGCGGGGTGGGGATGTGGATGACGCTTTGCTCGATAACGTCGAGTCGCTGCTGCAAGGCCTTGATGTCGGCCGCGTCGTGCGCCGATTCCAGGTCCCCTTCAAGCACCTTGAGCTTGCCGTACCAGCGGTAAATGCGCGACTTGATGCGCCAGGAGTAGACGACGGGCGCGAGCTTTACCAGCGGGACAAGCACCACCAGCAGCGGGATCAGCATGACGAACAAGCGGTCGAACAGCACGGCCATCCAGAAGGGCAGGTGGCGCTGCAGGAAGGGCGGACCCTGCTTGATGTATCGCCGGGCGTCGAGGCTTTGCGCGATATCGAGGTTTGCGGAAGACGGGAATTCCCCGGTCTTGTGCAGCATGCCGGCGTCGCTATGCACCTCGGTGGCCGCCTGCAGCAACAAGGACACCAGCGCCGGGTGCAGGTCGTCGCGTACCACCAGGTTGGCGGTCGGGGCGATGAGGTGGACATCGCGCGGTGGCAGGTCATCAATGAGGTCAATCCCGCCCTTGGGCAGTACGACATGCGACAGGAAGGGCAGATAGCGGGTGTAGGCCTCGGCGTGGCTGAAGTTCATCAGTTGGATCGACCTCGCGTGCATCATTTTTCTGACTGTCGGCGATTCCGGGGCGCCGATGATCATGGCGACGTCGATGCTGCCCTTGATGAGGGCATCGGCGGCGTCGCCGGCGCCGAGCGGGAGAAAAGTGGTGTTGGTGTCATCCAGTCCGGCCAGTTTGAGTGCCTGCAGCGCCAGCGGCCGGGTGCCGCTGCCTTCGGGACCGACGGCAATCTTCTTGCCGCGAAACGAACGCAGGCGGTCGGCCTCCGGCCCGTTGCGGTAAAACACCCAGAGTGGCTCGTAGTACAGGCTGGCAAGGCTCATCAGGTTGCCGCTGTCCTCCGATTTGGCGATGCCGCCTTGTACGAATCCGACGGAGATACCCGATGTGTCGTCCTTCAGGCGTTTAAGGTTGTCGACCGAACCGGCCGAGGGCCTTATTTCCACCGCTATGCCTTCGCGCGCGAGGATATCGCGGTACTGCAGGGCGAAGTTTTCGTAAGCGCCGCCTTCGGCGCCGCTGGTCATGATGACTTTGTGCGGCGGCGCCGGCTGGACATACTGGTAGGCGATCCAGCCGGTGGCGACAAGAATGGCGAGGATAGGGAACAGCGTGCCCCAGAAATCGCGGGCAAGGATGGATTGGACTATTTTGGGCATGGCGGCGGGGTGTTTAAGGCAGTGTACCAACTGTGACGGGCGGGGTGTTAGGTCGGCGTGCGCGCAAGGGGATCCTGACGGTAAAACGCGGCCAGTTCGCGATATATGGCGGGAAACTCGGCAACAAGGCCCGGCGCATCGGTGAAGAACGCCTCGCTCGCCACGGCGAAGAATTCCGCCGGATGCTCGGCCGCATAGGGATCCATACGCGTCTGCGCGCCGCGCCCGACCGCACCGCAAAAGCGCGCGAAGGCCGACTCGAAGGCGAGTTCCCAGCGCTCGCGGTCCATGCCGGCGTGCGGCGCCGGAAAACCGTCATCGTTGCCGCGCAGCATGTGAATCTTGTGGGCGAACTCGTGTATGACGACGTTATAACCGGGCTCGCTGAGGCTGGCGTCCTGCCAGGACAGTATCACCGGGCCGTCCGGCCAGGCTTCGCCGGAGAGTTCGTCGTCGAACTCGTGCACCACGCCGGCCTCGTCAACGATTTCCCGCGCCACCCTGAACTCACCCGGATAGACGATGACGCCGACCCAGCCTTCGTAACATTCGAGGCCGAGGTTAAGCACCGGCAGGCAGGCCTGGACGGCGATTGCGACCCGCGCTTCGTTCGAGAGGACCAGGCCGGCGGCGCCGTGCAATTGTTTCTGGTCAAGGAAGGCGATAACCATTTCGCGCAGGCGCAGCAAATCGGGCGGGTTGAGCGCGGTGATGAAGGCATAGGGCGCAATGGCGCGCCGCCACAGCGACTCGTCAAGCTCGCTTTGCTTGCGTCGACGTTGCTGCAGGTTACCGAACCAGCCCATGTCAGCGCGCGGCTCAGGCGACCATTGCCCGGGTCTTGATGGCTTCGTTGACGCGCGGCATGACCTGGGTGGCCATCAGTTCCATGGATCTCCTTGCCAGCACCGGGTCGACCCAGTCCATCCCGGCGTAGACAATTTCGCCAAAGTCGCCGGCCTGCTCGCGCAATGCGAGGATGCCGTCCACCACTTTGTTTACGCTGCCCGAGATCACCAGTTCGTCGCACAGGCGGTCGACTGTGACGGCGCTGTCGTCTTCGTCGGCGTGTTTTTTGAATATGACGTGGCGCTTGGCCATCATCATTTTGGTGCGCAGCTGCTGGTAGTAATAGCGATAGGGATTGTCCGGTGTCTTGTTGCCATAGGCGGCGGCAACCTTGTCATCGTCGGCGACAAAAATGGTGCGCGCGACGCGCCAGTCGGCGGGGGCGGCGACCTTGCCCGCTTTTGTCTTGCCTTGCGCATAGTTGGCCCAGTGCGAGGGCAGCCAGTGCGGCAGCAGGAAGTTGGCCGACATCGGGTGAAAGTCGCGCTCGCCCATGGCGATCACGCCCTTGGAATGCGGCGCCACGACGGTGCCGACAATTTCCGGGCGTGGTTTTTGGTAGGGTTTGTACATGATGCCGCGGCCGATATCGAGTTTTTGCGTTTTTGCCGTCGAGACCTTGAAGCGGTTGTCGGGGAAGTCGATGTCATAAGGCGGGTCGCGCTCCCAGATGGCGAGGATGACGTCGATGGCTTCGGCGAACAGCTTGTTGCGCTCCTCCTGCGCCAGGCCAAGTCCAAGAGCCTCGGCATCGGAGGACAGCGCGCCCGGGCTGATGCCGAATATGAAGCGGCCCTTGGCAAGGTGGTCGAACATCGCCGCGTGCGCCGCGACCAGGGTGGGGTGGGTGTGTGACAGGTTGGAGGTGCCGGTGCCGAGCAGGATGGTCTTGGTGTCGTGGATCAGCGTGGCGAGGAAGATGAAGCTGTTGGTGACGTTCTCGGCGCGGTCGGTAAGATGCTCGCCGACAAAGGCATCATGAAAACCCAGTTTGTCGGCGAGGATGATGGCCTCGCGGTCCTCCTGCAGCGTGACGATCGGGTCGCGATCGAGCGGATGGAGCGGCATGGTGAAATAGCCGAGTCGCATGTTGTGTTCCTTGATTGTGTGAGCGATTGTCGGGAAGTTATTGCGCTTCGATGCCGGCGGTCTTGACGTATTCCTTCCAGCGCTCGATTTCCTGCGCGACAAACCGGCGGTAGTCTTCGCGTGACATGGCGCGCGTTTCCATTCCCAGTTGGTCGAGTTTTTGTTTCACGCCCGGATCGGCGAGGGCCTTGCTTACCCAGGCGTGCAGCGCTTCGACGATTTCCGGCGGCGTACGCGCCGGGGCGGCAAGGCCCAAATAAGCCTGCAGTTCATAACCCGGGTAGGTTTCGGCGATGGCCGGAACGGTGGGCCAGGGCTTGTGGCGTGTCGCCCCGGTGACGCCAAGCGGGATTACCTTGCCGCCTTCGATATGGGCCGATCCCGAGGGGTATTCGAGGAACACCACCTGGATTTGCTTGCCCATCAGGTCGGTGACGGCATTGCCTATGGTCTTGTAGGACACCCCGGTGAGTTGCGCGCCGGTTTTGGCGCGGAACAGTTCGGCCGACATTTGCGATGCCGAGTTGTAGTGGCCGTAGAACACCTTGCCCGGATTGGCCTTGGAATAACTGACCAGTTCAGCGATGGAATTAATGCCACTGCCCGGCGGTACCACGGCGACCGATCCAAAGGTGCCGAACAGCGCGATGTTGTCAAAATCCCTGACCGGATCGTAGGGAACCTTCTTGTACAGGCTCAGATTGGCGGCATGGGTGGTGTTTGTGGTGAGAATGAGGGTGTATCCGTCGGCCGGGGCGCTCTTTGCCGCCTCGGTGCCGATGATGCCGTTGGCGCCGGGTTTGTTCTCGATGATGACCGGCTGTTTGGTCTGTGCTTCGAGGTATTGCCCAAAGGTGCGCGCGGTCAGGTCGCCGGAACCTCCCGGACCAAAGGGCACGATGATGCGTATGGGCTTGTTCGGGTAGCCCTGGGCGTGTGCCAGTCCTGCCATCAACATGCCGGTCAACAGGGCGTGGCGCATCAGGATCAACAGGCGGCATTGCATTGTGGGGCTCCGGGAGAAGTTTTTTGCGAACGAGAGCATAGCATCGGCGACCTTGATTTCGCTGATGAAACACTGCCAGGATAGGGTATTCAAGCACGCCCCGGAACGACCATATTGCAACCAGGCAATCGGCTGGAAAGCCACGACTGGCGCGGCTTTCCAGTCGATTGCCATGGTGAAGAGGCGGTTTCGACCGGAATTCGGTTCGCAAATAGTCGCGAAAGTGCTTGACCCCATTGGATTAACTGCGTACAAGTCGAGTGCAGGATTTTCTTTTGCAGTGCTCGCTGGTCCGTTGTAACCGCTCAGGCGGTGCCTCCAAGGTCGTCGTGTCTCTTCTCTCGAATTTCTCGCATTTTTTTGCATCGGGCGTTTTGCCCAATTTAAATTTTTAGGAAGAACAGATACATGGCTACCGGTACAGTTAAGTGGTTCAATGACGCCAAAGGTTTTGGCTTTATCACCCCCGAAGATGGCAGCAAAGACCTTTTTGCCCACTTCTCGTCCATCAGCGGCGACGGGTTCAAATCCCTCAAAGAAGGCCAGAAGGTCTCCTTCGAAGTAACAGCCGGCCCCAAGGGTGACCAGGCAGTGGCCATCAAGGCGATCGACTGATCGTTTTGCGTGTGCAGTAAAAAGCTCGGGAAACCGGGCTTTTTTTTCGCCTTTTGCCCATGGGGCTCTGATTTGACTTGAATCAAATGCTCCCGTGAGGCGGGTTCTATGCTCAAGCGTGTGCCGGTGGACTGCTATGCCGGTCGTATCGCATTTTTGAGTGGCGAAACGCTGGAGGACGATCATGGTCGACAAACAAACCGTTCGCGAGCCCATCCGGGATATCGCCCACCTCGGCAGGGTTGAACTGCTCACGCCCAAGCCGGACAAAAGCCTGTGGTATTTCCGCGATGTGCTCGGCATGGAAGTCGCGCATGCGCATGGCCAATCCGTCTACTTGCGCGGTTACGGCGATTACGCCGCAAGCACGCTCAAGCTCACCGAGGCGTCCAGTGCCGGGGTGGGCTGCATTTCATGGCGTGCGGCCAGTCCGCAGGCCTTGCTGCGGCGTGCCGCGGCTATCGATGCCACCGGACTCGGTCTGGGATGGAGTGAAGGTGAGTATGGCCGCGGACGCGTCTACCGCTTTCACGACCCGGACGGCCATTTGATGGAAATCTATTACGACGAGGATCGCTACGTCGCCCCGGCGCATTTGCGTTCCGCGCTGAAGAATATGCCGATGAAGTACACCGGCCGCGGCGTCGGTGTGCGCCGCCCCGACCACCTCGCCCTGCTGGCGAAGGATGTGGCGGCCAACCGGCGCTTTGTGCAAGAGCAATTGGGCTTCACCCTGCGCGAACAGGTGCGCTTTGACAACGGCAAGGTGGAGATCGGCTCGTGGCTCAGTTCATCGCAGGTGCACCACGAGGTGGCCTATGTCACCGACGTCAAGGGCGGCAGCGGAAGGCTGCATCATTTCTCACTGTGGGTGGACAACCGCGAGGAGGTGCTGCGGGCGGCGAGCATCCTGTCCGAGAACGGCATATTCATCGAGGCCGGTCCGGCGATGCACAACAACTCGCAGGGCTTTTATCTGTATTCGTATGAGCCCGGTGGCAACCGTGTCGAGATCTATTCGGGCAGTTTTCTTGTGTTCGCGCCGGATTTTGAGCCGGTGACCTGGACCGAAGAGGAGCGCGGCACCGGCGTCTATTGGGGCGGTGCGCTGCCGGAGAGTTTTCTCACCTATGCCACCCCGGATATTGCCGCCGCCATGCCCGCAGCCGCGAAAAAGCTGCCGGTGTTCGATCCGCACTAGGGCGCGTGGCTCTGGCATATCCCCCGGATCAGTTCGAACTTATTTGACGCGTAGCGGTGCTTGGTCCATCAAGGCAATTTGCTCCTTAAGTTCCAGGATCCGGTCTTGCATCTGAAACGAACAAAGGGGCGATGCCCCCTTGTTTAT
>Ga0194061_1001009_pt1 | contig 16972 bp, 21 predicted proteins | sample SepL2221m_MetaG_FD_163423 | JGI IMG/M metagenome (GOLD analysis project Ga0194061, IMG submission 163423) | Anoxic zone freshwater microbial communities from boreal shield lake in IISD Experimental Lakes Area, Ontario, Canada - Sep2016-L224-21m | ecosystem: Environmental > Aquatic > Freshwater >... | reverse complement strand
TGACCGTAATCCTGGCGACAAGGGGGCGGAAGATAAATTCAAGGAAGTCAATGAAGCCTATGCCGTACTATCCGACCCGGAGAAGAAGCAACAGTACGACACCTACGGCTCAAGCGGCTTCCATAAACAGTACAGTCGGGAGGATATCTTCCGCGGGTTTGATTTCGGCAGTGCCTACCGGGACATGGGAGGCAGCGGAGGGGAGGATATCTTTTCGCGCCTGTTCGGGGGATCTTTCGGACGAGGTGGATTCCGCTCCGGTCCGCAGCGGGGTGGTGATCTCGAAATGGAAACTGAAATCACTTTCCGGGAAGCGGCGCTGGGAGCCGAAAAGAATCTGGCCTTCCGCCGCAATGACGGAAACCGCGAAGAGCTGAAGATCAAGATTCCGCCCGGCGTTGACAGCGGTTCCAAAATTCGCATTACCGGTAAAGGTTCTCCGGGGGCGCAGGGGGGACCGGCAGGGGATCTGTTCCTGAACATCCGCGTGCTCAACGATCCGCTCTTTGTGCGCGACGGCGGCGACCTCTCCGTTGAACGTCTGATCACCTTCAGTGCCGCCTGCCTGGGAACCTCCCTCGATGTGCCGACGCTGGAAGGGGACAAGCGGATCAAGGTTCCGGCCGGAATTCAGTCCGGCACCAAAATCCGCCTCAAGGGATGCGGCATCAAACCGTCAGGTTCGAATGTCAAGGGTGATCTGTACGTCAAGATTGGCCTACATGTCCCGGAAGAACTTACCCAGGAGCAAAAGCGCCTGATTGAGGAAATGGCGCAGAACGGTTTGTAGCACACTTATACAAGAATTGCCCCTCTGGGCAGATTATTTTTGATTTTGTGTCACCTGAACGCCTCCCCCTCATATACCCTCACCGGGTTTCCTCTAACCAGCTCATTATGTGCATCCCACCGCTGTTTCTGAGCCTTGGCAAGTTGGCGCTGTTCGTGCCTGGCAAGCAGGATTGAAAGCCTCTCCAGGGCGCGTTTTCGGTTTGCATTCTGGGAACGTTCATCACGAGCCATCGCCGTCAGGCCGGTCGGGATATGAACAGCGCGGACTGCCGATTCGGTGGTGTTGACATGCTGACCGCCAGGGCCACTTGCCTTCAGGGTTTCGATACGGATATCCTTTTCTGAAAAAGCCGCAGATTTGGGGACCGAGACACGTTGAACACCTACGAACCAGTTTTTCCGCTTATGACCTGGGCGGAAGGGGGAATAGCCGATCCACTGGATGGTTCCTTCATAGCTGGCAGCAATACGCTCTGCACCTTCACCGTCAAGATGGAGAAGAGCCGAGAAAAGTGTACACTTTTCCGGACCGGTTTCTTCCTCAATAATCTCGGCATGCAGACCATTATTTCGAGCATCCGCGATTATTGATTCCGCCAACTTTGCCACCACCCAGCAGCACTCCGCTGGCCCGCGACCGGATGTTATTTGGAGGAGAATCTGCATAATATCCCTTGAAAAGATACAAATTTAGAGCTAAATTGATAGCCAATCTCCAGGAGGAAATTGTTATGGATGCCATATTCGCCGATCTCTCAATCAGCATGTCCGAGTTCAAGAAGAACCCTGCCCAAATTCTGCGTACTGCCGGAGAGCGCCCGGTGGCTGTGCTCAATCACAACCGTCCGGCCTTCTACATGGTTACGCCGAAACTGTTTGAGGCGATCATCGAAGAAATTGCCGACCGCGACATGACTGATCTAGTCAGACATCGCCTCAAGCAGAAAGATAAAGCCATTGAGGTTGATATTGATGCCATCTGATTCCGGCGCCCCTCGAATCCATCGCCTCAAGTTCATTCCCGATGCGCTTGATGAATGGCAAAAGCTTGATGGGAGTATCAAGGAGCTTTTCCGCAAGGCACTCAAGAAACGCCTTGTCCAGCCACATCAACCTGGTTCAAGGCTTCATGGAGATCTGAATTTCTGTTACAAGATCAAGCTCAAAAAGCAGGGATACCGTTTGGTTTATACCGTTGAAGATGATCAGCTTGTGGTACTGGTGCTGGCCATAGACAAGCGGGAAGACCTTGCTGCGTATCATTCAGCGATGCTTCGGCTTATGGCGAAGAAATAATCTAAGCCAGCACCTTATTAAGCTCATCCAGCAGATTCTGCGCTACATCTTTGTTTAAATAAGGGACTTTGATCGTTCTTGCCCAGAAAAAACTCTTACCGGTTACCGCTGTCACCTGACTAAATGGCATATACTTCAAGACTCCAGTGCTTCTGTTTGGGACAGGAGTAAGAAACTTCACGTCCCTGTATTTTTCATCAACACCATCCATTTTTGCCGGACCAAGCACTTTGGCCGCTGCTACCAGACCAACCCACTTGTGGGAAAAGAAAACGATATCTCCCGTATTCAGATAATCGATGACATATTGAGTTTCGCCATACGCCGAAACCCTGGCTTTCTCCATCATCTCCCAAATGGCATCTTCATCGTAACTGCGGTTCGTATCGAATAGAACACCTTTGATTGAAGAAGGATTCTGGTGCCTGTCATACGGGAGTGCGAAAAATTCAAAATAATGCTGTCCGCTGATTGAGTAAACCCGATACGGTAGGAAATCGACTCGTATTCCCTGCTGTTTCCAATAATCCACAGCCTGTATCAATGAGTCATTGCCTGCATTGCCGACTATCATCAATTGCTGCATGGTATTAAATTCAGATGGTAGTAGCGGTCGCTCAAGATTAAATGCTTCCCTGTGGGCTATTGCAAGACTTGCTTGTGAGTTCTGGCAATACGTCCGAAACTTATCTTCCAGTGTATTAAACGACCATTGGCCTGCATTTTGAGAATAACGTAGAGCTTGAAGCATTGCATCAGCGCCAGCAAAACCTCTTTTCAGTTCAAAGATTATGAGGTCCCCTTTTTGATTCAGTGCATAAAGATCCGCTTCAGCCTGTAACGGACGCTCCTGAAAGATCGGCATCAATGCGGCATCTTCAAACAATACATCCAGAAGATGCGTAGCCATGAGATTCTCTAAATCCTTTTCAATTTTTCCGAGATCGGCAAAATCAAGAAACGGTAGCGCCTCAAGATCCTTTGACCTTGTGCCGGTTGTCAATTTGTAGAGCATAGTATATTCCTTTCTCCTATTCCCATCAGATAAGAGCGACAATTTTATCGGCGTCTGCCGTATTTGCCACCTGCTGCGATATTGCTGCTGAAGCTGACGTCTTTGTAAGTACATGATGCGGATATTTTTCTATTTCCTTATACGGTTTTACAAACTTGATGTTGCATGCGCAAACCAGCACATCAATCCCCTGATTGCAGTAATTAGTCATGGCATTGATGAGGAACGTTGCATAATCGCCCATGGTAAAAAAGGCTATTTTTTGATTTTGATGCGAGACAATATCTGTAAAATCCTTTTTGTTGCCACCCAAGGGTTGCTTGTTGGTCGATATGCCATTGTTCGCCAAAAGCAGTTGATGGACGACGTTCAATGTACCTGATTTCCCGCAACTATTACTCCCACTGAGCATGATTATTTTCACAAGTTACTACCTCCTGTTTCTGTTTGTATTATAAACTGTGGCTCCCACAGCCCTTACAGATCAACTCGCTGCAAGGCGCCATCCTTCATATCATTATTAATGACTTCCTCGCACTTACGGTTATTACAGTAATTTTTTCTCAAACAGCTCTTTTCTGACGTCTTCTATCAGCACTTTCAGCGTATCGTATGACATTCTGCCAGGATGATTCATTTCATAAAATATCCTATTATTTCGTACGTACTTGAAAATTCCAGACCCGTTGATTTCGTGAATGAACTTGTATTCAGAATTATTCGCCAATGTTCCGAATGTTTTTGTAAAAAATATATTTATCGGAGCATTGACAACCTCAATTTCTTTATCAATGAATCCACGCTTGCTGCATTCTGCATGCAAGTTCCATTGATGGCTTGGATCGTAGCATTTACATGCATTACTCAAAGCAACAAAATCGAGACATTCAAACCACTGAAATTCATTTTTACCCAGGACATTTTTTATAAGCCAGTAGGTTTTAGCCCAGAATCCTTGCATATATGCTGTTTGAAAGAAACAAAACCATAACGGTAAAGCCATAGTCGTTTCGTCGTTGAAATCGTGATCATCAATCCAGGAAAAATTCTCTCTGCCAGCAATAAAAATGAGAGGTTTTCTCCCTATCCAGTAAATACCCTGTGGCCCATCAATGTTTTCTCCAAATTTGCTTTTGCATGCGGTGACGCATTCAGGCATATTTTCTCTATAATACTTCCATATTTCCTCATACTTCTCTTTTACAGCGCTGACTCTTTGAAAAAAATCTTCGTCCCATTTTTGAACCAGATGTTTTAAAATATCCATTGTGTGATTCCTCCTTTTAGCTAGAATATCAGGCTGTTAAGTTATATTCTTTCTCACCTTATACGTCAACACCGGTTCAAATACCGCAACAACCGAGATCAGCCCAAATGAAACCATATCACTGATAACGCTCTCAATATCCTTGTACGCCTGCGGTGCTTCTTCATAAAGCAGCTCTTTATCCTCGCAGATGACGTAACTGCCGAGTTTTGTTTTCTTCATAGAATCGGCGGAATACTTTTCCCGCAGCCGCCCTTCGCATTCCGAGCGGTTCCATTTGCGGCCAGCACCGTGGGCTACAGACCAGAGGTTGGCAGCCTGGTCGCCGGTCGGTTTTACTAGATAGCTGCACGCGCCTCTCGAACCTGGAATTACGATGAGTGGCTGATTTGATGGAGCGGCACCTTTACGGTGAAGGTAGGCTTCCTTTTCGTTAATAATCACCTTTGTGATGGAGTTGTGCGCCAAATCAGCAATCAGTCGATATTCGACGCCGAGTTGTTCCGCAACGCGATGTGCTATCAACTGACGGTTGGCTGTAGCCCAGTTCATGGCATCGTCATGCCGGGTCAGATAACAGGTGGCTTCGTCGCTACCAGCGTCAAGTCCTCCATCCTTATGAATGTCAACATGGGAACGGAGCAGCATCTCTCCCAGGCCACGTGATCCGGAATGGATAAGCAGAAACAGGCTCTTTTCATCAAGCCCCTCAGAACAGAAGGATAAATCGTCAGTTACATCTTTAACCCGCAGCAGTTCCGCAAAATGATTTCCCATACCGATGGTTCCGGCAGATGAAGCAAATAGATCCGGTGCCCACCGTTCCCGCAACCATCCAGCAACATCACCGTCCCATGAGCGTTCCAGTCCATTTAGTTTCTTCGCCCACTTCTCCGGTTTTGCCTTTGCTGCAGTCAAGTCGGTTGCAAACAGCGCCATACCGCAACCGACATCCGAACCGACCAAATAAGGATAGAACACACCTTCCGACAGCATGGCCGCGCCGACTGGCCCGCCTTTGCCGGGGTGGAGATCGGGAAAACCGGCTACCTGTACCATGCCAGGGAGCGCCGCCACCCGTTCGAGTTGACGGATGGATTCACCTTCGATCCAGGTGGATGGGGTGGTGAAGAGAGATATTTTTTCTGACATGGTCATCAGCTTAAACTCCATATCTGATTATTTGAATCAAGAGTGCTTTGTCAGATCCGGATAGAAACGGTGCTTATCAGACTCGACAAATAATATTGGTTCGATTTCACGTATCAGGCGCTGAGCAACAGTGAGGCCGCTGTCACCTGTTATAGTAATGTCGCGCACAATGTGGTTTTCAAACAATTCAATCTTACCTATTCCTTGGTCTTTGAACTTCTGCAAAACCTCACGAGACCAGTCACCTGCGGATTCATGGATAGCAAAACAAAGCGGCGAGTGCAAGGAAAACCAGCGACTACACCAGATCCCAAACCAAAGGATCTTTTTCCCTTCTTTGTTGTGGAAATACAGGCCGTATTCTTCAGGTGTATCACTCAAAGAATAACGATATCCTCTGAATTTGCAGAAGGCAGCAATATGATCGATGGCCTCAACTACAAAGATAAGGGACGTTGAGAAGGCTTCGATAGAATGCGCCAACAAGTTTGTTGTTAAGTCTTCTTTACTCGCATCACCAAGAATTTCCAGAATGTTTGATTTCATATTCATGGGCTCTATTCCTTTTATTACAGATGTTGGCAATCAGCTAAAACACTCTTATCATCCATGCTGCCAGCAAAAGCCCATCAAAGCTCTCCAAGCGCCCTTTCTAGGAGTGCCACAACACTGCTGTCATCGCGGAGCGTATCAAGCCTGAACGGTATCAGTGAAAGAGAATCGATTCCGTGAACATGCGGAACATTCAGTACGTCTCTATCTGCCGATGTAAATGTCATACAGGGCATTTCTGCAGGAGGATCAGTCATGAACGAGCGCACATAGTTCTGTATCTCGAAATCAGCAAGATCATAAAAATATTCACGCTGGCGCGGCATGGTTGCCTTGCTGATATAGCCGAATGGGATATAATCTACGGGCATGCCAGTTGTCTCGACATCAGGAGGGCAGAGCGAAAAGCCATAACAGGAAAATTTCCCCTGTTCTTGTTTTGGCAGAACAAATTTTATGTAGATATGGGTTGGTAGGTGAAATTTTCCGCCTGAATCAAATTGTACAGAATGCCCCCTATTGTCCCATGAAATAATTATATAACCTTTGTCTATCAGATAGTTGGTTGCTGTTTCGCAGTGATGTAAAAGCGAAGCAAAATAATTTGCGACTTTCTGCAGTAGCTTAAATGTGCTCATAACTCCTCCTCTTCAAATTATTGGGTAATTCCAAAATGCATATAAGCTAAACTGGTGGCAACACGGCCACGGGGCGTTCTATTCACTAACCCCATCTGAATAAGGAATGGTTCGCAAATACACTCGATGGCATCCTTTTCTTCACTGAGAGCTGCTGCGATCGTACCCAAGCCAACGGGGCCACCACCAAACTTCTCGATAATCGTGAGAAGAACCATTCGATCCATTACATCCAGACCCATCTCGTCAATCTCCAGCAACTTCAGTGTGTTTCGCACAACAGGGCGGGTTATGATGCCGTCGGCTTGTATTTGGGCAAAATCCCGTACGCGCCGCAAGAGCCTGTTTGCAATACGTGGAGTACCACGACTCCGGCGAGCTAATTCAGTTGCCCCTTCAGGTTCGATTTTGATTCCAAGAATAGCTGAAGAGCGGGTTATGATTGTGGCCAAATCTTCATCATTGTAATACTCTAGCCGTGATATGACGCCGAATCGATCGCGCAGTGGTGAGGAGAGTAAGCCGGTTCTGGTTGTCGCCCCCACCAATGTAAAACGGGGCAGGTCGATTTTGATACTCCGGGCTGATGGCCCTTGACCGATCATCAGATCCAACTGAAAATCTTCCATGGCAGGGTAGAGAATTTCCTCAACAACACGAGAGAGACGGTGGATTTCATCAATAAAGAGAACGTCGTGCGGTTCCAGACATGTCAGAATAGCTGCCAGATCGCCTGGGCGCACGATCACAGGCCCTGACGTTGGCCTGATGTTGACTCCCATTTCTCTTGCCACCAGATTGGCAAGGCTTGTTTTCCCCAAACCGGGTGGCCCATAAAACAAGACATGATCGAGCGCTTCATTCCTTTCTTTGGCCGCATCTATGAAAAGTTTCAAGTTGCTTTTAACTTTTGTTTGGCCAATGTAATCGTCGAAGGTTCTTGGACGAAGCGTCACCTCAATATGAGAATCGCTGTCGAGTTGCACCATTCCTCCGGTTATTATTTCTAACACTTGTTGTTTATCTCCACCGCTCTGCCAAACTCCTCCGGATAATGAGCCTTGAGCCAAGCACTCTGGTAGGAGATCAGTGAGTATGCTACAGCGTGGGCCTTATTGAATCCGTATTCTGCAGAGCGGCACAGTAAATCAAAAATATCGCTGGCTTTGTCTTCAGCTATATCTTGAATCACAGAACCGGCTATGAAGTCCTTCTTCGCTTTTTTTATATCAGCTGCGTCTCGTATTCCGAGAGTCCGTCGCAACTCATCAGCCTTGCCAAACGAATATCCTGCCACTGCATGAATTATCTGCATTGCCTGTTCCTGGTAAACAATGACACCATACGTGTTTGCCAGTATCGGCTCCAATTCCGGAATGATATACGTAATCAATTGACGTTCATGTTTGCGTTCAATCAGGTTGTCCAGCATCCCTACTCGAAGAGGGCCAGGACGATAGAGCGCACACGCTGCAACGATATCCTCGAAGCAGGAAGGCTGAAGTTTTATCAGCAGTTCTTTCATGCCAGTTGATTCAAGTTGGAAAATGCCATCGGTGTTTCCCGAAGAGATCAGATCGTATGTTGCCGTATCGTCCAAAGACAGCAGGTGAGGATCGAGTTCGGAATTCTTTCCGGCACGAATCAGTTTAATGGCGATATCATTTATGGTCAGATTCTTGAGGCCAAGATGATAGAACGTAACCAGACCAACTTTTTCAAAGTAACAATAAGGGAAATGTGACATTGATATAACCGAATCTGAGCGTCCTGCCACCGGCACGAATTTGCGCACATCCGCAGGGGCTATGACAATGCTGGCGGCATGTGTTGTCGAATACCGAACCAGCCCAGTTAATCTGAAGACAATATCGAGCAACTCTGCAATCGTCTTGTCGCTTTCTGCCATTTTGTTAAGTTTCAGTAGGGGTCTGCGAAGCAATTTCTCTTTCAGGGTTTCATTGAATCTGCATTGAGGCAGCAGCTTCACCACCTTGTTAATTTTTGACCGATCCATTCCAATTGCTTGTCCCACATCCCGGATGGCAGTCCTGTCTGTAAACGTCCCGAATGTGGCAAGCGTGCAGACATTATCCCTGCCGTATTTGTTCACAATGTAGCCAATGACTTCTTTGCGCCGCTCTGAACAGAAATCCAGATAGATATGGGGGAATACAATTCGCCGGGAATCGAGGAACCGCTCAAACAGCAGCCCATGTTCTATGGGATCGATATCCGAAATCCCCAAAACATAAGCCACAAGGGAACCTCCCACTGATCCGCGCCCCGGCCCCACGGGAATACCGTTGTTTTTTGCCCAGTTGACATAATCAGCAACAATCAGAAAGTAGGCTGAATACCCCATTCCGATGATGCATTGCAGTTCAGCGTCGAGCCGAAAAGAGTAAGACAGCTTCTGCTCATCCGTATCACCGTGGCATCTGGACGTGATGGTGACCATTCGGTTTTTGAGTCCTTCGAGGGCCTGATCGCGCAGCATGTCGTCGTGATGCGAGCCTACGGGAATTTCAAAAATTGGGAGGTGATGTGTTTTGCCATCCAGCGGGAGCTCAAGATTACAGCGATCGGCTATTTTCAAGGTATTTGAAAGGGCCTCGGGACATCGCCCGAAACTTTGCCACATATCTTCTGTGGGATAAAACTGAAAGGATCGGTAGGAACTTCCAGCTTTCTCTAGGACGCGTCCTGTCATAATACACTGTAGAATCCGGTGTGCCTTGACATCATCAGACGTCAGGCAACGGCAGTCAGCTGCGACAGCCAATGGAATATTGAGAGTAGTACCGGTATGCACCAGCCTTGGCAAAGTAGGCGCTGATTCAAAGTGCATCTCGATATAATAGCGCTCTGGGAAATGCTCGTCGTACCAGGCAGCAACGCTTAAAGCGTCATCACTACATTCACGGCATAATGCAGTTAACTCGCCGTCGATTCCTCCAGACAGACATATCAGTCCTTCAGCGTGAGTAGCGAGTAAACCTGGGGTAACAGGTGTAACTTCCCGCAAACCTTTTCCACAGACTGCAGAGACGATCTGGCAGAGATTCCGGTAGCCCGTGAGGTTCATGCAGAGTAGCACGACCTTGTATACCGGCGATGCCCGACCCTCTTCCTGTCTCTGCAGTACCGACGTGACACTGATCTCTGCACCGATGATCGGTTTTATTCCAGCTCTTTTGCATTTGAGGTAAAACTCAATTGTTCCGCACATGTTGTTGCTATCGGTGATGGCGACAGCCAGCATGCCGAATTCCTGTGTTTTCGCAATCAGGTCATCAATGCGAATGGTGCTGTCGAGAAAGGAATAGTCGGTGTGATTGTGGAGATGGACAAAATCTGGTTTGCTCATGGTGATTTCCCTCCTTTAGTATCGACGATCAATCAATACAACGATGGAGTGTCAGAATTGGACACTGGAAGAAGACTCTTTATTAAACACTCAGAATACGTCTTCGAATGATATTCCTCGACGCCAGATCCATCAGGCAGTGGGGGCAGAGCCGATAGACGCTGTCCGGTCCATTTTCGGCAACATGCTCACCGGGCGGCAAACGCCAATAGCTTTCAGCGTTAATTGCCAGCACGTAGCCATCCAGCGGGCAGATGGCATTGTACTGCTCAGGTATGCGGGACTTGTCGAATGCCATAATACATTCTGAAATGTCGTGATCAAGTATCGGATCATCCTCTGCCAGCGGCCAGCGCAAATCGGCGTTCAGCCGGTCGAAACCAGCGGCATCCATTCGCAGACCGTTGACAACGTAGCCGTTAGAGTTCTGAGCTGCTTCATCCGGCTTCTCTTCTCCCGGTGAACCGAAGAACAGCCAGCGTAGGTGATATCGAATGTTGTAATAGTTCAACTGGTACTGTGGGATAAATATGCTGTTACCATTGGCGTCGCGCTGCATCCCTTTTTTAATCTCCGAGGCAATCTGCGGCAGATTAGATTGATTCCAAGACCAGTACAGCATTTCAGATTCCCCAAACTCGCTAATTCTCAACTCACTGGTACCGATATTTCCATGCCGGTTTTTGGCAATGGTGACCGTTGTCGGACCGGGAAGTATTTCCAGCGGTGTTCCGGTCATTCCGACGACATGGTAGGGTCGATGGAGGAAGATAGCTACGTCCACCAGTTTCTCAATATCTCCGATCATTGCGAGGTCGGTGAGTAGTGGAGTATGGTCCAGGCGCTTGTCCACAGTGCGCCACAGGTTAGCCGTAAGCAGGATACAAACCTGCTCTTCTGTTGCCAGTTGCTTCAGCCTGCTGACAATAGTGGTTGTTTCTACCTTTATTCCGCACTCAGCCGGTTCCTCAGTGTTAATAAGCTGAAGGTAATCGATAGCAACTACGGATGTCGTTCGATTCTTTTTTTGCTCCTTGACACTTTCAACAATGTCTTCGATGGTCAGCAGCGGTTCGTACACTTGAATGACCGCCGCATCCTGAAGATTCGGTATACCCCTGAAGCGGGGCACTCCTCTCAGCGGCCAATTCGACTGCTTGAAGGAGAGTACAAACTGCGGATTCTTGTCGCGTACCGCCTTCTGCGCCACATTCAGGACAATCCGGGATAACAGGGTTGTTTTACCCATCTTCGGTCTGCCGGCCAGAAGGATCAGATCGCTGGAAAGAAATCCCCCCGTGATAGCATCAATCTTTTCGATACCACTCATGATGACTGTCATTGCAATTTCCTTTCTGCCTGATTCCCTATAAGAGCAGGAAACGCCTCGACAAAATGCTCATTTGTTCGCTCCTGTTCAATCTCTTCTTCCCGTTTCAGGTACACCCATGTACTGCCACCATCGGTCTCGTAAAGGCACACCCATGTTGATTCGGTGAATTTCTGATTCATCCACTCCAGCATCGGCTCCCATGAGTGTCGGATCAGCAACTCCCGCCGCGTCGGAAACAGTTCCGGCTCTTTGCACAATTTGCAGAAATATGTGCCGTCCGGTCGCCTGGCATAGTAGGCGTCAAATTCTATCAGACCATCCCACATCTGGCCTTTACGACTCACGAGAACAAAATTACCGCCGTTCTTGCCGATTATTGTAAAAATACGCGGGGATAACCCGTTGAAACGCACACCAAACTGCCGCTGAGTGAAAATATATATATACGGCGGATAGCGAAACCGATTCCGGTTAGCTTTCACCCACCGACAGAATGTTTTGTACGCTATATTGGTTGGCATGGTGCCTTTCTCCCTACTAACAACCTAACGTACCAAAGTATCCAGGTGTTGCAGTACTGAGAGTACTGAAGCAGCGCGTTCAAACATATATGTTTCACTCCTTGCCTTCATATAATGCCTTTCTCGTTTTTCAGTGATGCCTGACATGAAATCCCAACGCCCGCACGTTGAGCCAGATCAAGGATGGATTCCCACGAAAGATGCAAACCTTCTACTTCATAGTCTAACGTTATAATCTTTAGCCCATGCTTATCCCACAACACCTCAAAGCCTTCCCGATGAAAGATAAGGCTGCCTGCAGCATCAGAACCTGTCATGGTCAACTCCTCCCTGAAGAACATAAATCTACTGGTTATAGCTCCGGTTCTCCGGAAGTCAGTTGCTCCAGATGCCGCTGAAAGTGCCCTTTTCGTTCTTCAGTCCATGCTAAAACATGCTTGTCGATAACCATCGCTATATCAATGAGCACCTCCATTCCAGGATACAAGTGCTCATCACGGCTTGCTGGAACTCTGCTCGGTAACGACAGGATCTGATCAATTGCTTCCTCGGCCTTTTCCCGCCAGAAAACAGCCAGCACGGGGAGTATCTCTCTGAAACAGTCCAGACGGTAATAGTTGTCGCCTATCTGTTCTGCCCGTATCAGAGCGTATTTCAGGATAGAGTTGACGAGGGCATCATGCCCAAAGCCGGCAATGGCATGCAGGTACTTGAACAGGTCCTTTTCAGGAAAACCGTCAACCCGGTCACGGCAATTATCAAGAGCCAGCTCGATTGTCTTCAGCGCGGCTTCTTCCTTGCCGTCCTTCAGCAGTTCGACGGCACCGGCCATCATCGTACGGATGAAAACTGATGGGTGTCTTGACATGTCGGCTGTGGTAAGAGCCTGCTGAAAGTCGCCTTTTTTGAGATACGCATACGCAATCTTCTCAGCGCCGGAATCGATTTCATGGCATAGATTTCTGCTCTCCTCTCTTTCTTTGAGCTGCCCCAGGGCCAGAACTGCATACGCAAGTGGATTGGACGCTTCATCATTCATGTGCTTCATGGGTCGATCTCCTATTCCAGGTAATGACGGTTGCATTCCGCACATTGGTAGTGCTCGTCGTTCTCGATTTCGATCCGGTATTCCTGATGCTCGAAGAAATCCAGAGCTTCATTGATGACATCATTGTCCATGCAGCGGTCAACATAGAGCCGCACCTTATTTCGCTGCGGGAAGCAGACCATTCGGCCACGGGGGTAGTAATCGTAGGCGTGAGCTTTCAGTTTGAGCTCCGCATCGTTGGAGGGTTTCAACTTCTCCCAGAACTCATAATGACCGCCATACTGAATAGCATCGCCATATTCATCGGCTTCGTGGAGATAGACCGCGTTACCGACGATAACGTCATTCACACTCCAGTAAATACCGACCTTGATGTGTGGGCCGGTTCCGTCAGGCTTAGCCTGGCATTCGCATGGGTTACAATTTTTCATGGCGGTTTTTATCCTACATTTTTTTGATCAACCAATACACCGGAGGAGTGTCAGAATTGGACACTTCGGGAAAAGTTTTTTTCAGGAGGGCTGATTGACATAGTCGCTATCATAGTCTATGGTATAGTACGAATCAGCAATAGGAGGTAATACCATGCAGACGTTGACAACTATGGATTTGAGGAAAAACCTCGGGCATATCCTTGATATGGTGGCGGAAAATAACGAATCCGTGACCATCTCCCGCGCCAACAAACCGCTGGCGGTGATTCTTTCCATTGCAGAATATGAGGAGAAAGTGCAGAAGAAAAACCGGGGCCAGCGACTTGAGGTTCTGTCCGGGGCTATGGATGCCTGGCGCGAACGCAACCGTAAAAAGACAGATGGAGTAGACACAGTGCAGGCGGTGCGCGAAAGCAGGGCTGAACGATGATCGTATTGGATTCCTCAGTTGCCCTGAAATGGATCTTTGCCGATGAAGAGGGGGCGGAGCATGCTGAGCGTGTCCGCGACGAGCATGTTTCAGGTAAGAGTGAAATTGCCGTTCCAAGCCTGTTTTTCTACGAAATAGCCAACGTCCTTGCCACCAAGGTCAAGCTGTCCGCAGAAGAGGCGATGGAAGCGTTCGAGCTTATCAGCGCGTTTGAATTCGACGTTCATGAACTCGACAGTTCCGAGATGATGGAGGTAATGTCCTTTACCATGAAGCACAAGGTCAGCGCATATGACGCCAGCTATCATGTGCTCGCCAGCCGACTCGGGTGCCGATTTCTGACCGCCGACCGGAAGTTTTGGGAAAAAATTAAGGTACTGGGGGTTGTGGAGTTACTCTGTTAATCCGTTAGCTTTTGCAGAACTCGCTTTAGCCCTTCTGCAATTCTCGCCATGCTATCATAATCAAGAGTTTCTGGAATATCAGAAGGCAGGTGGTAATGCGGATTGCGAAGAAATGCGGTATCCGTGACCATGATGGCAGGGTATCTCGCCTGCCAGAATGACCAGTGATCTGACCATCCGACAGAGAATAATTTATCCGGTGCAATTAGACCTTCTGAGGGAAATTGAGTGGTTGTGCGGAAATGTTTTATGCAGCGGCGCAGTAGCGGATAAGAAGCGAGATCTCCGCAGAATGCAATGAAATCTCCTGTATTCGGATACAACTTTTCCAAAGGAGGCGGGTAGAGCTGACTCCCCGGCTCCGTGGAATAATATCCCAGGCTTTCGAGGCAGAGCATGCCGGTTATTTTCTCGTTACGCTGCCTGCACCCGCGAGCATACACAAGGCTACCCATCTGTTCTGTCTGGAAGTAAGGAGGTTCCTCATTCACAAAAGCTACGAAACGGATTGTTCGCTCCGGTTTGAGACCCGTAAAACGTCTGGCTATCTCCAACAGCACAGCGACACCAGACGCGTTGTCATCGGCGCCGGGAGTGCCGTGAGCGGAGTCGTAATGTGCGCCGATAACGATTATTTCATACGGTTTGGATTGACCGGGCAGGGTCGCTTCGATATTGGAGACTTTTACTCTGCCAATAGAGTATGTATCAAGGCGGGTTGAATAGCCAAGCGTGGAAAATTTGTCTGAAATAAACTCCTCAGCCTTTGCCAGTTCTGCCGGATGGCAGGTATTTCGTTCACCGATTGTTTCCGAGAGATATTCTACATCAGCTCTCATCCGTTCAGCACATGCCTGTTCCACAGGAGTAAGCGTATGAAGTTCACCTCGATATGAATGGCCAGGAATAATCATTACTATCCCAGATACACCTGAAGAGTGACATTTTTAGACACACTGGAAGAAAATTATTTCAGGGGGAAATCTCAGCGGTTTTAGAGAAGAAATCAGATACAGGAATCCATCAGATCCTCGATGTGAGAAAAACCGACAACGCGCAGGCCGCTGCTTCGTTCCTGCCGTTCGCTGCCGCCGTAGATAACCATGCCGGGTGCTGCTTTTGGATTGAGTGAGCGATAATAGTCTATCCCTTTCCAGGCTTCCCGCTGGATCGTCGCTCCCAGCTTGATTTCGATCGGAACGATGCCAGCCGCAGCTTCATACAATAGATCCACCTCATGCCCTGCGTTGTCACGCCAATAGTAAAGTTTCGGTTCGCGTACCCGGTTCAGGCGCTGCTTCATCAATTCCGTTACCACAAAAGTTTCAAAAAGTGATCCCACAAGCGGGTGGCTGGCAACCTGTTCGGCCCGTTCGATCCCCAGCAGATGGCAGGCAAGTCCGACATCCCAGAAATAGAGCTTTGGTGCTTTGATCAGCCGTTTGTTGAAGTTGTTGTAGTGCGGTTGCAGCAGGGTGATGATAAAACTGGCTTCCAGGAGCGACAGCCAGGCACGGGCAGTGTTGTGGTTGATACCGGCATCGGCGGCAAGGGAACTGGCGTTCAATATCTGTCCGGTGCGTCCGGCACAAAGACGCAGAAATCGTGAGAAGACGGTTAAGTCTTTGACCGCCATTATTTCCCGTACATCTCTCTCCACGTAGGTGGTGACGTAGAAAGAAAGCGCCTCAACCGGATCAAGATTGTCGGCAAAAATGCGGGGATAAAAACCGTTGAACAGAAGGTGCGCGATGTCCGAAGGAGTGCCGACACAAGCGGAGCGCTCCGTAAGGCTGAACGGGAGCAGCTTAAGAATTGATGTTCGACCGGCAAGGGATTGGGTGACCGATTCCATCAGCATGAACTGATGACTGCCGGTGAGGATGTAGGCCCCCTTCAGCTCCGGCCGGGCATCCACCCGCACCTGGATTTCCGACAAAAGCCCCGGCACTCGCTGGATCTCATCCAGTATTGCTCCATCCCTGGCGTGGGTGTTGAGAAACCCCACCGGATCGGTAAGGGCAAAGTCTCGCAATGACAGTTGTTCAAGGGAGACATAGGGCTTGTCCGGAAACGCCATCTTGGTAAGAGTGCTTTTTCCGGACTGTCGCGGCCCAATTATAGTGATTACCGGATACTGCCCGGCCAGGCGAATGAGATCAGCTTGTATGGCGCGTTGGATCAGCATGGATGGGAGGCTATCATGGATATATACGAATTGTCAATTCAAACAGAAATTTGTATCAACTATTGATACCCACGCAGACATTTTTGAAGAATTCACTACATTAATAAATGAACGACATAGCCAACGAAAAGAAGTACCAATCGTTGAAGTAGAGGGGGCATTAGAGGGTAAATTAAAATAAACAAATCATTGGAACTCTGCGAGCTTTTTTCCTTGTTATTATCGCCAGCTTGATTTCCTAAAATGCTAACAATAAGTGAAATACCTATGGCTTGGGTAATCGATAATTGTGGCAAGTGGAAAATAGGCACTATGAACCAACCCCACATTATGCTTAATATGACGCCATTAAATACTTGCAAAACAGGAATTAGGATTAAAACTACTAGCGCCGATATCAGATCATACAAATATATTTTCCTATTACCCATCAGTAGTGTCCCAACGTTGAATAGCTGATCGGCTGCAAAGGCCTGTCAATACTAAGTGAAAGCGACATCATGGCATTAAACGACTTGAAAATTTTCCGGAG
>Ga0194061_1001007_pt1 | contig 16997 bp, 14 predicted proteins | sample SepL2221m_MetaG_FD_163423 | JGI IMG/M metagenome (GOLD analysis project Ga0194061, IMG submission 163423) | Anoxic zone freshwater microbial communities from boreal shield lake in IISD Experimental Lakes Area, Ontario, Canada - Sep2016-L224-21m | ecosystem: Environmental > Aquatic > Freshwater >... | reverse complement strand
GGAGGGAAACTACACAAAAATGAGGATTCAAAGTTCAAATCGGCACCAAGCAAAATCGGCTGCAAAGCCGCGCCAGTATTGGCTTTCAAGCAAATTAACACCCATTTAACCGGACACTACTGATGCATAACTCCGTTTCAACAGCCTCCGACTTGGGGGATCTAAAGGGGGCATCGCCCCCTTTTTCAACGCCCGGTTAGTACTCCAGCACCCAGGTGTCCTTGGTGCCGCCGCCCTGCGACGAGTTGACGACCAGCGAACCCTCGGCAAGGGCCACGCGGGTGAGGCCGCCGGGAACAATGTTGTTGCCCTTGCCCGAGAGCACAAAGGGGCGCAGGTCAAGGTGGCGCGGAGCGATGCCTTTTTCAACAAAGGTCGGGCAGGTCGACAGCGACAGCGTCGGCTGGGCGATGTATTTCTCCGGCGAGGCAATGATGCGCTGGCGGAAATCCGCCAGTTGCGCGGCACTCGAGGCCGGGCCGACCAGCATGCCGTAGCCGCCGGCGCCGTGCACCTCCTTGACCACCAGTTCGGCCAGGTGCTCGAGCACGTAGGCGTAGTCGTCCTTTTTGCGCAGCTCGTAAGTCGGCACGTTATTGAGGATGGGCTTTTCGCCGAGGTAGAACTGGATCATGTCGGGCACGTGTATGTACATCGACTTGTCGTCGGCGACGCCGGTGCCGATGGCGTTGGCGAGGGTCACACGGCCGGCCTTGTAGGCCGAGAACAGCCCGGGCACGCCCAGAATGGAGTCTTCGCGAAACGCCAGCGGGTCGAGAAAGTCGTCATCGACGCGGCGGTAGATCACGTCCACCCGCTGCGGTCCGCGGGTGGTGCGCATGTACACCGTTTCGTCGCGCACGAACATGTCCTGGCCCTCTACGAGCTCTATGCCCATTTGCTGTGCGAGGAAGGTGTGCTCGAAGTAGGCCGAATTGAAGGAGCCGGGGGTGAGCAGCACCACGGTGGGGTTGCTCGCGCCGGCCGGGGCCACCGCGCGCAGGTTCTCGAGCAGCATGTCGGGGTAATGCTCCACCGGCGCGATGGCGTGGCGCGCGAACAGCTCCGGGAACAGCCGCATCATCATCTTGCGGTTCTCGAGCATGTAGGACACGCCCGATGGCACGCGCAGGTTGTCCTCGAGCACAAAGAACTCGCCTTCACCGGCGCGCACAACGTCCACCCCGGCGATATGCGCATAGACGCCGCCGGGCACATTGAGCCCCTGCATTTGCGGCCGGAATTGCGAATTGTTGAGGACTTTCTCGGCGGGGACAATGCCGGCCTTGAGGATGTCCTGGTTGTGATAGACGTCGTTGAGGAACAGGTTGAGGGCGCGCAGGCGCTGCTTCAGCCCGGCTTCGAGGGTGCGCCACTCTCCCGCGGAGAGCACGCGCGGAATGATGTCAAAGGGAATCAGCCGTTCGGTGCCCGAATCCTCGCCATAGACGGCAAAGGTGATGCCAACGCGATGGAATAGCAGCTCCGCCTCGGTGCGCTTTTGCGCGATCTGCTCCGGCGGCATGGCCTGCAGCCATTCGTCGTAGATGCGGTAAGGCTGGCGCACCCCGCCGTCTTGGCCGCGCATTTCGTCGTAAAAACCCGACGGTTTGCCGCTCTGGGATTGTTTTTGCGCCATGGGGTGGTGAGACGGGCTATGCGGCTTTATGTTGATTACACATTGGGTGCGAGGCGGCGATGGGTGTCCAGTTTAACATTAGCAATGCCTGTGCCACACACGGGTGCATGGGGTCAAGTGATTGATAAATTGACGCAAACCCCCTGACGGTCGGGGAGGACGCAATTTCAGCGCACCAATTGTGTGCCGGTGGCCTAGTCTTGGTGCGAACCGGGCTGGCGCGGTGGGTGCGTAAAGCTGCTTTGCTATACTCGACCGCTGCTTTTCACCCACCGCGACAAGGAAGTATTTTGTCAGTGACCTTTTCCGCCGCCGTCACCGTTGACGGTGATCCCGTATCGCTGCAAGCCTATCGCCTTCGGGTGCGCGAACTGCTCAATGAAGGGCAGGTCGATGATTACCGTGAATTGCACACCATGGACCGCCTCGACTGGCGCTTCAGGCTCAAGGGCGGTGTGCCGTTTCCGGCGTTTGTCGAGAGCTCAATCGAGTTCCCCGACTTGCTGGTGCACATCGAATGGGAGCGGTCGGCCGAAGGCCAGAAGGGTATTGCAACGATCCAGAACGGCAATGTCACCCAGCAGGCGGCCGAAGCGGGCGCGATGGTCGACAAGGGCATGGCTTGTTACGACCTGCAGGTGGTGGCCGGCGGGGAACTGCGGCTGGCACTGGTGGCGCGCGGCTGGCGCAATGATGAATTAATCGGCTACGTGCTCAGCGCCGACCAGCATGCCTGGTTTTACATCAGTCGCGATGGCGACGCGCTGACCTTGAGCGCCAGCGACGGCATGGAGGATGAATGGGCCAAGCGCTGGCGGGTTGAGGGTGGCCATGCGCAGTACCAGGAGCTTGGAGAACGGACGCCAATCGAGGCGGGCATGCGCAAGGAACTCGAACGGCTCGCCGGCAGCCTTTGTGACGAATGGATCTGGTTTGCCGCGAGCCCGGCCGAGGAAACCATAGTGGAGCGCCAACGCTACGAGCAGTACGGCCTTGCCGTGCATGAGGCCAATGTGCGCTCGGTCAAGCTGCGCACGGTCATGCAGGCAACGCCCGAAGGCGGCTATGTCTTCGCCTCGGCGCGGCCCGATGTGATTGAAGCGCGTGAGCTGCTGTTGCGTTGCTGGGCCGGGGCGCATTGAACATCGACGACAATATAGCCTGATCCAAAACCATGACAGAAGCCTTTCGCAAAAAATCAGTCCAATGCGCCAGTCCCTCGGGCCTGCATCGCATGGCCTACCTGGAGTGGGGCGACGCCGCCAATCCGCACGTGGTGGTATGCGTGCACGGCCTCACCCGCTGCGCGCGCGACTTTGACGCCCTTGCTGCCGAATTGTCGCGCGACTATCGGGTGATCTGCCCCGATGTGGCCGGGCGCGGCGACAGCGACTGGCTTAAAAACCCCATGGAATACGCCATTCCCCACTACGCCGCCGACATGGTCACGCTCATCGCCCGCCTCGATGTGGCGACAGTGCACTGGGTCGGCACCTCCATGGGCGGGCTGATCGGCATGATGCTGGCCGCACTGCCCGAGACACCGGTAAGCCGCATGGTGCTCAACGATGTTGGTCCGGTGGTGACCGCTGTGTCACTCGAGCGCATCGGCACCTATGTCGGCAAGGCGCCGCGCCTGCCTTCGATAGAAGCGGCCGAGCAGCTGGTGCGCATGGTCAGCGCGCCGTTTGGTCCGCACAGCGACGCGCAATGGCGTTTTTTGACCGAGCACGTGGTGCGGCGCGAGGCCGACGGCAGCTACCGAATGCACTACGACCCGGCCATCGCCGTGCCTTTTAACGCCGGTGCCCCGCACAAGGACATGGCGTTGTGGAATTTCTGGGACGCCATCACCTGCCCGACGCTGGTCATACGCGGCGAGCAGTCCGACCTGCTGACGCGCGACACCCTGGGGCAGATGGCGGCACGCGGTCCCAAGGCGACAACCGTCGAACTGGCCGGCATAGGCCATGCGCCGACCTTGATGCACGCCGACCAGATTGCCCTCGTGAAAGACTTCCTGCTCGCATCTTGAGTCCGACTGCCGGAAGATGGCTGGCTGGGGTCCCGTTCGACGCGAATGGCACTTACTTAAGCGAACTCCGTCATTCCGGGGCTGCATAGCGGAACCCGGAATCCATGGGGTTCGTCGCTTAGGTGCAAACCCAACCCCCTGGATCCCCGCTTTCGCGGGGATGACGGCAATCGGAGGAACTTAAGTATCGGTGGGCTTAAGCAAGTGCCATTTCCGCTGGATACGGGTTTCCAGCGATATGCCTTGCGCCGGTGCGACTAGGCGCCGCTCAGGCTTTGCAGCCGCGCGATATCCGGAATGTCGATCTGGCGGCCGTTCATGATGATCAGGCCGGCGACGGCGAGTTCATGCAGGATGCGCGAAAAGTGTTCGTGCGTGAGATTCATGTGCGAGGCGACGATGCCCTTGGTCGACGGCAGGGTAATCGAGGCATTTGATTGCTGCTGTGTCTCGCCCAGCTGACTGAGCAAATACCAGCTGACCCTTTGTTTCCCAGAGCGCAGCGTGCAGTTCTCGATGTCATTGACCAGTTGCTCCTCGCGCTGGGTCAGGTCATTGATGATGCAGCGGGCGAATCCGTGGTTGCGCTCCAGTTCGGCATGTACGCTGGCTTTCGGGATATGCACGAGTTTGCTGTCCTGCAGGGCATCGGCAGTAAGGTTGTGCGGCCTGTCGCCAAACAAGGGGCCGGGGCCGAGGCTGCGACCGGCACCGACCAGGTCAACGACGCGCTCGTCACCGTGCGGAGTATCGAGCGCCAGCTTTATCTGGCCGAATACCACCAGATGCAGACCCGTACATACGTCGCCACGAGAGAAAATCCGTGTGCCTCGCGGTGCATCAACCTCAGCCGAGTCGATGGCGATACGTCGGAGTTGGTCGACGTGCATTTCCCGGAACATTGGCAGGGTTTGCAGGAACCCCGGTACGCGAGAAGGCGGCTTGTGCACTTTTGTCTTTCCTGCAGATTGCAACGTGGTCTGCTTGAAGTGAATTCTCCCGCATCGCAGCGCGGCAATTTTGATATGGATCAACAAAAGTTAGACGGGTGACCGGGGGTGGGGCCCGCCTATGACAGATCGCCTCCGCCTCGATGTTTCGAACACGCCCACGCCATGCGCCGGTACTCGAGCGGATTGATTATTTACTTAATAAGGTTTTTTTTTGATCCATATCAAATGAAGAGAAGAGTCCCTCCAGATATCCTTCGTAACAGTTTGTAAGCTCGTCAAAAGACTTAGAAAAACAGTTGCGGCTCGGGGCACAAACGTTCCGAACCTCGCATGTCGGGGAGAGTGAGTGATGCGAAATGCGAGATCTTATGGTTGCGAATTAGTCCAGTGTCCACTTCAGGGCGACGCTCCGGCATCGCTGAATGACAACCAATATCAAGAAAAGGGCAGCGTATGAACCGTTTGCGATTACTACTGCTTGTGCTCGGGTTCGGGCTGGCCGGCATTCAGGGCGGCGTGTTTGCCGCTGATGACAAACCGCAGTTCGGGGCGGCAAACAGGGACAAGGATTGCACCCGCTGCCACGACGCCAACGACGCCAAGCCGGTTCTGGCGATCTACCAGACCAAGCACGGCGTACGCGGTGATGCGCGCACTCCCGGCTGCCAGACCTGCCACGGTGACAGTGCCAGCCACATCAAGGATGCGCCAAAGAACAAGCCGGACGTCGTGTTTTCCAAGGGCGCATTTGAGGTCAGCGACGACAAAACACGCTCAGGCCAGTGCCTGACCTGCCATACCGGCAAATCCCGCAATAACTGGGATGGCAGCCAGCACCAGAACAACCAGCTTGCCTGTAATGATTGCCACAAGGCGCATGCGCCCGCAGACAAGGTGATGGTGAAAAAGACCCAGACCGAAGTTTGCTTTACCTGCCACAAGGAGCAAAGGGCGCAATTGAAAAAAGTGTCGACCCACCCGACGGAGGTCGGCAAGGTGGTGTGCTCCGACTGCCACAATACCCACGGCTCACCTGGTCCCGCAATGGTGAAGAAAAACACCATTGTCGAAACCTGCTACACCTGCCATGCGGAAAAGCGCGGCCCTTTCCTGTTTGAGCATCAGCCTGTGACAGAAAACTGTGCCAATTGCCACAGTCCACACGGATCCAATATCGCACCGATGTTGATCACGCGCTCCCCGTTTATCTGTCAGTCATGCCATGACGGTCCGCACACAACCGACAGCCCGGTCGGTCGCAATGCCGGTGGTTTTCAGTCAGGTTTAACCCAGAACGCTACTGGCAGTAATCCGAGTTCGCATGCAACAGGCCGTGGTTGCCTCGGTTGCCACAGTGTCATTCATGGTTCAAACAGCCCCAGTGGCGGTTACTTTCAGCGCTGATGCCCGGAAAATTGGAGATTGTGATGACTACACCTAACAGCAAAATGAAAGTCACGGTCCTTGCGCTGGCGGTTGAGGCGGCGCTGATCGGTTTGTGTGCGATGCCGGTCAATGCCGCCGACGCGCAGGAGGCAAGCCTCAAGGCTCCGGCTAGTTTCATCAACTTTGGCGGGGCCTACGTGTCACAAGATTCGGCCAAGTTTGGCGAATACAGCGGCATGAACAAGTCGGGCGGTTATGGCATAGCCGATTTTGCCGTCCGTGGCGGCGATTCCTACGGTGATGGCGACGGCACAAAACGCTGGTCTTTTACCGGCAGCGACCTGGGTCTGAGCTCTCGCGGCCTTGACGCCGCGATAAGCGACCAGGGCAAGTGGTCTGTCTGGCTCGCGTATGACGAATTGACTCATTACACCTCGGACAGCTACCAGACGCCTTACTTGGGCAGCATGGGGGGCAACAACTGGACTCTGCCTGCGGGTTTTGCCCCGCTTACCAATACGCGTGCAATGACTACGGCGCAACTGGGTGCATTCCGCAACGTGGATGTTGATAACACCAGAAAAAACGGCTTGCTTGGTGGCGGTTTCATCCTGAATAAGGAATGGGACGTCAAGATTGACTACAACCAGTTGGAGCAGTCCGGCGCAAAACTGATGGGTTTCGGGTCAGCCCAGTGGCCGGTAGCGCCCGGCCCGGCTGTGGCCGGGCAGAACATTTCGATACTGCCGATGGCACAGAACTACAAAACGACCACGGTCAATGCGTCGCTTAACTGGAAGGGCGAAAGCGGGAATGCGACATTCGGTTATTACGGTTCCTACTTCCGCGACAATAACAACGGTGTGACATTCCAAACTTGGAATGGCACCGGTGGTGGTGCACCCAGCACACAAATTATGGGAACACCCCCGAGCAATGATTTTCATCAGTTGAACCTCACCGGGGGATATTCTTTTTCCGGCAAGACCAAGCTGGCCGGGGGCTTGTCCTACGGTCGTAATACCCAGAACATGACTTACGGCTATGACTCGGGCGTGGGTGTCGACTTGGGGCCGATGGTGACCGCATCGCCGACGTCGTCTCTAAATGGCTCCGTTATAACGACGCATGCGGACCTGAAGTTGACGGACCAGACCACCAAGCAGCTGACATTGTCTGCAGGCGTCAAGTATGACAAACGCGACAACCAGACAGCATCAAATATTTATAATTCCCGTTCGATTGACGGGGGAAATATTTACAATTATCCGAACACTCCAAACAGCAACAGCAAGTTGCAGGCAGAAATTGCGGGCGATTACCGTCTGGACTCGAAGCAGAAAATCCGCCTAGCGTACAACTATCAGGAAGTGAAAAGGTGGTGCAACAACTTTGCAACCGGTGGCGGCACGCCGGCTTACGCAGCGGGAACCAATTGTGTTGTTGCGACCGGAAACAAGGAAAACAGCCTGGGTGCGACCTACCGGCTCAAGGCAAGCAGTGATGTCAACTTTGAGGCTGCTTATGTGTACAGCGACCGCAAGTCGAGCTTCGATGAAAACGCCCGTACGGCCATGATTGGTACCGACGGCAATCCGCCGGGCGGGACCGTAACCGGCTTGAATGCCAGCAATTACCGGGGTTTTCATTCGTTCTTTGAAGCCAGCCGCACGCAAAACCTGCTCAAGGCCAAGGTCGGCTGGCAGGCTAACGAGAAGTGGTCCGTCGACCTGGGTGGACGCTATGGCAAAGATAATTTCGACACCTTGTACGGGGTGCAAAACGCGCAAACTTGGAGTCTGAACCTTGATACCACTTATGCCTTCCGTGAGAACGGCACAATGTCGGCTTATGTTACCCACCTGAACAGTGGCCGCAATTCGACTGACCAGCAAAGGACCTCCGCTTCGGCAGCGGCCCCGAGTACGACTGCGGTAGCTGTCCCGGCCGGCGCTACGTGGAGTAACGCCCTAAAAGACGAGGACACCACGATTGGTTTTAATCTAAAGCAGGCCGGGCTGATGGGGGGCAAGCTGGAACTGGTTGGCGATGCGACATATTCGCTGGGCAAGACAGGCTACAACACGACGCTCAACTACTCCACGACTACCAGCAACGGCTTGACTTGCAGCAGTAGCGCTCTCCTGACCTGCGGGGCGCCACCTGATATTGTAAACAGGATGATCCAGTTCAAGCTCACCGGTACCTATGATGTCGACAAGACTTCCAAGGTCAGGGTAGGTTATATATACCAATACCTGAATGCGGCCGATTACTATTACAACGGTTTGCAGGTCGGGAATACGCCGGCCGCGGTGCTGCCGACCAATCAGATAAATCCCAGTTACGCCGTTAATGTAGTCGCGGTCAGCTACATCTACAGCTTCAAGTAGCAAGCGGATTGTTGCAGGTCCGGGCTCACGAGCTTTTCGGGCTGGAGTCAGGCGCGACCGATTCCAGAGGGGCGCGAGGCAGGTACCCATGTATGGCAAGCATGCTGATCCTCTATTCCACCACCGACGGCCATACCCGCGAGATCTGCGAGCGGTTGCAGTCGGTCATCGAGGGGCAGGGGCATCAGGTGACGCTCGCGCCGGTCACTGCGGAAACGCCCGCGTACCTGCAGGCCTTTGAGCGCATTGTCATCGGCGCAAGCATCCGCTACGGCAAACACAGCCCGCAGCTGATCGAATTCATCAACCGCAACGCAAGCATTCTCAATGCCAGGCCCAGCGCCTTTTTCTCGGTCAGCGTGGCCGCGCGCAAGCCAAAAAACAGCCAGCCGGAAACCAATACCTATATGCAAGCCTTCCTGCCCAAGGTGTCGTGGCGACCAACGCAGCTTGCAGTCTTTGCCGGCAAGATCGACTACCCGCGCTACCGTTTTTTTGATCGCATGATGATACGGCTGATCATGTGGGTCACCGGCGGGCCGACCGATCCGCGGGCGGTGGTGGACTTTACCGACTGGAATCAGGTCGAGGCGTTTGGCCGGAGCATAGGCGGGGCTGACGGGTAGAGCAGGGCATGCTTGATCTGCATCAAAGCCGGTCTTGCCCGGTTTGCTAGGGTAGCTGGCATTGTCGGCGCGGGCTGAATGTATCGGTGTTCGCGACGGCACGGCTATCAGTCGAGGAGGAAGCATGAATACCAAGCTCAAGAATCGCGAACAAGCAGCGATGCCGCGCGGCATGGACTTGTTGCACGATCCGCTGCTCAACAAGGGCACGGCGTTTACCTTGGCCGAGCGCGATGCGCTGGGCCTGTGCGGCCTGCTGCCGCCGCACATCCATACCCAGGAAGAGCAGATGGCGCGCACGCTGATGAACCTGCGGCAAATGGCCGAACCGCTCGATCGCTTTATCGCGCTCAATGCGCTGCACGACAGGAACGAGGCCTTGTTTTTTCGCACCATCTGCGAAAACGTCGATGAAATACAGCCGCTCATCTACACCCCCACCGTGGGGTTGGCCTGCCAGCGTTTCGGGCAGATCTTCCAACGCCCGCGCGGCATGTTCATCAGCGCCGCTGACCGCGGCCGCATCAAGTCGATACTGGGCAACTGGCCCTACCAGGCCGGCATCATTGTCGTTACCGACGGCGAGCGCATTTTGGGCCTTGGCGACCAGGGCGCCAACGGCATGGGCATACCGGTCGGCAAGCTCTCGCTCTATACGGCCTGTGCCGGTGTGAACCCGCAGCTGTGCCTGCCGGTAACCATTGATGTCGGCACCAACAACGAAACGCTCCTGAACGACCCGTATTACGTCGGCCTCAAGCAGCGGCGCATTACCGGCGCCGCCTACGATGAGCTGATAGAGGAATTTGTCACCGCCGCGTGCGAGGTGTTTCCCGGTGTGCTGATCCAGTTCGAGGATTTTGCCAACCACAACGCCTTTCGCCTGCTGGCCAAATATCGTGACCGCATCTGCACCTTTAACGATGACATCCAGGGCACGGCGGCGGTGGTGCTTACCGGCCTCTTGTCGGCCCTGCGCATCACCGGCGGCAAATTGCAGGACCAGCGCCTGCTGTTCCTTGGGGCGGGTGAGGCGGCAACCGGCATTGCCGACCTGGTGGTTGCGGCCATGCTCGCGCAAGGTGTTAATGAATCTGTCGCCCGGCAGTGCTGCTGGCTGGTCGATTCCAAGGGACTGGTGGTCAAAAGTCGCAGCGACCTTGCCGCGCAAAAGAAACCCTACGCGCATGAACACGCGCCGGTCGCCGAATTTCCGGCGGCGGTGCGCGCACTCAAGCCGACGGCAATCATCGGTGTGGCTGCGGTGGGCGGGACTTTTACCAAGGAGGTGCTCGCCGACATGGCGCGCATTAATGCGCAACCCATTGTGTTCGCGCTGTCCAATCCGACGTCCAAGTCCGAATGCACGGCGCAGCAGGCCTATGAGGGCAGCGAGGGCAAGGCCTTGTTTGCCTGCGGCAGCCCCTTCGACCCGGTAACGCTGGCCGGGCGAACCTATGTGCCGCGTCAGGGCAACAACTCCTATATTTTTCCCGGTGTCGGCCTTGGCGCGATTGTCAGCTGTACCCGGCGCGTCACTGACGAGATGTTCCTTGCCGCAGCGCACACGCTGGCGGCGCAGGTGAGCGAAGCGGACCTGGCACAGGGCAGCCTCTACCCGGCGCTGGCGCGAATCCGCGAGGTGTCGGCGGCGATTGCCGCGTCGGTTGCGACGATTGCCTACGAGCGCGATCTGGCCGGCAAACCGCGTCCGGCGGACATCCAGGCCGACATCAAGTCGCACATGTACGACCCGCGCTATGAGAGTTATGCCTAGAGCAGGATGTTGTATGGAAGGGAAGAATATTTTTCAACGGAACTTCAACCAAGGAGCGCATATGAAAACCATAGCGATTGCGGCCGTCCTGGCCATTGGCGTTTTTGGAGCGGGGGCGGCGGGCGCATCCGAGGCGCTGGCCAAGAGCAGCGGCTGCCTTGGCTGCCACGCACTGGATACCGCCAAGAAGGTCGGCCCTGGATTCAAGACGGTGTCCACGGCAAACAAGGGCAAGGCCGATGCCGAGGCGACGATCAGTGCCAAGCTGATTTCCGCCAAAGGACACCCCAAGGTCAAGGCCAGCGATGACGAGGCCAAAACCCTGACCAAGTGGATTCTTACGCTGTAGATCGCTGTCTTCCCGCAGTCTGCGCGCGGGCGCAGGCTGCGGTGGTGGACCGGCGGCCGATTCACCGCGTTGACGAACTTCCGGTGGACAAAGCGCCGGACGTAAGCAGGGGTACCGTTCGCGGTGCCCGGTTTTCAATGATGGTTGGGGAAAGTGAACGCTATGCGAATTGCGGGATTGGTTTCGTTGAGGGTGGCAGCTTGCCTGCTTGCGATAAGCAGTCTCGGTGTCCTGCCTGCGTGGGCAGCAGATGCGCCGGCCAGCACCGCGGCCCCATCCCCGGCCGCGGTGGCAGCAGACAAACCGGATAACGACACCTGTCTGGCCTGTCACGGCAATGCGGGCTTCTCCGCGCCGGGAGCCGGCGGGAAGGAGCGTCCGCTGCATGTGGCGCAGGATAAATTCGGCGCCAGCTCTCACGGCAAGCTGGAGTGTGTTTCCTGCCACACCGCCATCACCGATGTTCCGCACAAGAATATCCCGGCCGAGGGCAGCCCGGCCCGCGCCGCACAGCGCAAGACCATTCCCGACCTTTGCGGCACCTGCCACGCCAAGCAGCGTGACGAATATGCGACTTCGGTGCACGGGCGCGAGACCCTGCAAAAGGGCAACCCCGCGGCTGCGGTCTGCTCCGACTGCCACAAGCCCCATGCGGTGCAGGACCCGACCGGCGATGTCGCGCGGCTGACCATCACCAAGAGCTGCGGCAGTTGCCACAAGGACATGCTCAGGACTTATACCGAAACCTATCACGGCCAGATCAACGCCCTCGGTTACGCCAATACGGCCAAGTGCTTTGACTGCCATGGCAGTCACGGCATCCAGCGCGTCGGCGATCCTGCGTCGTCGGTGCACCGCAAGAACCGCCTCGAAACCTGCCAGAAGTGCCACATCAACGCCAGCGAGGGCTTTGCCACCTTTGCACCGCACGGCGACGCGCGCGACTTTGCCCGTTACCCGATGATCTGGTTGGCGCAAAAAATGATGGTCGGCCTGCTGGTCGGCACCTTTGCCTTCTTCTGGCTGCATACGGCCATGTGGTTTTACCGCGAATACAAGGAGCGCAGCGAGCGCAAATCGCGGCCGCAAGTGATGGCGAGCGCCTTGCCGCCCGGGACGACAGGCAAGCATTTCCAGCGCTTTAGCGCGACCTGGCGCGTGGCGCACCTCACCTTCGCGCTAAGCCTGATGGTGCTGACCCTCACCGGCATGCCGGTGTTTTATCCGGAAAGCAGCTGGGCACCGGCGGTGATGAAGCTGCTCGGTGGCCCGCAGACGGCGGCGATTATCCACCGCGTGGCTGCCGTGGTCTTTGCCGGGGTGTTTTTCTGGCACCTGGCTTATGTGGGGCTGCGCCTCGCGCGCAACTGGAAAAACTTCCGTATTTTCGGCTCCGACTCGCTGATACCCGGCCTGCAGGACCTCAAGGACATTGTCGCCATGTTCACCTGGTTCATCGGCAAGGGCCCGCGGCCGATATTCGACCGCTGGACCTACTGGGAGAAGTTCGACTACTGGGCGCCGTTCTGGGGCGTCACCATCATCGGCGTGAGCGGCCTGATGATGTGGCTGCCCAACCTGACGGCCTCTTTCCTGCCCGGCTGGGTCTTTAACATCGCCGCGATCTTCCACGGCGAGGAGGCCTTCCTGGCGGTGGTGTTCCTGTTCACCGTGCATTTTTTCAACAATCACTTCAGGCCGGACAAGTTCCCGCTCGATGTGGTCATGTTCACCGGCACCATGACGCTGGAGGCCTTCCGACACGAGCACGGCGTGCAGTACCAGCGGCTGCTCGATTCGGGGGAACTGGAGAAGCACCTCGTCGACGCGCCGTCCCAGCCCATGACCCTGGGGGCAAAGATCCTCGGCACCGTGCTGATCATTGTCGGACTGACCCTGCTGGTGTTCGTGCTGGCCGGATTCCTGCAGGGTTTCTCGGGAGGACACTGACGGCTTGATCCATGTCAAGACGCGCGGCGCGCGGCGGTGTATTTGTAAGGCGTGTTGTAAAAGCGCAAACAAAGGAGGAAAGACCATGAGTGACAAGATGCCCGGCGTATGGCGGCAGGTGGCGGCGGTGGCGATGCTCGCCCTTACCCTGCCTCTTGCGGCGCAGCAGGCGGCCCCCAAGGCCGGCGATCGCAGCGGCAAGCAGGTGGTCGATACGACCTGCGCCTCCTGTCATGCCAGCGGCGCCAACGGCGCGCCGAAGATCGGTGACGTCAAGGCCTGGAGCGCACGCTCCAAGCAAGGCCTGTCCAGCCTGACCAAGGAAGCCATCGGCGGTATTCGCAAAATGCCCGGGCACGGCGGCGACGCGACCCTGACCGACCTGGAAATCGGCCGTGCCGTCACTTACATGGTCAACCAGTCTGGCGGCAAGTGGACTGAACCGGCCAGTCCCAAGGACATGGCCAAGGAGCGCAGCGGCAAGCAGATTGTCGAGATGCAGTGCTACCGCTGCCATGAGAACGGCGTGGGCGGGGCGCCGAAAATCGGCGACCGCCAGGCCTGGATACCGCGGGTCAGCCAGGGCCTGGATAACGTCACGCGCTCGGCCATCCGGGGGCACGGCGGCATGCCGGCGCGCGGCGGCATGGCCGACATCAGCGACACCGAGCTGCGCAACGCCATCGCCTACATGCTCAACTACGGCACCGGGGCGGAAAAGAAATGAGTCTCACGGCCATCGCCTGACAGGCTGGGGGGGCAACCATGTTCCAGGTACGCATTCACGGCAGGGGCGGTCAGGGCGTGGTCTCGGCTGCGGAAATGCTCTCGGTCGCCGCATTCGACGAAGGGCGTTTCGCCCAGGCTTTTCCCAGTTTTGGTTCCGAGCGCATGGGTGCGCCGGTGATGGCCTTTTGCCGCATCGACACGCGCGAGATCCGCTCGCGCGAACCGGTGATGCAGCCGGACGCGTTGATCATCCAGGATCCGACCCTGCTGCACCAGGTGGACTTGTTCAGCGGGCTTGCAGCCGGCGGCTTCATTCTCATTAATTCCAGGCGCAGTGCCGAGGAACTGGGCATAGCCGAACTGGCGCACGGCATCGGACACGACCACTTGTGTACGGTGCCGGCGAGTGATTTAGCCCTCAAGCACACCGGCAGGTCGATGCCCAATGCCGCGCTGCTGGGCGGGTTTGCCGCCATTACCGGGCAGTTGCACCTCGATTCGGTGACCAAGGCGATACGCGAAAAGTTCCCCGGCAAGGTGGGCGAGGCCAACGTGGCCGCCGCCGAGGCCGCCTACGAGCACGTTATGAAGGAGCGGCAATCGCCGGCACCCCATGCTTAAGCAAACCGAAGGCTCACACGCCATCGCCGAAGCGGTGGCCTTATGCCGCCCGGAGGTGATTTGCGCTTATCCGATCACGCCGCAGACGCATATCGTTGAAGGCCTCGGCGAGATGGTCAAGGACGGCTCGCTCACCGGCTGCGAATTCATCAACGTCGAGTCCGAATTCGCCGCCTTGTCGGTGGCCATAGGTTCCTCGGCCGCCGGGGCGCGCAGCTATACCGCCACGGCGAGCCAGGGCATCCTGTTCATGGCCGAGGCGGTATATAACGCCGCCGGCCTCGGCCTGCCGATTGTGATGACCATAGGCAATCGCGCCATTGGCGCGCCGATCAACATCTGGAACGACCACTCGGACAGCATGTCGATGCGCGACGCCGGCTGGATACAGCTTTACGCCGAGAACAACCAGGAGGCGGCCGACCTGCACATCCAGGCGTTCCGACTCGCCGAGGAGTTGTCCTGCCCGGTGATGGTCTGCGTCGACGGTTTCATTCTGACCCACGCCTATGAGCGCGTGGACATTCCGACGCAGGCCCAGGTGGATGAATACCTGCCGCCGTTCGAACCGGTGCAGCAGCTTGATTGCGACGATCCGGTGTCTATCGGCGCCATGGTCGGGCCGGAGGCGTTTTTTGAGGTGCGTTACCTGCAGCATTACAAGCAGCAGCGCGCGCTCGAGCTGATTCCGCACTTCGCCGAGGAATTCAAGAACCTGTTCGGGCGTGAGTCCGGAGGACTGGTGCGGCCCTACCAATGTGACGACGCTGAAACCATAGTGGTGGCGCTGGGCTCGGTCAACGGCACCATCAAGGATGTGGTCGATGAGATGCGCGCAGCGGGGCACCGCATCGGCGTGCTGACACTGTGCTCCTTCCGGCCGTTTCCGCTGACTGCTGTGCGCACCGCCCTTATCAAGGCCAAACGTGTCGTGGTGCTGGAAAAATCCCTCGCCGTGGGCATAGGCGGCGTGGTCTCCGACGGTGTGCGCAAGGCCTTGTCCGGCGTGGTATTGCGCGGCTACACCGTGATTGCCGGACTGGGCGGTCGCGCCATTACCGGCAAATCGCTGCGCGCCTTGTTTGAGAAGGCGGAGCGCGACGAACTCGAGATGCTCAGTTTCCTTGATCTGAATTGGGACGTGGTCGAGCGCGAGCTCGAGCGCGGGCGGCAACAACGGCGCTCCGGACCGACCGCCGAGAACATCCTGCGCGACCTCGGCCCGGCCGGCGCGCGTATAGGCTAGCGGGGGACATCATGACGCTGCAATCGGTGAAGTTTTACCAGACCGGCACCTTCACGGTGGGCAACCGCCTGCTCGAAGCGGCCGACCGTACGGTGCAGGCGAACATGCGCCGCACCAACTCGCTCAACTCCGGCCATCGCGCCTGCCAGGGTTGCGGCGAGGCGCTAGGCGCGCGTTACGCCATCGACGCGGCGATGCAGGCGACCAACAACCGCATCATGGCGGTCAATGCCACCGGCTGCCTGGAAGTGTTCTCCACGCCTTACCCGGAAACCTCGTGGCAGATTCCGTGGATACATTCACTGTTCGGCAATGCCGCGGCGGTTGCCTCGGGCGTGGCGGCGGGGCTGCGCGTAAAGGGGCGCAAGGACGTGCGCGTGGTGGCGCAGGGCGGCGACGGCGGCACCACCGACATCGGCTTTGGCTGCCTGTCGGGCATGTTCGAGCGCAACGACGACGTGCTCTATATCTGCTACGACAACGAGGCCTACATGAACACCGGCGTGCAGCGCTCCAGCGCCACGCCGCCGGCGGCGCGCACCGCCACCACCATGGCGGTGGGCGCGCATCCGGGCAATGTATTTGGCACCGGCAAGAACCTGCCGCTGATCGCCATGGCGCACAACATCCCTTATGCCGCGACGGCGTCGGTGGCCAACCTGCACGATCTTGAGGCCAAGGTGACGCGCGCCATGGGCATGCACGGTGCGCGCTATGTCCATATCCATGTGCCTTGCCCGCTGGGCTGGGGATCGCAGCCGGCTGACACCATGCTGGTGGCGCGCATGGCGGTCGAATCGGGCCTGTTCCCGCTGATCGAGGCCGAACACGGCGAAGTGACCGGCCGTTACCAGTTGCGCAGGCAGGTGCCGGTTGAGGACTACCTCAAATTGCAAAAGCGTTTTGCTCACCTGTTCGGTGCCAAAGGCGAACCGGCCACCGTTGTCGCGATACAGGCCATGGCCGATGCCAATATCCGCAGGTTCAAACTCGCGGAGCCGGTTAGCGCATGAACAAACCGCTGAACAAGCCTTTTGCCATTACGCTGGACCCGGGCTCCAGCCTGGCCAATCATACCGGCACCTGGCGCACCGAGCGCCCGGTGTACCTTGACCGCCTGCCGCCGTGCAACCACGCTTGCCCGGCCGGCGAGGACATCCAGGGCTGGCTCTATCACGCAGAGAGCGGCGACTACGAGCGCGCCTGGCGCGAACTGGTCAAGAACAACCCGATGCCCGCACTGATGGGGCGGGTGTGCTACCACCCCTGCGAAGACAGCTGCAACCGCGGCAA
>Ga0194061_1001005_pt1 | contig 17010 bp, 12 predicted proteins | sample SepL2221m_MetaG_FD_163423 | JGI IMG/M metagenome (GOLD analysis project Ga0194061, IMG submission 163423) | Anoxic zone freshwater microbial communities from boreal shield lake in IISD Experimental Lakes Area, Ontario, Canada - Sep2016-L224-21m | ecosystem: Environmental > Aquatic > Freshwater >... | reverse complement strand
AGTTGCTATCGCAGGTCCCAAACTTCGCGGATGGTATGACAAGACGCATCTTCTTGAAGTCGGGGTAAGCATTGCTGGAAATGGTGCGCGTTGGACGGGGCTTGAACCGCATGAATACGATCAAGGACAGCGCGATGGAATTCATGAAGTGCTCTCTGTAAGTACCGCGGGCATGCTTGTTCGACGTGATGTTTTTGAAGAGCTGGGTGGACTTGATCCCAATTTGCAACTGTTCCGAGATGATGTTGATTTTGGTTGGCGTGCGCGCGTAGCGGGCCATTCGGTTATCGTAGTAACGGAGGCAATTGCGCTACATGCAGAAGCCTCTGCGTCAGAGCGAAGAGCTATAGATGTAAAGAACGCAATCCTTCACAGGCACTTACTTTTGGATAGAAGAAATGCTGCATATGTTCTTCTCGTTAATTCGTCGTGGTGGCTTCTACCGTGGTTATCGATTCAACTTTTTGGCGCCGCCATCATCAGAGCCTTGGGATTCTTACTGGCAAAGTTACCCGGCTATGCCTCCGATGAAATTCTTGCGGTTGGGACGCTCCTGATTCAGCCGGGCGTGATAATCAAGGCACGAAAAGCGCGTAAACCTCATCGATTGATATCTCCTCGGGTGGTCTCTGATTTCATACCTCCACGATGGTCACAACTTCGGATGGGAACTTTGCGCAGTATTGAGTCATTGCGTCAAAGAATTCTTCCGACACCTTCGGGTGGAACTTCCATTCTGGACTCGACCAACGAGGAAGAAGATCTCCTTGCGCCAGCTACAACAGTTAAATGGCGATCGATATTTCGACGCCCTGAAGTTACGGGTCTGGTTATTCTTTTTCTCCTGACAACAATTTGGTCCAGGCATAGGTTTGGAGCGATTGCTGGTGGAGCACTTGCCTCGAGTCCCCAAGGTGCGATTGATTTGTGGAGAGAGTATGCCGATTCATGGCATGGCGTTGGTATGGGAAGCGCCGCTCCTTCACCTACATGGATTGTTGTGTTGGCAGCTGCTTCAACTTTATTTCTCGGTAAGACGGTTTTCCTTATTTCGTTTTTTTTCTGGGCAGCACCAATTTTGCTCATGCTCTCCATGTATTCAGCGCTTCGCGAATACTCCTCAAACAATTGGCTGAAAATTGGTGGAAGCCTGAGTTACGCCCTGTCACCCGTCGCTTTAGCGAGTGTGAACTCAGGCCGATTAGGAACTCTCGTAACCCTCATTCTTATGCCTCTCATCATTCGACGGATAATCCATGAGCGAAAGCTTGAAAAATCTTCCTGGCAAAAGATTTTCGCAACGGGCTTATTGGTGGGAGTACTGACCGCCTTTTCCTTGCAGGCCTATCTCGCCGTTGTGGTCATTTATCTTCTAGGAGCAATTTCAGATTTTGTTGAATTTCAAAAAACACAGGACAAGGTATTGGCAAAGACGAGATATATACGTCGGATGGTTGTGGTCTTAACGCCGTTGCTGCTCTGCTTTCCTTGGTCGTTCCAAGCCATTGCCCATCCGACCCGTTTTCTTTTAGAACCTGGATTAGCAATCGCCGGTGGCGGACCCCACCTTGCGTGGCTTGCCAATCCTGGCGGCATAGGCGCCCTTCCATGGTGGGGGCTTAGTCCTGTAACACTTATTTTATCGGTAGCGATTTTTTCTTCCTCACGGGCGCGGTTATTTGCTGAAGTAGGGTTGTTATTTCTGGCGATTGCTACGGTAGCCAGCATTGCTTCATTTCCTGCTCATGGCGGCTCCGTAGGTTCCCCTATTTGGAGTGGCTCATGGCTTGCATGCGCCACGATCGCCTCAGTGGTGGCAGGGGTCATCATTCTCGATGGCGTACGCAAGAGGTTAGCCGCTACACATTTGCATTATCGCCACCTATTAGCAGGCCTGGTCGTTGCTTCAACGTTGATCTACACAATGATTGCCTGTGGTTGGGTCATCACAAGTGGTGCAGATTCTCCAGTCGTGGCCGACCGAGAGTCAGTTCTTCCGCCATTTCTCTCCATCACTCCTGGCGTAAAGACACTCGTCATTCGTACAACGCCAGGAACTTCTTCACAGACTCTGAGTTTTTATATTGCACGAGGTGCCGATGCCCGATTGGGAGATCCAGATACAGCTCCAGCAGCTCCGGAACAAGTGGACGTAGCCGTGAGAGAGATTGTTGATGGCAGCGGAATTATAAGTAGCAAAGTTCTTTCGGGATTCGGCATCAAGTATCTATTTATGAAGAATCCTGTTGACCGTCAATTCGTAAGGGCAGTGGATGGGCTCGGCGGATTTGTAAGGAATTCGGCGACCGCTGCAGGCATCGTGTGGCGCGTGGGTAGTACAAGTGAGCGATTGGTCTTTACTGACAAGAATGGAAGTTCCATTGGAATTCTCGCGGACCCGGTCGGAACTCGCACATTCTCCCCGGGAGTCGGAACTCTTTCTCTCGCCGAAAACTTTGATTCAGGTTGGACAATTATTCAGGATGGAAAGAAGTTGCCCCGCTCAACAAGCGAATACGGGTTACCTCAATTTTCCACCAGCCAGGCAGGAGAATTTTCACTGTTGCATGATGGAACAGCACGTCGGGGATGGCTTGCTTTGGAGGCGATCGTTTTCTTGCTCGTGGTGATTATGGCAACTCCAGCTCGTCGCAGACGTAGTGATATTTCCGTTGAGGAACTCACATGAGATATCAGCGCGCGGGAATAATTATGGTGATATTTGCCTCAATAGTTGGAGCCAGTTATTCCATTAACAATAAGTCGGCCAGCACTGAGTTTTCTGAAAGCTATCCACCGATTGCCTGCCCTGGCTCTGCCTCTTTGAATGGATGGGTATCTGTTGCTTCTACATCGACACCGATCAGAAAGATCGCTAAGAAAAGTACGATTTTTCTTGCAGCAAAACACTCAAGTTTCTCGATAAAAAGTGACCCTATTCTTATTAATGGAGCGGGCGTTACTTCGATAGCTACTCAGTCACTTGCTGGAATCTGGTCTGGAACAACCTTATGTTCAGCCGCCCAAGGCGAGCAGTGGTTTGTTGGTGGGACTGCGGATGTATCAAGCAAGGGTTACCTGCAGCTTGTAAATAGCGGTCTGAGTGAGGCGCTCGTTGATATTTCCGTGTGGAGTGAAAATGGAGCCCAAGTCAATAAAACCGTTTCAGTGAAAGGTGATTCCGGTGCGAATGTTCCGTTGGATGTAATTGCGGCGGGACAAAGTCGATTGGTTGTACGAGTAATGCCCCGATCGGGTCGAGTCAGCTCATTTCTTATCGATCAACGAAGCCTTGGTTTAAAAACCCTAGGCGGGGATATTGTGAACTCGACCGGGGCGCCGAGTACCGATCTTGTAATTACCGGCATCCCTCATCAAATTCTGAAAGGTACTGGCTCAACCCATGTGTTGCGTATTGTTACTCCAGGATTGGTTGATGCAAATATTCGGGTGGATCTTATTTCCACAGATGGGGTCTTTGTGCCTGTGGGATTAGATTCAAAAACGATTAGCCAAGGCATAGTCACTGATATCTCACTTTCTCCAACAATTTCTTCACATATTTTTTCACTCAGGATTCAATCTGATCAACCCGTGCAAGCAGGGGTCTATTCTGTTGATAACGCCTCCGGGCATACAGATTTCACTTGGAGCAGTTCCTCACCCCAACTCGTGCCGATGGCTATTGCGGTTAATAGCCTGAATCCAATTTTGTATTTCACAGGCGATGCAATCGATGTTTCGATTTCAACTTTGTTGACCACGGGCAAAACTCAGCGCACGCGGCTGACTGGGAGTGACATTAGTGGTTGGATCGCGCCCAAGAACGCCCAGACGATCACAATTACCAAGGTAGGTCCAGGGGTATTTGGTAGCGGTTTGGTGCGTACTAGGGACGGGATTTCTAGCTTTCCATTGATGCCAGGTTCCCATCTCACCCGAGCTTCGGTACCGAACTCTGATATTGCCGTCATCAACCATTAAATTCATACCCTGTCGGTGCCTGAAAAAAACCACCAAGCCCACTAATGTTTAGTACATGTCAACTTCTCCCCGCACCGGCCGTGGATGCTCTCGTGGCGGTTGCCGAGCAAAGGCAGTAATGACCTTGACGTACGTGTATGCCGAATCAGTTGCTGTGGTTGGTCCATTAGCGACTTTCGCCGAACCACATGCCTATGACTTGTGCGTCGTTCATGCTGATCGACTCACAGTCCCTCAAGGGTGGAGTGTAATTCGACAAGAACTTGATGCTTCTGAATCAGGCCCGTCGCATGATGACCTCATGGCGATAGCCGATGCGGTCAGAGAAGTGGCAAATAACGTTCCAGGGGAAACATCGGCCAAATCGGCCAGCGCTGAACTCGGACGTCGTGGGCATTTGCGCGCGGTGCCGTCGTAACAATGAAGGATTCATCGCAACCCGACATCTTCAAGGCCTATGACATACGAGGACTTGTTGAAACAGAGATCACTCCCGATTTTGCCTTTGCCGTCGGATTATCTTTTGCTCGGTTCCTAGAACTAGAGCGTGAGCCAGGGACGATCGTTATTGGCGAAGATATGCGCCCATCGTCACCCGAGCTTGCTGAAGCATTTTCTGCTGGTGCAACATCAAACGGAATGGATGTAATTCGGATCGGCTTGGCTTCAACGGATATGTTGTATTTTGCTTCGGGCAAACTGAATCTGCCGGGAGCTATGTTTACCGCGAGTCACAATCCTGCCGAATATAACGGAATCAAGTTATGTAAGAGCGGCGCGCGACCAATTGGCAAAGAATCTGGATTACAAATAATCGAGAGATTTGTTTACGAAGGCAGTCCAATTCCTATGCGAAACATTGGAGTGGAAAAACATCAAGACATGGTTGCGGATTACGTGACGCACTTGCTTTCCCTTGTTGATGTTTCCACGATCAGGCCACTGAAGATTGTGATCGATGCCGGAAATGGTATGGGCGGATATACCGCGCCTCAGGTTTTTTCCAGACTTAATGCAGATGTAGTCGAATTATATTTTGAACTGGATGGAACATTTCCTAATCATGAAGCAAACCCGATAGATCCAAAGAATATGAAGGCTCTTCAAAAGGCTGTCATCAAACATAAGGCAGATATAGGACTCGCATTTGATGGAGATGCAGATCGTTGCTTTTTGGTGGATGAGAAGGGCGAAATAGTTAATCCTTCAGACCTCACATCGCTGATCGCATCGCGTGAATTGGCTAAGCATCCAGGTGCAAGCATCATTTACAACTTGATTTCATCGAGGGCCGTTCATGAGGTTGTTGAAGAGCTTGGTGGTAAGGCCATCCGTAGTCGGGTTGGACATTCCTATATCAAGGCTCTCATGGCAGAAACTGGCGCTGTATTTGGGGGCGAGCATTCAGGTCACTTCTACTTTAAGGATTTTTGGTGCGCAGACTCAGGCATGCTCGCAGCGTTGCACGCCATTGCAGCGCTAGGTGAAAGTGCGGCTCCGCTTTCAAAGATACTAAAGCCCTACCAACGCTATTGTGCCAGTGGCGAAATCAACTCCAAAGTCAATGATCCTGCATCCATCCTTACCGCTCTCGAAGAGAAATTCGCAGGAAAAGATGAGGCAACAGTTGATCATCTTGATGGTCTCACGATCAGCGCTCCGACATGGTGGTTTAACGTTCGGTCATCTAATACAGAGCCTCTGCTGAGACTTAACGTGGAGGCAAAGACTCAAGCGAAATTGACGCGCCTGCAAGAGGACGTACTGGCCCTCATTCGCGGATGAGATGTGCCGTTTCCACTCCTTCAAGGTAATCTAAGGGACTATCAGCCAGGTCAATAAGTGCCTAGAGGCCCTCAAGGAGTCGATTCATGAATTCAGCTACAACCACTATCCCTGCCCACGACATTGCAGATGCCTCACTAGCGGCCGAAGGTCGTAAGCGCATTGAATGGGCCGAGCGAAACATGCCTGTACTGGCTCAGATTCGTGAGCGCTTTGTAAAGAGCCAACCGTTCACGGGAGTTCGAATTGCAGCGTGCATGCACGTGACAACTGAGACGGCTAACTTGATGCGCACACTAAAAGCTGGCGGAGCCGAAATCGCACTATGTGCTTCGAACCCACTTTCCACTCAAGATGATGTTGCTGCAGCGCTTGTTCATGAATTTGGAATAAGTGTCTTTGCACGCAATGCGGTGGATCGTGATGGCTATTACTCCCACATTAATGCTGCTCTTGATATTCACCCACACCAAGTTTTTGATGATGGCTGCGATCTAGTCAATACACTTCACACAACTCGCACAGAACTTCTTTCTGGGATAACGGGTGGATGCGAAGAGACAACTACTGGCGTAATTCGTCTGAGCCAAATGGCTAAAGACGGAGCACTTAAGTTCCCGATGATTGCAGTGAATGACACAGATACAAAACACATGTTTGATAATCGTTACGGAACTGGTCAATCAACTCTTGACGCTGTGTTTCGTTCTACGAACTTCCTTCTTGCTGGGCGCATCGTTGTTGTTGCCGGATTTGGATATTGCGGTAAAGGTGTAGCCGAAAGATCCAAGGGAATGGGCGCTGACGTTATCGTCACTGAAATTGATCCAACTAAAGCCCTTGATGCGATGATGCAGGGATTCCGAGTAATGCCAATGATTGATGCCGCCGCAGTAGGGGATGTATTCATCACCGTTACAGGCAACCGTGACGTTCTGCGCGAAGAGCATTTCAACGTCATGAAAGATGGAGTCATCATGGCCAACTCCGGTCACTTTGATGTTGAGATCGATGTAGCCTGGCTGGAACAAAAGGCGACTAAGAAAAATCTCAAGATCCGTCACCAAACAGATGAATACGTCATGGCAGATGGACGACGTCTATTGCTTTTGGCTGAAGGCCGCTTAGTAAACCTCGGAGCTGCAGAAGGGCACCCTGCCTCAGTTATGGATATGTCGTTCTCAGATCAGGCGCTCACAGCCGAATATCTCGTTGCAGAGGCTAAGAATCTGCCAGCTGGTCTTCACAACGTTCCTACTTATATTGATAAGGAAGTTGCCAAACTTAAATTGAAGAGCTTGGGTGGAGAAATCGACACACTTACACCTGCACAAGATATGTACCTCAACTCTTGGGAGCACGGTAGCTAATGACCTTGGTAATGGTCGTCGATGACGACCAGGACCTTGCAGAAATGCTAGGCATAGTTTTAACTGGAGCAGGAATTGACGTGGACCTGGTAAGTCGTGGGGATGAAGTTATGGAGATATTCCGTAACAATCCTCCCGACTTGGTTCTCCTTGATGTCATGCTTCCCGGCCTTGATGGAATCGAAGTTTGTAAATTAATTCGCGCAGAATCAATGGTTCCAATCGTCATGCTCAGCGCAAAAGGTGACACACATGACGTTGTCAAAGGACTCGAGGCTGGTGCCGATGACTACATGATCAAGCCCTTTAAACATCCTTCTGAACTCATTGCGCGAATAAGAACGCGATTGCGACGTGCAAACTCAGGACTTTCAGGCCAACTCACTGTCGCGGACTTAGCCATAGATCTTGTGGCGCATCAGGTGACTCGTGGCGGTAAAACTATTCCACTTACTCGCTTGGAATTTGATTTATTAGTGGCCTTGGCAAAAGAACCAGGTCGTGTATTTACTCGTGACGCCCTGCTGAGTGAAGTTTGGGGATATCACCATTCAATGGATACTCGCTTGGTAAACGTTCATGTTCAGCGGTTGCGGGCAAAGGTTGAGCACGATCCTGAACACCCCGAACTTGTTGTTACGGTTCGCGGTGTTGGGTATAAAGCAGGAGCATCGAGCGGCTCGTGATGGCTGGCAGTTCGATAAAAGAGACACGTTTTCGAAATTCCCTTGCTTTCAAAGTTATTTTTTGGGCAGTCTTTTTATCACTCGGAATCATTTCGCTGACTGAATCTGCCTTGTACGCCAAAATTTCTGATGGAATCCGAAACGTGAAAGTTGACTCCGCGATTGCTGAGTCACAATCTGCAGTATTCAATGCTCAGTACCGCCTAATACTTTCGCAAGAGCCTACTGAGAAAACGATTCAACAGATTATCGACGATGTAGTAGTCAACTCCTCGACGATCATTGGGTCCTCCGTAAACGGACGTGAAGTCGTCCTGCTGAGGTCAGGAGGCAATCCAACTGGTAGCAAAAATTATCAGCGAACGTCTAATTTAGTTGACCCAAGCTCGATACCAGGATCTTTGCGTCAGGCGGTGAGAAAGAGTAAGAAACCTGAATCGGCGGAAATTACCATCTCATATTTAAGCGGTAACAAGATTCCTGGATTAGCGGTCGGACAAAACATCGTCATTCCTAAGGCAGGCAACTATGAGATGTATTTGGTTTTCAGTTTAGTAAATCAAAACGAAACACTAAATTTGGTTAAAAACTCACTTGCGTTGGCTGGGTTTATTCTTGTGCTGCTCATCGGATTAGTAATGTGGCTTGTCGTACGCAAGGCGGTACGTCCAGTGCAGGAAGCGGCACGAGTGGCCGAGCGATTTACGGCTGGAGATCTCACTCAACGCATGGAAGTCACGAGCAAGGATGAAATTGCCAGACTTGGAAACGCATTTAATGAAATGGCACTTTCACTCGAGAGGCAGATTTCCAAACTCGAAAGCTTGTCGAGCGTCCAACAGAGATTTGTTTCTGATGTGTCTCATGAGCTGCGAACTCCATTGACCACTCTACGGATGGCGTCTGAGGTGATCCACGCTGCTCGAAATTCATTCGACCCCGTTATCGCGCGCAGCACGGAGTTGCTCGTGGCTCAATTAGACCGCTTTGAGAGATTACTTGAAGATTTACTTGAAGTAAGTCGCTTTGATGCCGACGTAGCTGTGCTGGAGCTCGTTGAGTTTGATCTCGTTACCCTCGTTGAGCGTTGTATTTTAGATTTGTCCCTTTTGGCTTCTGAAAATCACGTGGTGGTCGAGCTTTCCCATCAGCAAGATATCGTCATGGTTAAGGCTGATATCAGGCGAGTGGAAAGAATTCTGCGGAATTTGTTGAGTAACGGTATCGAACATTCACAGTCTCCTTTGATTCGAATCAATATCGCACAAAGTAGCTCTGCTGCCGCTGTGGGCATCCGCGATTACGGCATCGGCTTAGATGCTGATGATGCGTTCCGAGTCTTCGATCGTTTCTGGAGAGGGGATCCATCAAGAGCCCGAGTCCGTGGTGGAACAGGATTGGGACTGTCGATTGCTCTTGAGGACGCACGACTCCATAACGGTGAACTTGAGGCATGGGGTCGTCTAGGGGCTGGTTCACATTTTGTTCTGACTCTCCCTAAGAATTCTGGAGAAATTATTGAATCCAGATTGATCAGACTTCAACCTGAGGACTATCTCTCCACACCAATGTACGGGCAGTAATAAATATTCAGACTTTTTAGTAAGAATTGATTTATGCTCAATGATTTGATCTTTCCTAAGCGATGTCTTGGATGTAGTCGGCTTGGCGAATGGATGTGCCCGCTTTGTTTACGTACGTGGAAGTATGAAAATCTTTTGACACATGTTGGTGGATTGCATGTTTATTCTTCGGTACTTTATTCACCGATCGCTAGTCGTGTACTTTTGGCTGCAAAAGAAGATTCAATTCGCATTGCAGATGACTTTGTTATCCTTGCATTGCGGCTATCAATTGCACGAGCAAGAAAAGAATTTGGGTTGGGTGCAATTCTTGTCCCGATCCCTTCTCAAAGGCATGCGATTCGAGTCAGAGGGCGAAATTTCACCGATGAGATTGTGCACAAAGCGGCGCGACATGAGGGCAACCAAGTGCGCCAACTACTGACCCATCAACGGCGAGTTAAAGATCAATCGGCATTAGATGCGAGTTCCAGACGGGTAAACCTTAGAGAGGCGCTGACTTGTACAGGGAATATTTCCCCCTCCCGCGAGGTTATCCTGGCGGATGATCTCGTGACAACGGGATCGACTTTATTGGAGGCTGTTCGGGCCCTTTCTCTAGGCAATATCGCAGTATTAGCTGCGGTTACTGCTTGCGTGGCTCAGCCCCTACGATAGATACATGGGTAAGTGGCCAACGCTCTTTCCCGAAATAGTCAGCACAGGGTCGAGGAAGGTAATTTCATGGCAGCGTTTTTAGATCGAATCCTGCGTGCGGGAGAAGGTCGTGTCCTTCGCGAACTGAGCAAAGTTGCCGACCAGGTGAATGCGCATGAGCCACGGATTTCCGCCCTTTCTGATTCCGACCTTCGAGCCATGACGCTCACCTTTAAAGAGCGATTTGCGAACGGTTCAACGCTGGATGATCTATTACCTGAAGCTTTTGCCGTGGTTCGAGAGGCAGCAAAAAGAACGTTGGGTCAAAGACATTACGACGTTCAAATTATGGGCGGAGCCGCATTGCACCGTGGTGATATTGCCGAAATGCGCACCGGTGAAGGAAAGACTCTCGTTGCCACGCTACCGTCCTACCTCAACGCACTAGCCGGCAAAGGCGTTCACGTCGTCACGACTAATGATTATCTCGCCGAGCGCGATAGCGAGTGGATGGGTCGCATTCATCGTTTCCTCGGATTATCTGTCGGAGTGATCTTGGCATCCATGGATCCGCTCGAACGTAGAGCTGCTTATGCCTCTGATATTACTTACGGAACCAATAATGAATTTGGTTTTGATTACTTGCGTGACAATATGGCTTGGTCGCTTGAAGATTGCGTTCAGCGCGAACATTTCTTTGCAGTAGTGGATGAGGTTGACTCGATTCTTGTTGATGAAGCAAGAACTCCATTGATCATCAGCGGACCTGCTGACAAAGCAACAAAATGGTATGTCGAATTCACAAATATTGCAGCAAAACTTGTACGCGATCTCCACTATGAAGTTGATGAGAAAAAGCGCACCAGCAGCGTTCTTGAAGAAGGTGTCACAAAAGTAGAAGAGCTACTTGGAATTGGCAATCTTTATGAATCAGTCAACACGCCGTTGATTGGATATCTCAACAATGCACTTCGCGCCAAAGAGCTCTTCAAGCGTGATAAAGATTATGTTGTCATGAATGGCGAACTTCTGATCGTCGATGAGCACACCGGGCGTGTACTCTCTGGCCGCCGTTATAGCGATGGCATGCACCAAGCGTTAGAAGCAAAAGAGCGCATTGAAATTAAGGATGAGAACCAGACTCTGGCAACGATCACGCTCCAGAACTATTTCCGCCTATACGCGAAAATTTCTGGAATGACCGGAACCGCCATGACAGAAGCAGCTGAATTTCATCAGATTTACAAGCTTGGGGTTGTTCCCATTCCAACGAATCGCGAAATGATTCGTATCGATCAGCCAGATTTAGTCTACAAATCCGAAGCCGGCAAATTTGATGCCGTTGCCAAAGACATCGTAGATCGCCATAGAAAAGGTCAACCAGTTCTTGTCGGCACCGTGAGTGTTGAAAAATCCGAAGAGTTATCGGCGGTACTGCGCAAGAATGGAATACCTCACGAGGTACTTAACGCCAAGCATCACGAGCGCGAAGCAGCCATTATTGCTCGGGCAGGAGTTGTAGGGGCAGTGACTGTTGCTACCAATATGGCTGGTCGCGGTACTGACATCATGTTGGGCGGCAACCCCGATTTCATGGCTGACTTTGAACTACAGCGCCGCGGACTCTCTCCAGTGGATACTCCCGAAGAATATGAGTCGGCCTGGACGGATGAGATTGCCAAGCAGAAGAGCGCTGTTATCAAGGCTCACGAAGAAGTCACCGCACTTGGTGGCTTGTATGTGTTAGGAACCGAGCGTCACGAGTCCCGCCGTATTGATAATCAGTTACGCGGTCGATCAGGACGTCAGGGAGATCCGGGAGAATCACGTTTTTATCTTTCGCTGCAAGATGAATTGATGCGCCGATTCAATTCAGGCATGGTTGAAAGATTTCTTTCTGCAGCAGGTCTTCCTGAGGATGCACCCATTGAATCCAAAATGGTAAGTAATGCCATTCGATCTGCGCAGACACAAGTAGAGGCGCAGAACTTCGAAATCCGAAAGAATGTTTTGAAATACGATGACGTGCTTAACCGCCAGCGCCAGGTTGTTTACGGTGAGCGACGTCTAGTGCTTGAGGGTGAAGACATTAAGGATCAGGTGCAAATTTTCTTACAAGATACCCTTGCAGCCTATGTGCAAGCAGCAACTGCTGATGGATTTCCAGAGGATTGGGATCTTGAGACATTGTGGACAGCCTTGCACGCGTTGTATCCGATCTCCTTCTCTATTGAAGATCTAGAACAAGAGCTGGGCAGCCGCAAAGCCCTTGACAGTGACTTCCTTGCTCAAAAAGTCATTGACGATGCAGTGGCGGCATATGCAGCCCGTGAAGAGGCTTTGGGTTCTGAGGTAATGCGCGAACTCGAAAGAAAAGTTTTGCTTTCCGTCTTTGATCGCAAGTGGCGTGAGCATCTTTATGAGATGGATTACCTACAAGAGGGTATTGGTCTTCGGGCGATGGCCCAGCGCGATCCGCTTGTGGAGTATCAGCGAGAAGGCTTTGATTTATTCTCAGCCATGATGGATGCCATCAAGGAAGAGATCGCGGGCTACCTATTTAATGTCGAAGTCAATGTCGAAGAAGCCACTCATGACGTCAGTGCCAAAGGATTAGAAACACCAAAGGCGCCGGTCCAATTGCAGTACTCGGCCGCAGATGAATCAGGCGTTGCTCAGAGCACGGGTGTATCTCGCAATGGTCCTTGTCCATGTGGCTCAGGTAAAAAATATAAACGATGCCATGGTGCTGCTTAAGCACTTTATAAAAGTGTCAAAGAGGTACATAACCATCGATGGTCTAGACCTTCAAACCTCATGGCAAGTGACCTGATTCTTCCTTGAAATCGTATTGTCATAACAGATTCACAAATGCCATCCAGGGGTTGACATTGGTGAAGTTTTCGAATGTGTCCGATCTCCGTCTGTGATCCGACGCTCTTTACAAGGTCGGCGTAAACGAATCTGTTACACCAATGTGAGAGCTGAACGGGCTGACGTCTTGCGGCCCATATTTCCAAAACACTCATCCCGAATTTCAAAGTCCACGTCCCAAGTTCTGGGAGTTCAGTTGCCGAAGTTGGTTGCGGAGCAAATTCTGGATCAAAGTCTTCTTCATTGAGGGAGGGCAAAAGATATAGAAGCGGCTTGCGCTCGGGAAATATAGATGGCTCGGGACGGTATAAATCCAACATCGGATGGTTCCAGAGAGTCTGATCGAAAATCTTTTCATTGGCGTTGATGGAGGTTCGTGGATGAATTGCATAAATTGTCATGTCTTGACTGTGTAATAGTCCACGGCGCAGCACTTCAGGCATTAGAAGTAGGGATTGGTCATCCCAAAGGAGGAGTGTGGATATGCATCCCATAAAATCAGGTCTGAACCCGTTTAGTGGCAGCCATGAAACGAAACAGCAGAAGAATTCAAACTCGACTAGTCGCTGCAGGCGCTCTGGTCATCGCCTCCTTTATCTCAGCATTTGTGCTTTCAACCCTAGCTAATCAAAAAGTGCCGATCTGGAGTGCCACGAAAGTTCTAGTGCCTGGGCACCTTCTCGCAGCGCAGGACCTCATTGAAGTACGCGTCACGCTAGGACAGGTCAACGATCTCTATATTTCGACACAGGAGGACCCCATTGGATCGGTGGTGAAGCGGCAAGTGCGCGCAGGGGAATTGATTCCCCGCTCTACATTAACTTTGAGCGAAAGCGAGTTACAAACAACTGCCGTTCCGATCAGCATTCATGCATCAGATTTACCCAGCGATGTTGCTTCAGGTGAAATAGTAAATCTCTACCATGTCGGAGATTCCACTTTGACTCAAAATATTGGTCCTCCGGTTCTTATTCTTTCGCACGTATTTCTCCTGGCGATCGACAAGAAAGGGCAAACTCTTGGAGGCGATATTTCTCTCACCGTCTCAGTAGCGGCAAGTGAAATTCTTTCCCTGTTGAATGCAACCTCAAGTGGTCGGATTGTGGTGGTGAAAGTTAATGGCTGAAATAGAACTTCCAGTAATTGTCACCGCAATTGCAAATTCCGATCTTGAAGGATTTGTTTCTGGTTCTCTTTTCACTCAAGGTTGGAGCGTGGTCTACCGAGCTCTAGATCTCAGCGGATTGGAGCGCTACCTAACATCTGATTGCGCAACCCTTGCAAACACAGTTCTTATATATTCACCCGACTTGCCAAATATCTCCCCTGCTGCAATCGATGCCTGGCATGGAAAGCTTCGAAATGTTATTGGCTTCTCTTCACACAGCGATGACGATTCCGCATATTTTGGAGTTCATCCAATTCCAAAAGATGTCACTGAGCTCGCCTCAGTCGTTCGAGGAAGTGTTCGTACTCCTTTACTCAGGAGCGGGGTCCGGCCTTTGGAGAGCAAGAGGAGAGCGCACGTAATCGCTGTGGGGGGCGCCACTACCGCTGCGGGATGCACGAGCCTGGCTATAAATCTGGCGATGGAATTAAGCGTTCTTGGCAAATCTGTACTGCTCTTAGATGGCGATTTTCGGCGCCCATCAATTGCCGCTCTCTTGGGCGTTCGCAAATTAGATACGGGCGAATCCTGGAAGGTGATTGCCCCAAATCTTTCGGCAGGTGAAATAACACAAGAGCGTGTGCGAATACTTGATCAATATATGGAACCCGCACTGCTTGAGTTTGATTACATTATTATTGATTTGGGCACTATTGAAGACCTGGGATTTTCATTGACCGACCGACGATGGGGCGCTTGCCTCAATCATTGGTCTTGCGATAACTCCAATGAAATGTGGTTTCTTGGAAGGGCAGATATTTTGGGGATCTATCGTATGGATCTGCTGGTCAAGCAGTTTTCCCAAATAGCCATTAATTCCGCAGTGAGTGTCCTCATGAATATGAAAGCACCAGGTCGAAAAGGCAGTGACGAGGAAGGTCTTTTTCTTACATCTATAGCCCCTCTAAAACCAGCCCGCATTTACACGCTGCCACGTGACCCTCGTTCTCTACAGAAGGCTCATCTCGAGCGCTGCACCCTTATAGAAATTGATGATCGCAGTGCTTTGCGCAAGGCAATAGCGAAGATTGCCGTCGAACTCACCCACTGATTTCTTATAGTCTTGGGGGATGCGCGCCTACCTTGCAGTATTGCCCGAACAGATTGACTCACTATTACGCAATGGGTCCCATAGTTTCCCTTCTGCATTCGCTACCACGCGCCTGTTCTTTGAAGAGAATTCAGAAGTTGATGAAGAAGAAAGAGAGTTCGATCTTTCTTTGCTCGCTGCAGAAGAATCACGCAATATGCAAGAGTCCGATACAGCGATGGGATTTGTCCTCGCAGTTAATTTAACCTCAGCACAATCTGGCGATGAGGATGAGTATCAAGTTGAACTATTGTCTGATATCGCCTGGTCTCAAGTTGATGCAGCATTGGTCGCTGAAACCTCAGAGCCGGAACTCACCTGGTATGCCAGCCAAGAGATCGCCGATCACCTCTCACTGTGGTTAGCGCACAAGGGATAAATAATGATCACCGTGGAGTTATTACTCAAGGGCCGAAGTCCAATGTCGCCCGAGCAATTGCACCGCATTCATGAACTCACCGCTGATTGGCAGATGCTTTCAGATCTTTCTTTCGCAGATCTGATTTTGTGGGTGCCGCTTCGCAAGGACTCTAAAAGTTGGCCGACCGGACATGTAGCCGTTGCGCATATCCGTCCTACAACAGCGGCTACCGTCTTTACGCATGATGTTATCGGTGAAGAGGTCTCCTGGGGAACGCGCGGTCGCATAGATGCCGCCCTATCCAATGGTGAGATTGTGCGTGATTCTGAGCCAGAGCAAGTTGGCGATTTGATGATTAAAGAAGAGACAATTCCTGTGACGTGGGACGGGCAAGTAATTGCCGTAATCTCTCGCCACCGCAATGCAGATCTCATGAGATCTCCAAGTCGGTTGGAACTTAACTATCGTGAAATAGCGAACAATTTATATCGGATGGTTGCTGAGGGAACATTTCCATATCCGGATGCGATCGCAGTTTTTGATCCGCTGCCTCGCGTTGGAGATGGATTGGTGCGACTGGACGTGAACGGAGTAATTTCCTACGCCAGCCCGAATGCTCGTTCTGCTTTCAGCCGCCTCGGATGGAGCAAAGAGCTAGAGAGTTTTTCACTGGGAGAGATTGCAGAGTCATTAGGCACTCCACGAAAGGGTGCTCATGAAGAGGGCATGCGTAGCGCACTCAGTGGTAAAGCTCTAAGAAGGGTTGAGTGTGAAAATTCTGGCGGAACGCTAGATCTACTTGTCATGCCGCTCATTCAATCGGGGGATCGCATTGGTGCAATCGTCCTCCTGCACAACATCACTGAGTTGCGTAGAAGAGATAGAGAACTCGTGACAAAAGATGCAACGATTCGAGAGATCCATCATCGGGTTAAAAATAATTTACAAACCGTTTCTGCATTATTGAGGTTGCAGTCTCGACGAATAGAAGATGCAGGTGCGCGCACAGCGCTTGAGGAGGCGGTCCGTCGAATCGCATCAATCGCGCTGGTACACGAGACCCTTTCAACGAGCCTTGAAGAGACAGTCGGTTTTGATGATGTTCTCGATCACTTGGTAACGAACGCCATGGAATTGAGCCCGCGCATGAGCGAGATTAAGATTCAAAGAATTGGCGCTGCAGGAACCCTTGAGCCCCGTATCGCAACGCCCCTAGCGTTGGTTGTCACGGAACTCATTCATAACGCCTTAGAGCACGGTTTGGCGCGAAGAGGAAACTTCTTGAACATCGAAATTGAGCGAGATGACGAAAAGTGCTCTATTGCGGTTACTGATGATGGTGAAGGGTTGCCTGCTTCGTTTGAAGTTTCTGCATCAGCCAACCTCGGCCTTCAGATTGTTCGGACCCTCACCGAAAATGAATTGCAGGGAACCCTCGCATTGGAACAGAGAAATCCTGGTACGAGAGCTTCG
>Ga0194061_1001004_pt1 | contig 17011 bp, 13 predicted proteins | sample SepL2221m_MetaG_FD_163423 | JGI IMG/M metagenome (GOLD analysis project Ga0194061, IMG submission 163423) | Anoxic zone freshwater microbial communities from boreal shield lake in IISD Experimental Lakes Area, Ontario, Canada - Sep2016-L224-21m | ecosystem: Environmental > Aquatic > Freshwater >... | reverse complement strand
AACATGGCCACTCAACCAATGTCGTGAAATATCAACTGATTGAATCCAGTCAATCGAGTCAAGTCGAGTGGCAATTGCTCGCGGCTCTACTCGAGCCAATTTCTCTCCTGGTGTGATGTCCAATCTTTCTAATACTTGGCTCTTGCTATCTGCTGTCGGTGAACCAGATACCGTGATGGTCGATACTGAAAATATGGAAGACCACGCAAAGAGGTAGACCAACCCAGCAAAGAGTGCAACAGCCGCAGCCGTTGCTACCGAGAAACGAGAGATTTTACGCAAAGCGACGTTGCAATCCCTCGGCGATGATGGGAGCGAGAGAATTTACATCGCCAGCACCTAAGGTGAAGATGACATCGCCAGGTTCTGCGAGCTCTATAACGCGCTCTGCCGCTGCAGCAAAATTTGGAATGTAATGGCCTCGCTTCATCCTCTCTGCAATCTGTGCCGAAGTAACTCCGTGAATCGGCTTTTCACTTGCTGCATAAATCTCGAGAAGAGTGACGTCATCTGCGAGATCGAGCGCTATCGCGAACTCGCCGAGAAATGCTTGTGTGCGAGAGAAGCGATGTGGTTGAAAAATGACCAACACTCGTCCATCACCGGCATAGCGTCGCGCAGCTTCGAGCGTTACTCGAATCTCTGTTGGGTGGTGACCGTAATCATCGATGACACGTATTCCGTGAACTGTGGCAGTTAACTCAAATCGGCGACCAGCACCACGGAAGTTGTGTAACCCTTCAAGTAAGTGGTGCACGGGTAGATCAAGTGATAATCCCATGGCTAGGCAAGCTGCTGCATTGAGGAGATTGTGATGGCCAGGAACTTGTAGCTCAAGATTTCCGACGGCACTGCCTTTCCACACGATGCGCGCCTTCGATCCCATGGGATTGAGAGTGATGTGATCAATCCGCAGATCCGAACCTTCACTTTCTCCATATGAGATTGGTGTGCAAGCAAGAGCCGATGTGCCAAGGCGAGCAGAGCCTGCATCGTCAGCACAGTAAATGAGAAAACCTTGGGGAGAAATAGTCTGGGCAAAGCGATCAAAAATCTCTGTGACGGCCTCCGGTGTGTGGAAGAAGTCAACGTGATCATGTTCAATATTTGTGACGATGGCAGCAAGCGGCTTGTACTCAATGAAAGAGCCATCGGATTCATCTGCCTCGGCGACAAAGATATCCCCCGTACCGCGATGGGCGTTAGAGCCAGATGCGGTCAGAGTTCCACCAATTGCAAACGAAGGATCTACTCCACATGCTTGAAGGGCGACCGTTAACATCGATGATGTTGTTGTCTTTCCATGCGTGCCTGCGACGGCGATGCTGCGCGATCCTTGCATTAAGAGCGCAAGTGCTTGCGCGCGCGTCAAGATCGAAATCGAACGTTCGACTGCATAGGCCATTTCAGGATTAGTGGAAGAGATAGCTGTGGAGTAAATAACTACATCAGCCCCTGCAACATGTGCTGCCTCGTGCGATGAGTACACATCTGCGCCGAGCGCCTTCAGCGCCACGAGAACGGATGAATCTTTCGCATCTGATCCTGAAACTTCGATTCCATCCGAGAGCGCAATGCGCGCTAATCCGCTCATACCTGATCCACCGATACCAATAAAATGAATCTTCTTACCAGCGAGTGAATCCATTTATATACCTCCCCGAACTGCGTGCTCGATGAGCGAGACAATCTTAGAAGCGGCCTCAATATCTACCGCTGAACCTTCAAGCGGAGTTGCCGCACTTTTCGCCAGAAGTGGTTGCGCATTAGCTATGAGCCATTCGGAGGTGAAACTCTTCTGGTGAAGTATCTCGGCTCTCCCTTGTGCAACTAAATCAAGGCCATTGAGCTCTTGTTCACCATTTCCGATTGGCAATGGAATAAAGAGCGCACATCTTCCTAAGGTATTGACCTCAGCACATGTGACTGCGCCACTGCGTGAAATAACAAGGTCAGCTGCAAGATAGGCAGTTGCCATATCGGTGATGTAGTTCTGGGCGTGATACCCAGCAGAAGACTCAGGTAACGCATTGCCCGATCCCACACCATGCAACATTTGAATTCCTGCTTCTTGCAGGGATTGCTGTGATGCAGCAATGACCGCGTTGATGGCAGCGGATCCTTGTGAGCCTCCAAAGATAAATATCAGCGGTTTCGAATCCGAGAATCCCAACACTCGCTTTGCTTGAAGGCGAGCTGCCTTCCAATCGGTACTGGCTGCACGAAATGCGCTGGCAATATCTTCGCGAAGAGGAAGGCCTGAGATAAGACCCTCTGAAAGTGCGCCCGTATGTACTGGATGGCTGACTGCAGTAAAGGGCGTTAAGTGCGCACCCATGCGGTTTGCAACTCCAGGACGTGCATTTGCCTCGTGAATCACTATCGGTGTGCGAGTCAGTGCTGCTGCCAAATAAGCAGGACCTGACACATATCCCCCAAAACCTACGAGCGCATCAGCGCCCCGAAGCAGCCGCGCTGATTGCACGATTGATCGAATAAGTGAGAATGGAATCAGTAGCAATGTGGGTGAAAGTGTCCGAGAAATTTTCACCTTTGTAATGTGCGAGAGAGTAAAACCTGCATCAGGAACGAGGCGAGTCTCGAGCCCAGAACGTGTACCAAGGAAGGTGATAGCTAGTTGCGGGTAGCGACTACGTAATTCTCGCGCGACAGCTAACGCTGGTTCAATATGGCCAGCTGTGCCCCCGCCTGCAAGAACAATCTTCTTCACTTGGTCCGTTTCTTTACTATTTCTCTTCGTACTTCAGGATCGCGCAAGGCAGCTCCTGCGACAAAACCAATGGCGCAGATTGTTGCAACAAGTGCCGAGCCACCATACGAGACTAGAGGAAGAGTCACTCCGACAACTGGAAGTACGCTCGTTGCAGATCCAATATTAAGAAATGCTTGAACGGTAATCCAACATCCGATTCCTGCACATGCAAACCTGACCATAGGCTCCTGTGCGCGAAGTGAGATTCGAAAGATTGAGTAAATCAACGTAGTCATAAGTACGAGAACGAAGAGAGTTCCGATTAACCCTAACTCTTCGCCAATAACTGAGAAGATAAAGTCGGTATGCGCCTCGGCGAGATTTCCCCACTTCTGTCGACTCCCACCCAGACCCACTCCAAAGAGTCCGCCACTTGCTAGCCCGAGCAAGCTATGAGCTGGTTGCCATCCCGCATATTTGTAATCAGCAGGTGCAAAGGGGTTGATAAATACGAGAAAGCGAGCAGCGCGATATCCGGAAGTGACGATAAATGCAGCAAGGAGAACCCCTCCCAACGCTGTAATCGCGCCAAATAGACGTAAGCGAATTCCTGAGACAAAGAGAAGTCCTGCAAGTATTGCAGCAAGTACGGATGCGGTTCCAAGATCGTGACCATACATAACCAGCGCCATGATCAGAAGAAATCCTGGCCCCATCAACATAAATACATTGACGTTAAATCTGCCAGACTTCTCTTTTCGGGCAAGCAAGAAACTTGCCCAGAGAATCATGAATAGTTTTGCAAACTCGCTTGGTTGCACATCAATGAACTTGAGGTTGATCCAGTTGGTATTTCCATTCACCGTCTTACCGACGCCTCGAATGACCAGCACGCCCAAGAGAGCTATGGAGATAACAAGGCCTAAGCGACCGACTGCCTCCCAGCGCGCAATGGGGAGTTTGGAGAGATAGCCAGCAAGCGGAATTGAAATCGCGACAAACAATAACTGGCGAAGGACAACAGCGAGTGCGGTCCCCTTACTATCAATAGATTGAATGGAAGAAGCAGAGAAGACCATGATCAGTCCTAGGAATGTAAGCGCACTTGCACTTATTAAGAGCATATAAAGATGATTGACAGGTTTGGAGAGAAAGTGGGTCTGCGTTTTATTTGCCATCACGAACTACCTTCTCTACTGCCGCTGAAAATCTATCGCCGCGGTCGCTATACGAAATAAATTGATCCATGGATGCGCAGGCAGGTGCCAACAACACGGTATCCCCCAAAGTTGCGCGAGCACGTGCAGCACGGACTACCTCCTCCATGAGCGAATTGCTCGCGCCACCCTTTACGTAATCCGCAGGAGTCGTGATGGAGATAATTTCAATATGTGGTGCACGTTGCCGAATTTCTTGAGCAATTAACTCTTGATCAGCCCCAATCAGCACCGCCGCCTTCACTCGACCTTTGACGCGTTCAACGAGTTCGCCCATCGTGGCACCCTTGGCTAAACCACCGGCTACCCAGATAACAGAGAGTGCGGACATCACAGATGCAACTGCAGCATGGGGGTTGGTTGCTTTGGAATCATTGATCCAGTTGACTCCATCTTTCTCAAGCACTTTCGCAATGCGATGTTTACCTGGCGTAAAAGCAGCAATCGCTGCACGAATTGCTTCATGTGAAACACCTACTGTGCGCGCTAACCCTGCGGCGGCAAGGGCATTGGAAACATTGTGAGGAACAGTCGGCTTTATCTCATTGAGCTCAGAGATCATCGCTGCTTCTTGAGGATCTGCGACAAATGCCCGATCAATGAGAAGTTCTTCCACGATACCAATCTGGCCAGGTGCAGGAGTGTCGAGTGAGAAGAAGACTTTTCTTCCTTGCCAGGCAGATGTGCGAGAGACAATCTCTCCATCATCACCATTCAGAATCGCAGTTGTTGATTTATCGAGAATCGAAATTTTATCTTTGGCATATGCATCAAATGATCCGTGCCAATCGACGTGATCCTCAGCAATATTCAGAATCGCTACGGCTACAAAGCTTGGATCCTCCATCCAATGCAATTGGAATGAAGAAAGCTCAAGAACGAGATAGTCATACTTTTCTGAGGATTCAACAGTTTCAACCACTGTAGTCCCCACATTCCCGCATGCAACGGCTCGCAGACCACCACTGCGCAGCATCTGTGCCGAAAGTTCTACGGTACTTGTCTTGCCATTTGTTCCGGTGAGTGCAATCCATTTCTGAGCTGGATCTTTCAGACTCCATGCCAAGTCAATTTCATTGATGAGAGACAGTCCAGCATCACGTGCGCGATGTATGAGTGGATGTTCTTCGCGCCAACCTGGAGATATCAGCAGAGCGTCATAATCACCGATGGTGACACCTGCGGGCGTAAGAACAGTAAATGCTTCGACCTCAGTTACTGACTCATCAACGAGAGTGACATGTGCACCTTTGCGATTCAGCGCATGCGCACATGCAACTCCGGTAACGCCTGCGCCTGCAACAAGAACACGCTTGTCACGTAACTCTGAATACAGTGCCTGTGCCATTGAAGTATTAGCCAGCAACCCATTGGGTGTAGAAAAGGCCTAGGCCAAGAGCCACACCAAGCCCAGCAATGATCCAGAATCGCAGAACAATCGTGACTTCTCCCCACCCCAATAATTCGAAGTGGTGTTGCAGAGGCGCCATCTTAAAGAGGCGCTTTCCACCTGTTGCTTTGAAATAGAGAACTTGGAGTGCAACCGAGAGAGTGATGATGACGAAGAGTCCGCCAAGAGGGATAAGGAGTAGTTCGACCCGAAGCGATGTAGCCATTCCGGCCAGTGCGCCACCGAGTGCAAGTGAACCGGTATCGCCCATAAATATCTTTGCAGGAGATGCATTCCACCAGAGAAAACCTGTACATGAACCGGCAAAGGCTGCAGCAAGGACAGCTAAATCAAGCGGGTCGCGCACGTTGTAACAATTCCCTGATGCAGCAATAGCGCAGCTCTGTCCGAATTCCCAGACACCAATTAAAACAAAAGCGAGAAATGTCATCACGGATGCACCAGTTGCAAGACCATCAAGACCATCAGTGAGATTGACGCCATTACTTGTTGCAGTCACCATGAAAACTACCCAGATAATCACAAGCACTACTGCAAGAGAAATACTGGTGTCACGAACAGTTGAGAGATGATGCGAAATTGGAGTGAGGCCTTCAGGATCTGGGAAATGGATTCCGAGATATCCAAATACAGCGGCGACGAACACTTGTCCCGCAATCTTCTGCTTAGCGCTGATTCCACGTGAATTCTGACGTGAGACCTTGATAAAATCATCGATAAATCCAAGAAGTCCAAGAGCGACTACCAGTCCAAGTATGAGCACTGCAGAGACCGTGACTGACCTTTGGGTGATGAGGTGGGCGATCAAATACGAGAAGAGCGAACCGAAGATGATGATGATTCCACCCATTGTCGGGGTGCCGCGCTTTGTTTGGTGGGCAGAAGGACCGTCGTCGCGAATTATCTGACCATAACCTCGACGCGCTAAGACGCGAATAAGTGTGGGTGTTGCAAAGAGTGAGAAGAAGAGCGCTAGGGCGCCTGCTATCAAAATTAATCTCATTCTGCTTTACCCTCCTGCACTGTACTTAACCACTGAGCAGATATTGCATCTGCCAAAATTTCTAGCTTCTCAGAACGTGATGCTTTCACTAAGACAACATCTCCCTTATTGAGATTCTTCGCTACCGCGACAGCGGCTTCGATATCAACGCACCGATGTACCGTCGTTTCACTCATAGCTGCGATAGTGGAAGCGTATTCGGGCGCTCCTACACAGACGAGATGGTCGATTCCTAGTTCAGAGGCAAGGGTGCCAATAGCCGCGTGATCTGCATTCGATGACTCGCCGAGTTCATGCATCTTTCCCAAGAACGCCCATGATTCTCCCCCTCGTTCTTGCGCAAAGAGAACCAAGGTCTGGAGCGCTGCAGCGATAGCTTCTGGACTGGCGTTATATGCATCATTGATGAGCACAAGTGATGGAAGTTCTTCAATCTCCATCCTCCACTTGGCATGAGATTCAGCTGTTGAAAGACCGCTTGCAATTTGATCCAGTGAGAATCCCAGAACTGTTGCTACCGCTGCTACAGCCAGTGCATTTGCAACTTGATGCAATCCAACGATGCGAAGTCCGACAGCACTTCTACCTTCTGGTGTGATGAGATCAAAATGTGCGCGTCCCTCGCGAATTTCGATATCAGCTGCACGAATATCGCACTCAGTGGATTCGCCAAAGGTGAGCGTCTTACCTTTATGGAACTTGGCCATTGCGGGAGTGAATTCGTCGTATGTTCCTAAAATCGAGACACCTGCAGAACTGAGGGATTGAATAAGTTCTGATTTAGTATCAGCAATAGCTTGTATGGAACCAAATTCACCAAGATGTGCGGTACCAACTTTGAGCACTACTCCAATATCGGGTTGAGCGATTGCGCATAAATGCGCAATATCGCCGGTGTGGCGTGCCCCCATCTCAACGATGCAGTACTTTGTTAATTCAGTGCATTGCAGAAGTGAGATTGGTGCACCAATCTCATTATTGAAATTTCCTTGCGGAGCAACGGTCTCAGCTGCCGATGAGAGAATTGCCGCCAGTAACTCTTTTGCTGTGGTCTTTCCTTGTGAGCCTGTAATACCAATGACGGTGAGATTCAAGAGATTGCTTCGAACATGCTGTGCCAATTTGCCCAGTGCGATAACAACATCTTCGACAAGGATGTGTGGCTGAGTAACTGCATGAGACGTGAGTGCAAGAACTGCTCCGTGGGAAAATGCATCTGCCACAAATTCATGACCATCCACGCGTTCGCCTTGCACTGCAAGAAAGAGTGAACCGGGTGTCGCAACCCGTGAATCAATCACAGGAGCCGCAGAAACCACGACATCATCGCCGTGCAATCTGCCATGTACTACTGCTGCAATTTCAGAGGCTTTCATCGCAATCATGGTCGAGCCTCGATTGCCTGTGCCAATTGAATGCGGTCATCAAATGGCGTTACTACGCCCTGAATCTCTTGTCCGCTCTCGTGGCCCTTACCGAGAATAAGTACTGTGTCGCCAGCTTGCGCAAGGCTTGTGGCATAGGCAATCGCTTCTGCTCGATCCTCAATGATGCGAGAAGGTTCTGAGATCGAGAGCTTGCCAACCATCTGCGAAAGAATATGTGATGCCTTTTCTGAACGTGGATTATCGCTAGTAAATATTGCGACATCTGATCCTTGGGCCAGTGCTGCTCCCATGAATGGGCGTTTAGAAGCATCACGATCTCCACCACAACCGAGGACGGCGATAATTTTGCCTGGTGTGAAATCACGTGCTGCTGCTAATACATTAGTTACTGCATCAGGGCTATGCGCATAATCAACGAGTGCTTTATATCCCTGTCCCAATGAGACTGATTCGAGCCGACCCGGAGCTCCGAGCAGATGTGGAACAACTGCTGCAAGTTCGATTGGGTCTATGCCACATTCGTGTGCAATAGCAATTGCCATTAAGAGATTATCGAGGTTATAACTACCGAAGAGCTGTGTTCGGGAATCAATCAATATTCCCCCAGCGCCACGGATACTAAATTCTGCACCTCTTGTAGTCTCTGTGAATTCAACGAAATGCCACGTGGCGCTCTTCTGAGATCGAGATACCGTCGTGATAGGCACACTAGCAATCGCAGCTAACTTCACACCATAGTCAGAATCAATATTAATAAATGCTTGCTCTGAGTACTCAGGAGTGAAGAGCGTTGCCTTTGCGGCGAAGTACGAATCCATATCGTGGTGAAAATCGAGATGATCTTGAGAGAGATTGGTGAAGGCAGAGATTGCAAAGTGCGATCCTTTTACGCGTTGTAAAGAGAGAGCATGGCTGGAAACTTCCATCACCAAGTGGCGCATATGACGCTCGCGCATCACGGCAGCAAGTGCCTGAAGCTCTGTTGCTTCCGGGGTTGTGCGCGCGCTGGGAATGACATCGTGGCCAATGCGGGTTTCGACCGTACCAATGAGGCCAGTATCTCGGCCGGCTGCTTCAAATATCTCGTAGAGAAGCGTTGAAACGGTGGTCTTTCCATTAGTTCCTGTAATTGCGATGCTCTGCATATCTCGCATGGCAGAGCGAAAAAGTGATGATGCAATAAGGGCAGCTGCAGTACGAACATCTTTGACTATAAGCGTTGGCAGTCCAATAACCATGTCGGCTCCAACTGCGTCGGTAACGACAGCTACCGCCCCTCGTTTCTGAGCATTCTGCGCAAAGGATGCCCCATGTACATGTGCGCCAGGAATCGCAATGAAGATATCGCCAACCTCTACATCACCATCACGATGCGTTACTCCTGTGAACGAGATCGAACCATCTCCAGCGAATGATGCACCGATGAGCTGCGCTGCATCTGCCAGCGAAGCTGCGAAGGTCTCAACGGGGCGGATCATTGCTTCTTAACGCTTACCTGTGTTGCGCGTGGATGTGTGAGTTCTGCTTGAGTAAGTGCCACAGGAAGAACTGTTGTTCCAGTTGGAGGAACATGTTCTGATTGAAGAACAAATGTCATTACTTTTTTAAAGACTGGCCCACAGAGAGCTCCACCGAAGTGACCATTGCGTGGTGATTGCAGAGTGACGCTGATGACATAGCGAGGTGCATCAGCTGGTGCAAAGCCGATAAATGAGGCGGTGTAGCCGCTGTATCGCCCAGTTGCGGGGTCAACTCGCATCGCTGTACCTGTCTTACCTGCAACGCGATAACCCGGGATTGCCGCACTTGGCGCTGTGCCTTCTGCCGAGACAACGCTCTCCATCATCAAACGTAATTTGATTGCAGTATCTTCACTAATCACACGAGTGCTTGTGCGCGTCGTGTTGGGAGTGAAGTGTCCAGATGAATCACTTGTTCCGGCAATAACAGTGGGAGAAACCCGGACTCCATTATTTGCAACGGTAGCAAAGACGCTAGTTGCCTGCATCGCGGTTAACGAATATCCCTGACCAAATGCAACGGTAGGTGCAGTGGTTCCTGACCAGTTGGCAACTGCGAGCAATAGCCCGGCTGACTCACCAGGCAAACCTGAACCTGTTGTTGACCCAATTCCAAATTTTCTCAAATAACTGTACAGAGTGTCATTATGCAAAGTTTCGCCCACTTGGATAGTTCCAGTGTTGCTTGATACTGCAAGAATTCCTGATGTCGTCAGCTGCTCAGTTGCATGAGGATTGTGATCGCGGAATGTCGAACCGGCACGCTTTAACATGTAGGGAACTGTAAATACAGTAGTTGGAGTAATGGTCTTCTCTTCTAGGGCTGCTGCCATGGTCATGACTTTGCCAGTTGAACCTGGTTCATAAACATCCTGTACAGATGGATTTCGCATTAATTCCATGGTGACGTGCTTGGTGTTATTAGGATCAAAGGTTGGAGCAGTTGCATGAGCAACAATGGCGCCAGTCTTTGGATCCATCACAATCACAGTGCCGCTTGATGCGCCAGAGCTTTTAACGGCATCTGCAATAGCTTGCGCTGCTACCCACTGCACATCACGATTGATTGTCAGACGTACATTGGTGCCGGCTTTCGCAGCAATGATTTCGCGCTGTGAGCCAGGAATTTCTGCGCCATATCCACTAGCAAATGAGTACTTTCCATCAGTTCCGGTGATCCGAGAGTTCATGCTGGATTCAAGGCCGGTGGCACCGACTCCATCTGTACGCACGAAGCCAACGAGTGAAGAAATCAGCTGACCTGATGGGTAGTCACGAATGTAGGCGCGTTCTGGGAAGAATCCGATGATGCGTTGATCAAAGTGTTTATTATCGAGAACTTTGTTGTAATCATAAATTGCTTGAGTGAGGTGATCCCATATCGCTGGCACACCATTCTTCAACACCATGGAATAGCGACGGGTTCCGGTAATGCTGTTCTCTACATCCGCTACCGGTAGACCCAAGATTGGGGCGACAAAGTTTGCAACACGTGCTGGATCTGTAATTTGAGTCTGATCTACAACGATACTGATGGATGAGACGCTTCGAGCAAATGTCACACCATTGATATCGGTGATTGCTCCACGGGGTGCAGGAATACCGCGCGTTGACTGCATCTCATTGGCAGCCTTTGCTTGATAACTACTAGCTTCAATTACTTGTACCCGAAAGAGTTGGCATGCTAACAGCACGAAAAGTGCAAATATTGCAATGACCAGAATCTTGATTCGAGACTTTGCAAGTAAGAGATTACCCATGCGTGACTCCAGGATCTTGAGTCGCTAAGTTGAGAAACACTGGAGTCTCTGATGGGCGCATACCGAGAGCTGCCGCAGCGGCGGCAAGTTTTTCAGGTGCTGCATGCGCATCAATTTGCAGGTTAATGGCATCGCGTTGATCGGCGACTGACTTTGCCTCAGTTTTGAGTTTGGAGAGCGTAAAGGCATCTTGCGCAAGAAGGGTATTGATGCCCAGTAGTACTAGGAATCCCACTAAACCAACCACGGTAAGGAAGGTTGCAAAGTACTTATGCGTGGCCCGTGCACCAGGTGTGATTTCTGGGAAGAGACCTGAGATAACTTCTGCAGTACGTTCAGTAACGGGCTTCTTTGCTTTAGCAGCCTTTGATTTTTTGATAGCAGGTTGAGCCACCGACACTTTACGGGCAGTTGCGAGAGACATTAGGCAGCCACCCTCTCGATTGCACGCAGACGAACAGATGCTGAACGTGGATTTGATTCGAGTTCTTCTGCAGTAGGAGTTTCACTAGAGCGAAAGACCAGTGAGAACTTCGCTGCATATTCGGGAAGCTCAACCGGAAGGTTTCGTGGAGATTTTGAAGTTGAAGCTTCTGCAAAAATTTCTTTGACGATGCGATCTTCAAGAGATTGGAATGACATCACTACAAGGCGACCTCCCACCATAAGAAGTTCGAGAGCATCTGGCAGAGCGCGCGTAATCGCACCGAGTTCATCATTTACTTCGATGCGCAGAGCCTGAAAAGTGCGCTTGGCCGGATTACCACCTGTGCGACGAGTAGCGGCAGGAATGCTGTTTTTCACAAGGATGGCAAGCTCTGTCGTTGAATTCAGTGGCGCCTTTGCACGTGCCTTCACAATATTTTCAACGATGCGCGTTGCAAACTTCTCTTCGCCATACGTGCGCAGAATCTGCACCAGCTTGCCTGGCTCGTACGTATTGACAATCTCTGACGCTGTTATTCCACGGCTGCGATCCATACGCATATCAAGAGGTGCATCATGTGAATATGAGAAGCCGCGCTCTGATTCATCGAGTTGAATCGATGAGACCCCAAGGTCGAAGAGCGCACCATTGATATGGCTATAGCCCATACCTTCAACAACGCTAGAGATTTGATCAAAGACGCAATGAGCAGTTTTAAGTCGATCTGCAAATGGTGCAAGGCGCGTAGTCGCACGCTCTAAGGCAATCTGATCGCGATCGATTCCGATAACAGTTAGGTTTGAAAAACGTTGTAATAAAGCTTCTGTGTGACCACCAAGTCCAAGAGTTCCGTCAGTGACAACTGGGTTGCTAGTTGCAAGAATTGCGGGAGCGAGAAGTTCAACGCAGCGATCGCGCATTACCGATACATGTTGCATCTTCTCCCCCGTTCTCTGGTGGTGCCATGTGCAAAAACTTTCAAGCGCTCATCTCTGGTCACCGCCGGCCGACGGATCTTTTTTCGATAGCGACGCCGGGGAAGGGGCGCCGCTGCCGGCCTAACATGCTTGGAAAGGTCGGCGGTGGCCACAAATGAGCGCTCTATGTAGTTGTGTACTGCGGTACTTCGGTACTTCTTATTTAGTTTTTGTAAATGTTTTTTGCTGATGTTTTAAAAAAGTCCCGGAAAAACTTCTTCAGAAACATCAGCAAAACTCTTTTCGCGATCGGCGAGGTATTCACTCCATGCAGCGCTATCCCAAATTTCAACGCGAGTATTGGCACCGATAACGACGCACTCTTTTTCAAGGCCCGCATATGTGCGCAGACCTTGTGGGATGGTGACGCGACCTTGACGGTCAGGAATTTCATCGTGGGCGCCTGCAAACATCACGCGCTGGTAATCGCGAGCGCTCTTTGCAGTCACTGGTGCTTGGCGCAACGTTTCAGTAATCGTTGCGAATTCAGATGCTGGGAAGACATAGAGGCATCGCTCTTGTCCCTTTGTAATAACGAGGCCAGCTGAGAGATCGTCACGGAATTTGGCGGGAAGGATGAGGCGGCCTTTTTCATCAAGGCGCGGTTCGTGAGTTCCAAGAAACACTCTTCTTTACCGCCTTCCCCAAGGTCGTTGAGCGTGAAATTCCCGCTCAATTCCCCACTTTACACCACTTTCCCCCTTTTTTCACCACTTTCTGCCATTATTTTCCCTAGCCCTCCCCCATTCCCCCCACTGGATTTGGGTATGAAAAAAGCCCCGACCGATTGGTCAGGGCTTGGTGAGGTGTGGCTACTTACTGAAAGTTACGGCGATCCCATCGCTCTTCAAGGCGCGCAGAGAGAGTCTTGCGAGCTGACTTGGTGCGCTTGCGCCCAGGCATCGGACGGCTGATCGAACGGATGAGAAGAAGGACACCGGTGAGGGCGACGATAAAGCCGAGCGCACCGATTGCTGTCACCTTGGCCACCAGGCCACCAAAGATCACCGCTATTCCCGTAAAGGTAACCAGGGTGCCGAGCAAGAGACGTGGACGCGGTGGAGCCATAGTCGCGCCAGCTAAACGTGATTCTAGGCGCGGATCATCGGTGGCGAGAGCTTCTTCCATCTCAGCCAGCAGGCGACGTTCGCGATCAGAGAGAGCCATACAGGTGAGAATAGAACAGTTCCGAATTACGCGCTACTTAGCGTTTTATGTGACCTTCTTCGTCGCTTTCAGGCTTAATCAGCCGCCCTGGCCGCACGCTGGCGCCTCCGAAACGGGCCTTTGCCTTATCAATGGCGGTATCAGCCTCGCGCCAGCCAAATTCGCGGGCGCCGAGTTCGAGTTGTTCGGGCACTCCATCTTGCAGGTTACCGAGTGAGACCCCAACTAGACGGATGCGTGCGCCTTCATTGTTGAGGGCAAGATATAACTTCTTCACTATTTCATACGTCTCGTGAGTGCTATCGATGCCAAGTGGCAGAGTCTTAGATCGCGTCAGAGATGTGAAATCAGCAAATTTAATTTTGATGGTGATGGTCTTGGCGAAGAGATTTGCTTCGCGCAATCGCGCAGTTGCTTTCTCGGTCATGCGTAGAAATTCGCGTAAGAGTTCTTCGGGAGAATCTATATCGCGTGAGAATGTCTCCTCATTGCCAATACTTTTTTCGGGTTCGTTAACGACAACATCGCGGTAATCGCGCCCCCATGCAAGTTCGTATAAGGATTCACCTGTTGCATCCCCGAGCGCCCTGATCAGAGTTGAGCGCGGAGTATTGGCGATATCAGCAACTGTATGCAGCCCTAACCGATCAAGGGATTCGGCAGTCTTTGGCCCCACACCCCAGATGGCACGCACGGGCAGCGGATGGAGAAATTCAAGGATGCGATCTGATTTGATTTCTAGCATTCCGTTGGGTTTGCAATGTTGTGACGCTAGCTTTGCGATGAACTTTGATGGTGCAATTCCGACGGAACAGGTAATGCCTTCTTCTTTTTCTACGTGTGCGCGGATCTTTGCTGCAATTTCACGTCCTGTGCCAAATAACTTCTGTGACCCTGTGACATCAAGAAACGCTTCATCGAGTGAGATAGGTTCGACGAGCGGCGTATATGAATTAAAGATTGCCATCACGCGTTGTGAAATTTCAGAGTATCGGTGATGCTCTGGTGGAATAAAGATGGCATGGGGAGCCATCCGCTTTGCCCGCCCCACTGGCATTGCGGCGCGGATTCCGAATTTGCGAGCTTCGTAATTTGCCGACAGAACAACTCCGCGCACACCTGCGCCGACAACGAGCGCCTTTCCTTTATATTGCGGATTATCGAGTTCGGCGACAGATGCATAGAAGGCATCCATATCGACATGCAGAATCGTGGATTCTTCTATCTCTTCTGCGGTCATATCGCCACACTATCTGCTTGAGCACGCCATTTTTCGTAGGCCAGGCGTAAGTCCCATACTGCTGTTGCGCGAATAGAGATGCCGCGCGCACCTGTGCGACGTGTCTGTCCACGTACCAAAAGCAGCGATGTGGAATAGAGCGTTGATGCATGATCGACTTGTGCATCAGGAAAGAATGTTGAATCGCTGCAACCATGACCATCATCGAGAGTTAAGAAGATAACGCGGCGACCTGAACGCACCGGCGGAGTTTGTAGCGCCACTTTTACTCCAGCAACAAGGACTGATGAATGAGAGCGTTGCGATAATAAATCAGAAGATTTCACTGCGCCGATTGCATTGAGAAATGGCGCATAGAAAGTGAGCATATGTTGGGTGACATCCATACCTAATCGTTCAACTTCGCTGCGCACTTTCTCAGCCACATTCAACGGTTGCAATCCACTGCTTTCAAGAGCAGGAGCTGCAAAACCAAAGGTTAGTTGCGACCCGGGAAGATTGCTGACTGGCGATTTCTGTAGATCGTTAAAGTGCAACAATAAATCGCGTTGGTTGGTATGCACCGAATCAAAGGCGCCGGTCATAATCAGATTTTCAACTACTGGTGTTGATGCACCTGATCTGCGATAGAAATCTGCCAGGTCAATATAAGGCTGACCGGTAATGATGGATGTAATCTCTTTCTCAGATATTCCAGCAACGCTTGACAGTGCGATACGCACTGCATCGCCATCGAGAGTGCGCTCGATGCGATAGTCAGCAGATGACTTATTGATATCAAGGGGTGCAATTCCCACCCCAATCTGGCGCGCTTCATCGAGCAACAACCGCTTGGGATACATGCCAGGGTCGTGGGTCAATATCCCTGCGATAAATGCTGCTGGGTGATGAGTTTTCAGCCATGCCGATTGATAGGTAGGCAGAGCAAAAGCTGCAGCATGCGCCTTGCAGAAACCAAAGGATGCAAAGGCGCGCAAGACATCCCAGATTTCAGTAATCACCGTAACTTCGTAACCGCGTTCGGTTGCCGCAGGAAAGAACCAATCGCAGACTTCTTGTTGGCCAGCTCTATCCCCCAAGGCTCTGCGCTTTTCATCGGCTGCAGCGAGTGAGATACCGGTCATCACCGAGATAATCGAGATAACTTGTTCGTGAAAGACAACCACGCCTTCGGTTTCAGACAAGATCGGTAGTAAATCGGGATGAATAATCTGCGCTGGGCGAAAGCCGTGCCGTGCTTCAAGGAATGGGCGAATCATGTCGCTCTTTACTGGCCCTGGTCTAAAGAGTGAGATATCGATAACCAGATCGTTAAAGGTACGCGGTTCTAACTTTCCAACGAGTTCGCGTTGTACGGGGCTTTCAACTTGGAAGATTCCGAGTGTGCGCGTTGATTGAATGAGGGCATATGTATCGGCATCATCGAGTGCCACTGCATCGATATCGAGCTCTTGATCTTCCACTCGTTTAATTTCATGTACTGCATGAGCAATTGCCGATTGCATGCGCACGCCTAAGATATCGAGTTTTAATAAACCAATATCTTCGACATCATCTTTATCGAATTCGACCATAGGAAAGCCACCAGCGTTGAATTGCACAGGTGCGCGGTCAAGGAAAGCTGCATCAGATAAGACCATCGCGCAGGGATGCATCGATAGGTGCCGTGGCAGACCATCAAGGCGCGCGGCAAGTGCAATGGTGGCGCGGGTTAAGGGCGCTGATGTATTGAAATTCTTGAGTTCAGGAAGAGATGCAAGAGCAGCATCGATATTGCCAGCGCGAATATGTGGCATTGATTTTGCAAGTAAGTCGATCTCCATCGCCGGCATGCCAAGTGCTGCCCCTGCATCGCGGATTGCATTACGTGCGCGATAGGTATCGACCATAGCAACGGTGGCACAACGAGAGAGAACCCCAGGTTGATCCCAGGTAGCGGGGCCATATTTCTTAAAGACCATCTCGTAGATTTCTAGGCGCCGTGCCGATTCAACATCGATATCGATATCAGGAAGTGCGCGGCGCAATGGCGAGCAGAAACGTTCCATCAATAATCCATGCTGCATCGGATCAACGCCTGATATTCCAAGTAAGTGGCAGATCAGCGAACCTGCGCCACTGCCACGCGCTGCTACACGGATATCGGCAGCGCGTGCCATATCGGTGATATCTGCAACTGTTAAGAAGT
>Ga0194061_1001003_pt1 | contig 17016 bp, 15 predicted proteins | sample SepL2221m_MetaG_FD_163423 | JGI IMG/M metagenome (GOLD analysis project Ga0194061, IMG submission 163423) | Anoxic zone freshwater microbial communities from boreal shield lake in IISD Experimental Lakes Area, Ontario, Canada - Sep2016-L224-21m | ecosystem: Environmental > Aquatic > Freshwater >... | reverse complement strand
GCGTCCCGTCCAGCGGGACGCTTATTTCAGTGCAGCTTACCTGTTGGAACAAGGGGGCGACGCCCCCTTGATATCCCCCACATAAGCTTGCGCAAACGCTTCGCTTATTTAAGTGCCGCTTCTACAGCGCGTTTGGCCATCACCGTGATCAGGTGTGAACGGTAGTCGGCCTTGGCGTGCATGTCGTTGTTGAGGTTGTCCTCGGGCACCTTGATGCCGGCCACGGCTTCGGGGGTGAACTTGGCGGCGAGGGCTTTTTCCATTTCGGGCACGCGGAACACGCCGGCCGCAGCGCCGGTCACGGCGACGCGCACACTCGAGCCGAAGTCGGCGACGAACACGCCGACGATGGCGTAGCGCGAAGCCGGGTTCTTGAACTTCATGTAGGCGGCGCGCTTGGGCACCTGGAAGCTGACGGCGGTGATGATCTCGCCCGCCTGCAGTGCCGTTTCGTACATGCCCTTGAAAAACTCGTCAGCCGAGATCTTGCGCTTGTCGGTGATGACGGTGGCACCCAGGGCAACAAGGCCTGCGGGGTAGTCGGCCGCCGGGTCGTTGTTGGCGACCGAGCCGCCTATGGTGCCCATGTTGCGCACCATGCGATCGCCGATGCCGCCGGCCAGCGCGGCGAGGGCCGGAATGGCTTTCTTCACCTCGGCCGAGGCGGCGACCTGGGCGTGGCGGGTCATCGCGCCTATGGTGACGGTGTTGCCCTCGACCTTGATGCCGGCGAGGTCCTTGATCGCGCTGATGTCAACGATGTCGGACGGGTTGGCGAGGCGCAGTTTCATCGCCGCGATCAGGCTCTGTCCGCCGGACAGGACTTTGGCGTCTGCATTTTTGCCCAGCAGGGCGGTTGCGTCGGCGACGGATTTGGCTTTTTGGTAATTGAACGCGTACATGGTTTCTTTCTCCTAAGCTGCAACTTTGTCGTTAATGATGCGCCAGATGCGCTGCGGTGTCGCAGGCATGGCAATGTCTTTTACGCCGAGGGCGTCGGTGATGGCGTTCATCACTGCGGCCGGGGCGCCGATGGCGCCGGCCTCGCCGCAGCCCTTCACACCGAGCGGGTTGTGGGTGCAGGCGGTTTCCTTGGTGCCGACTTTAAACGAGGGCACGTCGTCGGCGCGCGGCATGCAATAGTCCATGTAGGTGCCGGTGACGAGCTGGCCGGTGTCCGGGTCGTAGTAGCAACCCTCGGTCAGCGCCTGGCCTATGCCCTGGGTCAGGCCGCCGTGCACCTGGCCCTCGACGATCATTGGATTGACGATCTTGCCGAAGTCATCGATGGCGGTGAAATTGACGATGCGCGTGACGCCGGTGTCCTTGTCGATTTCCACCTCGCAGATGTGCGTGCCGGCCGGGAAGGTGAAGTTGGTCGGGTCGTAAAAGGCGTTTTCGTTAAGGCCGGGCTCGAGCTTGTCGAGCGGGTAGTTGTGCGGCACGTAGGCGGTGAGCGCGACGCTGGCAAAGGGCACCTGCTTGTCGGTGCCGGCGACGCGGAACACGCCGTCGCGAAACTCGATATCGGTATCGGATGCCTCCATCAGGTGGGCGGCGATTTTTTTGCCCTTGGCAATGACCTTGTCCACCGCCTTGACGATGGCGGTGCCGCCGACCGACAGCGAACGCGAACCGTAGGTGCCCATGCCGAACAACACCTTGGAGGTGTCGCCGTGCACGATGTCCACGTCTTCCATCGGGATGCCCAGGCGTTCGGCCACCACTTGCGCGAAAGTCGTCTCGTGGCCCTGGCCGTGGCTGTGACTGCCGGTGAACACGCTGACCTTGCCGGTCGGGTGCACACGCACCTCGCCCGCCTCGAACAGGCCGGCGCGCGCACCGAGGGCGCCGGCGACATTGGACGGGGCGAGGCCGCAGGCCTCGATGTAGCAGGCATAACCCAGGCCGCGCAGCGTGCCGCGCTTGGCCGCTTCCATCTTGCGCGCGGCAAAGCCGGCGACGTCGGCCACTTTCAGGCCCTCGGCGAGGGTCGCCTCGTAATTGCCGATGTCATAGAGCAGCGCGACCGGAGTCTGGTAGGGGAAGGTCGTGATGAAATTCTTGCGGCGCAGTGCCGACGGATCCATTTTCAGTTCGCGCGCCGCCTGCTCGACGATGCGCTCGACAAGGTAGGTTGCCTCGGGGCGCCCGGCGCCGCGATAGGCGTCCACCGGCGCGGTGTTGGTGAACACCGCCGTCACCTCGGCGTAAATCGCCGGGGTCTTGTACTGGCCGGCGAGCAGTGTGGCGTAGAGAATGGTCGGGATGCACGAGGCAAAGGTCGACAGGTAGGCACCCATGTTGGCGGTGGTGGCCACGCGCAGTGCGAGGAAGTTGCCGTCCTTGTCCAGGGCCAGTTCCGCCTTGCTGACATGGTCGCGGCCGTGGGCGTCGCTGACAAAGGATTCGGAGCGATCGGCCGTCCACTTGATGGCGCGGTTGACCTGCTTTGACGCCCAGGTGAGGGCCACGTCCTCGGCATAGAGATAAATCTTCGAGCCAAAGCCGCCGCCGACATCGGGGGCGACCACACGGACCTTGTGCTCCGGCAGTCCCAGTACAAAGGCGGTCATCAGCAGGCGTTCGACGTGCGGGTTCTGGCTGGAAACGTACAGGGTGTAGCTCTCGTCGGCGCGCGAGTACACGGCGTTGGCGGCGCGCGGTTCGATGGCGTTCGGTATCAGGCGGTTGTTGATGAATTCGAGCGTGGTGACATGCGCGGCGGCGGCAAAAGCCTTGTCCACCGCGGCCTTGTCGCCGAGGCCCCAGACATAGCAGGTGTTCTCGGGTGCGAGTTCGTCGTGCACCTGCGGCGCGCCTTTTTTGCGCGCATCCTCAGCGCGCACCACGGCCGGCAGCACCTCGTAATCGACTTCGACGAGTTCGGCCGCATCGCGCGCCTGGTGCTGCGTTTCGGCGATGACCATGGCGACATGGTCGCCGACATAGCGCGCCTTGCCTTGCGCCAGCACCGGGTGCGGCGGCTCCTTCATCGGCTGGCCGTCAGAGCCTGTGATCAGCCAGCCGCAGGGCAGGCCGTTGATCTTGGCGGCGGCGATGTCCTCGCCGGTGTAAATGGCGATGACCCCCGGCGCCTTGAGCGCGCGGTTCTTGTTGATGCCCTTGATTTTGGCGTGCGCGTGCGGCGAGCGCACGAATGTGGCGTAACTCTGGTGCGGCAGGTCGACGTCGTCGGTGTAATTGCCCGAGCCGGTGAGAAAGCGATAGTCCTCGCGGCGCTTGACGCCCTGGCCGATAAACTTCATGTCACCCATGATCAGTCTCCTTTGGTCGCGCCATCGCGCTTTGCGGCGGCGATGGCCGGCGCGGGATGCGTGCCCCGCGCGTCCATTTACTGGCGAACGGGAATTACGGGTTCAGCGCTTCGGAGGCGGCTTTCACCGACTTGACGATGTTGTGATAACCGGTGCAGCGGCACAGGTTGCCGTCGAGCTGTTCGCGGATCTGCTCCTCGGTCGGGCGCGGCGTGTTCTTTACCAGGTCAAGCGCGCTCATCACCATGCCGGGCGTGCAAAAACCGCATTGCAGGCCGTGGTTCTGGCGGAAGGCCTCCTGCATCGGATGCAGCGTGCCGTCGGCGGCGGCGATACCCTCGATGGTGGTGATTTGCGCGCCCTCGGCCTGCATCGCCAGCATGTTGCAGCTTTTCACCGCGCGGCCGTCAATGTGAATGGTGCAGGCGCCGCACTGCGCGGTGTCGCAGCCGACGTGCGTACCGGTGAGGCGCAGCGTGTCGCGGATGAAATTGACGAGCAGCGTGCGCTCCTCGACATCGTGGCTGACGGCCTTGCCGTTGATGGTGAACGAGACCTTGGTGGTCATGGGTACTCCTCCTGATTGCCTGGTGTTCTGGATGTATTGCCGAAGGCCGCATCACGATGGGGCTGGTGCGGTGGTGCGCCTGTTTCACGCCTGTGCGAATCCTAGCCCACGTATGCGCCATAAGCAAATGGCGATACCTGATAGATCCGAAACCTGCCATTCCGGGCGCGACGGGGAATCTGCTTTTAAATCAGGCTAAAGCCGATTCCCCGACCCGGGGTCTCGGAATGACAGGTTTCCATTTTATGACCGCTCGCCGCGGGCTTGACGCGGGAAAACCCTGCGACTATTGATATTTCCCGAAATCATGACAAACATTCGTCATTCCCGCGCCAGCGGGAATCCAGTGACTTCCGGCAAACGTCACTGGGTCCCCGCTTCCGCGGGGACGACGGTAGCGGATGGGGTGATTGTCATGAAATATGAAACGCTCAATAGGCTAAAATACGGGTGCTCACTACGATGCGAGGATTACCGTGGACAGTGTTGATCTGGAAGTAATACGCAGCGCCATCGCCTGGACCGATGCCGGCCATCGCGCCACCATAGGCACGGTGACGCATACCTGGGGTTCGGCGCCTCGCCCGGTGGGCGCGATGCTGGCAATACGCGACGACGGCCACGTCAAGGGCTCGGTTTCCGGCGGTTGCGTCGAGGACGACCTCATCGACAAGGTCAAGGCCAATGCGCTGGGCGTGACGCGTCCATCGGTGGTGACTTACGGCGTCACCCAGGAGCAGGCCAACCGCTTCGGGCTGCCCTGCGGCGGTACGCTGCAACTGGTGCTCGAGCCGGTGGGCGGGCAGTCGCGCCTGAAGGAATTGCTGGAAATCATCGAGCGCCACGAACTGGTGGCGCGCCACCTCGACATGGATACGGGCGCGGTGCGCCTCGAGGCGGGCAAGTGGTCCGACTACCTCGAATTTGACGGCAAGGTCCTCAAGTCGGTGCACGGCCCCAGCTGGCGCCTCTTGATCATCGGCGCCGGGCAGTTGTCCGGGTTTCTTGCGCAAATGGCGCAGGCGCTTGACTACCACGTCATCGTCTGCGACCCGCGCGAGGAATACGCCGACGAGTGGAATGTCGCCGGCGTGCCGCTCAATCGCGGTTACCCCGACGATGTCGTGCTCGCCCTCAACCTCGACGCGCACAGCGCCGTGGTGGCGGTGACGCACGACCCCAAGCTCGATGACATCGCGCTGATCGAGGCGCTCAAGTCGCCGGCGTTTTACGTCGGCGCGCTGGGCTCGAAAAAGAACAACGACGCGCGGCGCAGCCGTCTCACCGAATTCGACCTTTCGGCCGGCGAGATCGCGCGCCTGCACGGGCCGGTCGGCCTGAAGATCGGCAGCAAGACGCCGCCGGAGATTGCCGTGGCGATCCTTGCCGAGATGACCGCGGTGCGCCACGGCGTGAAGATTCCCGAGACCATCGAGCCGGCCAAGCACAACGTCGGCGCCGGCTGCGCGCTTCCCTCAGCCGGGCGATGAAGGCGGCACCGGCTGGAAAGCCGCATCTGGTACGAATGGCGCTTACTTAAGGAAACACTGAATAAGTCTCCGCTTCGTCATCCCCGCGAAAGCGGGCATCCATTTTGACTCTTTGAATCCACCCTTTACGTCAAGGTGGATTCCCGCTTTCGCGGGAATGACGGACTTGTTCAGTGTTTCCTTAAGCAACCCCCGTCATTCCGGGGCCGCGTAGCGGAACCCGGAATCCATGGGGTTCGTCGCTCAGGTACAAACCCAACCCCATGGATCCCCGCTTTCGCGGGGATGACGACAATGGGGGGTAAAGCGCTTAAGTAAGTGCCATTCGCATCTGGTGCAATGGGTTTCCGGCGGATGGCATAGTGGGCGAAAAGTGATATGTGAAAAGTGAAATGTAAGTTGTCAAGAGCGGAGGCAGATAAATTTTTCAGTTTTGGCATTCACTTGTTTCTGTTACTTTTCACTTTTCACCATTCATCACGCCATTCACCACACCATTCACCATTTCCGATTCTCCGGTATAGCAGGAGGCCTTGCAAATGTTCCCGAAAAATTACTGGTATGTCATGTGCGAGGCGAGCGAGCTTACCGACAAGCCGTTTGCGCGCACCATTCTCAACATGCCGCTGGTGGCCTACCGCACCCCCTCGGGCGAGGCGGTGGTGCTGGAGGACTTTTGTCCGCATCGCGGCTTGCCCTTGTCGCACGGAAAATGCGAGGGCGAGGGCATACGCTGCGGTTACCACGGCATGCTGGTCGGCCCTGATGGCGGCTGCCATTCCATGCCGGGCCAGCCCAATATCAGTCGGCTCAAGGGCGTAAAGCGTTTTGCCGTGATCGAAAAATTCGATTTCATCTGGGTCTGGCACGGCGAGGCCGAGCACGCCGATGCGGCCAAATTGCCGCCGCTGCCCTGGGGCGAGGGCACGGCCTGGACTTACGGCGGCGGCGTGTTCCGGGTCGGTTGCAACTACCAGTTCCTCATCGACAACCTGATGGACCTGACGCACGAAACCTACGTCCATCCGACCAGCCTCGGCCAGAAGGAAATCGACCACGCCAAACCCGAACTCACCCTAAAGGGCGATGAGGTGTTTCTGACGCGCTGGATGATAGACGTCAAGCCGGCGCCGTTCTGGGCGGTGATGATCAATACTGAAAAAAACTGCGACCGCTGGCAGATCTGCCACTTCGTACCGCCGTCCAATGTGTTCATCGATGTCGGTGTCGCCATCACCGGCACCGGCGCACCGCAGGGTGACCGCTCGCAGGGTATTACCGGCCTCGTTATCAATCTGATGACCCCGGAGACCGAGACCACCTCCTGGCACTTCTGGGGCATGGCGCGAAATTTCAAGATCACCGAACCGGCGGTGACCGCGCAGATCCAGAAAAACCAGGGCGGCGTGGTGCTCGAGGACAACGTCGTGCTCGCCGCACAGCAGGACAGCGTGCTGCGCTACGCCGGCAGGCGCCTGGCCAGTCTTGACATCGACCGCGGCGGTTCGAATGCGCGCAAGATCATCGAGAAACTCTGCCGCGCGCAAGCGGCGCCGGAACAGGCTGAAACGGCGCAGGGTGATTAGCGGCATTCTTCTTGCGGCAGGATCGGCTTCCCGGTTTGGTTCCAACAAGCTGCTGCACCTTTTGCCGGACGGCACGCCCATCGCCCTGGCTGCGGCGAAGAACCTGATTGCGGCGATTCCCGATTGTGTCGCGGTTGTGCGACCCGGCGCGCGTGAGCTCACGCGCGTGTTGCGCGAGGCCGGGTTTCGCGTTGTCGCCTGCACCCACGCCAACCATGGCATGGGCCACACCCTCGCCAGCGGCGTGCGCGCATCGCGCGATGCCAGCGGCTGGGTGGTCGCCCTCGCCGACATGCCGTTTATCCAGCCGGCGACCATTCGCCGTGTCGCCGACGAGTTGCACGAGGGCGGCGTGATTGTTGCAGCCGGGTTCGAGGGCAAGCGTGGCCACCCGGTCGGATTTGCGCGGCGTTTCCACCAGGAACTGCGCGCGCTCACCGGTGACGAGGGTGCGCGCAAGCTGATCGGGGATAGTCCGAAATCGCTTACTGTGCTCGAACTCAAGGATCCGGGCGTCCTGCGCGACATCGACACGCCGGCCGACCTGGAGCAGGGCGCCTGAGCATTCCGTCATTCCCGCGAAAGCGGGAATCCAGTGACTTTCGACGCACGTCGCTGGGCTTCCGAGTTCGCGGGAGCGACGCAGTGGGGACGCATTCGGTGCCTGGTAGTCTGATAGGATTGTCGCGTTAATTCTGGAAACTCTTCTCTGATGAACGCCCCAGCCACCACCCTGCCTGTTGATTACAACGATGTCGCCGCCGCGGCCAAACGCCTCGAAGGCCACGCCCGGCGCACGCCGGCGATGACTTCGCGCACCGTCGACGAGCGCACCGGCGCGACGGTGTTTTTCAAGTGCGAGAACCTGCAACGCATGGGGGCGTTCAAGTTTCGCGGCGCCTTTAACGCCATGTCGCAACTCTCCCCGGATCAAAAAAAGCGCGGCGTGCTCGCCTATTCATCGGGCAACCACGCCCAGGCGATCGCGCTGTCGGGCCGGCTGCTCGGTATCAACACCGTCATCGTCATGCCCGATGACGCGCCGCCGGTGAAGCTCGAGGCCACGCGCGGTTATGGCGCCGAAGTGATCGTCTACGACAAGAACACCACCACGCGCGAGGCATTGTCGGCAAAGCTGGCGGGCGAGCGCGGCCTGTCGCTGATCCCGCCCTTCAACCATCCGCATGTGGTGGCCGGACAGGGTACGGCCGCCAAGGAGCTGATCGAGGACGTCGGCGCGCTCGATTACCTGCTGGTGTGTTGTGGAGGCGGCGGCCTGCTCTCGGGTTGCGCCATTGCCGCCGACGCGCTCTCGCCCGGATGCCGGGTCATCGGCGTCGAGCCCGAGGCGGGTGATGATGTGACGCGCTCGTTCAAGACCAAGACACTGCAGTCCTGCCACAACCCGGACACCATCGCCGACGGTGCGCGCACCCACAGCGCCGGGGACATCACCTTCCCGCTGATCCTGCGCTATGTGCACGGCATGCTCACGGTGAACGACACCGAGCTCGCGCGCAGCATGTTCTGGATGTGGGAGCGGATGAAAATCGTCGTCGAGCCCACCGGCGCACTCGCCGCCGCGGCGCTGCTGGAGGGCAAGCTCGATGCCGCTGCGATCCGCGGAAAACGCATAGGCGTGATCATTTCCGGCGGCAACGTCCACCTGAAGGAGGCGGCGCGGCTGCTGCTCAAGAGCGCATGAGCATGACTGCAGCCGCGCAAGTAGTGAAGGATTACCTCGCCGCCATGGAAGCGCGCGACCTCGCGCTGGCCAGGACATTTCTGGCGCCGGACTTTGTCATGCTGTTTCCCGGCGGTATGGTGTTCACGCAGCTCGAGGAATTGGTCGCGCGTTCGAGGCCGCGCTACCGCTTTGTCAAAAAGACCTATGAGCGCTTTGATGAAGCCGCATCAGCCGAAGGCAGCGTGGTGTATTGCTTTGGCACCCTGTACGGCGAGTGGCCGGACGGCAAGGCCTTCAGCGGCATTCGCTTTATCGATCGCTTTACCGTGCGCGATGGCAAGCTGGTGGACCAGAAGGTCTGGAACGACCTTGGTGAAGCGCGGCCGCAAAACCCGCAAAACCCGGGTCAGACCACGGCTTCTTGAATGGGGCGGCGGGAGGGAATTCGCCCCGAAACAGTGGTCTGACCTGGATTCTGCGGCGCGGGTCGCGACGCGAACTCAGGTAAAGTCGAGCCGCGTTTCTATAATGACGCCGTAGAGTTCGACCGGCTCGCGCCCGCCAATAAGCAGTTCGGGCAGGGCTACGGTGTCGGTGACGGTGCAGCTCTCCTGCATCGCCTGTTTTACAGCGGCGCTGAACACGATTTCGCCGGCGCGCGCGCGGCGCATGAAACGCACCGCCAGTCCGACGCAGTCGCCAAACACCGTATGGACCCGCAGGTCGGGCGTCCCGCCGGTCACGCCAATCTCACCGACCACCGCCTCGCCGCGATTGATGCCTATGCCAAGCGCGGTGCGTATGCCGAATTCTTCGGTCCATTCATCGGCCATGGCCTGGAAGCTGGTTTGCATCTGCTGCGCGCAGGTGATGGTGCGACAAAGCGTTTCCGGGGCATCGCCCGATTCACCCGTGGTCCCGCTGCCGAAAGCGGCGAGCAGTGTGTCGCCCTGGACGTTAACCATGACGCCGCCGTTGCATTCGATCATCTCATTCATGCTGGAGAAAAAGGCGTCGAGCAGGGCGAGCACGGTTGAGGCCGGCAGAATTTGCGAGTTTTGCGTGAAGCCGCGCATATCGGCGCTGAGCACCACCACCTCGCGGCGTTCGCTGTGTCTGGACGTGTCCCGTCTCCCTGCTGCTGAAGAGGCGACAACCGAAAGCGGCAAAACATTGGCATTCATCATGCCAACAGCATAAGTGCGGAACACGTCGCGCCGCTGTGCAAAAGGTCACATTTGCATGCTTGTTGCGGTGCATTTGCGCATGAATGGTACGAAATTGCGGACTAACGGTGCGTCCAGGGCCGCTTTTTCAGGTTCCGCCCGGGCGTGACCAGTGCGCGAAACACAATCCCACACCGGTCAGTGCGCGCGAGCGGTAGGCCGGCACATAACTCAGCCATTCCAGTTCCAGGCCGGCGATCGCCGCCGAGACGCAAATCCAGTTGCGGATTTCCGACGAACCCGAACGCAGCAGTTCTGCCGGCAGTCCGGCCAGTGTGTCGAGGTCGCGACTGCGCAGCGCCGCCACCACCTTGTCGTCGAGCGCCTCATTGACAAGGAAGTGGCTCAACCCGCCCGAGGCCATGATGCCCACGCGCAAGTCGGCGGCGAAGCTGTCGATCAATTCGCGCAGGGCGAGGCCAAGGTCGCGGCAGCGCCCGGGTGTCGGCACGTTGGGCGGGTAATAGGTGTTGAGGAACACCGGCACGACGGCGACGGGTTTGTCACGCAGGTACTTGCGGTGCACGAAGGAGTAGGCGTGGCCCTCGAACTGCCCGTCCACCAGCGCGGCGACCGCGGTGATGTCAAAGTCGCGTTCGGTCAGGCCGGCGGCAAGATGCGTGGCGAGGGCCGGATGGCAGGGGTAGTGGCGCTCGGCCCCGTCCTCAAGGCGGCCGGCCTGGTCGCGGTAATACCAGTCCTCGGGCAGGGGCGAGGGCGCCGGCGCGTTGCGAATGGTCGCGCCGGTGTACAGGCCGATGGCCGGACGGCAGTTGTCCTTGAAAATTTCACGCTGGTCGTCGCCGACGATGACCAGCACGTCGAGCTTTGCCGCGGCGATATCCACCTTGAGGCGCGCCATGGCGTTGCTGGTGTCCTCGAAGTAACGGCCTACCGCGTCGGGCGCGATGCGCGCCTTTGCATCGGCGGGCAGGTGCTCGAGCAGGTACTGGAAGCTTCGCTCCTTACCGGCAAAGTCATTGATCGGCGCCTTGACGTCAATGTGATCGAACAGCTTGAGCCAGTTTGCAAGGGGCGACAGCAGCATGGTGCTGTGCGATGTGCCGAATGCGGCGACGAGTTTGGCCATGGTCGCTTAGCGCCGCGTCCAAACCTGCCAGCGTTCCCTGCCGGCGAATACCGGCAGTGAATCCTCCACCGCTTCATCGACGCCGCAGGTAAAGCCCGTTTCGAGCAGCGACGACAGCTGCCCTGCGGCAAGGCCGAAGGGCGGGCCGCGCAGTTCGTCACTGAAAAAATAAAATCCGGCGATGCGTCCGCCCGGTTGCAGCAAGGCCTCCATGCGCCCGGCGTAATCGATCCACAGGTGGCGCGGCAGGGCGCAAAGAAAGGCGCGTTCGTACAGCAGGTCGACCGGCGGCGCGGCGAAGTTGAAAAAATCCGCCTGCAGCAGGCAGTCGGGCAGGTCGCGCAATTCGATGCGTGCGCGCTCGATGGCGGCCGGCGCGAAGTCTATGGCGAGCACATCCCAGCCGGCATTGAAAAAAGCGCGTATTTCGTAGCCAGAGCCGCAACCGGGGATGAGCACGCGTCCCGGTTTTTCCGTGGCGAGGAATTGCTCCAGCCTGGCCGGGGTGCGGCCGGCGTCCCAGGGGGTGGTGCCCTCGCGAAATCGTCGTTCCCAGAATTCTGGAAGGGCGGGGTCCTGCTTGATCAAGGCTGACTCCTCAACGGGCCGGGCAAACCGGCCAAATACGGACGGCTGGGGCATTTTACCGTCATCCGCGGTGCTTCCGGCGCCGGCTAAAGGGCCTGGGCAGACATGGTAAAATACTGATTATTCAACGTTTGGACTGATTTTTTCGCCCAAACACGTTTTTATCCAGCTGTAGTACGCCCATCAGGACACCCGTCGCATGTTTGATCTGAACCAGACCCTTGCCCAAGCCGATCCCGAACTTTGGGCCGCCGTACGCGCCGAAAACCAGCGCCAGGAAGACCATATCGAGCTGATCGCTTCGGAAAACTATGTCAGCACCGCTGTGCTCAAGGCACAGGGCTCGCAACTGACCAACAAATATGCCGAGGGTTATCCGGGCAAGCGTTATTACGGCGGTTGCGAGTTTGTCGATGTGGCCGAGCAACTGGCTATAGACCGCGTCAAAAAACTCTTCGGCGCCGAAGCGGCCAATGTGCAACCGAACTCGGGCTCGCAGGCCAACCAGGCGGTGTTTTTCGCCATGTTGAAGCCTGGCGACAGCTTTCTGGGCATGTCGCTCGCGATGGGCGGCCACCTCACCCACGGCTCGCCGGTGAACATGAGCGGCAAGTGGTTTAACGTGTTGAGCTACGGCCTCAACGCCAAAGAGGAAATCGACTACGACGCGATGGAGCTCCTCGCGCGCGAGAAAAAGCCCAGGCTGATCCTCGCCGGCGCCTCGGCCTACGCGCTGCGCATCGATTTTGAGCGCATGGCGCGCCTCGCCAAGGAAGTCGGTGCGTATTTCATGGTCGACATGGCGCACTACGCCGGCATGATCGCCGCCGGCGAATATCCCAATCCGGTGGGCGTTGCCGATTTTGTCACCAGCACCACGCACAAGACCCTGCGCGGGCCGCGAGGCGGCATCATCCTGATGAAGGCCGAACACGAAAAGGCCATCAACTCGGCGATATTCCCCGGCATCCAGGGCGGTCCGCTGATGCACGTGATCGCCGCCAAGGCGGTGGCCTTTGGCGAAGCGCTGCGCCCCGAATTCAAGGCCTACCAGAAACAAGTCATCGTCAACGCACGCGTATTGGCCGAGACTCTTGCCAAGCGCGGGCTGCGCATCGTTTCCGGGCGTACCGAAAGCCACATGTTCACGCTGGACCTGCAGGCGAAGAACATCACCGGCAAGGACGCCGAGGCCGCGCTGGGCCTCGCGCACATCACCGTCAACAAGAACGCCATTCCCAACGATCCGCAAAAGCCCTTTGTCACCAGCGGCATCCGCATCGGCTCGCCGGCCATGACCACGCGCGGCTTCGGCGACAAGGAGGCGGTCAAGGTGGCCAACCTCGTCGCCGACGTACTCAACGCCCCGGCCGATGAGGCCAATCTGGCGCGCGTGCGCAGCGGCGTGGCCGAGTTGTGCGACGCTTTCCCGGTTTACAGGCTGGGATAGGAAAAAACAGTGAAAGGTGAAAGGTGAAAAGTGAAAGGTGATGAAAAGCGGATGGGTGCCATTGTGAGGGTGTCGCGTTTCGGTGCTCGTCCTTTTCACTTTTCACTTTTCACTTTTCACCGAATCCAGCGGATTCGCCAGCCATGAAATGCCCTTTCTGCAAGGCCGACGACACCTCGGTCATCGACTCGCGCCTGTCCGAGGACGGTGACAGCGTGCGCCGCCGCCGCGAGTGCGGCGATTGCAGCAAGCGCTTTACCACCTACGAACGGGTGGAGTTGTCCATGCCCATGGTGGTCAAGTCCAACGGCTATCGCATCGCCTACGACCGCGAAAGAATGCGCATCGGTTTCATGCGCGCGCTGCACAAGCGCCCGGTGCCCACGCCGGCGGTGGACGAGGCCATCACCCGCGTCGAGCAGCGCATCCTCGCGTTGGGCGAGCGTGAAATAAAAAGCCGCCTCATCGGCGAGCTGGTGATGCGCGAACTGAAAAAAATGGACGATGTCGCCTACATCCGTTTTGCCTCGGTCTACGAAGACTTCCAGCGCGTCGACGATTTTCGCGACGCCATCGCCCAGGTCCGCAAGCCCGGCGCCAAGCGCGCCCGCTGAGTTTTCCCCTCTCCCCGGAAACGGGGAGAGGGTAGGGTGAGGGGAGCGAGCACCCGTGGCCATCGCCCAAAGACGTGATGTGTGATTCTTATCCATGAGTAATTTTTCTGAAGCGGATCGGCTGCACATGGCCGAGGCGCTGCGCCTCGCCGAAAAAGGCCTGTGGACCACCACCCCCAATCCGCGCGTCGGCTGTGTCATTGTCAATAATAAAAAGGTGGTGGGCGGCGGCTGGCACGAAAAAGCCGGTGGCCCGCACGCTGAAACCATTGCGCTCGCCGAAGCCGGCGCACGCGCCGCCGGTGCGACCATATATGTCACGCTCGAGCCATGCAGCCATCACGGCCGCACGCCGCCTTGTGCCGATGCGCTGGTCGCCGCCAAGCCGGCGCGCGTGGTCGCGGCGATGCAAGACCCCAATCCCGAAGTCGCCGGCGCCGGTTTTGCCAGGCTCAAGGCTGCAGGCATCGCCGTCGAGTCCGGACTGATGCAGGATGAGGCGGCTGAACTCAACATCGGCTTTGTCGCACGCATGACGCGCGGCCGGCCCTGGGTGCGCATGAAAATCGCCGCCACCCTGGACGGCCGCACCGCGCTCGCCAACGGCCAGAGCCAATGGATCACCGGTGCCGAAGCGCGGCGCGACGGCCATGCCTGGCGTGCGCGCGCCTGTGCCGTGCTCACCGGCATAGGCACGGTGCGTGATGACGACCCGCTGCTGACAGTGCGCGATGTGTCCACCCCGCGCCAGCCGCTGCGCGTGGTGGTCGACTCAAGGCTGCAACTTGCACCGACGGCGCGCATTCTTGAAGGCGGTGGTGTGCTGGTGGTGAGTGCGATCGACGATCGCGCCAGGATCAGCGCACTGGCCGCACGCGGCGCCGAAGTCATTGTGCTCGCCAATGCGCAAGGCAAGACCGACCTCGAAGCCATCATGCGCGAACTCGCGCACCGCGGCATCAACGAAGTGCATGTCGAATCGGGCAGCAAGCTCAATGGGTCGCTGTTGTCCGCCGGCGTGGTTGACGAGCTGCTGCTCTATTACGCGCCCAGCTTGCTGGGGGATTCGGCGCGTGGCATGTTCAACCTGCCGGAATTTGATTCGCTCGAGAAAAAGACGTCGCTGCGGTTTCATGACGTTCGCCGTATTGGCGGGGATTTACGGATTTTGGCGCGCTTGTAGGCCTGCCGTCGGCTGGAGACGCACGACTGGCGCGGCTTTCCAGCTACCCGTCTCAATTTGCAAGCCGCCGTCATTCCCGCGAAAGCGGGAATCCATGGGGTTGCTTTTTCGCTACGCGAGCGATTTCTTTTTTCTTGAACTTGTTGTTTCACTCCCCTGCGGGGAGCGAGTCACTTTCTTTTGCTTGTGCAAAATAAAGTAACCAAAGAAAAGCACACCCCACGGCACCGCCCCTTCGGGGTGCCCTGTGGTGCTCGGCAAAGCGGGCCGGTCCCTAAACTCGGCCCACAAAAACCGTGGGCCTCAGACATAGGGACCGGACTTCCCCCGCTTCGCCTGCGCTCCTCGGCGGCGCCGAAGGGGAGGGTGGGTCAAAGGCCTAACCGCTGCGTTGCGATGGTTCGTTTTGCTTTTGATCTTGACCTTGGGGCCCGTAGGGGACGCCGAGAAGCGCAGCGCCGATGGGAGCTGTCCGGGACCTATGTCTGAGGCCCACGTGTGGGCCGAGTTTAGGTCCCGGCCCATTGGCGCGAGCATCGCAGGGCAGTCGCGTAGCGACCGTCACCTTTGGGCTCGCCTTTTCTTTGGTTACTTTATTTTGGCGAAGCAAAAGAAAGTGACTCGCCCTCCGCAGGAGGGTGAAACCACCCAACCAAAGAGCAAGAGAACGCTGGCGCAGCAAAACACCAGATAGCAGAAATCATCACGATGACGTGAACCGTCATCCCCACCTCTCTCCGGTAGAATCGCAGATTATGAGAAGCAAACTCTTCGTCCCCGGCTCGCGACCGGAACTCTTTGCCAAAGCCCTCGCCAGCGCCGCCGATGCGATCTCCTTTGATCTTGAAGACGCCGTCGATCCTTCGCGCAAGGAACAAGCGCGCGAGGCGGTGCGAACTTTCCTTGCTTCGCCAGAAGCGGCGGCGTCGAACAAGCTGCTGATCGTGCGCGTCAACGCGCTGGGCACGGCTTACTTCGAGGAGGACGTGCGTGCGGTGGTGTCGCCGCGCCTGAACCTCCTTAACCTGCCCAAACCGGAATCGGCCGATGATGTGCGCGCCGCCATTGCGTCATTGGCGCGTGCCGAGGCGGAGAGGGGAATGGATGCCTCCATAGGCATTCTTGCCAACATCGAATCACCGCGCGGCCTGCGCTGTGCCTCCGAAATCGCCTCTGCCGATCGACGCGTGCTCGGGCTGCAACTGGGCTTTGGCGACCTGCTCGAACCGCTGGCCATCGACCGTTACAACGCCGCCGCCGTCCAGCAGCTGCAACTCGATGTGCGCCTTGCAGCGGGTGAAGCCGGCATCTGGGCCTATGACGCGGCCTGGGCGGCGGTGAAGGACCCGGAGGGCTATCGCCGCGAAGCCGAAGCGGCGCGGCGCCTGGGCTACATCGGCAAAAGCTGCATCCACCCGAGCCAGATCGCCCTCGCCAACGATGTGTTCCGTCCCAGCGACGAGGACATCGCCGCCGCGGTGCGTGTGCTCGATGCCTGGCACAGCGCGGAAAAAGACGGCGTCGGCGCCATCATGGTGGACGGGCGCATGATAGACGCGCCGTTTGCGCAGCGCGCCGCGGCCATTGTTGCGCTGGCCAGGCAGTTCGGCCTGCTGCCGGCGCAATGAGTCCGTCGCCATGAGTCCGTCGCCATGAGTCCGTCGCCATGAGTCCGTCGCCATGAGTCCGTCGCAATGAGCCTGGTGCAATGAGTCCGCCGCAGCGCGACTACACGCCGCAGGCAGAAGGACCGCTCAAGGGCGTGCGCGTGCTCGACCTGTCGCGCCTGGTGGCGGGCAATACGCTGACCCAGGTGCTGGCAGACTTTGGCGCGGAGGTGATCAAGGTCGAACCGCCGGAGGGCGATACCTTGCGTGCCTGGAAAGTCGCCGGCGTGGACACCAACTGGAAGCTTTACGGCCGCAATAAAAAAAGCCTCTGCCTCGATTTTCGCAAGCCGGAGGCGCGGGCGCTGCTGCTCGACCTGGTGCCAACGGCCGCCATGCTCATTGAAAGTTTTCGTCCCGGGGTGCTCGAGGAGATGGGGCTCGCACCGGCCACGCTGCACCGGCGCAACCCTGGCCTGGTGATCATCCGCATTTCCGGCTGGGGGCAGGAAGGTCCTTACAAGCGGCGCCCCGGTTTTGGCACCCTGGTCGAGGGCATGTCCGGCTTTGCCTCGATGAACGGTTTCCCCGATCGTGAGCCGGTGTTGCCGCCGATGTACCTGGCCGACAGCATGGCCGGGCTCTACGG
>Ga0194061_1001002_pt1 | contig 17023 bp, 20 predicted proteins | sample SepL2221m_MetaG_FD_163423 | JGI IMG/M metagenome (GOLD analysis project Ga0194061, IMG submission 163423) | Anoxic zone freshwater microbial communities from boreal shield lake in IISD Experimental Lakes Area, Ontario, Canada - Sep2016-L224-21m | ecosystem: Environmental > Aquatic > Freshwater >... | reverse complement strand
TGTCCAACCGAGAGAAAGAAAATCAGCGCCACAAAATTACTGGTGAAGTTCATGACTTTGGTGGTAGCAGTGGCCCGCATCATGGAGTAACCGAGCATCATCATCAGCGCCATGGTCCAGAACGAGCCGGTACCAGGGCCGAAAAATCCGTCGTAGAAGCCGATTGACAGGCCGAAGAGAAAATAGAAAAGTCCCGGCTTCATCCTGGCATGGGAATCTTCCGCTCCGAGGCGGGGCGAAAGCAGCGTGTAGACTGCGATTGCCGCCAGCAGCCAGGGGATCAGTTTTTTCAGCAGCGATGCATCGAGAAGCTGGACCCCCCAGACCCCCAGGGCGGCACCGATGGCTGTCCAGATGATCCCGCTCCAGCAGTCGTTGATCTTGACTGTCCCCGCCTTCAGAAAATGGAGCATGGCGCTCCCCGATCCGAAAGAAGCCTGTAGTTTATTCGTCCCGAGCGCCACTTGCGGCGGCAGGCCGATACCCAATAGCACTGGTACCGTAATAAGTCCGCCGCCGCCGGCAATCGAGTCCACCAGGCCGGCCACGAAAGCCGCCAGAAAAAGGAGCAGCAGGGTGATTTCAGGAGTCACGGCAGTTTAAATCGCTTTTCGCCAGGCAAGGCGCTGTTCCAGCCAGCGGGAAAGGGAGGTAAAGGCATAGCAGAGGATGAAATAGACAAAGGCAATGAAAATAAAAATCTCAGTGGGGAACGCCATGGTGCGGTTGTTGATCTGGGTGGCCACGTGGGTAAGTTCGGACACCCCTACGATGAAGGCCAGTGAGGTGTCCTTGATGAGGGAGACAAACTGGTTGACGAAGGAAGGGATCATGTTGCGCAGCCCCTGGGGAAGCACGATGTAGAACATGACCTGCCAGGAGGTGAGCCCGGTGGAGATGCCGGCTTCGGTCTGTCCTTTGGGGATACCGTCGATTCCGGCCACCACGATACGGGACATGTAGGCCGAGGTGAACAGGGTCAGTGCCATGATGACAGTGTTGGTCTCTGCCATTTTGCCAAAGAGAGCCGGCATCAGGAAGTACATCCAGAAGATGACCATCAGCAGCGGCATGCCACGCACCAGGTTGATGAAGGCCAGCGCGGGATAGCGCACAGCGGCAAAGCGGGAGATGCTCAACAGTCCCAGAATCATGCCGCCGAAAAATGAGAGGATGCAGGAAACAACTGCCAGATAGAGCGTCAGGCCTACCCCCCCCAGCGGGCCGTGCGGAAAACGGCCGATCATGAAGTAGGTGAAATTGTCGCCGATGACCGAAAAGTTGAGGAACTGTTCCATATCAGGCGGCCTTGTGGACGTTGAGAACTTTTTCGTTATAAAGGTTGACCATTGCGGTTATGAGTACCGAAAGCACCAGGTAGACGACCGTGGCAGCAGTAAAGGCCTCAAAGCCTTTAAAAGTGTAGCTTTCAACCTGGCGGGCCTGATAAGTCATCTCCATGACGCCGATGGTCATGGCCAGCGACGAGTTCTTGGCCAGATTGAGGAATTGGTTCACCAGCGGTGGAATCGTGATGCGTACTGCCTGCGGCAGGATGATGTACTGCATGGAACGGAGATAGGAGAAACCGGCGCTACGGGCCGCCTCCAGCTGCTCCTTGGGAATCGAGAGTACCCCGGAGCGGATATCCTCGGCGATGAAGGCCGAGGTATAGATGGTCAGGGCGATGGCAGCGGCGGCAAACTCAAAATTGGTACTGACCAGCCAGTCATTGACAACCTGCGGCAGCACCTTGTACGAGCCGAAATACCAGAAAAAAATCTGTACCAGCAGGGGGGTATTGCGGAAAAACTCAAGGTAGACATGTGCAAACCAGCGAACCGGCCGATTGCCGGACATCCGCATGACGGCGATTACAAGGCCGAGCAGAAAAGCCATGATGATCGAAATCACCGAAATTTTGAGCGTCGTAATCAGGCCGGTGAGGAGCCAGTCAAAATATTTGCCGGACAGTATGATCGACCAGTCGAAGGTATACTTGAGCACGTACAGCCCTTTGTAAAAGCACGGCCCCCAGGGTGATAAACCCTGGAGGCCGAAGAATTATTTGTCAGCTGAAATTTTGAACGAACGCTGCAGGTTGTAGGGGCCAAACCACTTGGTGAAAATCTTGGCCGCTTCGCCACTCTTCTCCATCTCCAGGATGGTTTTGTTGACAAAATCAACGAAGTTTTTATCTCCTTTACGCATACCCAAGCCGTAGGGTTCGTCAGATATCTGCAGGTTTGGAATTTCAAACTTGCTCTTATCCGGTGCTTTGTCAAGAATTCCGATCAGGATTGATTCGTCGGTTGTGACAGCGTGGACTTTACCCTGCTCCAGAGCAAGAAGTGCCTGGGGATAGTCGTCAAAGGAAAGTACGGTCGAAGTAGGAATCGCTTTCTTGACATTCTGCTCGGAGGTGGAGCCCTTGGCGGTTCCAATTTTTTTCCCTTCCAGATCCTTCAGGCTCTTGACGCTCCCTTTCTTGGTGATGAACTTCTGCCCAGTGAAGAAATAGGTGTGACTGAAGTCGATAACCTTGGCGCGCTCGGCGTTCTTGGTCATGGTGGCGGCGATGATATCGATATGTCCTTCCTGCAGCTGCGGCATGCGGCTGGCGGAGGTTACCGGTTTCAGCTCGACTTTGACGCCCATCTTCTTCGCGATGGCATTGACGAAATCGATGTCGTAGCCGACGATTTGACGGGTTTTCTCGTCAACGTAACCGAAGGGGGGGAGCGAATCTTTGCAGCCGACGACCAGAACGCCCTTTTTCTTGGCATCGGCCAGCGTGTCTCCAGCCATTGCAATTTTGGCAGTAAGTGTCGCCAGTACCATGATCATGAACAGCGTTACCAGTTTTTTCATTGTGTTTCCTCCCTGTGAGTGATGGTGCGAATCAGTGCTGATTTTCATTCACCGTTTATGGACATTCGGCCTGCATCGGCGTCAAAAGCTGGCGGAGGAACTGCTGGGCCCGTTCATGTTTGGGGCGCAGGAAGAAGTCTTCAGGATGTGCCTCCTCCAGAACAATGCCGTCGGCCATGAAAGCGACCCGGTGAGCCACTTCCCGGGCAAAACCCATTTCGTGGGTGACGACAACCATAGTCATGCCGGAGAGTGCCAGATCCTTCATAACCGCCAGAACCTCACCGATCATTTCCGGATCGAGAGCTGACGTCGGCTCGTCAAACAGCATGATTCTGGGCTTCATGGCCAGCGCCCGGGCAATGGCCACCCGCTGTTGCTGGCCACCGGAAAGCTGCGAGGGATACGCATCACGCTTCACGGCCAGTCCTACCCGTTCCAGCAGCACCATCGCCTGTTCTTCAGCCTCTTTTTTAGCGATTTTACGGATTTTAATCGGAGCCAGAGTAATGTTGTTGATGACGGAGAGGTGCGGATAGAGATTGAACTGCTGGAATACGAAACCTACTTCGGCCCGCAGTTTGTTGATGTCAGTCTTCTTATCGGAGAGATCCATTCCATCGACAACCAGGGTACCCTGATCGATCGGCTCCAGCTGGTTGATGGTACGGATCAGGGTTGATTTTCCCGAGCCGGACGGCCCGCAGACTACCAGCACTTCGCCGGGCGTAACGTGCAGGTTGATGTCGTTAAGAACGTGGAGGCTTTTAAACCACTTGTGCACGCCCGTAAAGGTGATCATAGCAGGTACCCCATAGGTGTCCGAATCAGTAGAACCGTGTTTTCGTAATTACGCTGGCGCCTTAGTAGCATAAATCCGGCAACAAGGAAAGTATTTTCCGAATCTACGTATTGCCCGGAAGTGATACCGGCTTATTACGCCTGTCCGGCCGCCTGAGACTGTTCAAATGCCGCCCTGGCCTTGGCCAGCTCTTCAACCTCCAGCAGCTTATCCCCCATCCAGGCGTGGAAGGCGCGGGCATTGTCGTAACTCATTACCACGCCGGTATCGATATACCTCACCATACTGCTGGCCAGATCTTTCGGGTCCACCTCCGTTTCACGGCCGATAGCCCCTTCGGGTGTGATTTCATGAGTTATGGCATCGGGAAGCGGCTGGCGTTCAAGGTAAAAATTGATCACCATTTCGCCCCGGGGAGAAAACCCTCCCTGGGCACCGTTCACGTAACTCGGGTTATAGCCGTAGTTGAAAATGTACTTGAAGGTCAGTTCCGGTTTTTTGCTGCTCATCTGTTTGCTCTCCTTTGTGGGTCTGATTGATACCACCTTTCCTATCACACCTTGCGGTCACCTGGAAAATATTTTCTTGCCCCGGGCACAATCATGTACTATAAAAAGACCAATAAAGTCTTTTATAAGGGGATAATTTTGATTATGAGACAGCTCCTCAATATCTTTTTTCTTATTCTGGCTGCTGCGCTCTGGTCAGGCGCTGCCGCTGCTGCTGCAGAGTCGACCGGTGCTGTTCTGTTCGATCAGGGGCATAACCAGCGATTCGTCATCGAAGATGCCGGTGAGCTGCAACTTTCGAAGTTTGCCGACATCATCCGTTCAATAGGGGGCATTGCGTCATCAACTACGGCGCCACTGAGTGACGAGCTGCTTAAGGGGGTGACGGCGCTGATTATCTCAGGACCGTTTGAAGCTCTGAAATCCGGAGAAATCGAAGCGGTGATTCGCTTTCTGGAACGTGGCGGACGGCTGGCGGCAATGCTCCATATCGGTCCACCCCTGGCCCCCCTTCTCTCCCGTCTGGATGTGGACCATTCAAACCTTGTACTGCACGAGCGGCGTAATGTTATCGACAGCGACATCAATTTCCGCGTAACCGATTTGACAGCTTCGCCGCTCTTCGACGGTCTGCAGCGGTTTTCGCTGTACGGGGCATGGGGATTAAACGGCGGAAAGAGCGGGATCTCACTGGCCCGGACATCTCCCGACACCTGGGTTGATATGGATGGTAACGGGGTCATATCGAAGGGCGACATCGTCGGTGCGTTTGATGTCGTCGTTACCGGATCAGCCGGTACAGGGAAATTCGTGATTTTCGGTGATGACGCCATCTTCCAGAACCGCTATCTTGATGAGGACAACAGCAGGCTGGCAGGCAATCTCGCCGGGTGGCTCCTGGGCCGCTGATTGTCTTGAGAACTCTTGACAAAGCCGGTAGTCACCTGTACAAGGGCGAAAATTCTATCAAGGGGAGCAAACCATGAAAAAAAGCATTTCAATTGTCACACTGTTTGTGCTGTCGCTCATACTGTCTGCGACTGTTGTCTGTGCTGTGGATGTGAAGGAAAAAGCCGGTGCACCTAACGCAAAGGGTGCAGCAAAGGCATCTACTGACAAGTCCAAGATTGCAGCTCCGGACGCAAAAGCTGCTGTGCCGGATGCCAGGGCAAAGCCTGCTGAAGGAAAGCCGGCGGCCAAGGGTGGCCTGGTCGACATTAACAGTGCAAGCGAGGCTGAACTGAAAGCGATTCCTGGTATCGGCGATGCCTACGCAGCCAAGATCATCGCCGGCCGCCCCTATGCCAACAAGGCCCAGCTCAAATCGCGCAAAATTCTCGACGGGACCCTCTACGAAAAGGTTAAGGACCAACTGATCGCCAAGCAGCCGAAAAAATAGTTCTTCTCCACAGCGTATTGCACCTAAGCACGGGGCGCCCGAACGGCGCCCCGTTTCTGTTGGTGCGAAACCGGGTAAAACTTGACTTTTTTGCGAAATATCTGCTATTTGTGTCAGCTTAATCTGTAGTCAAGGAGTAGTGATGAAGCCGCTTTTTTTGAACCCACCCACCTTCGAGGACTTTGACGGCGGCGCCGGTGCCCGCTACCAGGCGTCCCGTGAAGTGACATCCTTCTGGTATCCGACGTGGCTCTGTTTTCCGGCCGGTATGATTGAGGGGAGCCGGGTCGTTGATGCGCCGGTGCAGAAATTCGGCATGGAAGATTGTCTCGCCATCGCCATGGATTACGACATGGTGGTGATGTACACCTCCACCCCGACACTACGGATAGATATCGAGACGGCTCGCCAGATAAAAGGTGTCAAGCCTTCCATCATCACGGTGCTGACCGGCCCGCACGTAACCGTCCTGCCTGAAGAATCGCTACGGGCTGGCAAGGGGATTATTGACATCGTCTGCCGCGGCGAGTTTGACTATTCCACCAAAGAGCTCTGCGAAGGACGGGAGTGGGAGCGGGTGGCCGGCATCAACTTCGTCAGGGATGGCAAAATCGTGAGCACGCCAGACCGGCCACCGATCACTGACCTGGACGCACTTCCTTTCGTGGCACCGATCTACAAGCGCGATCTACCGATCAAGGAGTACGTGATCCCCCATTTCAAAAATCCCTACGTGTCGATCTATTCGAGTCGCGGTTGCCCATCGCACTGCATCTACTGCCTCTGGCCACAGACATTTTCGGGCCGTACCATGCGGGTCCGTTCACCGCAGAACGTCTTTGAGGAAATTTCGTGGATTGTCGGAAACATCCCGGAAATGCGCGAATTATCCTTTGACGATGATACCTTCACCGCCAACCGGACCCACGCCCGCGAGGTCGCCAACCTGATCAAGCCGCTCGGCATATCCTGGACAATCAACGCCCGCGCCAATACTGACTTCGATACGCTGAAAGTAATGCGCGAAGCCGGGTTGCGCCACGTGGTGGTAGGTTTTGAAAGCGGCAATGATCAGATTCTTAAAAACATCAAAAAGGGGGTCACGACGGCTCAGGCATTCAAATTCTCCGCCGACTGCAAAAAACTGGGGCTCTCCATTCATGGCGCATTCATCATGGGACTGCCGGGTGAAACCAGGGAAACCATCAGTCAGACCATCGAATTTGCTAAAAAACTTGACCTCAATTCGATCCAGGCTTCGCTGGCTTCCCCCTATCCCGGTACCGAGTTCTACGCTCTCTGCAAACAGAACGGCTGGATTTCCTCAGATGATTTCATCGATGCCAGCGGTCATCAGAAATGCGTGATCAACTACCCGAACCTCTCCAATGCAGAAATCTTCAACTCTGTCGAAGAATTCTATAACAAATTCTATTTCCGACCCAAATACATCGCCCGCAGCATCGGCCGGATGATCATCGATTCCGACGAACGGAAGAAGCTGCTCAAAGAGGGGAAACAGTATCTGCAGTACATGCGCAAACGTAAAGACTCCTGCCCGGATTGCACGTGACCGGATGAGAGGCGTCATCATCACCGCCGACGATTTCGGGCTGTCACCGGGCGTCAACCGGGCGGTGGAAAAGGCGTGGCGGGACGGCATCCTGACATGTGCTTCGATCATGCCGGCTGGTGATGGTTTCGATGAGGCAGTTGCCATTGCCAGGCGTAATCCGGGGCTGCAGGTGGGTCTTCACCTGACGCTGCTGCAGGGCGTAAGCGTGCTTCCCCCTTCAAGCATCCCGGAACTGGTGAACGGAGCCGGCAGATTCAGCGACAATCCGGTATCAACCGGCATGCGTTATTTTTTCGACCGGGGGCTTTACTGCCAGCTCAAGCGGGAGATAGAAGCCCAAATCGTCCGTGTCCTAGAAGCCGGAATTCCTTTGAGCCACATTGACGGGCATCTGAACATCCATCTTCATCCGACTGTCTTCAGGATTCTGGCGGAATTGATGCCACGCTACGGTATCAGTAGCTTCCGTCTTTCGCGTGAGCGATTGCGCCATAATCTCGAATTTGACCGGGAACGCCTGACGGGCAAGGCGCTGGAACGGGTTATCTTCGGTGGACTGGCCGACAATGCCCGTCCACAGCTCGAATCTCTGGGGATCCACTATACCGGTGAAGTCAAAGGGGTACTCAACTCCGGACGGATGACTGAAAGCTACCTGCTCAACATACTTGATGGGCTGCAGGACGGAATAACGGAAATCTATTTCCACCCCGGTATCCTGCCGGACGAGGAAATCACGCGGAGGATGCCGGATTACCGTCACGCTGAGGAACTGGCCGCGCTTGTCAGTCCGAAAGTCGGAGAACGGCTTAAAGAGTTGCGTATCAACGTGCAGAACTACCGCGGAGAGGGCAAATGCTGAAAACCGTACTGGTCATGCTGGTGGCAATTACCGCCGGAGCTATTGGCGACATCTTCCTGACGCAGGGGATGAAGAGCTCAGGAGACCTGTCGGCCATGGGTGTGCGGCAGATTTTCGACACCGTGCTCAAGGCGCTGACCAACTGGCGACTGGTGCTGGGGACGGCCATGCAGGCGGTCTATTTTGGCTTGTGGCTGGCGGTGCTGTCGTGGGAGGATCTATCGGTGGCCCTGCCGATGCAGGCGATCAGCTACATCGTGGTGGCCTTTTTGGCACAGTGGTACCTGGGGGAAAATGTCAGCCAGATGCGCTGGGCCGGTATCTGTCTGATCTGTGTCGGAGTGGCGCTGGTAACTCGCAGCAGTGTAAATTAATATCGGAGGGTGAGCATGCTCAACGTACGCACAATTGCTTTTATCGGCGGAGGTAACATGGCTGAAGCAATCATAAACGGGTTGCAGCTCGATGCTTCCGGCATCGATATCTGCGTTGCCGAGATCAGCGCGGAACGGCGCAGCCAGATCGCCCAACGTTTTCCCGGTGTGCAGATCGTCGAAGATGCCGCCGAGGCGGCCGGCAAGGGGGATATTGTCATCCTGGCGGTCAAACCCCAGCAGGCTGCCGGTGTACTCGATCAACTGGAGCGTGCCATCACTCCCGACAAACTGGTCATATCGATTATGGCCGGCATTCCCAGCGCAAAAATTGAGCTGAACCTGGCGACCGGCTGCCGGGTGGTGCGTGCTATGCCGAACACCCCTGCCCTGATCGGTGCAGGTGCCACGGCCGTTTCCTGCGGGCACAAGGCCACCGCCGCTGACCTCGACGTGGCGCTGCAGCTCTTTTCGCTTACCGGCAGTGCAATCAGCGTCGACGAAAAACAGATGGATGCGGTCACCGCCCTTTCGGGCAGCGGCCCGGGGTATGTATTCACTTTCATTGAGGCCCTGGCCGACGCCGGTGTCAAGTGCGGCCTGCCGCGCGATGTGGCGGCGCAGCTGGCAACCCAGACGGTTTTGGGCGCTGCACGCATGGTCGCTGAGACCGGCGAGCATCCTGCCGTGTTGAAAGAGCGGGTTACGTCACCCGGCGGTACAACCATTGCAGGACTGCATGCGCTTGAAATCGGCTGTTTTCGCGGAACCATCATGAACGGCGTCGAAGCGGCCTGTAACAGATCCAGGGAACTGGCGGGGAAATAGTTACCGGGGAAGCCACGCCGGGTCGCCTGATTCAGGGGCTGTTGCCCCTAAATAAAGGTCTCCATGTTCAACCAGTACAACCGCGATGATATTATCGACCGGGCGCGGGCGGCCTTTATCGGCATGGCGGTCGGTGATGCGCTGGGCGCGACGGTTGAATTCATGACCACACCTGAAATCACGGCAAAATACGGCACGTTCAAGGAAATTATCGGGGGCGGCTGGCTGCGGCTCAAGCCGGGGCAGGTGACCGACGACACGGAGATGGCGCTTTGTATCGCCCGGGCGATCGTTAAGAGCCAGGGGTGGTCACAGGAAGCGGTGGCGTACAACTTTGCCGCCTGGCTCAAATCGCGCCCGGTGGACTGTGGCGATACCTGCCGCAAGGGGATCCGTTCCTACATGCTGCACGGTACGCTGGAAGCGCCCCCCAACGAGTGGGATGCCGGTAACGGTGCGGCCATGCGCATTCTTCCTGCGGCCCTCTTTTCGCTCCCTGATGGCGAACTGCTCAAGAAATACGCCGTCGAACAGGCCCACATTACCCACAACAATCCGGTCTCTGACGCCGCCTGCATCTGTCTCGGTCAAGTGCTGCACCTGGCGCTCTGCGGAGCGGAGAAAAGCCGCCTGCGCAGGCAGGTGGACGGCCTGGTGGCCCACGTTCCGACGTTTTGCTTCGACCCGTACCGCGGCCTGGCAACCGGTTATGTCGTCGATACGATGCAGACGGTGTTTCACTGGTTTTTCCGGGGAAAAAGCTTCGAGGAGTGCCTGGTGGGTACCGTGAATCAGGGGGGGGATGCTGATACCACCGGCGCTATCTGCGGCATGCTGGCCGGGGCCTATTACGGTTCAGAAGCGATACCGAAACGATGGCTGAAGAAAATGGATGGCAAAGTCATTACCGAAATTGAAATGCTGGCTGAAAAGCTGGTATCAGCCAGCCCGCTGGGAAGAACGCTGTAGCTCACATCGTATGTGAAAGCAGGTTATGCCGCCTTTAAAATCCCGTCTGCCACCTGCCTCAGGCTCTTACGTCTGTCCATAGCCAGCTTCTGCATGGCTCGGTAGGCTTCCGCCTCTGAAAGGCGGTTCTCATCCATCAGCCTCCCTTTGGCTTTTTCAATCAATTTGCGGTTCTCAATCACTTCACGCAGATCTTCTATCTTTTCCTTCAGCTCTTCCACTTCTTCCACGTGATGAAGTGCCATTTCAATGGTTGGTAACAGATCCTGCTTGCGCAGCGGTTTGGTTAAAAATGCGGCAACACCGCTCTCAACTGCCCGTTTTAAAGTCGTGCTGTCAATAACACCGGTCAGGAGTACAATCGGAATCTTCAACTTTTTTCTGATCTCGGCAGCTGTGGTGATTCCATCCATTTTCGGCATGGACGCATCCAGGATGGCCATGTCGGGAAAGCTCGCAAAAGCCATATCCACAGCACTCTTCCCGTCGACGCACTCCAGAATTCGATCAAATCCCAACTCAATCAGCATACTCTTCAGGTTCGTACGAACACTCGGTTCGTTGTCACACACCAGTATGGTTTTTGTCATGCCAGGCATCCTCCACAGACTTCAGTTAGCATGAGGTGTGCCATCGCCCATTGCAGCTTTTATCTGTGTGATGCGGGGGGATTTTAGGCAGTTTGCATATTAATCAGGCAGCAATCGGTTTTTTTTGTGCCTAATACGGGTGTCATTCATATCGTAAAATAATATAACAATATAATATTATTGAATAAACATCTATTGGCACGCTCCATGTAAAAGAGTCGCCAGGAACCGTCGGACAAAGCACTCATTCGAAAACACTCTACAGAACGTTCGGCGCTCATCACGGCAACGTTCAAAATCAAAGGTGAAAAGGAGAGGAAAGATGAAAATTGCAAAGATTCTGGCAGCGGCAGGTTTGGCAGTGACTCTGGCATGTGGTTCGGCAATGGCGACACCTTCGACGCAGATCTGGATCCCTTCAACAGACGTCAAAGGGCTGAAAGAAGTTAACATCAGCATTGACAACTACATCCGCTTCTCCAGCGCATCCGACGCTGGTCCCAATTATTATGACCTGGGCGTGACAACCGGTCTGCTGCCATTTGAGAACTTCAAGCTCGAAGCCGGGATTGATTACTTCACCGATGGCGTGAGCGGCAGCCTGGCTTCCAAGCACCCGCTGCTCTTCAACTTCAAAGCCGGCATTCCGGAAGATGCCTTCGGCATCAAGGGACTTCCTGCCGTCGCAGCTGGTATGTTCGGCATTGGAACCTATGACAACGGAGCAGGCGACAACACCATGCAGAATATCGTCTACGGCCTCGTTGCCAAAACCTTTCCGGTAATCGGGCGTATATCGGTCGGCGGCTACAACGGAGCAGAAAAGAACCTCGGCAAGAAAATTAACAACGGCGTTCTGGCCTCCTGGGATCGTACCATGTCTGAGATATCTGACAAACTCTGGCTGGCAGTCGACTACATGGGCGGCAACAATTACAACGGCGGCTTATCGCTCGGTGGCTCCTGGGCCTTCTCCAAGCAGGTTTCCCTTCTTGTCGGCATGAATGTATGGAACCCTGGCCAGAGCACGCTTACCGGCGGCAAGCCGTCCTTCACTACCCAGCTCGACATCAATCTCCCCTAGCTGTCCCTCCTTCAATTCGGGGGTGGGCGCCACCCATCCCCGCCTTTTTCAAGGAGTTCATCCATAAATTGAGTACACAAGGAGGCAGGTGCAATGAAACTCATCGAAGCGATCATAAAACCTTTCAAACTTGATGAAGTAAAAGATGCCCTCAACGAGATCGGCATTGAAGGTATTACTGTCAGCGAAGTAAAAGGATTCGGGCGTCAAAAGGGGCATACGGAACTGTACCGTGGTGCAGAATATGTCGTCGACTTCATCCCCAAAATCAAAATGGAGATCGCTGTCAGCGACGACTTGGTCAACAAGGTTGTAGAAACAATTCAGAACACCGCCAAAACCGGCCGCATCGGTGACGGCAAGATTTTCATCATCCCGCTGGAGGAAGCTGTCAGGATCAGGACCGGCGAGCAGGGTGCCGACGCTATCTAGCAGCCACGCGATAACCAACATCAAAGGGGGAAATCATGAAACTTAAACTCTATCTTGCAGCACTAATGCTTATACTCATGGCCGGTCTGATTCCGGTTGCCGCCATGGCCGAAGAAAAGAAAGACGCGGCACCGGCCGCAACTGCCCCTGCGGCGACGTTGGCAGCCCCTGCTGCAGATGCTGCAAAACCGGTTGAAGCAGCAAAACCTGCCGATGCGGCTGCTCCGGCTGCAGCACCCGGCGCACCGGCAACACCACCGGATGTCAAGCCGGTGCTCAATACCGGCGACACCGCCTGGATGCTGGTATCATCAGCTCTGGTGCTACTGATGATCCCTGGTCTGGCACTGTTCTACGGCGGTATGGTCCGTCAGAAAAACGTCCTCTCCACCATGATGCACTCACTGGTGGCCATGGGCATCGTCGGTGTACAGTGGGCCATCATCGGCTACTCGCTCTCATTTGGCCCCGACATGGCAAAGATGGGGCTAATCGGCGACTTCAGCAAGATGATGCTGAACGGCCTGATCATCATGAAAGATGCCGCCAGTGGCACGGTTGAATATGCCCTGTTCCAGAACTACACCAAAGAACCGGGAGCCATTCCAGAACTGGTCTTTGCCATGTATCAGGCCATGTTCGCCATGATTACCGTGGCCCTGATCTCCGGCGCCATGGCCGAGCGTGTCAAGTTCTCCGCATATTGTGTGTTCGTGCTGCTCTGGACCACTCTCGTGTATGACCCGCTGGCTCACTGGGTCTGGATGACCGATGGCTGGCTGTTCAAAAAAGGCGCCCTCGACTTCGCCGGCGGCACCGTTGTTCACCTTTCCTCAGGTATCTCGGCTCTGGCATTTCTGATGTTCCTCGGCAAGCGTCACGGTTATCCGACCGAGCGCATGGCTCCCCACAACCTGCCATTGACCCTGCTGGGCGTCGGCCTGCTCTGGTTCGGCTGGTTCGGCTTCAATGCCGGCTCTGCAATCGTTGGCCCCAACACCTCTGACGCAGCCGGCGGATTGGCTGGCCTGGCTTTCACCACCACTACCATCGCCCCGGCAGCTGCCGGCCTGTCCTGGATGATCGCCGAATGGCTCCATTCCGGTAAACCATCTGCCCTCGGTTTCGGGTCCGGCGTTGTCGCCGGTCTGGTCGTGATCACCCCGGCTGCCGGTTTTGTGCAGCCCGGCGCCGCCCTGCTGATGGGCGTTGCCGCTGGCCTGATCTGCTACGGCGGCATCCTGCTCAAAGCCAAGCTGAAATATGACGACTCCCTTGATGCCTTCGGTGTTCACGGTATCGGCGGAACCTTTGGAGCAATTATCACCGGCGTTTTTGCAACAGTCGGCGCTACCGGTCTGCTGGCCGGCAATGCCAAGCAGCTCATGATCCAGCTGATCGCTGTACTGGCCGCCGGTGGATATGCTTTCATCGTTACCTTGGTCATCACATTCATCCTCGACAAGACAATCGGTCTGCGGGTTGATAAAGAAGACGAAATCATGGGCCTTGACCAGACGCAGCACTCGGAAAGCGGCTATAATATGTAATAAAATCTCATTTGAGAGACATTTTGAATGGTTTTGAAACAACATGAAGTAGTTATTTAAAACAGATATTTACAGCTTGATATCGTGCCTATTAGCCGCTAATCTTTAGGAAAGGATTAGCGGCTTTTTTATTTGTCATCGTCATCAAAGGGGATGCCATCATGCCGAAACTGAAACTGACCAAAAGCAATCTTGATAAACTGGAATTCCCGGCAAGCGGGCAGGTTGACTATTGGGATACAGAACTTCCCGGCTTTGGTCTCCGCGTCGGTAAAGAGACCAAGACCTTCATGGTCAAGGTGGATGTGAAAGTTCCGGTCGCCGACGGCTCCCAAAAACCTTACAAGACCGTCAAGGAAATGATCGGCCGTTATGGCGTATGTACGCCTGAGCAGGCGCGTGGGGAAGCGGTCGACCGGATCAAGAAGATTAAAGCGGGGATGCCGACCACTGACGCGCCACCGGTCATCTTGACTTTATCCGAGATGGCGGACCGGTACCTCAAAGACAATACGCGCTCCGTTGGCACCGAGAAGAAGTATTCTGCACTGTTCAAGACCGGAGTATTCAGCGAGTGGGGCAAGCTTCCGATAAATGTGGCATCGGAAATTGAACCAGATGTGATCATTGGAGTGTTTAGCCAAGTAAGCAAAGACAATGGGCTGTTTTCCGGTTTTCCGAAATCTTGCCTGCTCCAACCAAGCTTCGCTGCATCCCAGCCATGCAGCGACTTCTTTTTGGTTTAGCAAACGATCAATCTGTTCTTCTTTCATCTGTGGTCCTCCTTTCTTAAATTTCGCTGGCCAGCGTCTGCCAACGAAACTGCAAGAAACGACGACAGTTTTTCGTGCCAAAAAGGCAATAAGTATACTTTTGCGGGAATTAAGGTGAGGAATGCGGCAGAATGATAAGTGGGGTTATGCGCAGGTTACGCTTTTTGGAACTGCAGTGAGGGGAGGTAATTTTTTGTGAAAATGTGAAAAATAGCGGAAAAGCGTCAGCGAGATGGCCGTTTTTTGGCACTATGGATCGGGCAGGTATTTTTGGGCGTACGCCCATTTTGGGTTCTATTTACTAGATTTTCTGCGAACAACTGCTTGATATATTTGAAAGTAGCATTTTCAGACAACACATTCGTATCGATTAGCATCATGCCGTCTGAACTCTCAAGCTCAAGCACGTGCTGCTGCACATGTTTTGGTAAGCATGTACAGCTGGGTTTTGTTACTTCTGCCATTACGTACTTTTTGACGTAATCCTTTATTTCACGAACTGCACCCCAGCGTTTATCAGATAACTCTTTAGCAGCTTCAGTGTTACTTAACGTGGTGGAAGTCTTTTTGGATTTACTCGGTTGTTTGGCGAGTCCTGGTTCGTTGCCTGAGCCTGTTGTATTTTGTTTGGATGGAGCATGTTCCTGGTTGCATGCGAAATGCTCTTTGGCCAACTCAAGCAGTTGCTGCATATCTATTTTGCTTTCCGAGAGACTGTACCGTTTGGGCTCATCTTCATCGCATACAAGTTCAAATAAATCATCAAGATCCAAATGTTTGAACGGTATGAGAGATCTGGAAATGTTTGTGTCCATCAATTCCTGAGAAATAAATTTTAAGGCCTCGGATAGCATGCGTTTTTTGTACGTGCTCCGTATTTCCCTCTCTTTTTGCATATAGACCTGCTCGATATATTCGCTCAGTGTGTCAATTGCCTGAGAAAGATTAACCATATTGGAAGGGCTTTGGAGCGATTGGCTCTGAGGATCCATTTTTATTTCATCCTTTATGTTAATCCTTGAGCTTTACTCATACAGCATGAATTCTAATACTTTTTGCTACTTCAACAATTCCACCATTGCCAGCACTCTGGCTCTAAATGCACTATTCAAATACAGAGTGCTATCGTTAAAGATCCGGTCAACGATATCTTTCAGCTGCGACTGGTCAATAACGTCCAGCTTAAACGCTCTGAAAATTATACCAATTGTTCCGACAGCAGTCCTGCCGCTCGATTCAATAGCCTTACGTAATGCCAAATCGTCAGTAACTGCAACTGCGTCTACAATTTTTGTGAGTAGGTTCAAAACGGCGAGATCAGCCAGGTGTAGCTGGTAGGTGGAATAGGCGTTTTTGGTGGAAAAGAGTTCTGATTCAGGATTTTTGAGTACTTTTATTTGGTCTGGATATAGATGGATAAACTGAAGGATTGGTTCGTTGCGGATTTCGGATTCAACGTGTTCAGGAATGTAGATGTTACGGAATACTGCGGTGACAAGGTCACGACAGTCAATTTCGTGCAGATGTATCAGGGGGCTTGTATCTAAGACGGCATCATGCACTACCAAGTCCCCAGGCAATATCCTTTTCTACAGACCTCCACGCGTAGTCAATCTGGTCTACCTCTTCAGCTCCAAGCATTAACAGTGCTTGAGAACGGTCTATACGCTTGCTTGTGTAGGCTTCTGAAACCTGACGTTTGAACAGGATGTGAATTCCTTCCTGAACGGCTTGAGCCAATAGGATAGATGAATCCTTGCCGGTTTCGTGAAGCAGAAAATCTAATTCTTTGGTTGTATCAAGCTGGGCCATGTTGGTGTCTCCTTAATTCGATTTGCAGTGTAAATCGGAATACTTCACACGTCAAATACAATTCAAGCAGGATCTTCAATAACTGGAATTCCCATAAGTTCCATCAATTTCGTGCTGATTTTTTCCATCGGCTCTCGTAATCGGTCGGTGGTGATCTGAAGATAGCCGCCGGTAACGTCATTGCCGTCACTGTGATTAAGTAATTTTTTCAAGGTGGCATACGAAATATCAAGGCTTTCAGCAATTGTTATGAATGTCCTTCGGAGATCATGAAGCATAAAAGAAATTCCAGGCTGAATACGATCGGGATAGTCAGCAGCTTTTTTTTCAAGCTCCATCTCGGTCTCAACATCGTTCAAAGTTAGCAGGGTTTTCCTGGTGATAAAGTCCATCTGTTTTCTCGGCTCGATAAGATGCCCTGCAACCCCAGTTCCCGGGAAAACATAATCATTTGTTTTTTGCTTCTGAAGCTCTTTAAACAGGGGCGCGCTCAAACTCCAAGTGCAACATCCTTGGGAGATAATGTTGCATGGGGAAAATTTATACGCAGTTAAGCATCGCAGACCGAACGATGATCCAAACCCAGTTGAAT
>Ga0194061_1000999_pt1 | contig 17052 bp, 14 predicted proteins | sample SepL2221m_MetaG_FD_163423 | JGI IMG/M metagenome (GOLD analysis project Ga0194061, IMG submission 163423) | Anoxic zone freshwater microbial communities from boreal shield lake in IISD Experimental Lakes Area, Ontario, Canada - Sep2016-L224-21m | ecosystem: Environmental > Aquatic > Freshwater >... | reverse complement strand
TCCTTCAATCAGTTCCCAACTCTCATTCTCTTTGTGGGGCCAGCAGATGATGCAAAGGTTGCGCTGGCTAATCAATTTGTTGCCGGCTTGGGTCAGAAGAATTTAGTCGACTCCAAGGGCGCGCTGATCAAAGATAAAGCTGGCGCCCCAATCTCAATTTCGATCTCAAAGTATTTGGCACCAGGTGCGCAGATCGGTGCTTTCCCGTCACCGAAGAAAGATGCCATTCTGGCTAACTTGCCGCTAAGCGAATCGATTGCTGGCGCATTGCTCCCGGATTCAAAACCAGTCCTTCCGGCAGTCGTAAAAACTATTCGCTACTACTCAACTCAATTCGCGGCCGCAAATGGCTTCACAACTCATACAACTGGGCTGGGCGGCTTATTCGCCGATTTATTTGACGCGTTCAGTGGATTAGACACCAACCTTTTAGCAACAACTGGTCTGGTAGTCGCTTTGATTTTGATCGTGGTTTACCGATCACCAATTCTCTGGATTCTGCCGCTCTTCTCGGCGTTAATCGCGCTCTCGTTATCGGGCGGGGTAATCTATGAATTGGCTAAGCACAATGTTTTAACTTTGGATGGTCAGTCTCAGGGAATTCTCTCGGTATTGGTGTTAGGCGCGGCGACGGACTATGCCTTGTTGCTGATTGCAAGATATCGCGAAGAGCTTCATAGTCATGAATCGCGAGTCGATGCCATGAAGATTGCCTGGCGCGGCGTTGTCGAACCAATTGTTGCTTCAGGTAGCACCGTGACACTTGGCTTGTTGGTTTTGCTGCTTAGCCAATTAACCAATAATCGCGGCTTGGGACCAATCGGAGCAATCGGAATCGTCTGCGCGATGATCACTGTTTTAACTTTTCTTCCCGCACTGCTTCTACTTTTCGGTCGCTGGATCTTTTGGCCAAAGCGTCCTACTTACGGCTCTGAAGACGAGAAGCTAAGTGGAATTTGGGCAAAGGTGGCGAACTCGACCGCTCGGAACCCAAGAAAATACTGGGTGATTTCGGCTGCAGTTCTCTTGATCCTGGCTGCTTTCTCTACGACCCTGCATTCAAATGGTTTATCTACGGCTCAATCTTTCACTGCCAGAACCGATGCGGTTGTTGGACAAGAGCAATTACTTAAGTATTTTCCGGGCGGCCAAGGTCAACCAACTCAAATCGTTATCGCGCAAGCTGGCGTTGATTCAGCCACAACTGCACTCAAAGCACTGCCTGGTGTGAGTTCCGTAGTCCCTCAAACTGTTAGCCCAATTATTCCGGGTCAACCAATGCCGGCCACAAAGGTTGTTGATGGCAAGGTTCTCTTGAATGTAACCCTGGGCTTTTCACCAGATACTGATAAAGCCGTCAACTTGATTCCAGCAATCCGCGCCTTGGTTCATAAACTTGATGCGGGTTCATTAGTGGGTGGAACTTCTTCGGTCTATTACGACATTCACCAAGCGACCCGACATGATCAACGGTTAATTATCCCGGTCATCTTGTTGTTGATTGCCATAATCTTGGCCTTGTTGCTTCGATCTATCTTGGCCTCGCTGTTGTTGTTGGCAACCGTGGTGCTTTCATTCTTGGCCACGCTAGGTGCTTGTTCCATCGTCTTTCACCACCTGTTCCATTTTGCGGGAGAAGACTCCTCATTTCCATTATTTGCCTTTGTCTTCTTAGTCGCGCTGGGCATTGACTACAACATCTTCCTGATGACCAGAGTTCGAGAAGAGACGATTAAGTTTGGTACCCGAAAAGGAATGACCAAGGGCGTGACCGTAACTGGTGGCGTTATTACCTCAGCCGGAATAGTTTTGGCCGCAACCTTTACCGTTTTGGGAATCTTGCCGCTGGTCTTCTTGGCCGAGCTCGGATTCGCTGTTGGCTTCGGCGTACTTCTAGATACCTTATTGGTGCGCTCAATCTTGGTTCCCGCTTTGGTTCACTCCATCGGGCCAAAGGTTTGGTGGCCGTCAAAACTTCAGAACGAGGCGGCGAGCGCTTCCGAATAACGAGGTAAGTTTGGCTTTATGAGTTCACCGTTACGAGTTGGAATCGCAGGCTATGGCTTAGCTGGGCGCTACTTTCATGCACCATTGCTGAAGGGCTGTGGCTTTGAAGTTGCGGCAATCGTCACGAATAATTCGCAGCGTCAAGATGCCGCTCGCCACGATTTTCCGAAGGTTCAAGTGGTTTCTGATTATGCCGATCTTTTGGCTATGGGTTTGGATTTAATAGTCATTGCCACCGGCAACGTGGCACATGCTCCAGAGGCGATCGCTGCGATGCACGCCGGCATTCCGGTTGTAGTTGATAAACCGATGGCGTTAGATGCTGGCCAAACTGCTGAGGTTATTGCGGTATCCAAAGCGACTGGGATTCCAGTATCAGTATTCTTCAATCGCCTTTGGGATAGCGATTCATTGACCATCAAAAAAGCGTTGAGCGAAGGAGTTTTAGGAAAGGTCTTTCGCCTAGATTCCAGATTTGAACGCTTTCGCCCAGACGCCAACGTGCAATCTTGGCGCGAGAATCTTCCTCCCGCAGATGGGGGTGGCAATCTTTTAGACTTGCAACCACATTTAATTTCGCTTGCGCTGGATTGGTTTGGTCCAGCTCACGTTTCATACTCCGCGGTCAGATCCATTCGCGGCATGGCAGATGACGATGTTGTAGTTGTGCTTACTCATGACTCCGGGGTTGATTCTTACCTTTCCGCCTCAGCAATTGTTGGCGCCCCAGGCCCGAGAATTCGATTGATGGGGGAGAAGGCCGCCTTAGTCATCACAGAATTGGATCCGCAAGAAGGACTTCTGCGTTCTGGAAGTTTCCCCGCCGGCGGCAATTGGAGCGAAGAGACGCGATCGCTCGCGCAACTGCATCTAGGTGATGAAGTGCGCCCTTACCCGGCGGTGCCAGGAAACTATGCCGCCTTCTATCTTCAGGTTAAAGCTGCGCTAACTCAGGGCGCAGCTTGGCCAACCTCAACCGATCAGGCGTTGGCAGTCGCACAACTGATAGATCAGGCTCGCGAAATTTCGGTGCGTTAATGGGGGAACACCACCAAGTTGTTGTCGTTGGGGCTGGATTAGCAGGCTTGACCGCTGCTCGTTATCTACAAAGCGCAGGCATTGATGTTTTGGTTTTAGAGGCTTCCGATCGCGTGGGCGGTCGAGTAACTTCCGATGTTATCGACGGGTTCATCCTTGATCGCGGTTTTCAAGTTATCAATCCAGCCTATCCAGAGATCGTGGCGCTGAATCTCCTGAACGGTTTGAACTTTTGTGCAATCACTCCTGCGCTACGCATCAGTCGCGAAGCGGGGGATTTAATTGTTGGAGATCCACGAAAGAATCCGGGATTCCTTCCAGCGTTGCTTTCAAGCCGAAGTGGCACGATCTCTGAAAAAGTTAACTTCTTGAAGTTTCTGCTACACAAGCAAGATACATTGCAAACTTTTGGCGCTGCCTCTGAAGAGTTTGTGAATTTCGCTGCCTCGGTTTTGAATCCATTCCTGCGCGGCGTCTTTCTTGCTGATCCTGAACTGGTTAGCGCTCGAGTCGCAAAAGAGATCATTCGTTTCTTCGCGAAGGCAACACCAGGCGTGCCGCAAGATGGTGTAAAAGCTTTTTCACAAGCGTTGGCTGAACCAGTGGTAAATATTAGATTCAATGAAGTTGTTCAAGAGGTTTTACCCGGAAAAGTCCGCACCGATAATGGTGAAGTGCTTGCAGATCAAATCATCGTAGCCGTTGATCCAACGACCGCGACTCAGCTCTTGGGAATCACCAACTCGCCGGTGGTCTCGAGCAGTACGACTTGGTACCACTCAACAACAGAAGAGATTGCGAACGCAAAGTATTTAGTCGTAGATCCTTCGGCCCCGATCGCGAATTCGATCGTGATCTCGGAAGTTTCGCCAACTTACGCTCCGGCTCGATTGAATTTGATTGCGACAACTACTCTGGAGCCGATTTCCGAGAGTGAAGTTCGAAGATGGTTAGCCAAGATGTGGAGCGCTGATAATCGTAGTTGGGAGTTAGTGGCCACCTACAACATTAAGCAATCACTTCCGCTTCACGTTACTTATCCATCGCAAGATTTCAAGTTAAACGATGGTTTATATCTTGTGGGCGATCATCGATCATTGCCGTCACAACAGGGAGCAATGTTCGGTGGCCGAGTTGCTGCCCAAGACATTATTCGATCAATAGCGCCAAAGCGTTAATTATGTGCGGGTAATCGAAAGTAAAACCATCTTCGGTTAGAACGCTTGGCATGACTTTCTTTGAACCCAGCACTTCGCTTGCAAAGCCACCCATCACAATCTTCAGGGCAAATGCAGGTGCCGGAAAGAGCGCTGGACGGTGCAGAGCGCGAGCCAGAGCCGCGGTGAACTCTTGATTCGTAACCGGATTTGGCGAGGTCAAGTTAACTGGTCCGGAAACTTTAGATTCAAGCAAGTGGCAAATGGCTCGGATCTCATCGTGCAACGTGATCCAAGACCACCATTGCTGACCTGAACCAAGTCGACCGCCAAGACCTAATCGAAAGAGTGGAACTAGCTTACCGAGCGCCCCGCCAGTTGGATCAAGGACTAATCCAGTACGGATATTGACGGTTCGAACATCTGCGCCGGCCAGATGCGAGGCGGCTTCCCATTCGCGACAGACGGTTGCCAGAAAATCATCACCAGAGCGGTCGCTTTCGACAACGGCACGATTACCAGATTCGCCATACCAACCAACGGCACTAGCAGAAATAAAAACTGATGGTTTTACGATCGCACAAGCATTAGCAATCGCAGTGGTGCCCAGCAGACGCGAGTTCAGAATCGTTGCCTTGTATTTCGGAGTCCAACGTTTATCGCCTACTCCAGCGCCAGCCAAATGGATGACGGCATCAATTCCTTCAAGCGCCGCTAAATCAACGGTGCCTGCAATTGGATCCCAAGAAATTTCATCTGGGGACTTAGCTTCGCGGCGAACAAAGCGTTGAACAGTATGACCCTCGCTGCGCAGATGACCTACGAGGGCAGTGCCTATTAATCCTGAGGCGCCTGTGACAGCGATCCGTTGCGGTGGCAACATAAGTTAAAGACCCAAGTCGGATTCGAAACGACCCTCTTCTAGTCGCGTCTTTAGGGTTACTAGGAAACGCGCAGCATCGGCGCCGTCGACGATTCGGTGATCATATGAAAGCGCAAGATAGACCATGGAGCGGATGGCAATGGTTTCACCACCGTCATCACCCTTCATAACAACTGGACGCTTAACTACAGCGCCAAGACCAAGAATCGCAACCTGTGGTTGGTTGATAATTGGTGTGTCGAACAGGGCGCCTCGGCTACCGGTATTGGTAATGGTGAAGGTTCCGCCACCTAGTTCATCAGGTTTGATTTTGTTGTCGCGAGTACGTGCAGCGACATCAACAATCTTGCGAGCAACACCGCCGATATTTAAATCACCAGCATCGCGTATGACAGGAACGAGCAATCCCTTTTCAGTATCAACCGCGACACCTAAATGCTCAGCGCCGTGATAGGTGATCATGTCGCCATCGAGTGAGGCATTAACTACCGGATGCTGCTTCAGCGCTTCGCAGACAGCTACTGCAAAGAAAGGCAGGAAGGTTAGCTTGACGCCTTCGCGCGCTTCGAAGGAAGCTTTAGCTCGATCGCGAAGCCTTGCGATCTTTGAAACGTCTACTTCAATAACTGTGGTCAATTGTGCGCTGGTCTGAAGTGATTCGACCATGCGGGCAGCAATGACTTTGCGCAACCTGGTCATTTGAACGCTGGTGCCGCGAAGTGGTGAAACCGCGATTGAAACTGGCGCTACGGCTGCGGCGCGAACACTTGTCACTTCAGCAGCAGGTTTTGCAGCCGACCAAACATCTTCCTTGCGAATTCGCCCGCCAATACCTGAACCAGTGACAGTGGCGAGATCTACGCCTTGTTCAGATGCTAGTTTGCGAACAATTGGAGTTACATAAGAATCAGTGTTTGCAGACTCCGCAACCGGCTCAGGAGTTCGCACTGGTGGGGTAACTACAACAGGTGCGACGACAACAGGCGCAGCAACAACAGGTGCAGCAACAACAGGTGCAGCAATTGGTTCAGGTGCAACGACCACTGGCGGAGCCACAACAGGTGCAGCTAAAACAGGTGCTGATCCCGCGGCTCCGATGGTGGCCAATCTTGCACCAACTGGAACGGTTGCATCCGCTGGAACATCGATAGAAAGAATTACACCAGCAACTGGTGAAGGAATTTCAGTATCAACTTTGTCGGTAGAAACTTCGAGAAGCGCTTCGTCGACTGCGATGTTATCGCCAACGTTCTTGAGCCATCGGGTAACAGTTCCTTCGGTGACACTCTCGCCTAAGGCTGGCATCGAAACGATTGTGCCCGTGGCTGCTACAACTGGCGCAGCGACAACAGGTGCAACGACCACTGGCGCAGCAATTGGTTCTGGCGCAGCGACAACAGGTGCAACGACCACTGGCGCAGCAACTACAGGAGCAGGTACGGCAACAGGTTCTACGACTGGAACAGGTGCGACAACAGCAACGGGTTCCGGCGCGGCCGCAACGGGTGCAACTACAGGAGCTGGAGCGGCGGCACCATCTGCGATGATCGCTAGCTCTGCGCCGACGGGAACGGTCTCATCGATTTGAACAACAATTCGCTGCAAAGTTCCGGCGACTGGTGACGGGATTTCGGTATCGACTTTGTCAGTTGATACTTCGAGGAGTGGCTCATCAATCGCAACTTGGTCACCCTCAGCTTTCAACCAGCGAGTGACAGTTCCTTCGGTAACGCTCTCTCCGAGCGCAGGCATCGTTACAGAAAAGGTCATTGACTTATCTCCTATTAACCGTGGGCATGAAGTGGTTTGCCGGCAAGCGCCATGTGGGCTTCGCCGATCGCTTCGGACAGAGTTGGGTGGGCATGGATGAGAGGAGCGACATCAGCGGCTTCTGCCTCCCAGTTGTAAATAAGTTGAGCTTCAGCCAGCAGTTCGCCAACTCGAGCTCCAACCATGTGGATTCCAAGAACTGGACCATCTTTCTTTGCAACCAATTTGATTGAGCCTGCGGTCTTCAAGATGTTTGCTTTGCCATTTCCGGCCAAGTCGTAAGTTAGTTCAACAACATCATGGCCGGCCTCTTTGGCCTGCGCTGTAGTTAAACCAACCGAGGCAACTTCTGGCTCGGAGTAGGTGACTCTTGGCACTCCTGGGTAATTAATGGGGCGGGGATTTAAACCAGCGATTTCTTCGGCAACTAAAATTCCTTCGGCAAAGCCGACGTGCGCTAATTGCAACGTTGGAATGATGTCGCCTACTGCCCAAATTCCTGGAACATTGGTTCGGCATTTATCATCAACAATCAGATAGCCGCGATCCATCGTTAGGCCAGCTTCCTCGTAGCCAATTCCAGATGTGACTGGGCCACGTCCGACGGCAACCAAAAGCATTTCAGCGGTGAAAGTCGCACCATTTTCCAAGGTGACAGTTACACCTTCTGGGCTCTTTGTAGCTGAAGCGAAGCGTGTTCCAACTTCAAATTTAATGCCACGCTTGCGGAAAGCACGCTCTAATTGTTTGCTGGTGGATTCATCTTCGAGAGCTACCAGACGAGGCAACGCTTCAATGATGGTCACATCGGAACCAAAGGATTTCCAGACTGAGGCGAACTCACAACCAATTACGCCGCCGCCCAGAACAATTACGCTGCTAGGCACCTTCTCAAGTTTTGTTGCATGATCGCTGGTCACGATTTGAACGCCATCTATTTCCAGGCCAGGCAGTGAGCGGGCGTAGGACCCGGTTGCTAGGACGATGTTCTTGCCTTGGTAGGCCACGCCATTTACCTCGACGGTGTTCTTATTTACTAGCCGGCCATGGCCTTCAATATAAGTAATGTTTCGAGACTTAACGAGACCTTGAAGGCCTTTGTGAAGCTTCGAGATGACGCCATCTTTATAGGCGTTGACTGCGAGCATATCCATCGAGACGAATTGGGCATTTACGCCAAACTCGGAAGCGTGACGGGCGCTGTCGGCCACTTCGCCGGCGTGTAAAAGCGCCTTGGTGGGAATGCAGCCACGATGCAGGCAGGTGCCACCCAATTTATCCTCTTCGACCAGCGCAACGTTGAAGCCAAGTTGAGCAGAGCGCAAGGCGCAGGCGTATCCGCCGCTGCCGCCACCAAGGATTACTAGATCAAATTCAGACACGGGCGACCCTTCAAGTCAAAGATAGATAGGGGTCAATCTTGCCACGCTTTTGGCTCTGGATTCCCCTCGAAATGGTTGTGGCTAATTCTGTGACGAAACCAACTCCGCAAGCCGCACCAAGGAGCGAAGCGCAACTCCGGTCCCGCCAAAGGCGGTATAGCCGTATGGCTCATCTTCGTTGTATCCCGGTTTCGCAATATCTAAATGGAGCCATGGCAGCTGATCCGAGACGAATTCTCGCAGGAACAGGCCCGCAACGAGCATTCCTCCCATCCGCTCACCGATATTGGCCATATCCGCTACCGGAGAATCCAACGAGGCGCGTAGCTCTTCTGGAAGGGGCATTGGCCAGAAATTTTCGCCCGATTCAGCTGCGGCTTGGCGGAAGATTTCTTGGAAATCGGGGTTATTTGTCATGATGGCACTTACGCGCTTACCCAGCGCAATCCCTTGCGCGCCAGTGAGCGTCGCAACATCTACAAGTCCCACCAGATTACCAGCGGCGTTGCCAACTTCTTGGGCTCGAACCATTGCATCGGCCAAGACCAAGCGACCTTCAGCATCTGGATTAAGTACTTCGACGGTCTTGCCGCCGTAAATCGTAATGATGTCGCTGGGGCGTGTTGCGGTACTGCTGACCATATTTTCAGCCATAGCCGCCCAACCATCGATAGCGATTGGAAGTTTAAGTTCGGCAATAACGAGAACTGCTGCGATGACGGCGGCGGCGCCACCCATATCGGATTTCATCGCCTCCATGCCTAAGCCCGGTTTTAAATTCAAACCGCCGGTATCGAAGGTGATTCCCTTGCCGACGAAAGCTATTCGTTTCTTTGCTCCCACTGGCGAGTAGGAGATTCGGAGCAAACTCGGTGGATTTGCCGACCCAGCGCCGACTGAAGTTATGCCGCCATAACCTTTAGCTTTCAAAGTTGCGGCGCTCATAATTTCAACCTTGACGTTCAGTGAACTCGCTTCCTTCTTCATGCGAGTTGAAAAGTTAATCGGGGTCAAATGGCTAGGGGGAGTATTAACGAGGTCGCGCACCAGATGAGTGCGCTTTGCAATCAGAGCTGCCCGCTTGATCGCCTGCTTCGCAGCTGGAGTGTTAAGAGGAGAGAGAATGGAAATATTGGAAAGCGGTAATTGGTGCTCACTCTTACTATCAACTCGAAAATCGTGGAAGCCGTAAGCGCCAATAGCTGCACCCTCGGCAATGGCGGCTAACTCTTCGATTGATCGGTGTGGCAGCGAAAAGGTGGCGCTCTTTTGACCATCGAGGTGACGCGCAGCACTTCCTGCAGCTCGGCGTAGCGTTTCATGAGTTGGGGCAGTGATCTCGCCGCCAAAACCAGTAAAAACCAACATACGGGGGGAGTGGAACGGAACCTTTGTAACTTCATCAACTTTGCCGGTGGCACCCAGATCCACCAAGGTAGTCAAGAGCCAGCGGCGTTCAGCCGCGCTCAATAAATCCGATGTTGCGCTCGCGATGATGAGTTTTCCATCTCGCTGGCCCAATCCCAGGACTAATGGGTCATTGTTAGCGCTTGAAATCAATTTAAGTGTGGTCATCTACCTATCCTTTGAAGAGTTCAGAGCCTACGCGAACTTTCAATTAGTTCCGATAAGTTAAGCAGATGAAATCTCCTTTATTTGATTGGCATTCCGCACGCGATGCAAAATTGGCGGACTTTGGTGGCTGGGATATGCCGATTGAATATCCGAAAGGCGCGGTGGCTGATTTAGCTGGCGGCGTACTTGCAGAGCACGCGGCTGTCAGGGAACGAGTTGGATTGTTTGACGTCTCCCACCTGGGAAAGATTTCAGTCGTAGGGCACGGCGCTAAGAATTTCTTAAATACGATGATCACAAACGATCTCAACAAGATTTCCACTGGCAGCGCGCAGTACAACTTGCTTTGTAATGATTCTGGTGGGGTTATCGATGATCTAATCGTCTATCAGCGAAGCGAAGAGAATTTTTTTCTAATTCCCAATGCGGCCAATTGCGCTGATGTGGCGGAGGTACTTCGCTCGCATGCTCCAGTTGGAATCGAGATCACCAATCTTCACGAAAGTTATGGAGTGCTCGCTCTTCAAGGGCCACTCTCCTCAGCAGTCTTAGAAGCTCTAGGGATATCGCTTACTTTGGATTACATGGCTTTTACCGAAGTTCGCATCCCCGGTCATGATGACCTTGGAACGGTGATTATTTGTCGTACTGGATACACCGGCGAGTTTGGCTATGAACTGCTGCCGCTGTGGGAGAGCGCATTGCCACTATGGGAATTGTTAGTAAAAGAAGTATCAGTTTTAGATGGTCGCGTCTGCGGATTGGGAGCCAGAGATACGCTGCGGACTGAGATGGGCTATCCATTGCATGGCCATGAACTTTCATTGGAAATTTCGCCACTGCAGGCGAGCGCCGGTTGGGCAGTTGCTCTCAGTAAGCCCACCTTCCTTGGAAGCGTGGCGCTAACCTCCGAAAAAGCCTCCGGACCGAAGCGAGTACTGCGAGCCCTTAAATGTTCCGATCGCGGAATTCCGCGGGCAGGGATGCTGGTCAAGAGCGAGAGCGGTGAAGTTTTAGGTGAGGTAACTAGCGGCACTTTTTCGCCAACTCTTAAAACTGGAATTGCGCTAGCGCTGCTGTTGCCAACGGTAAAAGTTGAAGACGTTGTTGAAATTGATGTCCGAGGCCGGGCGAGCAAAGCAACTATTACAAAACTACCTTTTGTAATTTCACACGTGCGCTAGATCAAGTTCTCCTTAGCGGCAACGATAACTGGGCGACCAGAATCCAGGGTAAAGACATTTATTCGATTGTCAAAAGCTTCGCGAAGTTCTGAGGAATGAATAACCGAATGTGCTGGCCCGTGGAGTAAAACATTGCCGTCTTGCATCACGACAATTTCTTCGGCATACATTGCCGCCAGAGTAATGTCATGCATTGTTGAAATAATTGTCACGCCGCGTTCTTTGAGAAGTTCAATATTGTTTAATGTGGAAATTTGATGATGCAGATCTAATGCACTTGTTGGTTCATCAAGCAAAATGACTTCAGGTTCTTGGGCCAAAGCTCGAGCGATCAGGGCCCGTTGCATCTCGCCGCCGGATAATCGTGAGACATGTTGATTGTGAAGCCCATAAAGTTGAGTTTGTTCTAAGACCTTGTGGACAAAACGCCGACCAGCAATGGATTCACGACCCCAACCATCCTTCTTGGCGCGTCCCATCATTACGTACTCGGTAACGCTCATGCCCAATGGGATTTGGGGCTGTTGCGGGACGAAGGCGACATTTCGCTTTTGGCTGTGAAAAACTTCAACCCCACCCTCGGTCAAGGAACCCGAGTAAGGGAGGACGCCGAGAAGTGCTCGCAGAAAAGTTGTCTTACCAGCACCATTAGGTCCGACCAAGCAGGTCCACTTTTCAGGTTGAATGACCAAATCAATATGGTTCAAAATCGTGCGCTCTCCGATGCGAACTGTTAAATCCTTGGCTTGAATCATTGGGTGACTCTCCTTTTGCGAAGAACGACTAAAAAGAACGGTGCACCAACGAATGCGGTGATTACACCGATTGGCAACTCTGCTGGTGATAACAAGGTACGTGCTCCGAGGTCGGCCAACACCAAGAATGCGGCGCCGGCCATTGCAATAGTCGCTAGCGATCGATTGGTAACTCTGTGAGTAATTCCGCGAACCAGGTGAGGCACGACGATTCCGACAAAGCCAATCAAACCGCTGGCGGCAACGGCGGTGGCAGTTGCGAGAGTTGCCGCCGCAACCGCAATTATTCGAAGTTTGTTTGGATTTATTCCGAGTGAAAAAGATTCCTCGTCGCTTAGCATCAAACCATCAAGTTGCTTTGAAACACTTATCAATATCAAGATCGAGGAGATAATGTAAAGCGAAGACCACTTCACGACTTGCCAGTTTGCAACAGTTAATTCACCAAGAATCCAGGAGTAAACCGGACGGAGAGCACTGCTGTGACGCTGTTGTAAATAAGTTTGAACTGCAGTTCCAAAGGATCCAACTGCAATCCCAGAAAGCAAGAGTGAATTAGGTTCGGCGAAGAATTTTCCGGAGATGAAGAATGTTGTTAAGACGGCCAAAATTCCGCCGACGAAAGAGAAAATAGGTAGCAACCCGTAAACATTTCCGCCCGAACTGGTTATGGCCAGGGTGGCTCCCAAACCTGCACCAGAAGCTGCTCCCAACAGATAAGGGTCAGCTAGCGGGTTTCGAAAGACGGTTTGATAGACGGCGCCACTTGTGGAAAGAGCTGCGCCAACCAACGCCGCCAAGATGACCCTAGGCAAGCGAAGTTGTAGCAGTAGAACCCGCTCTTGGCCCTGCAATCCGTTGGAGCCACCAAGTAGAGTTTTTATGATCTTGGGAAAGGAAAGTCCAATTGGGCCAAAGCTAACCCCAAGAAGTGCAACTGACAGAAGGATCAGCCCAGCAACCATCGTGATGCGCCAATTCCAGATGCGCCCCAAGTGATCCTCGTTGAGCTGATTCTTCATGTTATAGACCTTTAAGAGATCTTCGCGATGGATTGGGAGATGAAGCGGTAGAAGTCAATTAGGCGTGGACCCCAACGCGATGGGATATCGGCTGGCAACGAAACAACGTGTGCATTAGTAACGGCCGAGATGCCGCTCCATCCAGCTCGTTTTGAAACGGTATCTGCGCTCTCGCCGTACTGTGCATCTGACAAAAAGATTATCTGCGGATTGGCGATTACCAAATACTCTTGCGAAAGCTGGGGATAGCCGGATGAATCCGCGCCTTGCGCCTTATCAGCGATATTGGCCAAGTTGAAATCGGCATATACCTTTCCGATAAATGTGCTTGAGGTTGCGGTGTAGAGCGTTGAATCAAGTTCGTGGAAGAAGGAGATTGGTGATGCTTTGCGCGAACTCACGACGATCGCCTTGATTGTTCTTTTCATTTTTGCAATGAGCGCCGAAGCATTAGCTACCTTGTCGGTTGCTTTACCGATTGCAGCGATTTCGGAGTAGGCATCTGAGATTTGATTCGGCGCTTTCTCCATCAGCACTGCGATCTTTAGCATTTCCAGCGATTTTTTCACGCTCTTGGAATTAGTCGAATCAACCGAGAGAATTACTAGGTCCGGCTTCTTAGCAGCAATAGCTTCGACATTTGGTGTGAAGGCGCTCAATTTACTGATTGGCGCATTGCTCGGATAATTCGAAAGACTGTCTACCTCAATAACTTGTTCCCCGGCACCGATGGCAAAGAGATTCTCGGTTGCAGTAGGGGAGAGCGAGATAATGCGATGTGGAATCTTGAGAATCTTGGTCTCGTAGCCACCGGAGTTAACTATTACCGGGAATTTTTCACCTGATCGGCTTGCCTGAGCCTGGGATGGATAGCTAACCGCGATGGTTGCTAATGCGAAAAGCGCTATGTGTCCTTTAGAAAACTTCATAAAAAACTCCCTCAGAATTTGAGGGAGGAAGAAGGGCTTAACTTTCTTAAGAAATCTTAAGTTAGCGAGGCCCGACCTTCCTCCGAGGTCGGATACATCAGCTTTGAGTTAGGCGACCTGACTTAGACCCGAAGATCATTACAGTTGCGGGAACAGCGCCGGAATCTCACCGGACTTCGCTAAACACATTGCTACTGAAGAAGAAACCTTGATCAGCCAGAGAAAATTAGCACTTTATTTCAGGTTTGGGTTATTCCGAACTGGAGCGTCGACGCCCTATTCCAACGGCGAGACCAATAGCAATGATCACGGCGCCCACAACAATGGTAATGGGGAGTGCTTCCAGCCCTAAATGTTCCTCGCTAATTCGGTGGCGGGGTTCATTGTTCTCCTCGCCCGACTGAGGTTGCGCAGATTGTTGGGCGGTGACGGAAGTTGCCGTCGGATTTGCGCCGTCGTCGGCATGTGCACCCATAACCGGAATACATAAGGTCAAAAGGGTAATCGAGAATGCCAGGGCGAACTTTTTCATGATCAAAGAGTACGCTCTCGCCCATGGAATATCGTCGCCTTGGTAGTAGTGGTATGTATGTCTCTGAAATTGCATATGGGAACTGGATCACACATGGTTCTCAGGTAGAGGAAGAAGCGGCAATAAAGTGCGTAAAGGCCGCCCTAGACGTTGGGATTACTACCTTTGACACCGCTGATGTATATGCCGGCACTCGGGCTGAAGTTGTCCTGGGTAAAGCCTTAAAAGGTGTGAAGCGCGAGCGCTACGAACTTTTTACCAAGGTTTACTGGCCCACGGGTGAAGGTAAGAATGATCGCGGCCTCTCTCGCAAGCACATTATGGAGTCGGTCCACGCTTCGTTGAAACGGTTAAACACCGATCACATTGATCTCTATCAGATGCATAGATTCGATTATGAAACCCCGCTTGAGGAGTCGTTATCGGCGTTCGATGATTTGGTAAGGCAGGGCAAAGTCCACTACATCGGTTTCTCCGAATGGAGCGCCGATCAAATTGCCGCAGCGCTTAAGATTCAAAAGAAGGCCGGGTACACCCGATTTGTTTCAAGCCAGCCACAGTATTCAATGCTATGGCGAGTAATTGAAAGCAAAGTCGTACCGCTTTGCGAAGAAGAAGGAATCGGACAGATCGTCTGGTCGCCAATTGCACAAGGTGTCTTAACGGGCAAATATCTTCCAGGCAAAAAGCCGCCAGCTGGATCTCGTGCGACTGATAAAAAGAGCGGCGCCGGAATGATCTCTGGCTGGATGCGCGATGAAGTCTTGACGGCGGTTCAAAAACTACGCCCGATCGCTGAAGGTTTAGATCTAACCCTTTCGCAATTGGCGCTAGCCTGGGCGCTTAATAACACCAATGTTTCATCGGTGATCATGGGCGCAACCAAACCAGCTCAAGTGAAAGAAAACGTTAAAGCTTCCGGGGTTAAGTTGGGTGCAGATGTACTTACAACTATCGATCAAGTTCTCGGAAATCTTCCCGAGCGCGATCCGGAGAAGACCCAAAGCCCTAATCCTCGCGCCTAATAAAGCGCGAGGTACTTCGAGAAGTTAGAAGCTCTCGCCGCGCTTAACTTGAGGCGAAGGCGCACGCATGCGGCGCATTTGAGTTGATCTTAACCAGCCGTACATTCCCAACCCCTTCAATGGCTCATTGGGAAAGCGCTTGCTAACTTCCTTGCGGATCCGACGAGTGAAGAAGAAGCCGGAGAGCAATGAGTAGAGCATTGCGGAATACATGAACAAAATCGCAAGCAATTGAATGTAGCGATTGGGGATCACGGTTAGCACCAGAACAATGACAATCACCGGCAAGAAATATTCACCGATCGAGCGACGGGAATCGACATAGTTTCGAATAAATTTGCGTACTGGTCCACGGTCACGAACCGGAAGCGCGGTTTCATCCCCCCGCATATAGGCGGCACGAACTTCCTTGCGGCGCGCCATTGCGGCTTCGCGATCTTTGGCTTTTGCAGCTTTGCTTGTGGCAGGAGCTAATGAGTTCACCTTGCGGCGAGCTTCAGCTTCTTTGCGCTTCGGGGTGGCGTGGCCTTTTCCCTTGGATTCCTCGGACGCTTCGATCTTCTTCTCTTCGCTCATGTAGTTAAGGTAGAGCCAGCATTCTTTCCAGCGCAACTTTGGCGTATTTGGCCGTCTCCGCCGCAACGCTGATTTGGTTGACCAACCGGCCATTGACCAGCGATTCCATCGCCCAAACCAGGTGGGGGAGGTCAATTCGGTTCATGGTTGAGCAGTAGCAGACGGTTTTATCGAGAAAGTGGATCTGCTTATCCGGGTGAGCATTGGCCAGACGCTGGACTAAATTCAATTCCGTACCGATTGCCCACGCTGAACCAGACGGTGCCCCTTCGATAGTCTTGATTATCATCTCGGTACTGCCAACCACATCTGCTTGGGAAACCACATCATGCTGGCACTCAGGATGAACCAAAATTGAAACGTTGGGAATTGCCGCTCGGCTCGCTGCAACATTAGCTACCGAAAATCTGCCATGAACTGAACAATGCCCACGCCAAAGAATGACTTTTGCTTTGATGATTGCTTCATCAGTTAAGCCGCCATTTGGTTTCCATGGGTTCCAGATAACGCAATCTTCCAAAGCGAGACCGAGCTTGAGAACTGCAGTATTTCTTCCCAAATGTTGATCAGGCAGAAAAAATATTTTCTCGCCGTGTTCAAAGGCCCATTTCATGGCCCGCTCTGCATTGGATGAAGTGCATACTGCGCCGCCATTTCGCCCAGTGAAGGCTTTGATAGCTGCCGTTGAATTCATGTAGGTGATTGGAATGGTCTTCGCGGCCACACCCAATTTTGTGAGGGCAAGCCAAGCCTCATTGACTTGGTTGGAATTAGCCATATCTGCCATTGAGCAACCAGCTGAGAGGTCGGGCAAAATCACCTTTTGGCTTGGCGTAGTAAGGATGTCGGCACTTTCGGCCATGAAATGCACGCCGCAGAAAAAGATGAATTCGGCATCAGGGGTGGCGGCGGCAGTTTGCGCCAATTTGAAGGAGTCGCCAGTGACATCGGCAAAGGCGATTACTTCATCGCGCTGGTAATGATGACCCAAAATCATCGCTCGGTCACCAAGCGCGGCCCTGGCAGCCTGTGCTCGAGCGACCAAAGTCGGATCACTGGCGGGTGGAAGCTCGCCATCGCAGGAAACCCCGCGTTCACTGGCCAGATCTCGGCCTTGGCCTAGCAGTAGCAGCTCAGATAAGGACATTCCGACATTCTCTACCCAATTACCGCCCCTCGCCAATTATTGACCGCCCTGAGCCTCGGGAATGTTTTTG